>ERZ506978.10-NODE-10-length-155089-cov-9.568720_pt1 | contig 155089 bp, 153 predicted proteins | sample MGYA00512888_ERZ506978 | MGnify/ENA metagenome assembly ERZ506978
CTGACCATCAGGTCGGCCAGACCGGCAAGACCGTCCATCCCAAGGTCTACATCGCTCTGGGTATCTCCGGCGCTATCCAGCACAAGGCTGGTATGCAGGATTCCGAGTGCATCATCGCCGTGAACAAGAACGACACCGCTCCCATCTTCGAGGTGGCTGACTACGGTATCGTCGGCGATCTGTTCAAGGTCGTTCCCGAGCTGATCGAGTCCATCAAGGCTGCCAAGGCCGCCAAGTAAGTTGGATCTCTGACACACAAAAAAGAAACTCCGCCCTACGGCGGAGTTTCTTTTTTTGCGTATGGGGCAGGCGCGGACAGACACAGACGGGTTGGAGGGAGGATAGAAAACGACAGACTGCCCCTTTTCGTGCAGCGTGGGAGGGGAAAAAGCGACAAGGGTTGCCTAAAAAGGAAAATCGCGGTATAATAATAGCAACACACTTTGCGCGCCGCGCAAAGACCGATTTGAGGTATTGAGAATGAAAACAGAAGAAAAGCTGAACATGACCATGCTCTGCGACTTCTACGAGTTGACCATGGGCAACGGGTACTTCCAGACCGGCTACAAGGATCACGTCGTCTACTTTGATGTGTTTTTCCGTAAGGTGCCGGACGGCGGCGGCTTTGCTATTACGGCGGGGCTGGAGCAGCTCATCGACTATATCGAAAACCTGCACTTCACCGACGCGGATATCGCCTACCTGCGGGGGCGCGGTATCTTCTGCGAGGAGTTTCTGACCTATCTGCGGGACTTCCGTTTTACCGGCGACATCTACGCCATTCCGGAGGGAACGCCGGTGTTCCCCAAGGAGCCGCTGGTGGTGGTACGCGCACCGGCTATTGAGGCGCAGCTCATTGAGACCTTCACGCTGCTGACCATCAATCACCAGAGTCTGATCGCCACGAAGGCCAACCGCATCAACCGTGCCGCCCGCGGCCGGACGGTGCTGGAGTTCGGCTCCCGCCGCGCGCAGGGTGCAGACGCAGCTATCGTAGGCGCACGCGCCGCGTTTATCGGCGGCGTGGCAGGTACGGCCTGCACGCTGTCGGACGAGATATACGGTGTGCCCGCAGGCGGCACCATGGCCCACGCATGGGTGCAGATGTTCCCCAGCGAGCTGGAGGCGTTCAAGGCGTACTGCCGCCTGTATCCCACCAATGCCACGCTGCTGGTGGACACCTACAACACGCTGCACTCCGGTATTCCCAACGCCATCCGTGCCTTTGACGAGATCCTCAAGCCGATGGGCATTACCAAGTGCGGTATCCGTCTGGACTCCGGCGACTTGGCCTATCTGACCCAGAAGGCGCGGAAGATGCTGGACGACGCGGGCTGGACGGAGTGCAAGATCTCCGTGTCCAACTCGCTGGATGAGTATCTCATTCAGGATATGCTGCTGCAGGGTGCGCAGATCGACATGTTCGGCGTGGGCGAGCGGCTCATCACCGCGAAATCCGAGCCTGTGTTCGGCGGCGTGTATAAGCTGGTGGCCATCGAGGAACCGGACGGCACCGTGGTACCCAAGATCAAGGTCAGCGAAAATGTGGAGAAGATCACCGTACCCCACTTCAAGAAGGTCTACCGCTTCTACGGCCGGGATTCCGGCAAGGCCATTGCGGACTACATGACCCTCCACGACGAGACGGTGGACGATACGAAGGATATCACCATCTTCGACCCGCTGGCCACTTGGAAGAAAAAGCGCGTCTGCAATTTTGAGGCGCGTGAGCTGCTGGTGCCTGTGTTCCTGCAGGGTAAGTGCGTGTACAAGAGCCCGTCGCTGCAGGAGATCCGGGAGTATTGCCGTCAGCAGGTGGACACCCTATGGGACGAGGTGAAGCGCTTCGACTACCCCCACAAATACTATGTGGACCTGTCCGATAAGCTGTGGGATATCCAGCAGCATCTGCTGCGCAGCTCGCAGGAGTAACCGGACGACGCCATAAAAGTGCGAAAGGGAGGAATGACCGTGAGAAAGCCGAAGATCCAACAGAGAACAGAGCGCCGGATATCCGCGGCGCTGCGTCTGGTATTGGTAGCCGTGCTGCTGGCGGCACAGCTGTCACTGGTGTTCCTCCTGAGCCTGCTCCTCAAGCAGCGGGCGGCGCTGGCCTATACGATTTTAGAGGTGCTGGCCTTTGCCTACGCCGTGTATATCTGGACGAAGCCCGGCACTACCAGCTACAAGGTGGGGTGGATATTCCTGATCCTGTTCCTGCCGGTGGTGGGACTGATCCTCTACTGGCTGTGGAACGGCGGGTGTCAATCCAAGCGTCTGGACTTGAAAAAGCTGCCGCTGCCGCAGGAGCCTGCCTATAAGCTGGAGGAGAGCCGCCTTAATATCGAAAAGCTGCGGCAGCTCACGCCACAATGGGCAGGACTGGCGTCATACCTAAATAGTAAAGGATTTACGCTTTATAGGAATACGCGGGCGACATACCTGCAAACGGGCAAAAAATTCCTGGAGGATATGCTGGACGCCATGGAGCGGGCGGAGCGCTTCATCTTTCTGGAGTACTTCATCATGGCGGAGGGCGAGCTGTGGGATCGCCTGACGGATATCCTGCGGCGTAAGAGTGGGCAGGGCGTAGAGATCAAGCTGATCTTCGACGATTTCGGCAGCATGATGCGTATGCCGGCGGAGAAGGTGGAGGCGCTGCGCCGTGCCGGGGTGGAGGTCATCGTCTTCAATCCGGTACATCACTACGTAAACCGCCTGTATTTCAACTACCGCGACCACCGGAAGATCACCTGCATCGACGGCGATATCGCCTACACCGGCGGCGCCAATATTGCCGACGAGTACGCCGATATCATCCAGCGCTTCGGCTGCTGGAAGGACTGCGGCGTCCGGCTGGAGGGCGAGGGCGCGTGGGGGCTGACCCGGGAGTTTATCTTCATGTGGGAGCGGCTGGGCGGCGAAATGCACAGCGAGCACGATTATTACCGTCCCATGCACCACGCCCAGTCCGACGGCTTCTGCCAGACGGTGGTGGACGGGCCGGACAATAACCCGGACGCCACGGCGGAGGATGTGTTCCTCCAGATGATCTCGCGGGCGCGGCAGACGGTGTATATCACCACGCCGTATCTGGCCATTGACGAGTCCATGATCAAGGCACTGTGTCTGGCCGGAGACAGCGGTGTGGATGTGCGCCTGATGATGCCGGGCATCCCGGATCATAAATTTGCCTATCAGGTGGCGCAGAGCTATTTTCCGGAGTTGACAGAACACGGTGTGAAGATATATACTTACACGCCGGGGCTTATCCACGGTAAGACCGTGATGGTGGACCGGGAGACGGCGTTCATCGGCTCAGTGAACATGGATTTCCGCAGCTTCCAGCTGCACTTCGAGTGCGGCGAGATCCTCTACCGGATGCCCGCCATCGAATCGCTGCTGGAGGATATGGATCAGATCCTCCAGCAAAGCGAGCTGGTCACGCCGGAGCGCATCAAGGCGCGGCCGTGGTACCTCCGGGTGGCCGGCGACGTGCTGCGGCTGTTCGCCATGTGGATGTGAAAGGAGCGGAGCGCAGATGGCCTGTTATATTTTCGGCGCGGGCAGCTTTTACGGCCTTTCCCAACGTCCCGCACCGGGGGATACCGTCATTGCCGCCGACGGCGGCTGGGAGCCGTGCAGAGGGGAGGGGCTGACGCCCGATCTGCTGCTGGGGGATTTTGATTCCCTGCACACCGTGCCGGACTTTGCCCATATCCGCCGCGTGCCGGTGGAAAAGGACGACACCGACATGATGCTGGCCATCAAGGAGGGGCTTGCCCGTGGCGAGACGGAGTTTCACCTCTATGGCGGCATGGGCGGCCGACGCACCGACCACACCATTGCGAATTTGCAGTGCCTGCTGTATCTGGCGGAGCACGGCGCGCAGGGCTGGCTGTATGGCGATGGGGAGCAATTCACCGCCATTTGCGGCGGCGAGATCACCCTCCCGGCCCGGGAAAAGGGCATTGTGTCCGTGTTCTGTATGGGCGCGGACGCGCAGGGCGTGACCATCGAGGGCGGGCAGTATACCGTGCATGACGCAGTGCTGACGGCGTCGTTCCCGCTGGGCGTCAGCAATCATTTTGTGGGCAACCCTGTCCGCGTGGCTGTCACGCGGGGCAGTTTGCTGATAGGTTTGATCGAAAAGGAGTGAAAAACATGAAAAAGAATGGACTGAACAAGCTGCTGGCGCTGCTGCTGGCACTGGTGATGGTGCTGGCGCTGGCCGCCTGCGGCAATAAGGACCAGGGCAATAACGACGGCGCCGGTGATGACGCCAACGTTGTGACCGACGGTGTTGTGGCCGATGGCGCTACTGTTGGTGAGGGCAAGACCGCCTTTGCCGTGGAGGTCGTGCAGCTGGACGGCACCGCCATCAAGTTCACGGTGAACACCGACAAGGCCACCGTGGGCGAGGCGCTGCTGGATCTGGGCATCGTGGCGGGCGACACCACCGAGTACGGTCTGTACGTTAAGACCGTCAACGGTGTGACGCTGGACTACGATGCGGACGGCGCCTACTGGGCGTTCTACATCAACGGCGAGTATGCCTCCACCGGTGTGGATTCCACCAACATCGAGGCTGGTGCGACCTACACGCTGAAGGCAGAGGCGGCAGCAGCTACCGAGGGCTGATACGGACTGCAAGGCGCATGACGTAAAAAAGAAAGACACGGCAGTTGCCGTGCCTTTCTTTTTCACGTTTTTCAGGGTACCAGCGCCGCCTCGGCCTCACCCATGAGATAGAGGGAGCCGCAGCACAGCACCGCACCGTCAGGGGGTGTGCTCTCCAGTGCCAGCGCCGCGCCGTCCGCCACAGAGCCGCAGGCCGTTACCGGCTTGCCAAGCGGCGATAGATAGGCCGCCAGCTCCTGCGCCGGCAGTGCGCGGGGATTGTCCGGCGTCACGGTGATGAAACGGGCCGTATAGGGCAGGAGCGGGGTGTACATATGGGCATAGTCCTTGTCTCCCATTACGCCGGTGAGGACGGTCAGCGGCTGATCGGACAGGTAATCCTCGATATTCTCCACCAGCGCCGCCATGCACTGGGGGTTATGCCCGCCGTCCATGACCACCAGCGGCTCCCGCCGCACCACCTCGAAGCGGACGGGCCAGCGCACCTGCGCCAGACCCTGCCGCACCGCGTTTTCGTCGATGTGCCAGCCGCGGCGGCGCAGCACCTCCGTTACCGTCAGTGCTGTGGCGGCGTTGTACAGCTGCATCCGGCCCAGCAGCGGCAGGTGCAGATCGGTCAGATCACCGAAATCGAAGGACTGCCCGTCCAGCGAATGGGCGAGAGGGGTAAGGACATCCATGTCCACCGGGTGCAGCGTGACGCCGCAGGAGCGGCATCGTGCGGATACGATCTCCGCCACAGACGGCGCACAGGGGTACAGCACCGCCTCGCAGCCGGGCTTGATGATGCCGGACTTGGTGGCGGCGATCTTCTCCACGGTATCGCCCAGATAGGTCATGTGATCCAGACCGATGTTGCACAGCACGGCGGCCTCCGGCGCGGGGATGGCGTTGGTGGCGTCGAACTCGCCGCCCATGCCCACCTCGCACACCACGATGTCGCACTTACGCCGGGCAAACCATGTGAAGGAGATGGCGGTCACCATCTCAAACTCCGAGGGGTGGTCAGCCATGCTGTCTGCCAGCGGCCGCACCTCCTCCGTGATGGCGCACAGCTCCTCGTCGGGGATGGCCTGACCGTCCACCTGCATCCGCTCGTTGAAGCGGAAGATGTAGGGCGATGTGTACAGTCCCGTGCGATACCCCGCGGCCCGTAGGATGGAAGCCAGCATGGCGCAGGTGGAGCCCTTGCCGTTTGTACCGGTGACGTGAACGAACTTTACCGTCCGTTCCGGATGCCCCAGCTTTTCCAACAGCTCATGGATGCGCCGAAGCCCCGGCTTGCTGCGCCGCCAATCCACCGCGTGGATGTAGGCCAGCGCCTCACGGATCGTCATGCTTTCTGCCTCCCTTGGTTTGGATGTGCCGCTGTACGCTGCTGAGCGCACCGCGCCGCAGCAGCAGCCACACGATGAGGGTATCCACCGAAGCGGTCAGGGCGAACTGGATGCCGCGGGACACCAGTTTTGTCAGGAAAAATGCCTCTTTCGCCTCGCCGCCGTATACCAGCGCCAGCGCCATGCTCTGCCACAGGACGGAGCCCAGCAGCGCTGCGGGGAAGAAGGCCAGCGCCGTCCGGGGCAGGGTGCTTTTCTCCAGCACATAGCGCCGCACCAGACCGGCCAGCAGGCCGTACAGAATGGGCGGCAGGCAGAAGATGGGGTTATAGCCGAAGGGGGAGAATAGGCAGCCGATCAGGTCGGCGGCGAAGCCCACCAGCGCGCCGGGGATGGGGCCGCACAGCAGACCCGCCAGCACGATGGGCAGCGCCTCCAGCGAGATGCGGGTGGTTTCCGCCGGGATGAGGGTCAGCACCCGCGCCAGCACCACGCTCATGGCGGTCAGCAGGGCGCAGACAGTCAGGGAATAGGTGCTGAAAGCGGGACGTGCGACAGTTGACATTTCTTTTTCGGGCATAAAAAAACCTCCTTATCCTTGAGATGGGAGGAATCTTACAGATGGTAAAATAAAATACTGCCGTGTGGAAGCTGGAATGGAATCGCGGAGCAAGCTCCTTCGTCCGGCGGCAGCCTCCCATCCGTCCGGCACTTAACGCACCAGTCCTACACACGCGCTGGCTGTATTATACAGCGCCCTATTGGAAAAAACAAGGGGTATTTTCCGCTTTGAAGAGTCCCATAAAGTAGGTAAGGGGACATTTTTCTGCTTGCAAACGGAGGGGAAAACGGATATAATAAAATTGATGATATAGCTCATATAGTCCTGCGGCGATGGCGCAGGGCGTTTCTACGGCGCCGCCGACGGCGCTACTATGGGTGTTCTGGCGGAGAGCCGGAGCGCCCTTTATTTTTTGCACGGGAGGTAGGAGCGATGACACAGGTATTGCGAGGCAACATCGTCCACGCACCGAAAATGGGGGAATTGTCCATTCTGGAGCATGGCTATATGGTGCTGGAGGACGGCGTGATACGCGGCGTATATCCCACGCTGCCGGAGGGGCTGGCGCAGGCGGAGATACGGGACTACGGCGACCGGCTGCTGATGCAGTCCTTCGCGGATATGCACCTCCACGCGCCCCAGTATCCCATGCTGGGCATGGGCATGGACTTACCGCTGCTGGACTGGCTGAGTACCTACACGTTTCCCACGGAGGCGCGGTTTGCCGACACGGACTACGCCCGGCGGGTGTACCGCCGGCTGGCCGGTGACCTCATCACCAGCGGCACCACGCGGGTGTGTATGTTTTCCTCCCTGCACACGGAGGCCACATGGATCCTGATGGACGAGCTGGAGCGTGCCGGTGTCACCGGTTATGTGGGGAAGGTGAACATGGACCGCAACGGCCTGCCCGGCGTTTTGCAGGAGACGACGGAGGAGTCCATCCGGGAGACGGTGCGGTGGCTGGACGGCTGCCATTTTGAACACGTCAAGCCCATCCTCACGCCGCGCTTTACCCCCAGCTGCACCGACGAACTGATGACGGCGCTGGGCCAGCTGGCGCGGGAGCGGGGACTGTATGTGCAGTCCCATCTGTCGGAGAACACCCGTGAGATCCAGCTGGTGCGGGAGCTGCATCCCGACTGCGCGCAGTACTGGGAGACATACGACAAATACGGTCTGTGGAAGGATCACACGCTGATGGCGCACTGTGTCCACTCCGATGAGCGGGAGCGGAAGGCTATCCGCGACGCCGGTGTGGTGGTGGTACACTGCGCCGATTCCAACGTGAATATCTGTTCAGGTCTGTGTCCCGTGCGGCAGATGGTCAAGGAGGGGCTGTGGGTCACGCTGGGCAGCGATATCGCAGGCGGCGCACAGCTGCCCATGTACAAGGTCATCGCTATGTCCATCCGCACCTCCAAGGCGCGGCGGGTCACGGACGACTGGCATCCCGACTTCCTGACGGTGCCGGAGGGGTACTATCTTGGCACCACGGCGGGACACAAATACTTCGGCGCAGGGGACGGCTTTGCAGTGGGCGACAGGCTCCACGCGGTGGTCATCGACGACGGGGACTTCCCGGAGGCGGGACGTCCGCTGTCGGTGCGGGAGCGGTTCGAGCGAGCCATCTACATGACCCACCGGCACAACATCGTGTCCGTCTGGTCTGACGGACGAGAGGTCGTGCGGCGGTAAAAGGAAGCGATAAGCGCGTATACGGAGAAGGGGAGGGCGTGACCTTGTCCCGGTGCGGCGGGGCGTTCCGAAGATCGGTTCGGCTTTTTTCGCTCACATCGCTTGTCAAGCGGTAGGGGATGTGGTAAGATGGTTAAAAACCGAGAGAGAGGAACGTGGCCATGGAAACCAGCTTCAAAACGTGTCTATTCGGGGGATTCGACCGGGAGGACGTGATCTCCTTCATCGAAAAAACAGCGGCGGAGACGCAGGAGCGGTTGGACGCCCTGACGACGGAACGGGAGGAGCTGCTGGCGAAGAAACGCAGTGCGGAGGCGGAAAACGCGGCGCTGCGCGTGCAGCTGAACGAGCTGACGGAGCGGCTGGACGACGAGACCGCCCTGCGCTGCCGGGTGCAGAGCATGGAGGAGGAGCTGACCGCCCTGCGCCGGGAGAACGAGACGCTGCGGGAGCCGGCGGCACAGTACCAGTCCCTGCGGGACCATATCGCGGAGATCGAGATCAGCGCCCACCGCCGCACAGAGGAGTTCCGCGGCAAAGCTATTGCGGAGCTGATGCAGCTCATCGAGCAGCAGCGTCAGTGGTGCGCCGAGCAGCGCGTCGCGTATGAGTGCATGGTGGGAAGTATTCTGCAGGAGCTGCGGCGGGCGGAGCACCAGGTGGAAGCGTGCAACTTTGAAAGTTTTGACCGCATGGAGGGCTCCCTCCGGCAGCTGGAGAACAGCATCAGCAAATCCGAATAAAAGGGAAGCCCCCGTAGCCGGTTCACAGGCTGCGGGGGCTGTTCTTATTGAGCGGGGTTTACAGCAGCATGACGCCGGCGGCGGCGCAGCCGCCTATGGTAGCTTTGTCCCACAGGCTGGCCTGTACCTCACCGATGTGGCAGGTGCCGATCATCAGCATACAGAGGCGGCTCTGACCGATACCGCCGCCGATGGTCAGAGGCAGCTGGCCGCTGAGCAGCATCTTGTGGAAGGGCAGCTCGCGGCGGTCGTCACAGCCACGCTTGCGCAGCTGGCGATCCATGGCGGCCTCATCCACGCGGATGCCCATGGAGGAGATCTCAAAGGCGCTGTCCAGCACCGGGTCATACATGAGGATATCGCCGTTGAGGGACCAGTCATCGTAGTCGGGGGCGCGGCCGTCATGGGGCTGGCCGCTGCGCTTCAGGTCGTCGCCGATCTGCATGAGGAACACGGTGTGATGCTCGCGGCAGATGGCATTCTCCCGCTCCTTGGGGGTAAAGTCGGGCCAACGATCCTCCAGCTCCTGTGTGGTGACGAAGTACACCTCGCGATCCAGTACGGTGTGCAGGCTGGGGAAGGCGATCTGAAGGGCGTCGTTGGTCTCCGCCACCGCGCCCACGATGGCGCGGACGGTCTGGCGCAGGTACTGTTCGTTGCGGTCCTGCCGCTCGATGACCTTTTCCCAGTCCCACTGGTCCACATAGATGGAGTGGAGGTTGTCCACCTCCTCATCGCGGCGGATGGCGTTCATGTCGGTGAACAGACCCTTGCCGGGCTTGAAGTCGTAGCGCTTCAGGGCCAGACGCTTCCACTTGGCCAGCGAGTGTACCACCTGCCCGGTGGCGCCCACATCGGGGATGTCGAAGGAGACAGGGCGCTCCACGCCGTTGAGGTTGTCGTTCAAGCCGGAATTCTCCTCCACGAACAGGGGAGCGGAGACACGGCGCAGATTCAGCGCCTGCCCCAGATTCACCTGAAAATTGCTCTTGATGAACTCGATGGCGCGCTGCATCTCGTAGGTGGATAGCGGCGTCTTGTATCCGGCGGGGATCGTCAATTTGCTCATGCGTGAAACACCTCTTTTATAAAAAATATTGTTGCCATTATAGGCGCGAAATCGGGGAATTGCAAGGGAAAAACACGCAAAATTATGCCGATAAAACCGGCGCGTTTTGTATAAAAATATCCTCTGGCACAGCCAGAGGACATTTTTATGCGATTTGTCCGCGTGACGCTTACTTGTAGGACTCGATCATGGCTTTGAAGGCGGGCAGGCTGCGGCGGATCATATCGTTGGACACGCAGTAGCTCAGGCGGAAGTAGCCGGGGCAGCCAAAGCCGTCGGCGGGGACGACCAGCAGATTGTGCGTCAGCTTGGCTCGCTCGGAGAACGCGTTGGCGTCGCCGTTGGGCGCTTTGACGAACAGGTAGAACGCCCCGTCGGGCTTGGCGCACTGGTAGCCCATCTCCCGCAGGCTGTTGTACAGCAGATTGCGGTTTTCCTCGTAGGCCGCCAGATCGGGGCGCTCCCCGGCGCACAGCTCAATGACCTTCTGCATCAGCGTAGGCGGGCAGACGTGACCCATGATGCGGGCGGCGCCGGAGATGGCGGCGTACACCGCGGCACTGTCGTCGGCAAAGCCGGGGACGTACACATAGCCAATACGCTCGCCGGGCAGGGACAGGGACTTGGAGTAGGAGTAACAGACGATGGTGTTCCGATAGAGGCAGGGGATAAAGGGTACCTTCACGCCGCCGTACACCAGCTCGCGGTAGGGCTCGTCGGCGATGATGTAGATGGGGTGGCCGTACTCGGCGCTCTTGCGCTCCAGCAGCGCCGCCAGACCCTTCAGCGTCTCCTCGGTGTAGACGACGCCGGAGGGGTTATTGGGGGAGTTGATGATAATGGCCTGTGTGTGGGCGGTGATGCGCTGCTCTACGGCATCCAGATGGATCTGGAACGCCTCGGTGTCGGCGGGGACCACCACCAGCTTGCCGCCGTTGCCGGTGACGAAGGGATGGTACTCGGGGAAAAAGGGCGCCACGGCCATGATCTCGGAGTCGCGGTCGACGAGGAGCGCCTTGATCACGGAGATCAGGGCGGGGGCGGCGCCGCAGGTGAAGAACAGCTCACCGGCCTTGACCTCCAGGCCGAAGCGGCCGGTCAGATCCTTGGCCACGGCGGCGCGAGCCTCTGCGAAGCCGGGTGCCATGGAGTAGCCGTGGAGCTTGATGGAGTCCGTCTCATCCACGATCTTGTGGATGGAGTCGTTGACCTTCTTGGGCGCGGGGATGCTGGGGTTGCCCAGTGAATAGTCATAGACCTTGTCCGCACCCACCTTGGCAGCCTGCTCCAGACCGTAGGCAAACAGCTGACGGATGACGGAGGGAGCGGTACCCAGATGATAGAATTCCTGATTGACCATGATGTGATCTCCTTTCAAATCAGATAGCTGCGTGGGATACGCAGGAGAATGATACGGCTTTCCGTATAGAGCGCCGTCAGGACAGCTTCATGCGGGAAGCGAGGACGCTGCCCAGCGCGATGGACGCCAGCTTGGAGTAGGCGCTGTCGGCGCGGCTGACCAGCACGATCGGCACCTTGGCGCCCAGAATAATACCGGCATTTTTGGCGTTGCCGAACAGGTTGGCGGCCTTGCCGATGCCGTTGCCCACCTCGTAGTTGGGTACCAGCAGGATATCGGCCTTGCCGGCGCCGGGAGCGGTGTAGTGCTTGTGGCGGCAGGCCTCCTCACTGACGGCCAGATCCAGCGCCACAGGGCCGCAGACGTCCATGTTGTACTTGGCCCAGCGGTCTGTCATGTGTGCCAGCGCATCGGCGTCCACGGTGGACTGCACCTTGGGGTTGACCTGCTCCGCGCCGCAGACACAGGAGGCGTTGATATGCTCATAGCCCAGCGCCTGCAGCACCATGGCGGCGTTCTCCAGGATCTCCGCCTTCTTGTCCAGATCGGGGAAGGTGTTGACGCCGCCATCGGTGAGCACCAGCATCCGGCCCAGCGCGGGGATCTCATAGAGCATACAGTGGGTGGTCAGGTGGGAGGTACGCAGGCCATGCTCCTTGTTGAACACGGCGCGCATCAGGTCGGCGGTGCCGAGGATACCCTTCATCAGGAAGTTGGCTCTGCCCTCGGCGCACAGCGCCACGGCCTTGGCGGCGCAGTCCCCATCGGTGTCGCCGGGGATGATCTCATAGGCGGCGGGATCTTCGCCCAGCTCGGTGAGCATGGCGCGGATCTCGTCGGCGTGACCCACCAGAATGGGGGTGGCGATACCCTCCCGGCGGGCCTCGACTACCGCCTCGATCACCGGCTGGTCGTGGGCGGCTGCCACGGCGATGACACCGGTGCTGCCGCCGCGTGCGGCGGAAATGATGCCGTCAATGGTGTGTATCATGGGTTTTCCTCCTCCAAGAAAGTAATTCCTCCGGGGTCAAAGAGATCCCGGTGCAGGCAGACTGTTTTCTGGGACAATTATACACCGCGCCGCCCACAGCGTCAATGAAAACCGAATGATTCAATAAAAAGAAATGCCGACAGGGGTTGACGAAATCCGCCGCGGCGCATACACTAAGACGGTGCGCATTTTTCGGCAAGGAGTAAGAGATATGAAAGAAATCAAAATGTGGTCGCTGGCCTTCACATATGTGGGATGCTTTCTGGGCGCGGGGTTCATCTCCGGACAGGAGCTGTGGCAGTTTTTCGGCAACTTCGGCAACTGGGGCTATGTGGGCCTTGCGGGAGCGGCTGTGCTGTTCACCGTCATCGGTATCCTGTTCGTCCGGCTGACGCAGATGACACAGTGCGCCGATGTGGACAGACTGCTGGTGCCTTGGGACATCAAATGGCTGCGGGGTGCCTCCGGCGTCATCGCTGCGCTGTTCCTGTTCTTCGTGGTGGTGTCCATGTCCGCCGGTGTCGGCGCTATGCTGAACCAACTGTTCCATGTACCCACTTGGCTGGGCAGCCTCGTATTCATGGCGGCGGTATTTCTGGTGACGCTGCTGGGCGTATCGGGCATGGTCAATGCGTTCTCGGCGCTGATCCCCGTGCTGATCGCCGCCACCGTGGCCTTTGCCGCCGGCGCTTACGCCACCTTCGGCACGGAGGGTATCTTCCGGCTGAAGGATGTGAACACCAACCCGCTGATGCCCAACTGGGTCGTCGCGTCGCTGACCTTTGTCGCCTATAATATTCTGGGCGGCATCGGCATCATGGCACCGGTAGGGCAGTATGTCAGGAAAAAGAAGCACATCTATCTGGGCATCGCCCTGTCCGGCGTGATGCTGCTGGCGGTAGCGGGCAGTATCCTGACCAGTCTGGCGGCCTGTCCGGAGGCGGTGGCGGCGGAGCTGCCCATGGTGGCGCTGGCCAGCAAGCTCAACGGGATGCTGGGTACGGTGTACGGCCTGATGCTGCTGCTTGCCATGTTCTGCAACGCCATGGCCAGTCTGGTGGGACTGATCAGCTATCTGGAGCAGAAGGCCCGCTTCGTGCGTGAGAAGAAGAAGCTGCTGCTGGCGGGGATCTGCCTGCTGGCATGGGCGGGGAGTCTGCTGGGCTTCGGCGAGATCATCGCGGTGGTGTACCCGATGTTCGGGTATCTGAGCATCATATTCGTGGGGTGCGTGGTCATCCACTTCATACAGGCGCGGAGGCAGGAGCACGCACGGAAGCAGAAAACCGTGGGTGAGGCGGCAAAAGAAGTAAATTGAAAAAAAGAGGTCGGAGCCAATGGCTCCGACCTCTTTTTTTCAAGTGTTGTAAAGTGAATAGTATTTACACGCTGAACAGGATGTCGGCGTAGGTGGGATAGGGCCAGCAGGCGGCGTCTACAATGGTCTCCAGCTGGTTGATGAGCTCACCGGCCTGCTGTGTCCGCGCGGCGATCTCCGCACGGTACCAACGGGCCACGTCGATGCCGCCGTCGGCGGCAGGGGCATTGTGCAGCGCGGTTTGCAGATCCTCACAGATACGGAACAGCGCCGCCGACTGCTCACTGACGCGGGTCAGGGTGCGCTCCTCCATCACGGTGGGCAGGGAGATACCGCAGTTCTTCTTATGGAACAGGGTCTGCGCCAGACTGTCGGCGTACTTTCCGGCGGCGGGCAGAATGCAGCGGGTGACCATATCCAGCAGGGTGTGGGCCTCGATGGCCGTCACCTTGCAGTAGTTCTCCAGATGGATCTCGTACCGCGCCCGCATCTCCGTCTCCGTGAGGACAGCGTGCTTGGTAAACAGGTCGATGTTCTTCTTGTCGATGTAGGCGGGCATACAGTCCACCGTGTCCCGGAGGTTGGCAAGACCGCGGCGGGCGGCCTCCGCCACCCACGCATCGTCGTAGCCGTTGCCGTTGAAGATAATGCGCTGGTGGGCGGTGAACGTCTCCTGCAGCAGCTCCTGCAGGGCGGACTGGAAGTCGGCGGCCTTCTCCAGACGGTCGGCGAACTGTCCCAGCTCCTCGGCCATGATGGTGTTGAGCACCACGTTGGGACTGGCGATGGACTGGGAGGAGCCCAGCATACGGAATTCAAACTTATTGCCGGTGAAGGCCAGCGGGGAGGTGCGGTTGCGGTCGGTGGTATCCTGCGGGATCTCCGGCATGGCGTCCACGCCGATCTTCAGCTTCTTCTTGGTGATGTCCACATACGCCGTACCCTGCACGATGGAGTCCAGAATGGCCGTCAGCTCGTCGCCCATGAAGATGGAGATGATGGCGGGAGGCGCCTCGTTGCCGCCCAGACGGTGGTCGTTGCCGGGGTAGGAGACGCAGCAGCGCAGCATCTCCTGATACTCGTCCACACCCTTGACGAACGCCGCCAGAAACAGCAGGAACTGGGCATTCTGGCTGGGGGTGCCGCCGGGCTTCAGCAGGTTCTCGCCGGTGTCGGTCTGGAGCGACCAGTTGTCGTGCTTGCCGGAGCCGTTGATGCCGGCGAAGGGCTTTTCGTGGAGCAGGCAGACCAGCCCGTGACGGGAAGCTATCTTCTTCAGCAGCTCCATGGTCAGCTGGTTCTTGTCACAGGCGGTGTTGGCGTCGGAGTAGATGGGCGCGATCTCATGCTGGGCGGGGGCGACCTCGTTATGCTCCGTCTTGGCCAGCACACCCAGCTTCCACAGCTCCTCGTCCAGCTCCCGCATAAAGGCGGCGACCCGGGGCTTGATGGCGCCGTAATAGTGGTCGTCCAGCTCCTGCCCCTTGGGGGGGCGGGCGCCGAACAGCGTGCGGCCGCAGAGCTTCAGATCCTCCCGGAGGTCATACATTTCCCGGTCAATGAGGAAGTACTCCTGCTCCGGCCCCACCTGCGGCGTGACGTGCTGCACCTCCGTGTTGCCGAACAGGCGGAGAATGCGGACGCACTCACGATCCAGCTCCCGTATGGAACGCAGCAGCGGCGTTTTCTTATCCAGCGTCTGGCCGCTGTACGAGCAGAAGATGGTGGGGATATACAGCGTACCATCCTTGATAAAGGCGTAGGAGGTGGGGTCCCATGCCGTGTAGCCGCGGGCCTCAAAGGTGGCGCGCAGGCCGCCGGAGGGGAAGCTGGAGGCATCGGCCTCGCCTTTGGTCAGTTCCTTGGCGCTCAATTCCATCCGCACGCCCTCCGCACCGTCGGGGGTGATGAAGCTGTCGTGCTTCTCGGCGGTGTAGCCGGTCATGGGCTGGAACCAGTGGGTATAGTGGGTGGCGCCGTTTTCGATGGCCCAGTCCTTCATGACTGTGGCGATCTCACCGGCGGTGGAACGATCCAGCGCCGTACCCTGTGTCCGGCAGCGCTGCCATGCGCGGTAGACCTCGGCGGGGAGACGCTGCTGCATCTGCTGCTCGCCAAACACCATTTTGCCGAACAGGGCGGGAACATCGATCTTTTTTTCACACATCTGGATCATTCCTTTCAAAGTGAAGTGCGGAACGGCAAACGCCGGTCTTTACACAAATAGCTGCATCACAGCGGGGGTCACATAGCTCTCCATGATCGCGGCGACCACCAGCAGCGGAATCACTACCAGCCCCGTCACGCGGAGAATATTCAGAAGGAGCGGCTTCATGATGCCCTTCTCGTTTTTGCGGATATAGCGGTTGATATTCTGGCACAGACACAGCCCGGCCGCCAGACTGAGGCACAGCGCCGGCAGCTCAAAGATGCCGTGGGGCAGGATACCGGCGGCCAGCAGCAGCCACTGGCCGTTGACCGAGGAGGCCACCATACCGAGGAGGATGGCGTTGACGCCCATAGACAGGGCGGGCAGATACAGGAAAGGGATAAAGCCGTACAGCGTGGACAGTACCATGGCTCGCAGGTTGTTGCCGAACAGCGCCAGCGCGCTGAAGCTGCCGTCATCCCGCACGATGCCGGAATCTGCAACGACCTCGTTGAAGTAGGTCAGGACGGTAGCGGGGATCTCCGGAAAAAGTCGGCCGGCGATATACGACAGCACCACCAGCACCAGAAAAGCGACGGCGGTCATGCCCACCCAGCGGCCGTATTCCTCACGCCAGAAGCCGCCCAGCGCACGAAGCTGCTTTTTCATGCCAGCTTTTCCAGACCGGCGCGGAGGCGCTTCAGCGTCTCGTCGCGGCCCAGGATGCGGCAGATCTCCACGGCGCCGCCGGGTGTCACCAGCTTGCCGGAGGCGGCGATGCGCACCGGCCACATCAGCGTGGCGTTCTTCACACCCAGCTTCTCTGCCAGCGCCACCAGACCGTCGTGGATGCTCTCGTCTGTCCAGTCGGGCAGTGCCTCCAGCATGGGGATGGCGGCTTCCAGCATGGTCTTGCAGACCTCGGGGTTGGTCTTGGACTTCTTGTTGGTAAAGGCGTCCACACAGCAGTCGGGGCAGGCGTCGAAGAAATCCACCTTTTCGGGGATCTCGGTCAGCTTTTCGCAGCGTGCCTGCAGCAGTCCGGCGATGGCGCAGATGTCGAAATCACCCTTGACGCTCTGGCGGATGTAGGGCTCGGCCACCTTGGCGAAGGCCTCGGGGCTCATGCTCCGCAGGTACACGGCGTTGAAGTGATCCAGCTTGGCACGGTCGAAGATGGCGGGGGACTTGGAGATGCCGGTGATGTCGAAGGCCTTCACCAGCTCAGGCAGGGTGAAGATCTCCTGCTCCGCCAGCTCACCCTTGGGAGACCAGCCCAGCAGCGCCACATAGTTCAAAATCGCCTCGGTGAGATAGCCCTCCGCCTTCAGATCCTCGTAGGAGGGGTCGCCGTGGCGCTTGGACATCTTGTTCTGGGCGTCCCGCATGACGGGGGAGCAGTGGACGTAGGTGGGTACGTCCCAGCCGAAGGCGTGGTACAGCAGGTCGTACTTGGGCGCGGAGGACAGGTACTCGCTGCCCCGCACCACATGGGTGATGCCCATCAGGTGATCGTCGATGACGTTGGCAAAGTTGTAGGTGGGCAGACCGTCCCGCTTCAGCAGCACCTGATCGTCCAGCGTGCTGTTCTCCACAGTGATGTCGCCGAAGATGGCGTCATGGAAGGTAGTGGTACCCTCCTGAGGGATCCGCTGCCGGATGACGTAGGGCTCACCGGCCTCCACGCGCTTGAGGGCCTCCTCCAGCGGTAGGTCGCGGCAGGGATCGGCCGCGCGGTCAAACTCACCGCTGTCCTCCTCGGAGGCGCATTTTTCGCAGAAGCAGTAGTATGCACCGCCCTTTTCCACCAGAAGGCGGGCATACTTGCCGTAGGTGTCCCGGCGCTGGGACTGGATATAGGGCGCCACGGGGCCGCCCACATCGGGGCCCTCGTCGTGGGTAAGGCCGCACTCAGCCATGGTGCGGTAGATCACATCGGTAGCACCCTCCACCAGACGGCCCTGGTCGGTGTCCTCGATGCGGAGGATGAACGTGCCGCCGTGGCTGCGGGCAATGAGCCATGTGTACAGCGCCGTGCGCAGGTTGCCGACGTGCATATAGCCGGTGGGGGAGGGGGCAAAGCGGGTGCGTACCTTCCCGCGGGGGATGCGGGCTTCCATCTCGTTAAAATACGTCATATCCATACTCATCGGGACGACCTCCTGTGATGTTTCTAAAAATACCAGTTTATTATATTTCAAATAGGGGAAAAGTCAAGGTGAGCCGGGGCTATTCCGTGGTAATTCGCGAGTTTTTGTGAGAAAATGCGTATGCCCGGCGGTGGTCAGCGCCATATCTGTTGATTACACCAAATGTTTGGAATGTTTCTTGCATTTTCCGCCGCGCCGTGTTACAATATGCACGGTCGATTCCACCGTTGGTAATTTATATATGAGAAAGGAAGATCGCTGCTATGATCTATACGACTGAAGTTCAGCATATGTGTCCCGTAGCCAAGGGCGCTTATCACGGCCCGGCGCCCATCCCCGAGGAGGGTAAGTGGGTGCAGGCCAAGGATATTGCCGACATCTCCGGCTTTACCCATGGCATCGGCTGGTGCGCGCCTCAGCAGGGCGCCTGCAAGCTGACCCTGAATGTGAAGAACGGCGTCATTGAGGAGGCACTGGTGGAGACCATCGGCTGCTCCGGCATGACCCACTCCGCCGCCATGGCCTCCGAGATCCTCATCGGCAAGTCCATTCTGGAGGCACTGAACACCGATCTGGTGTGCGACGCCATCAACACCGCTATGCGCGAGCTGTTTTTGCAGATCGTGTACGGCCGTACCCAGTCCGCCTTCTCCGAGGACGGTCTGGCCGTGGGCGCTTCTCTGGAGGATCTGGGCAAGGGTCTGCGCTCTCAGGTGGGTACCATGTTCTCCACCAGAGAAAAGGGCCCCCGCTATCTGGAGATGGCCGAGGGCTATTGCAGCCGTCTGGCGCTGAACAAGGACGACGAGATCGTGGGCTATGAGTTTATCAGCCTCGGCAAGATGATGGACTTCATCAAGAAGGGCGATGATGCCAACGAGGCTATGAAGAAGGCTACCGGCCACTACGGCCAGTGGGACAACGCGGCGAAGTACATCGACCCGCGGCACGAGTAAGAAGGGAGGACGAGAAAAAATGGCTCTGTTTGAAAGTTACGAGAGAAGAATCGACAAGATCAACGGCGTCCTCGCCCAGTACGGCATCAGCTCCGTGGAGGAGTGCCGCGAGATCTGCAACGCCAAGGGCTTTGACCCCTATGAGATCGTGAAGGGCATCCAGCCCATCTGCTTTGAGAACGCCTGCTGGGCGTACACCGTGGGCGCGGCCATCGCCATCAAGTCCGGCGTGAAGACCGCTGCCGAGGCCGCCAAGATGATCGGTATCGGCCTCCAGTCCTTCTGCATCGACGGCTCTGTGGCCGAGGATCGCAAGGTGGGTCTGGGTCACGGCAATCTGGGCGCCATGCTGCTGAGCGATGACTCCAAGTGCTTCGCCTTCCTGGCCGGCCACGAGTCCTTCGCCGCCGCCGAGGGTGCTATCGGCATCGTGAAGAACGCCAACAAGGCCCGCAAGCAGCCGCTGCGCGTGATCCTGAACGGCCTCGGCAAGGACGCCGCCCAGATCATCAGCCGCATCAACGGCTTCACCTATGTACAGACCCAGTTCGACTACTACACCGGCAAGCTCAACATCGTCCGGGAGATCCGCTACTCCGAGACGGAGCGCGCCGACGTTCGCTGCTACGGCGCGGATGACGTCCGCGAGGGCGTGGCCATCATGCACCACGAGGGCGTGGACGTGTCCATCACCGGCAACTCCACCAACCCCACCCGCTTCCAGCATCCCGTGGCGGGTACCTACAAGAAGGAGTGCATCGAGCAGGGCAAGAAGTACTTCTCCGTGGCCTCCGGCGGCGGTACGGGCCGCACGCTGCATCCCGACAACATGGCCGCCGGTCCCGCCAGCTACGGCATGACCGATACCATGGGCCGGATGCACTCCGACGCCCAGTTCGCCGGCTCCAGCTCCGTCCCCGCGCACGTGGAGATGATGGGCTTCCTGGGTATGGGCAACAACCCCATGGTGGGCGCCACCGTCGCCGTAGCTGTTGCGGTGGAGGAAGCTGTAAAGTAAATTCCATTTACACGCAAAATATCCCCCGACCACCGGTCGGGGGATATTTTTATGTGCGTATGTACGTCAGCACTTGCCGAAGAAACCGCACAGCAGCTTCAGCAGGGAAGCGCAGTCGAAATTGCAGAACATTGCTGTACCTCCTATGTGTATTTCCCTTGCAAGGACAACGTCATTGTAACCGATTTGTAACTCTTTTGCAAATGCAATATCTGCCAGTCACAGACGGTCACAGAATAAGCAGCAGGCCGATGGCGATGAGCAGCTCCTCATCGGCCTCCTGCCGGAAGAGGAAGAACAGCAAAAGCAGCAAAAGAATGTCTCCCGCGTCCAGATCGCTGAGATGCAGCTTTTCCAGCAGACCGTTGAGCAGTCCCCGCTCGGGAGACGGCTGCGGCGGAGGCGGCGGCCCGTGTGATGTCCGTCCGTCAGGCTGTGTGCCCTCCTGCGGGGCGGATGGCGGGGGAGGCGGACGCTGACCGGCGGGCGGCGGCAGCGGCGTATCCTCCATGCTGACGCGGGTGTATGTACCGCCGTCGCCCCGGATATACCGGTTATACATGGCCGTCCCCCCAGTCTATCAGGAATTTCTTGCCCAGATGGATGAGCCGCGCCAGCCGCGCCGCCCGCTCCACCTTGTCCTGCTTGCTCTCCTTGAGGAAGGGACGCAGGGCGTACAGCAGCTGCATGGTCTGGCTGTTGGAGCGGCTGTACTCCTGCAAAAGCGGCAGGAAGCGGGCGACCACCTGCGGGTCGATGCCGCCCGGCGGCGTTTGTGCTGGCGGCGGTACAGCGGGCGCGGCGGATTGGGCCGGGGACGGCGCGGCGGCGCCCGCGTCTCCGCCCATGGCAGTGGAGAGCTGCTGCGCCATCTGCACGATCTGTGCCATGCTGCCGGGATCGGACAGCAGCGCATTCAGTTTTTCATCCAGCTCGGCCATGCCGCGTCCCTCCTCTCTTTACCGGCGCAGGGAATCCTCCAGCCGCTGCACCAGCGCCGCCCCCTCCGGCGTGGACAGCACCTGCCGGAGCATACCGGAAAGCGCCGCCGTGTCGCCGGAGGCAGCCTGCTGGGCGGCGCGTCCCAGCGCGGCGGTGTCACCGCCGGAGAGCATCCCCAGCAGCGCTCTGCCATCCGCTGACTGCATGACGGACTTCAACGCCCTCGGGTCGCTTTTCAGCTTCTGCATCATGTCCTGTTCGTTCATAGTCGACCTCCTTACCACGGTCTTACAAGGCCATTGTATGTGGGCGGACGCAAAAACGTGCCTGCCGATCACATCGGCAGGCACGTTTGGAATATACCTCAGTCGTAGATGGTATTCAGATGTTGTATGGAATGAATTTATACAGAATATCTTGCATAAAACGGTTGTAAATCACCGGAGAGTATGGTAATATACTATATTGCTGAACAGCGGCGCAGTATCCTAGTCAGATCTGCCGTCTTCTGAAGAGGGGCCTAAAAATCCCTTAAAGGGCACAACTGTGAAACCTCTGGTGCTTGCTTCTTACGCCCAGTTTGGGGTGGGTGCTGGAAGGGAGGCGCGGCAATTACCGCGCCTGCGTCCGTAGGGCGCCCTCCAATGGCATGGAGGACCCGACCCTGCGGTCGTGGAGACCTGCTGTTGTGCACAGGCGTACTCCCTTTGTGGTCAGCGACCTGTGTACGAAGCAGATTGCGAACCTGCATCGCGGTGCTACCCGGCCTTGTGCCGTGAACGCTGTGTGCAGAGTAGCCTGCCTTGCGTGGGCAGGGTGGATGGGAGAGTCAACGCGTCAGGTCCCCGGCCAGGGATGCAGCGCTATTTCCCTGAAACCCTGTTTGCAAAAGAGGATAAGAGATGGTTTGACTGCGGTGGAAATCACCTAGGCTGTCCTGACGGGGCGCCGGTGGGATTGCAGTGCGGACTAAGTGGCAGTCGGGTCTCACGGCGGGCAACACCGTGACGCAGCACCGAAGGGGAAACCGCCTTTATCGGCGACGAGAGGTGTGCTGTGGGGAAATCCAACCCGTACCTAAGCCGCAAGATTTACTTCCGGAGCCGCCCTGTTCAGCATGACTATATTTACAACGTGAGGTCGATCACTTGACGGACAAGGATAAAAAGAAGAAAAAGAAGCAGGACAGCTGGCCCCTGCGGGTGTTTTTGCTGGCCGTGGCACTCAGCGCCGTGCTGAGTTTTTTCTCCTCCTCCGCGCTGGAGGGGGCGGGCTACGCGGTGGCCATCATCGTGCTGGCGGTGTTCATCGGACTGGGCATCGTCTTTGACATGGTGGGCGTAGCTGTTACGGCGGCAGACCCTAAGCCCTTCCACTCCATGGCGGCCCATAAGGAAAAGGGCGGACGGGAGGCCATCCGCCTTTTGCAGAACGCCAATCAGGTCAGCTCTGTGTGCAACGACGTGGTGGGCGATATCTGCGGCATCGTCTCCGGCTCTACGGCGGCGGTGATCGTGGTGCAGCTCCAGCGGGATTTCAGCACCACGTCCGTCCTGATCTCCATCGGCGTAACGGCGCTGATCTCCGGCATCACCATCGGCGGCAAGGCGCTGGGCAAATCGGTGGCCATCAACGACTGTACCAAGGTGGTGTACCGCGTGGCGCGGATCATGCATGCGCTGCATCTTTATCGCTGAAAAAAGGGGCGTATATACGTTGATCTTGGAAACGATACATTCTCCGGCGGACGTGAAGCGTCTGACCGAAAAACAAACAGAACTGCTGTGTCTGGAGCTGCGGCAGTTTTTGGTAGAGCAGGTGTCCCGCACCGGCGGGCATCTTGCGTCCAATTTGGGTGCGGTGGAGCTTACGGTGGCTATCCACCGCGTTTTTGATACCTCCAAGGACAGGCTGGTGTTCGATGTGGGACACCAGTGCTACGTCCACAAGGCGCTGACGGGCCGGAAGGAGCTGTTCGGCACCCTGCGGCAGTTTGAGGGGCTTTCCGGGTTTCCCAAGCCCTATGAGAGCGAGCACGACGCCTTTGTGGCGGGACACGCCTCCAACTCGGTGTCCGTGGCGCTGGGTATGGCGCGGGCGCGGACGCTGCAAAACCAGTCGTACAGCGTGCTGGCGCTGATCGGTGACGGTGCGCTGGGCGGCGGGCTGAGCTTTGAGGGACTTAACGATGCGGGCGCCTCCGGCGAGCCGCTGATCGTGATCCTCAACGACAACGGTATGTCCATCGACGCCAATGTGGGCGGTATGTCACGCCATCTGGCACAGATCCGGACGAAGGCGGGCTACTACGAATTCAAAAAGAAGTACCGGCAGGCGCTGGACGGCAGCAAGGCCGGACAGAAACTGTACGAGCTGAGCCACGATGTGAAAACGGCGCTGAAGAAGTCGCTGCTGCCGGTCAGCACTGTGTTTGAGGGTATGGGCTTTACCTACATGGGACCGGTGAACGGCCATGATGTGCGGGGACTGACCGATATGCTGCGGGCGGCAAAGGAGCTGAATCGCCCTGTGCTGCTGCACGTGCATACGAAAAAAGGAAAGGGCTATGCTCCCGCCGAGCAGGAGCCGGAGAAATTCCACGGTGTGTCCCCGTTCGATCCGGCCACCGGCAAGTCCGCGCCGCCGTCACCGTCCTTCTCCTCGGTGTTCGGGAGCGAGTTGGCGTCGCTGGCGTCCTCCGACCGGCGCATCTGCGCCATTACGGCGGCCATGGCGGACGGTACAGGGCTGACGGCTTTTGCCAAAAACCATCCCCGGCGCTTTTTTGATGTGGGCATTGCGGAGGGGCACGCGGTGGCCATGGCCGCGGGCATGGCCAAGCAGGGGCTGCTGCCGGTCTTCGCGGTATATGACAGCTTCCTCCAGCGTGGCTACGATATGCTGGTGCAGGATGTGTCACTGGACGATCTCCATGTGGTGCTGGCTGTGGACCGCACCGGTCTGGTGGGGGCGGACGGCGAAACGCATCACGGCTGCATCGACTATCTATCCCAGATCCCCGGTATGACCGTGTTCTGTCCCGCCAGCTTTTCGGAGCTGCGGCATATGCTCCGCGCGGCGCTGTACGACTGCAAGGGGCCTGCGGCGATCCGCTATCCCCGGGGCGGCGAGGGCGCCTACCGCGAGGACTGCGGCGACGCGCCGGTATCGGTGCTGCGGCAGGGAACAGATGCGTGCATCGTCACCTACGGCGTGCTGGTGAATCAGGCGCTGGAGGCGGCGCAGCGTCTGGCCAACGAGGGGATTACGGTGCGCGTGGTGAAGCTGAACCGCGTGGCGCCGCTGGAATGGGACGCGGTATGCAGCGCGCTGGACGGCGCATCGCGTCTGGTGGTGCTGGAGGATCAGCTGCGGCAGGGCTGCGTGGGGCAGCGTCTGGCTGCCGCACTGCTGGAGCGGAACGCCGCGCCGGAGAGACTGCGGCTGCTGAACGCCGGAGAGCGGCTGCCCGCACAGGGCAGCGTACAGCAGCTCTATCACGCGCTGGGACTGGATGCCGCCGGTGTGACGGCTGCTGTCAGGGGGGTACTGGCATGAGTAAAAAAGTGAGATTAGATGTGCTTCTGGTGGAGCGTGGCCTGCTGGACAGCCGCCAGAAGGCACAGGCAAATATTATGGCGGGGCTTGTCTTCGTCAACGGACAGCGGGTGGACAAGCCCGGTACCGCCGTGGCGGAGGACGCACCTGTGGAGGTGCGCGGCCACGCGCTGCCCTACGTCAGCCGCGGCGGTCTGAAACTGGAAAAGGCCATGAAGACCTTTCCTATTACGCTGACGGGAAAGACCTGCGCCGACATCGGCGCCTCCACCGGCGGCTTTACCGACTGTATGCTGCAAAACGGCGCCTCCAAGGTCTATGCCGTGGACGTGGGGTATGGTCAGTTGGACTGGAAGCTCCGCAGCGACCCCAGGGTGGTGTGTCTGGAGCGCACCAACGCCAGGTATCTGGATCATGAGCAGATCCCGGACGAGCTGGATTTTGCGTCCATCGACGTGTCGTTCATCTCTCTGAAGTTGATCTTCCCGGCACTGTACGGTCTGCTGCGTCAGGGCGGCGAGATCGCCTGCCTTATCAAGCCGCAGTTTGAAGCAGGACGGGAAAAGGTGGGGAAGAAGGGGGTCGTCCGCGACCCAAAGGTGCATCTGGAGGTGCTGGAAAACTTCCTGAGCCATGCGAAGGATAATCACTTTACAGTGCTTGGCATTACATATTCGCCGATCCGCGGGCCGGAGGGGAACATCGAGTATCTGGGCTATCTGCGAAAAAGCGAGGAGCCGGACTGCATCCCCGACCTGACCGCGCTGGTGGATGCCTCCCATGAGGAGCTGAAAGAGAGAAGGGACAACGAATGAAACGAGTGATCCTCTGCCCGAATCCCTATCGGGACGATGAACTGACGGTGGCCAAGCGCTCCCGTGAGATATTGGAGCATATCGGCTTTGAAACGGTGGTGTGTCTGCCCTTCAACCGGGAGGGCTACGGCGACCAGTTGGGGGTGCCGATCCGGCAATTACAGCAGGAGATCAAGCGGGCCGATCTGCTCATCGCCTTCGGCGGTGACGGCACCATCCTGCATCTGGCCCGCACAGTGGCGCTGCACAATGTACCGGTGCTGGGCATCAATCTGGGCAGCCTTGGCTTTATGTCGGAGCTGGAGCCCAACGAGCTGGAACGGCTCAATGATCTGAAAAGCTGGAATTTCTCCGTGGAGTCCCGGATGATGCTGGATGTGACGGTGCTGCGGGAGGGGAAGCCGGCATACAACAACATTGCCCTGAACGACGCGGTGGTGTCCAAGGGGTCTGTGGCGCGGGTGGTTCGGCTGGATGTGTCCACAGAGGAGGGGCGGCTGACGAAGATCACCGGCGACGGCGGTATCGTCTCCACGCCTACCGGCTCCACCGGCTACTCCATGGCGGCGGGCGGCCCCATTGTGGAGCCTACGGCACGGAATCTGCTGCTGACGCCTATCTGCCCCCACTCCACACGGGCCGGCAGCTATGTGCTGTCGCCGGATCACACCATTACCATCGAGGCGGCGGACGCCAACCGGAAATTCGTCTACCTCTCCGTGGACGGCGGCAAGGCATTCTCCCTGAAAAACGGGGACAAGGTGCGGGTACGGCAGTCCAAATTCACCACAAAGCTGGTGCGGCTCTCTAAGAAGAGCTTCTGCGAGATACTGGATTCAAAAATGGGAATGGAGGCAGCCAAGCATGAAAAATGACCGTCAAGCCATTCTGCTGGAGATCATCGAGCAGGAGGCTGTGGAGACGCAGGAGCAGCTGCTGCGCCTGCTGGCGGAGCGCGGTGTGAAATGTACGCAGGCCACCGTTTCCCGTGACATCAAGCAGCTCCATCTGGTGAAGGAGCCCACCGGGCATGGGCGCTACCGCTACGCCGTGTCCGTGCAGAAAACAAAGCTGAACTTTGCCGAAAAGCTGCGCACGATCTTCCGGGAGTGCGTGCTGTCAGTGGCGTCGGCGCAGAATCTGGTGGTGCTGAAGACCATCGAGGGTATGGCGCAGGGCGCGGCCTTTGCACTGGACAATATGGCGGAGACGGACATCGTGGGGACGCTGGCAGGCGACGACACCATTCTGCTGGTGTTCCATGACAACGTCCGCGCCGTGGATTTCTGCGAGCAGGTCAAGCAGATGCTCCGCTAAGGAGCGAGGGAGGAGAACACCATGCTGGAAGTGCTCCATATTGAGAATATCGCCATCATCGAGGAGGCGGACATCCGGTTCGAGCCGGGCTTCAACGCCCTGACCGGCGAAACGGGCGCGGGTAAGTCCATCGTCATCGACGCCCTTGGCGCCGTGCTGGGACAGCGCGCCAGCCGCGAGCTGATCCGTACAGGTATGGACAAGGCCTTCGTCAGTGCCGTGTTCTCCGGCGTGGACAACTCTGTACCGGAGGCGCTGGGCATCACCCCGGAGGAGGACGGCTCACTGCTGCTGCAGCGGGAGATCCACGGCGACGGAAAAAACGTCTGCCGGGTGAACGGGCGGCCTGTGACGGTGGGACAGCTGAAAATGCTGGGCAGCCGCCTGCTGAATATCCACGGCCAGCACGACGGCCAGCAGCTTTTGGACGAGGAGCAGCATCTGCTGCTTCTGGACAGCTTCGGAAAGCTGGAAACACTTATCAATGCGTATGCTGAAAAGTATAAAGACTTTACAGATATACAGAAGAAGATACAGTCGCTGGAAATGGACGAATCGGAAAAGGCCCGCAGGGTGGACACCCTGACGTACCAGATCGGCGAGCTGGAGCGGGCGCAGCTCCGGGCCGGTGAGGAGGAGGAGCTTTCCGCTCGCCGCAATCTGCTGCGCAACGCGGAGAAGTTTATCTCCGCCGTCTCCGAGGCGGATTACGCTATGAACGGCGACGACGGCGGAGACGGTGCATTGGGACTTCTGCGCCGGGCGCAGGACGCCGTTGGCGCGGTGCGCCATCTGGACGAGGACTACGCCAGGCTTTATGAGCGCATAGAGGCACTGTACAGCGAGGCCTATGATGTGGCGGCCACCATCGAGGACAAGCGGGAGGGCTTCGACTTCTCGCCCCACGAGCTGGACGATGTGGAGAGCCGCATGGATCAGCTGTACCGTTTGAAAAAGAAGTACGGCCCCAGTGTGGAGGATATGCTGGCCTATCTGGAGAGCTGCCGCGCCGAGCTGGAGCAGATCGAGTATGCCGGCGATACGCTGGCCCGTCTGGAGCAGGCGCGCGGCAAGGCGGAAAAGGCCGCTATGACCGCCGCACAGCAGCTCTCCGAGGGGCGGCGGCAGGCGGCGGAGCGGCTGTCCGGCCAGATACTGGACGAGCTGCGGCAGCTGGACATGGGCAAGATCCGCTTCACCGTGGATATCAAGGAAAAGCCACTGAGCGCCGACGGTATCGATCAGGTGCGGTTTTTGATGTCCGCCAACGTGGGCGAGGAGCTGCGTCCCATCCACAAGATCGCCTCCGGCGGCGAGCTGGCCCGCATCATGCTGGCCATGAAGAACGTCTTGTCGGAGCAGGACATGGTGGGGACGATGGTGTTCGACGAGGTGGATACCGGCGTCAGCGGCCGCGCCGCCCAGAAGGTAGCGGAGAAGATGGCCCGCGTCAGCCGCCGCAAGCAGGTGCTGTGCGTGACCCATCTGCCCCAGCTGGCGGCCATGGCGGATGTGCATTTCTCCGTGGAAAAGGGCGAGAAAAACGGCCGCACCTACACGGCGGTGCGGCGGCTGGACAGGGAGCAGCGGCGGCAGGAGCTGGCGCGGCTCACCGGCGGCAGCCATGTGTCCCAGACCATGCTGGATGGTGCGGAGGAGCTGCTGGTGGAGGCGGAAAAGTTCCGCGCTGCCCTGTGATCGAGGGTAAATTGTCGCGATTGGGAAATAATAGTTGACAAGCGGATTTTTTCTGCTAAAATGGTTTCAACTTCATAGTGCAACAGCGATGAAGGGAAGAAGTAGCATATCTCAGCGCCTGCAAAGAGAACCTCCGGTCGGTGGAAGGAGGAGAGGGCGGGATCTGCGAATACATCCCGGAGCAGCCTCCTGAAGCCGTATTGACGGCGCGTAGGGATGTGTCGGGTTCGCCCGTTACAGCGATAGGGTGTGTCAGCACCCGACGAGGCCGTGCCCGCGAGGGCGCGGTGAATATGAGGTGGTACCGCGATTTGATCGCCCTCTGTCGACAGGCAGGGGGCGTTTTTTCTTCCCCCTGCACAGGAAATGATACGAATATCAATAGAAAGGAAATGAAAAACATGGGAATTTATGAAGAACTGGTGGCACGCGGCTTGATCGCGCAGGTCACCAACGAGGATGAGATCCGCGAGATGATCAACAACGGCAAGGCCACGTTCTACATCGGCTTTGACTGCACGGCGGACTCTTTGACGGCTGGACATTTCATGGCTCTGACCCTGATGAAGCGTCTGCAAATGGCTGGTAACAAGCCCATCGCCCTGATCGGAGGCGGCACCACCATGATCGGCGACCCCTCCGGCCGTACGGATATGCGGAAGATGCTCACCAAGGAGGACATCGACCACAACGCCGAGTGCTTCAAACGCCAGATGGAGCGGTTTATCGACTTCGGAGAGGGTAAGGCCATCATGCTCAACAACGCTGACTGGCTGCTGAAGCTGAACTATGTGGACCTGCTGCGAGAGGTGGGCGCGTGCTTCTCTGTGAACAATATGCTCCGCGCCGAGTGCTACAAGCAGCGCATGGAGAAAGGTCTGAGCTTCCTGGAGTTCAACTATATGATCATGCAGAGCTATGACTTCTACTATATGTTCCAGCACAACGGCTGCAATATGCAGTTCGGCGGCAACGACCAGTGGAGCAATATGCTGGGCGGCACGGAGCTGATCCGCCGCAAGCTGGGCAAGGACGCCCACGCCATGACCATTACCCTGCTGACGGATTCTCAGGGCAATAAGATGGGTAAGACCGCCGGCAACGCCGTGTGGCTGGATCCCAACAAGACCAGCCCCTTCGAGTTCTATCAGTACTGGCGCAACATCGACGACGCCGACGTGCTCAAGTGCATCCGGATGCTGACCTTCCTGCCGCTGGAGCAGATCGACGCCATGGCCGATTGGGAGGGCGCTAAGCTCAACGAGGCCAAGGACATCCTGGCCTATGAGCTGACCAAGCTGGTCCACGGTGAGGACGAGGCGGAAAAGGCTCGTCAGGCATCCAAGGCGCTGTTCTCCGGCGCCGGTGATACCGAGCATATGCCCACCACTGAGCTGACCAACGACGACTTCGGCGGCGGCGCCATCGACGTGCTGACGCTGCTGGTCAAGTGCGGTCTGGCTGCCTCCAAGGGTGAGGCCCGCCGGCTGGTGCAGCAGGGCGGCGTGACGGTGAACGACGAGAAGGTGTCCGCCATCGAGACGACCTTCGGCTGTGAGCAGTTCACCGGTGACGGCGTCATCATCAAGAAGGGCAAGAAGGTGTTCCACCGGGCTGTTCTGGTGTAAGAGGCTCTCCCACATAATAGCTTTTACCGTCCCAAGGGGCCGCGGCAGTGCCGCGGCCCCTTGATGTATCGGAATGATGGTGCAGTCCCGCAGAAAAGGAGTTGAACGCGGCGGGATTTTATATTATAATAAATCATTATTACTTTAGAAAATGAGAGATGTACAGATGAAGACCCATGATTTCTATTTTGACCTGCCGCCGGAGTTGATCGCACAGACCCCTATCGCGCAGCGGGACGCCTCCCGGCTGCTGGTGCTGGATAAGACCACCGGCGCCACGGAGCACCGGCATTTCTTTGACCTGCCGGAGTATCTGCATCCCGGCGATTGCCTGATCCTCAACGATTCCAGAGTACTGCCCGCCCGCCTGCTGGGTCACCGTGTGCCGGGCGGCGGCGCCTGCGAGATCCTGCTGCTCATCGACCGGGGCGACAACGTGTGGGAGTGCCTTGTCCGTCCGGGCAAGAAGCTGCGCAAGGGTGCGAAGGTGTCCTTCGGCGATGGTGAGCTGACGGCGGAGATCGCGGAGGAGCTGCCGGACGGCAACCGGCTGGTGAAGTTCTTCTACGAGGGCATTTTTCTGGAGGTGCTGGATCGGTTGGGCAAGATGCCGCTGCCGCCCTACATCAAGGAGGAATTACAGGATCGGGAGCGGTATCAGACCGTCTACTCCAAGGTGAACGGCTCTGCCGCCGCCCCCACCGCCGGACTGCATTTTACACCGGAGCTGCTGGAGAAGATTCGGCAGATGGGTGTAAAGGTCGGATACGTTACACTCCATGTGGGACTTGGTACTTTCCGCCCTGTGAAGGAGGAGGAGATCACCGACCACGCCATGCACAGCGAATACTGTGTTATCTCGCAGGAGACGGCAGACCTTATCAACGAGACGAAGAAAAACGGCGGCAGGGTCATCTGCGTGGGTACCACAAGCTGCCGCACCGTGGAGTCGCAGGCGGCGGAGGATGGCACCATGCGGGCCTGCGCCGGCTGGACGAATATCTTCATCTATCCCGGCTATCGTTTTAAGGTCATGGACGCGCTGGTCACCAACTTCCACCTGCCGGAGTCCACGCTCATCATGCTGGTATCGGCGCTGGCAGGACGGGAGCACGTGCTGTCCGCCTACAAGGAGGCGGTGGAGCAGCGCTACCGCTTTTTCTCCTTCGGCGATGCGATGTTTATCCACTGAGCATAAAACATAAGGGGGGACGCAGATGCATCTGCCGGAGCTTGTTTCCGATCTTGCCGTCATTCTGCTGACAGGCGGCGTGATCACGGTGATCTTCAAAAAGCTGAATCTGCCGCTGGTGCTGGGTTACATACTGGCGGGATTCCTCATCGGCCCCTATATGCCGCTGTTCTTCTCGCTGGCCGACATCGAGGCGGTGTCCACCTGGAGCGAGATCGGCATCATCATCCTGATGTTCTGCCTCGGCCTGGAGTTCAACCTCCACAAGCTGGCCAGCGTGGGCGGCACGGCGATCATCACCGCGCTGGTGGAGGTCGGCGGTATGCTGGCCTTCGGCTTCGCCGTGGGACAGCTTATGGGCTGGGGTACGATGGACAGTGTGTTCTTGGGCGGTATGCTGTCCATGTCGTCCACCACCATCATCATCAAGGCCTTTGACGAGCTGAACGTCCGGAAGAAGGACTTCGCCCAGCTGGTGTTCGGCACACTGGTGATGGAGGACATCGCGGGCATCTTCATGATGATCATCCTGTCCACTATCTCCGTCAGTAAGTCCATTTCCGGCGGGGCGCTGGCGCTCCAGCTGGGACTGCTGGTGCTGTATCTGGTGCTGTGGCTGGTGCTGGGCATCTTCCTGCTTCCCACGCTGCTGAACAAGGCGTCCAAGCTGATGAGCGACGAGACGCTGCTCATCGTGTCGCTGGGCATCTGCTTCGGCATGGTGCTGCTGGCGGATGCGCTGGGCTTTTCCTCGGCGCTGGGCGCGTTTTTGGCAGGCTCGCTGCTGGCAGGCACTGTCCACGCCGAGCGGGTGGAGCATCTGACCGCCGGCGTCAAGGATCTGTTCGGCGCGGTGTTCTTCATCTCCGTGGGTATGATGCTGAACCCCGGCGCCGTGGTGAAGTACGCCGTCCCCATCCTCATCCTGACGCTGGTGACCATTGTGGGCAAGCTGATCTTCTCCTCGCTGGGCGTGCTGCTGTCCGGTCATACGCTGCGGCAGGCCATCCACTGCGGCTGCGCGCTGGCGCAGATCGGCGAATTTGCATTTATCATCGCCTCGCTGGGTCTGTCGCTGGGCGTGATCGCGGACTATATCTATCCCATCATCATCTCTGTATCCGTCATCACCACGCTGACCACGCCGTTCTTTATCAAGAGCGCCGACAGCATCTGCAACGGCATCGAAAAGCTGCTGCCGGAAAAGCTGGTGCAGAAGCTGGACAGCTATACGGACGCGGAGCAGGCGGCCAAGGAGCAGGACAGCGACTGGGCGGTATTCCTGCGCCGCTATATAAAGCGAACGGTGTTCTACGGCGTGCTGATGCTGGGCATCGTCAGTCTGGGCGATATGCTGCTGCTGCCGCTGCTGGAGAAGACGCTCTCCGCGGCGGCGTGGGTCAGCAAGGCGGTGACGCTGTGCGCCGTATACCTGTGCATCGCCATGTTCGTCCGGCCAATGCTCGACGCCCATTCGCCCCAGTACACGGTGCTGTGGGCCAAGAAGCGCAGCTTCCGCCTGCCGCTGATCGCGCTGAGCGTTATCCGTGTGCTGCTCATTGTGTTTATCGTGTTCCTGCCCATCCGCACGGTGCTGGGCATCCATAGTCTGTGGATATTGCCGCTGCTGGCGGCGGCGGTGCTGGTGGCGGGGCATTTCGGTTGGTTCGCCTCGGCGTATCTGCTGGTGGAGACCCGGTTCCTCACCAACTTCAACGAGCGCCTTTTGCAGCAGTACGGCGACAGCAATGATGCCACATGGCTGGACGAGAAGATGTATGTAACGGAGCTGATCTGCCCGCCGGAGGAGGCGGGGAAGGATCTGCGCGCCTTGGGCTGGGGACGGCGCTACGGCGCGAATATCATCAAGATCGTCCGGGGGAAGAAGGAGTTTGACATCCCCTCCGGCGACATGGTGCTGAATGAGGGGGACCGGCTGGCGGTCATCGGCGAAAAGGAGAATCTGGTGTCGCTGCGGCTGTCCATCGGCGCTGACGCGGCGGAGGATATCCCTACGCTGCACACCTATATCGCCGGAGAGAAGGCGTTGTATACCTACACGCTGGATGTGGCGAAGAACGACCATCTGGCGGGCAGCACCATCCGGGACAGCGGCCTGCGGGAGAATTACGACTGCATGATTCTGGGCTTGCAGCGAAATCTGCTGCCCATCATCGGGCCGGATGTAAATTTTGTGATACAGCGCGGGGATCTGGTCTGGCTGCTTGGCTCCCACCGCATGGCGGAAAAGGCGCTGGACGATATGGAGGAAGCATAAATGTTCAAAGTGATCAAAAAGCAGGGCAGAGCCCGGCGGGGCGTGTTCACCTGCGCTCACGGCGGCGAGGTACAGACGCCGGTTTTCATGAACGTAGGCACGCAGGCGGCCATCAAGGGCGGCGTCAGCGCGCTGGATCTGAAGGAGGAGCTCGGCACGCAGATCGAGCTGTCCAACACCTACCACCTGCACCTGCGGCCCGGTGACGACGTGGTACGCCAACTGGGCGGCCTGCACAAGTTCATGCGCTGGGATGGCCCCATCCTTACGGATTCCGGCGGCTTTCAGGTGTTCTCCCTGGCAGGTCTGCGGAAGATCAGCGAGGAGGGCGTCACCTTCGCCAGCCATCTGGACGGCCACCGTATCTTCATGGGGCCGGAGGAGAGTATGCGCATCCAGTCCAATCTGGGCTCCGATATCGCCATGGCGTTTGACGAGTGTGTGGAGAACCCCGCCGCCTACGACTACGCCAAGGCCAGCTGCGAGCGGACGCTGCGCTGGTTGGAGCGGTGCAAGGCGGAGCACGACCGGCTCAACGCGCTGCCCGACACCATCAACCCGCAGCAGATGCTGTTCGGCATCAATCAGGGCGCGACCTACGCCGACCTGCGTATCTGGCATATGCAGCAGATCGCCAAGATCGACTGCGACGGCTTTGCCATCGGCGGGCTGGCGGTGGGCGAGCCGACGGAGGTGATGTACGAGATCATCGACGCGGTGGAGCCGTATATGCCGGCGGACAAGCCCCGCTACCTCATGGGCGTGGGGACGCCCAGCAACATCATCGAGGGCGTGGCCCGGGGCGTGGACTTCTTCGACTGTGTGATGCCCGCCCGCAACGCCCGACACGGCAAGCTGTTCACATGGAGCGGCACGCTGAACATTAAAAACGCTAAGTACAAGCTGGATGAGAGCCCCATTGATCCGGCGTGCGACTGCCCGGTGTGCCGGAATTTCAGCCGCGCCTACCTGCGGCACCTGTTCACGGCGGAGGAGATGCTGGCCATGCGTCTGGCGGTGATGCATAATCTGTATTTTTATAACAAGCTGACCCAGCGCATCCGCGAAAGCCTCGACAACGGCAGCTTTGACGCCTTCCGTGAGGCATACAGCAAAAAACTGGCGGAACGTGTATAAAACCTCTTGCCAAAGCGTGTAGGGTTGGGTATAATAATAGCAATTTGTAAAAAAGGAGTAACGTTTCCATGTTTGACATCGCATACGCAGCAACTACCTCCGGTACCGCCTCCGGCGCCGGCATGGGTTCCACGATCATGATGATCGTTCTGATGATCGCTATCTTCTACTTCCTGATGATCCGCCCCGAGAACAAGCGGAAGAAGCAGGCTGAGGAGATGCGCAGCGCTCTGAAGAAGGGCGACTGGCTGACCACCATCGGCGGCGTGTATGGCCGCGTTGTCGCCATCACCGATCGCACCGTGGTCATCGAGACCAGCGAGGATCGCGTCCGCGTGGAGTTCCTGAAGTCCGCCATCGGCCAGGTCGGCACGCTGGATCAGCAGGCCGCCGCCCAGCAGCGTCCCGCCAAGAAGGACAAGAAGGCTGCTGAGGAGAAGGTCGAGGAGAAGCCCGCTGAGACCGAGACCGAGTCCGACAAGACGGACGCCCAGTAAGTTCTCTGCATAGAAAAATACCTCCCCCGAATATGCTGTGAAAAAGCGTTTGGGGGAGGTATTTTTTTATGTCTGTCAAGAAGCTGCTGGGCGCGGCGATGTGGCAGGGACTGCTGCTGGCGATGCTCACATTACTGGCGTTGCTGGCGGTATCGTCGCTGATGCTGCAAAGAGGGCTGCTGCCGGAGAGCGCCGCGCCGTCTATGGTCTGTGTCGCCTGCGCTGCGGCGGTATTTGCCGGCGGCCGCCGTGCCGTCAGAAGGGGGGAGGGCGGCCCGTTGCCGCAGGCGGCGGCTGTGGCGGTGTGTCTGTACGCCGCACTATGGCTTATTGCGCTGGGCGGTACGCCGCAGTTTTCCATCCACGGCTCTGCCGTGACGGCGTCGGTATTCGGCGGGGCGCTGCTGGCGGGCCTGCTGGGCAAAAAGAGAGGGAAGCGTCAGGCGGGAGGAAAGCGCCGCAAGGGGGAGAAGGGGTGGCCTGCCACCGGGAAAGGGCGGCGGTGACATAAAATAGAGCATGGTTAAAATAACGAATTTGTTTTTTTCGCCCGGATTTCCTTGACGGGAAATGACGGCTGGCTTGCCGCGCCGGACGGGAAAGCAAAAGTCAATATGTTGTGCGCATTTTTCTGCGATCCTGCCACATCTCGGAGTTTTTGGCAACTTTCCAGAGGCGAAAACGTCTGCGTTTACGCGGTTAACATAATAGTGTTTACATAACATTTTGACATAATTTACAAAAAACGTGTTTTTGCGCGAAATCGCTTGCAGATTTGTCGGATTTGCCATATAGTATTCAGTACGAACATACGCGGTCTATTTGCACGGCTTGGCTCATAAAATTGGACGAGGTGAGCCGATGAAGCCGTATAACAGACAGACGCGCCTGCCCGCACCGCCGGACAGAGGTCTTTTCATTTTATGTGGATGCTTTGCTCTGGGGATGGTGCTGGCGTATCCGATCCAACGCAGGGTCGGCGCGGAGGCGCTTACCCAACTGGGTACATATGTCCAGGGCTATGCGCGGCTGGCGGAGGATCGCGTGCAGCAGCCTGCGTCCATTCTCTCCGCGGCAGCGGCCTATCTGCGTTACCCGCTGTTGGCGTTTTTGTGCGGACTCAGCGGTGCCGGTGTCGTGCTGATCCCGCTGCTGTGCGGGGTGCAGGGCTTCTTCCTGTCCTTCTCGGTCTGCTGCTTTGCCGCATCTCTGGGACGCGAGGGCGTCCTGCTGGCGTTGACGGCGCTGGGACTGCGATGCCTGTTCGTACTGCCGTGTATGCTATATCTGTCGGGAACCGGCTTTTCCCGCGCCTGTCGGTCGCTGGAGCGAGGTCAGGCGGCCAAGGCCGCGGTCAACTGGCGGATGCTGTTGTTTTGTGTGTTTGTGCTTCTTGCCGGTACGGTGGTGGAGTGCGCCATTGTACCGAAATTTTTCGCGCTTATTTTGGCGCGGATGTCTTAGAGAAAGGGGTGAGGGAATATGACGGACTATATCGCGGCGTACCGCGAGTATCTGGCCGAGGAAAAGCAGGCGTCCGCCAACACCCTCAGCTCCTACATACGCGACCTGACCCAGTTCCAGAGTTGGCTCATCACCAACAATGCCGCCGATCTGCGGAAGGTGAAGAAGGATACCATCAACGAGTATCTGCTCCACATGAACCACAGCGGAAAGTCACCCGCCACCGTGACGCGCTCCACCGCGTCCATCAAGTCGTTTTACAACTACATGGTGCAGATCGGCGCGGTCAAGACCAACCCCGCCAAGGCGGTGGTGGCCATGAAGGTGGAGCGCAAGTACCCGGAGATCCTGACCAACCGGGAGGTGGAGCTTTTTCTGGAGCAGCCCAAGTGCGTGGATGAAAAGGGCTTCCGCGATCACGCCATGCTGGAGCTGCTGTACGCTACCGGCATCCGCGTGTCGGAGCTGATCGGTCTGAATGTCAACGACGTGAACCTGTCCGCCGGTTTTATCCGCTGCCAGAGCAAGGGCAAGGAGCGCATCGTACCGCTGTACCCTGCCGCGGTGAAGGCGCTGGAGGACTATGTGAAGGATATCCGTCCCCGCATCGTGGCCAACGAGGAGGAGCAGGCGCTGTTCGTCAACATGAACGGCGAGCGCATGAGCCGTCAGGGGTTCTGGAAGATCATCAAGTACTATCAGGAGAAGGCGGAGATCGACAAGGACATCACGCCCCATACGCTGCGCCATTCCTTTGCGGTGCATCTGCTGGAAAACGGCGCGGATCTCCGCTCCATTCAGGAGATGCTGGGACACGCCGATATCTCCTCCACCCAGATCTACACCCATGTCATCAAGAAACAGCTGAAGGATGTCTACAACAAGGCGCATCCCCGCGCCTGAGCCTTTCCGCGGCATCCTTCGCCGATATACCGCTGCGCCGCCCGGTTTTCGCCGGGCGGTTTTTGTTGCTATTTCACGGCGGCTTTGCTATAATAGAACTAATGTTTAATAGGCGGAGGAACGTCATGCGCATATTGGGTATCGACCCCGGCGTAGCGATCGTTGGCTTCGGGTTGATCGAGTCGGAGCGCGGCGCCGTGCGGATGCTGCAATACGGCGCGGTCAATACATCGGCGGGCTTGCCGCTGGCCACCCGGCTGGTACAGATCGAGCAGGATCTCACCCAGCTTATCCAGCAGTTCAAGCCGGACGAGATCGCCATCGAGGAGCTTTTTTTCAGCAAGAATATCACCACCGGCATCGCCGTGGCACACGGGCGCGGTGTCATTCTCTGCACGGCAGAGAAGCTGGGTGTTCCTATCTACGAGTACACCCCCATGCAGGTAAAGCAGGCGGTGGTGGGCTACGGTCTGGCAGAGAAAAAGCAGGTCATGGACATGACGCGCCGGCTTTTGCATCTGAACGCCGTGCCGCGGCCCGATGACGCCGCCGACGCGCTGGCCATCGCCATCTGCCACGCCCGCAGCGCCACCAGTCTGCTGCGGCGCAAGGATCCCAACGTGAAGGAGACAGTCTGATATGTTCTACTATGTCAACGGCACTGTAACGGAGCTTGAAGCCGGACTGGCCGTGATCGACTGCGGCGGTGTGGGCTATGCCTGCGCCACCACCAACTATACACTCTCCCAACTGAAGAAGGGGGAGCGCGCCAAGCTCTACACCTACCTGAACGTCCGGGAGGACGCTATGGAGCTGTTCGGCTTTGCCAGTCAGAGCGAGCTGCGCAGCTTTAAGCTGCTTATCGGCGTGTCCGGCGTTGGCCCCAAGGCGGCGCTGTCCATCCTGTCCGCCACCACGCCGCAGCAGTTGGCCATGGCGGTGGTGATGGGCGACGAGAAAGCACTGACCGCCGCGCAGGGCGTGGGCAAGAAGATCGCCCAGCGCATCATTCTGGAGCTGAAGGACAAGCTGGCAAAGGAGCAGGGCAGCTTTGACGCCGGCAGCGGCGCAGTGGCGGTGCTGCCCGTCCAGAACAACAAGGCCGGTGAGGCCGCCGCTGCGCTGGCGGTGCTGGGGTACGGCAGTCAGGAGATCAGCGCCGCCCTGAAGGGCATCGATATGGAGGCGCTGCCGCTGGAGGAGATCATCCGCCAGTCGCTGAAAAAAATGGTGAAGTAGGGGAGGGGATCGCATGAGCATCGACTTTGGCGCGGACATCTACGAGGAGCCGCTTGTCGCCAAGACGTTTCTGAACGAGGACGCCGGCGAGACATCCCTCCGTCCCCGGACGCTGGCGGAGTACATCGGACAGGAGAAGGCCAAGCAGAATCTCTCCATCTTTATCGAGGCCGCCCGCCGCCGCACGGAATCACTGGATCATGTGCTGCTCCACGGCCCTCCGGGTCTGGGCAAGACCACGCTGGCGGGCATCATCGCCCAGGAGATGGGCGTCAATATCCGCATTACCTCCGGCCCCGCCATTGAAAAGCCCGGCGATCTGGCGGCGCTGCTGACCAATCTCAATGAAAACGACATCCTGTTTGTGGACGAGATCCACCGTCTGAACCGGTCGGTGGAGGAAATTTTGTACCCCGCCATGGAGGACTACGCCATCGATATCATCATCGGCAAGGGTCCCTCCGCCAACTCCATCCGTCTGGATCTGCCGCGCTTTACGCTGATCGGCGCCACCACCCGCGCCGGCTCGCTGTCCGCCCCGCTGCGGGATCGCTTCGGTGTCACCCTGCGGCTGGAGCTGTACACGCCGGAGGAGCTGGCGACCATCGTGAAGCGCAGTGCCGGTATCCTCAACGTGGAGATCGAGCCGGAGGGCGCCATGGAGATCGCCCGCCGCTCCCGCGGTACGCCCCGTATCGCCAACCGGATGCTCCGCCGCGTCCGGGACTTTGCACAGGTGGTGGCGGACGGCGTGATCACTCGTCAGGTGGCCGATCAGGCGCTGCTGGCGCTGGAGGTGGATCATCTGGGGCTGGATCAGGTGGACCGGCGTATGCTCCGCGCCATCATCGAAAACTATGGCGGCGGGCCGGTGGGCCTTGATACGCTGGCAGCCACCATCGGGGAGGAGTCCGTCACGCTGGAGGATGTGTACGAGCCATACCTGATGCAGATCGGCTTTTTGACGCGAACGCCCCGCGGCCGCTGCGTCACACAGAGAGCCTATGAACACCTGCATATGGCGGGCTCGGAGCAGGTGCAGCTGGAGCTTTAAGCCACAAACCGTTAAAACGCACAATTCCGGCGCGACAGAACGTTTTTTCTGCTGCCGAATTTGAGTTATTTTTGACAAATTTTCCACGATTGCTTGACAAATTCTTTTGTAAAAAGGTATAATGCATTATGGTGAATGATACACGGGCAGATTATGACCATCTGATGGCGGAGAGCGACGAGGCATTATGCGCCTCTGTCCGGGCGGGAAACCGTCTGGCGGAGGAGGTGCTGGCCGCACGGTACCATCGCTTGGTGCGCAGCTGCGCCCGTCCCTACTTTTTGGCGGGCGGCGACAGCGAGGATCTGCTGCAGGAGGGTATGTTCGGCCTCATCAAGGCCATGCGCGAATATGAACCCGGTCACGGCGCCTCATTTTACACCTTTGCCGAGACCTGCATCCGCCGTCGGCTCTACTCGGTTTTGAAGGCGGCGACCTCCGGGAAACACGCACCATTGAACCACGCAGTTCCCCTTGACCCCTCATTCTTTGACGCGAATCTCTCTTTTGCCAATGCCGATCCGGAGATGCTCCTGATCGACAGAGAAAAAGCTGCCAGTCTGTTGGAAAACGCCCGCAAGCTGTTGTCCGAATTCGAGGTAAAGATTTTAGGGTTTTATTTGGAGGGTCTCACTTGCCGTGAGATCGCAGAGACTGTTGGCAAGTCCCCCAAGTCGGTGGACAACGCTGTGCAGCGCATACGCCGCAAAATTGCGCGGCAACTTTTATCCGGCGATATCAGCAACGGCTGAGCGCAATATATTTTTTCTCAAAGAGAGGGTAAAATCATGTACGAAGACAAGACTTTAGTGTGCAAAGAGTGTGGCAAAGAGTTCGTGTTCACCGCCGGTGAGCAGGAGTTCTACGCAGAGCGCGGTTTCCAGAACGAGCCCCAGCGCTGCAAGGCCTGCCGCGACGCTCGCAAGAACGCTGCCCGCGGTCCCCGTGAGTACTTCACCGCTGTCTGCGCTAAGTGCGGCGGCGAGGCCAAGGTGCCCTTCGAGCCCAAGAGCGATCGTCCCGTTTACTGCAGCGCCTGCTTCGCTGAGATGCGCGAGAACGGCTAAGTCATTCTGCACACTATCGATCATGATATGAAAAGGATACGCGCCGAAAGGTGCGTATCCTTTCTTTTTCTTCCAAAACCCTGTTGAAACCTGCGGCATCTTGGGGTATACTATACCTACAACTATCATACGGAGGTTATTCACATGATCGAAATCACGAAAGACACCATCATTGGTGATATTCTGGATGTTGCCCCGCAAACGGCGCCCATTTTCCTGTCCATCGGTATGCATTGCCTGGGCTGCCCCTCTTCCCGCGGCGAGACGGTGGAAGAGGCCTGCGCCGTACACGGCATCGATGTCGAGAAGCTGCTGGCCATCGTCAACGAGGAGGCCAACAAGCCCGTCGCAGAATAAAAAGCAGGTGAGCTGCCACGCATACGGCCGTATGCGTGGCGCTTTCTGTGCAGAGAGGTGAGAAATGGACCGGAAGCAATTAGCATTACAGCCGCGTCTGCATCTGTTGGCCCGTCTGGTGCCGGAGGGCTGCCGCCTGACGGATGTCGGCACCGATCACGGCTACCTGCCGGTGGCGCTGCTGCAGCAGGGACGGATCGCCGCCGCCATCGCCTCCGATATCGGCGCGGAGCCGCTGGAGCACGCACGCCGCACAGCGATGCAGTACGGCGTGGACGGTATGGACTTCCGCCTGTGTGCCGGACTGTCAGGCGTTGCGCCGGAGGAGACCGACGTCATCGTCATCGCCGGTATGGGCGGGGAGACGATCATCTCCATTTTACAGGACGCGCCGTGGACGGCGGACGGGCAACATCGGCTGCTGCTCCAGCCCATGACAAAGGCCGCGGCGCTGCGGCATTGGCTGGCTGACAACGGTTATACCTTTACAGATGAGCATCTGGTGGAGGACAAGGGCCGTATCTACCCGATCCTCTGCGTGGAGGGCGGCGCATTCCGCCCCTTGACGGAGGCGGAGGCGCTGTGCGGTGTGCTGCTGGCGGATGATCCGCTGTACGCCGCATATCTGACGGAGCATATCACCAAGCTGCGCCGGTCGGCGGAGGGACTCCGCCGCAGCAGCGATCCCGGTGGAGGCAGACTGGCGGCACAGGCGGAGAGCCTGGCAGCCGAATTGGAGGAGCGGAGGTGTAAAGGTTGATAACTGTACATCAAGTGGAACAGAAGCTCTTTGACTGGGCGCCCCGCCAGTTGGCGGAGAGCTGGGACAACGTGGGACATCTGGTGGGCGATCCCGACAGGGAGGTGCGCCGCATTCTGGTCTCTCTGGATATCACGGAGCGGGTGGTGCAGGAGGCCGCAGACGGCGGGTTTGACCTGATCGTGTCGCACCATCCCGTGATGAACTGCACATGGCATCCCGTCCAGACCCTGCGGACAGACGACCGACAGGGGCGTATCCTGACAAAGCTGACAGAAAATCGCATCTCCGCCATCTGTATGCACACCAATCTGGACGCGGCGGAGGGCGGCGTCAACGATGTTTTGGCACAAAAACTGGGTTTGGAGGGGCTGACACCCCTGACAGAAGAAAAAATCGGGCGGATCGGCACGTTAAAATGCGAAATGCCCCTTGTGGAGTTCACCCGGTTTGTGATAGAATCATTAAGATGCAATGGCCTGCGCTATACCGACTGCGGAAAGCCTGTCCATCGCGTGGCGGTGGGGGGCGGCGCCTGCGGCGACTATATTCCTCAGGCCATTGCCGCCGGCTGCGACACCTTTGTGACCTCCGACCTGCGGTACCACGACTTTCTGGATACCACAGAGCTGCATCTCATCGACGCGGGGCATTTCCCCACGGAGGATGTGATCTGTGAACCGCTGGTGACGTATCTGCAAAGGGCGTTCCCGACAGCCATCGTTATGAAAACGGCCGCACACGACTGTGAGACCATCCAATATTGCATAAAGGAGAAGTAAATTATGTCCGGACATTCCAAGTGGCACAACATTCAAAAGACCAAGGGCGCGGCGGACGCCAAGCGTTCCGCTACCTTTACGAAGATCGCCAAAGAGATCATCGTGGCCGTCAAGCAGGGCGGCAGCGGCGATCCCGCCAACAACTCCCGTCTGGCTACCGTGGTAGCCAAGGCCAAGGCTGCCAATATGCCCAACGACAACATCAAGCGCACCATCGACAAGGCGCTGGGCTCCGGCAACACCGACAACTACGAGGCCGTCACCTACGAGGGCTACGGCCCCTGCGGCATCGCCGTGATCGTGGAGGCGCTGACCGACAACCGCCAGCGCACCGCTCCGGAGATCCGCCACTATTTCGATAAGTTCGGCAAGGGCATGGGCGCACAGGGCTGCGTCAGCTGGTCCTTCGACCGCAAGGGTGTCATCGTCATCAACAACGAGGACGAGGAGCTGGATGAGGATACCGTGATGATGGACGCACTGGAGGCAGGTGCCGAGGATATGGTGGCGGACGGCCCCGTGTTTGAGGTCACCACCGATCCGGACAGTTTCAACGATGTGGTCAAGGCGCTGGAGGAGAAGGGCTACACCTTTGAGAGCGCGGAGATCGAGATGGTTCCCCAGAATTACATCACCATGACCAACGAGGACGACGTCCGCAGCATGACCAAGCTTCTGGATATGCTGGATGACAACGAGGACGTGCAGAACGTCTGGCATAACTGGCAGCAGGATTGACGGAACATACAAAAAGGACGGCGGTGCGATGCACCGCCGTCCTTTTTGCGTATTCACAGTACCCGCACACCGCCCATGATGATGGTGCCTGCCAGCGCCGCCATCTCCTCCGGCGTCTCCTTGGCGCCGCCTTGCAGCCATTCCAGCGTCAGCGACAGGTTCCCGGACACGATAAAATGGCAGAAGTATGACAGCCGCTCCGGGTCACCGGCGTAGAACCGGGCTACGAAGTCCCGCAGGAAATGGTCTCGCAGGATGCCGCAGATGCGCTCTGTATAGGCGCGGTCACCATTAGGTCCCAGCAGCACCAGACATAGATCCGCGTTGTCCTTGGCAAAGTGGTAAAGATCCGCCAGATAGGGGAAGGCGCTGTCCTCGCCGCTGCTGTGGGCGTGCTTGCAGCACACCGTGATCAGCCGCTCCGCCATCTCGTCCTCCAGCTGCTGCAGCAGGTCGCCCACATCCTTGTAGTGGATATAGAACGTACCGCGATTGATATCGGCCCGGTCTGCCAGCTCCCGCACGGAGATGGAGCGGGAGGGCTTCTCTGTCATCAGGTGCATCAGTGCCTGCCGAAGCTGCCTCTTCGTCTTTTTTACGCGACGGTCTACGGTCATATCCTCCATGTGCCGTTACCTCCACCTGCGCGGTCACCCGCTGTCTTTCAGACATTTTACCATATATTTTGTCGAAAAAGCAACGTATTTTGTAAAAATGTTCTGCACTTTTCGCGGCGCGTCTAAAACCACTGCCCGCCGCATAGACATAGGGTAACAGTCAGGATTCGGAGGAAGGCATTATGAATCGATCCACATCCATTTATCAGGATATGGCGGCCCGTACGGGCGGCAGTATCTATATCGGGGTGGTCGGCCCGGTGCGGACGGGCAAATCCACCTTTATCAAGCGCTTCATGGAGACACAGGTCCTGCCGCATATCGACAATACATACCGCCGTGACAGGGCGCAGGATGAGCTGCCGCAGAGCGGCTCCGGCCGCACCATCATGACGGCGGAGCCGAAGTTTGTGCCGGAGGAGGCCGTCCGTATCCAACTGGAGGACGACGTGACATTTGCCGTGCGGCTCATCGACTGCGTAGGCTACATGGTACCCGGCGCTGTGGGACAGTTTGAGGAGCTTTCGCCCCGCATGGTGATGACGCCGTGGTACGACCACGAGATCCCTATGACCGAGGCGGCAGAGCTTGGCACACGCAAGGTCATTGCCGACCACTCCACCGTGGGCATCGTGGTCACCACTGATGGCACCATTACAGACATTCCGCGGGAGGACTATCTGGAGGCGGAGGAGCGGGTCATCCGGGAATTGCAGGAGATCGGCAAGCCGTTTCTGGTGCTGCTGAACTCCGCCGAGCCGCAGAGCTCACGGGCGGCCTCTCTTGCGCAGGAGGTCGGGGAAAAATTCGGCGTCAGCTGTCTGCCGGTGAACTGCCAGACCATGGAGGAGCGGGAGATGCAAGAGCTGCTGCGGGGGCTGCTCTATGAGTTCCCGCTGCAGGAGCTGGATGTGTTCCTACCGGCCTGGGTGGACGCGCTGCCCGGCGAGCACCCCATCAAGGCGGGACTATACCAGAACATTGCCGCAGGTACCGCCGCGCTGCACTGTATCCGCCAGCTCGCGCCCTATCTGGCCGCTTTGCAGACGGCGGAAAACGTGGAATCCGCCGGTGTGGAGCGTGTAGATCTGGGGCAGGGGGTGGCGCAGGCGCAGATCCGTCTGCCCCGGCAGCTATTTTACAGCACGCTGGCTGAGCGCTCTGGGCTGCATATCAGCGACGATGGCGACCTCATGGAGCTGCTGACGGAGCTGGCTGCCGCAAAGCGCGCATATGATAAGGTGGCTCCGGCTCTGACGGCTGCCCGCGAAACGGGCTATGGCATCGTCCTGCCCACCGTGGAGGAGCTGGAGCTGGAGGACCCGGAGATCGTCAAGCAGGGGGGACGCTACGGCATTCGGATGCGAGCCAGCGCGCCGTCGATCCACATGATCCGGGCGGACGTCTCCACCACTGTCTCGCCCATCGTGGGCAATGAGAAGCAGTCAGAGGAGATGGTCAACTATCTGCTGGAGCAGTTTGAGGGTGACACGGGGAAGATCTGGCAATCCAATATCTTCGGCAGAAGCTGCAACGAGATCGCGGGGGAGGACTTACAGGCCAAGCTGCGGCGGATGCCGCCGGATGCACAGGCCAAGCTGCGGGAGGCGCTGGAGCGGATCATCAACGAGGGCGGAGGCGGCCTGATCTGTATCATTTTATAAAAACTATAAAAAGGGGCGGACGGGCGGGCGCAGACCCGCCCGTTTTCCTGTCCAACAACACGTCTGCATAGTCCAAAACGTATGGAACGTTTGGATTTGAAAACGAACATTTCTTGACGGTTTTTGCACTATATCTGGAAAAAAAGAAAAATTAAGGCACAAAATAACAAATTTATAGTGACAAATCAAAATAGGGTGCTATAATGTACTTGGAACAAATACCGCAGTAGCTGCGGACAAAAGGAAAGGAAAACATCATGGGAATCAAAATCGGTATCAACGGATTTGGCCGTATCGGCCGCGTTGTCATGCGTATTCTGACGGAGAACCCGGAAAAGTTCGAGGTCTGCGGTATCAACCTGCGCAAGGCGGACATCGACTACATGGTGTACCTGCTGAAGTACGACTCCATCTTCCGCAACTTCCCCGGTACGGTGGAGCACGCCGGCGGTGATCTGGTGGTCAACGGCCACAAGATCAAGATTTACAGCGAGTCCGACGCCGCCATGATCAACTGGGCAGACTGCGGTGCCGAGTACATCATCGAGTCCACCGGCGCCAATAACACTACCGACAAGGCCAGCCGCCACTTCAAGGGCGGCGCCAAGAAGGTCATCCTGACGGCGCCTGCCAAGGATGACGCCACGCCTACCTTTGTCTACGGCGTCAACAGCGATGAGTACCGCTCCGATATGCGCGTGATCTCCAACGCAAGCTGCACCACCAACTGCCTGGCGCCGCTGGCCTATGTGATCCACAAGGAGTTCGGCATCGAGCAGTCCCTGATGTCCACCATCCACGCCTCTACCGCCAAGCAGAAGGCGGTGGACTCCCGCGGCGGCAGCGACTGGCGCACCGGCCGCTCCATCCTGAACAACATCATCCCCACCTCCACAGGCGCAGCCAAGGCCGTGGGCCGCGTGATCCCCTCCCTGAAGGGCAAGATGACCGGCATGGCGTTCCGCGTCCCCACGGCGGACGTATCCGTGGTGGATCTGACTGCCCGGCTGAGCACCAGCGTGTCCTATGCCGATATCTGCTACGAGGTGCTCCACGCCTCCGAGACGTACATGAAGGGCATCATCGGCTATACCCGCGATCAGGTGGTGTCCACCGACCTGATCGGCAATCCCTGCCCCTGCATCTTTGACGAGACGGCCGGCATCATGCTGGATCACGACTTTGTCAAGCTCATTGCGTGGTACGACAATGAGTGGGGCTACAGCACCATGGTCACCCGTATGCTGGAGCATATGTACGCCGTGGACAATGCGGACGCCGCGGAGCAGAAGTAACCGGGAACGAACATACATTAAGGGGGCGCGCTCCATACGGAGCGCGCCCCTTTGCCGTATTTCTGTTCGCGCTTACAGCTTGCCAATACGGGCATGGCGTGGTATGATGGAGAAAAGGGAGGAGGATGCATCCATGCTGTTGGCTATTGATATCGGCAACTCCAATATTTCCGTGGGCCTGTTCGACCGGGAACGGGAGCTGCGCTTTCTGGCGTCTCTGGACACGGACAGCCGCAAGACCGCAGATCAGATCAGCATTGATCTGATGAATCTGTTTACGCTGTACGGCTGTGACATTCACGATGTCAGCGGCGCTATTTTTTCCAGTGTTGTGCCGCCCATCAACTTCATGATGGAAAAGGCACTGACCCGCTTGCTGGGCAAGCCGCCCATGATCGTGGGCGCCGGCATCAAGACGGGGCTGAATATCCGCATGGAGTTCAACAGCCAGCAGTTGGGCGCGGACATCGTTGCCAACGCTGTGGCGGCACTGGAGAAGTATCCCGCACCCATTATCATGATCGACATGGGTACGGCCACCATCATCTCCTATATCTCCGCCAAGCGGTGCTACGAGGGCGGCTTGATGTTCCCCGGCGTCCGTCTGTCGCTGGATGCGCTGTCCACCCACACGGCACAGCTGCCAAACATCTCCATCCAGCACCCCCGCCACCTCATCGGCAAGAACACGGAGGACTGTATGCGCAGCGGCATCGTCTACGGCACCGCCGCCATGCTGGACGGCATCATCGACCGCATCCGCGAGATGCTGGACGGGGAGGAGCCGTCCATCGTGGCCACCGGCCCCAATGCGCCGGTGATCGCCCGCTACTGCCGGAACCATGTGGCATACGACAAGTACCTGCTGATGGAGGGTCTGCGTATCATCTATGAGAAGAACGTGGACAACGGAAAGCGGGATACCCATTGATAAAAAAGGACTGGAAAGGGAAAAACCTTTCCAGTCCTTTTTTGTATTGGTTACTTCGCCAGAATCTTCTTCAGCTTGGCAAAACGGGGCAGGGAGTCCTGCTTGGGCAGGTCAGGCTCGCCCTGAATGAGGGGCAGCGCGTACTCGATGAACTGGTGGTTCACACCGTTGCCCGCCTCATTGATCCACTCGCGGGGGATCTTCTTCTCCACGTTGGCGACCTCCATCAGAGGGATGAGCTTGGTGCGGCAGGCATACTTACCGTCCTGCACGCCGCGCTCAAAGCCGATCATGCGGCCGTTGATGCCGTTGACGGCGTTCTCCACAGCCACCTTGCCCGCCATGTAGGACTCCTCGATGTCCGTCTCACTGGCCAGATGGGCGGCGCAGCGCTGGAGCAGATTCAGCTCAATGCCGCGTACCTTGGCGCCCGTCTCCTCCTTCAGCACTTGTGCCAGAATGGCGGCCAGACCGCCCAGCTGGGCATGGCCGAAGCCGTCGTTGGCGGCTACCTTGGCCTCGGACACGAAGCCGCCGTCCTCATAGTGAATACCCTCGGACACCGCCACGATGCAGTTGCCCTTTTCATTGTAGACACGTTTGACATCCTCGATAAACTGGGGCATATAAAAGTCGGTCTCCGGCAGGTAGATCAGGTCGGGGCCTGCGCCGTACTCACCGGCCAGTGCAGATGCCGCCGCCAGCCAGCCGGCGTGACGACCCATGATCTCCACCACCACGATCATACCGGTGTCGTACACATGGGCGTCCTGATAGACCTCCATGATGGACGTGGCGATATACTTGGCGGCAGAGGCGTAGCCGGGGCAGTGGTCGGTGCCGAACAGGTCGTTGTCGATGGTCTTGGGTACGCCCATCACGCGGCAATCGTAGCCCACGGACTGCATATATTGGTTGATCTTGTTGCAGGTATCCATGGAGTCATTGCCGCCATTGTAGAAGAAATAGCGGACATTGTGCTTCTTGAACACCTCCAGAATGCGCTTGTAATCGGTGTCGTCCAGCTCGGGATCGGCGATCTTGTAGCGGCAGGAGCCCAGCGCGGAGGAGGGGGTGTACTTCAGGAGGCGCAGCTCCTCGGGATCCTCCAGCCCCATATCAAACAGGCGGTCAGCCAGCACGCCCTTGATGCCATGCTCCGCGCCCAGCACCTGCGTGATGGCGCCGGACTTCAGTGCCGTGTCGATAACGCCGTAGGCGCTGGCATTGATGACGGATGAGGGACCACCGGATTGGCCAATGATACACGCGCCGCGCAATTCATTCATAGGTACATACCTCCGAAATATTGTTTTCAAAATTTGATGATGCACCGGCGTTTTACCGCCGGACTTGCTCTGGATATGTATTCTACCATGGAAATTTGGGAATGTAAATGCTTTCGCTCTTGCAAAAGCGAAAAAATATGATACAATAGGAATGTAACAATCATTCCGTACAAATTCGGCAAAATTTTACCACGGAAAAGGAGATACGATCATGGCACTTGTAACTTCCAAGGAAATGTTCGAGAAGGCGTATGCCGGCGGTTACGCCATCGGCGCTTTCAACGTCAACAACATGGAGATCGTGCAGGGCATCACGGAGGCCTGCCAGGAGGAGCACGCTCCTGTGATCCTGCAGGTCAGCAAGGGCGCCCGCGCTTACGCCAACCACACCTATCTGGTGAAGCTGGTCGAGGCGGCTGTGGCCTGCTGCCCCGACATCCCCATCGTTCTGCATCTGGATCACGGCCCCGACTTCGAGACCTGCAAGAGCTGCATCGACGGCGGCTTCACCTCCGTGATGATCGATGCGTCCTCCAAGCCCTTCGCGGAGAATATTGAGATCACCCGCAAGGTGGTGGAGTACGCTCATGACCACGGCGTGGTCGTGGAGGCAGAGCTGGGTACGCTGGCCGGCATCGAGGACGATGTCAAGGTGGCCTCCCACGAGGCGTCCTACACCCGTCCCGAGGAGGTGGAGGAGTTCGTCGCCAAGACCGGCTGCGACTCTCTGGCCATCGCCATCGGCACCAGCCACGGCGCCTATAAGTTCAAGCCTGAGCAGTGCACCCGCAACGAGCAGGGCATTCTGGTGCCGCCTCCTCTGCGCTTCGACGTGCTGGAGGAGGTCAGCAAGCGTCTGCCTGGCTTCCCCATCGTGCTGCACGGTTCTTCCTCCGTCCCGCAGGACTACGTGAAGATGATCAACGACCACGGCGGCAAGATGCCCAACGCCATCGGCGTGCCGGAGGAGCAGCTGCGTCAGGCCGCCCGCCTGTCCGTCTGCAAGATCAACATCGACTCCGATCTGCGTCTGGCCATGACCGGCACCATCCGTCAGTTTATGGATGAGCATCCTGACAAGTTCGATCCCCGCGAGTATCTGAAGCCCGCCCGCGCCAACATCAAGGAGCTGGTGCGCCACAAGCTGGTGGACGTGCTGGGCTGCGCCGGCAAGGCGTAAGTCTATTATGAGCGCAGGAAAAATGGAAATCTGAGGTGATATCTTGCCCGCTTCATTTGTTTCCGACCCCGCCCGGCGCGTGGAGATCGCCCGCACGATCCTTTCACAGCTGCCGGAATGGTTCGGTATTCCTGCCGCTACGGAGGAGTATATCACAGATGCCGCCCGCGAACCCTGCTTTGTTTACGAGAAAGACGGCGCACCGGTGGGTTTTCTTTGTCTTAAGGAAACGGGGCGCAGCACCGTAGAGCTGGCGGTTATGGGCGTTCTGAAGTCCTGCCACCGCAAAGGGTACGGTCGTGCGCTGGTGGACGCCGCCGCAGCTTACGCCCGTCAGATGGGGTACGAATTCATGCAGGTCAAGACCGTGCAGATGGGGAAGTACGAGGAGTATGACCGCACCAATCGGTTCTATCTCAGCTGTGGCTTCAAGGAGTTTGAGGTTTTTCCCACGCTTTGGGACGAGTGGAACCCCTGTCAGATATACGTCCTTTCTCTGAATAGATAAGCAAAGTCCCGCAAGGCCTATGGCCTTGCGGGACTTTTATTGTCACGTATTTTCCCTTTACAGCGTTTCCTTGATCCGGGCTGCGATCTGATCTGCCGTCAGGCCGTACTCCCGCAGCACATCCGCCGCCTTGCCGGACTGACCGAACTGGTCGTTGACGCCGATCTTCCGGAACTTGCAGCAGACCTTACCCATCAGCACATCGGCTACCGCGTCGCCCAGACCGCCGATGACGCTGTGCTCCTCCACCGTCACCACGTTGCCGCACTTCTGGGCATATTCGGTGACGCAGGCCGCGTCGATGGGCTTGATGGTGTGAACGTTGATGACGCTGATCTCGATGCCCTCGGCAGAGAGCAGCTTGGCAGCCTCCAGTGCCTCGTTGACCATCAGGCCGCAGGCGAACACGGCGACATCCTTACCCTCACGCAGCACGTTGGCCTTGCCGATCTCGAAGGGGTAGTCCTCCTCAAACACCGGCGTGGCCAGACGGGCCAGACGCATATAGGCAGGGCCCTGGAACTCCGCCAGTGCGAAGGTGGCCTTGCGAGCCTCATTGGCGTCAGCAGGGACGATCACCGTCATGCCGGGGATCAGCCGCATCAGGCCGATGTCCTCAATGGACTGGTGGCTGCCGCCATCCTCGCCGACGGAAACACCGGCGTGGGAGCAGCAAATTTTCACATTGAACTTGGGGTAGGCGATGGAGTTGCGGATCTGCTCATAAGCGCGCCCTGCGCCGAACATGGCGAAGGTGGAGCAGAAGGGGATCAGTCCCATGGTGGACAGGCCGGCGCCGATATTCATCATATTCGCCTCGGCGATGCCGCAGTCAAAAAAGCGATCGGGATGCGCCGCCTTGAAAAACTTGGTCATGGTCGCACCGGCCAGATCGGCATCCAGCACGACGACATTCTTGTTCTGTTCGCCCAGCTCAACGAGGGCCTTGCCGTAGGCTTCACGGGTCGCAATTTTCTCACTCATGGCTCAGTCCTCCAATTCCTTCAGGGCCTGCTGACGCTGCTCCTCATTGGGAGCCTTGCCGTGCCAACCCACCTGATTTTCCATAAACGATACGCCCTTACCCTTCACCGTGTGGGCGAGGATGGCCTTGGGCTTGCCGGCCGCAGCAGGCGCGCTCAACGCCGCCTCAACGGCGTCCAGATCATGGCCGTCGATCTCATAGAGGTCGAAGCCGAAGGCGCGCAGCTTGGCAGCCAAGTCACCGAGGCTCATGACCTCGTTGTTGCTGCCGTCGATCTGCAGACCGTTGTTGTCCACCATGACCGTCAGGTTGTCCAGCTTATAGTGGGCGGCGGACATCAGTGCCTCCCAGATCTGACCCTCCTGACACTCGCCGTCACCCAGCAGGGTAAAGACCTTGGTGTCCTTGCCCTGCAGCTTGGCGCCCAGCGCCATGCCCACGGCGATGGAGCAGCCCTGTCCCAGCGAGCCGGTGGAGGCGTCCACGCCCGGCACCTTCTTGCAGTCGGGGTGACCCTGCAGGATGCTGTGCAGCTGCCGGAAGTTCTTGAACTCGTCGCGGCTGATAAAGCCCAGCTCCGCCAGCACCGCATAGTAGCAGGGGGCAGCGTGACCCTTACTCAGCACAAAACGGTCACGATCCTCCGCCTTGGGGTTCTTGGGATCAACGCGCATATGGTTATAGAACGTGCTGACCATCAGCTCCACCGCGGAGAGGGAGCCGCCGGGGTGACCGGAACCGGCGTTTGCCGTCATGTTGATAATATCCCTGCGTACCTGCCGGCAAACGCGGGAAAGCTCTGCTGTATTCATGGGGGACCTCCATTCCTTTTTCTTCGTATAAGAGTAGCGCATTTTCACCAAAATGTCAATGAACAGTACACATCGAAAGTACATAGAATGAGAGCAGGGGGGATGCATATGATCTTTCGTCCGTACAGGCGGCTCAACGCCGTGCTGTACGCCCGTCACTGGGCCTACGGCCGCAATCCGCGGTTCTACGATTATGAGGAGCTGGGCGGCGACTGCACCAACTTCGCGTCGCAGTGCATCTACGCCGGCACCGGTGTAATGAACGATACGCCGATCTACGGCTGGTACTATATCGATCCCGACAACAAGGCGCCGGCCTGGACCGGCGTGGAGTATCTGTACAATTTTCTTACCCGCCCGCAGGCGTCTCTCGGTCCGGTGGCGCAGGTCACGGAGGATCTCCGCAGCGCCATGCTGGGCGATGTGATCCAACTGCGCTTTGCGGGGGATGTTTTTCAGCATTCACCGGTGGTGGTGCAGTCCAGCGTAGACGGTTCACCGGATAAGATCCTGTTGGCGGCGCACAGCAGTGATGCCGATTGGCGGCCGCTCAGCAGCTATGAGTATGAGTCGTACCGCGTTCTGCACATTCTGGGCGCATATGATGGATAAATGCAAAAGACGGAGGATCATTCCTCCGTCTTTTTGGCTGAATCTTCGATTTTTCCTTTCATTTTAACGTCTGACAAGGGGTTTGCCTTTGCAGCTACACGGAGGGCCTCGTTGTCGATATGCGTGTAGATCTCCGTGGTATTCAGGTGCTCGTGGCCTAAGACCTCCTGCACGGCCTTGACATCCACGCCGTTTTGCAGCATCAGCGTAGCCGCGGTATGCCGCAGCTTATGGCTGGAATATCGCTCACTGTCCAGACCCGCCACGGACAGGTGCTTTTTGACCAGCGCGTGGACGGTGGAGCGGCTGATGCGCTTATTCTGACCGGACAGGAACAATGCATTCCGATCCTTGCCGCTGATGGGACGGCGCACCTCCATGTAACGATTCAGCGCGTCCTTGCAGGCACCGTTGAGGTACACCACGCGCACCTTATTGCCCTTGCCCAGCACCCGCAGGGCGTCGTCCTGTATATCGGTGATGTCCAGCCCGATCAACTCGGAGATACGCAGCCCGCAGTTCAGAAACAGCGTCAGGATGCAGTAATCCCGCTCCCGGTGAGGGCCGTCCACCGATTCCAGCAGGGAGAGGCACTCGTGCAGCGTCAGATAGCGGGGGAGAGCCTTCATCTGCTTGGGCGTGTCCACGTCCTTGCAGGGATTTTCCTCCAAAAGATGCCGTTTATTGCAGATATAGTTGAAAAAAGACCGAATCGTAGCCAGTTTTCGGGCTCTTGACGCCGCGTTCAGACCCTTGTTAGAAATTTCACTATTCTGTTGCTGTAAGCGCTCGCGGCTTAAATAGGTCAGATAGCCGTAAATATCCGTCAGCGTGATGGCGGCGATGAAGTTCAGATCAATGTCCCGGATATCGATCTCGTCCAGCCGCTTGTCAGCCAGCGCCGGGTCGCGGACTTGCTTCAGGTACCGGAAAAAATTCCGCATATCCAGATAGTATTCGTCCACGGTGCGCTGCGAGTGCGCCTTGATCGTTTCGTGGTAGCTGAGAAAGTCCAGCAGAAGCTGGGGCGAATCCGAACGATAATCCATAGTACAATTTCTCCCAAAGACAGGTTGATCTCTTACAGTACGCTGCGCTGCGGCGATTCACGCTGTGTGATGTCGGCAGCTATATAGAGACGCGGAAAAGCAAGTCCGGACCGCCGGATAGCTGCGCGGACTGCCACACGCTCATTATACCACAGTTTTGGGAAAAATCCAGTCTTGCCTCCACTCAATTGAACAAAATTTTTATTTTGTTCAATCGTATTTGTATTTTAATATCCGCTCCCCTTTGGGGCGCGGTTTGACCCGCTGTGCGACATGAACAAAATACCCCTTCTTGTTCAATCCGTATAGCAGAGGTTGTCTTCGGACGTGGTACGTCTACCCGACCAGTTGCCCTTTGATGGTTATCTTCTAATGGTTATCTTCTATCTGGGAGCGTGTGTGACGACTGTTCACACACGCTCCCTTTTTCTCGCGTGAAGCACTGCTCTGTATTCTCTGCCTGTTGTTCCTGTTCATGAATTTACAGATCATGCACATATTTGTAAATTCAACCGTTTCGGTTCTTGCCATTATGTTAAAACTCCTTCATCAAAAAAGTAAAACGGATTTTCAATGCTCTCCACACCAAAAACTTTTGTAGCCATTCGATACATTGCCTTGGCGTGAATGCGGTCATGCCAGATAAAACGGCGCAGGACTTTACGCAGGGACCAATCCTCACCATAGCTGCCTTTTCTGACGGTATTTTGCAGAAAATCAGGGTTAGATTCAAGCGATTCAAATCCCCGCTTGCGGCATTCGTATATGTTGCCGTCATGATCGGCATCCACAGCAATCTCCGCAAAATAATATGTATTCACATTCTTTGTATGCTCGTACATTTCATTTGCCGTGCGGGGAACTTTGCCGTAAAAGGTCTTGCGTTCGGGAGTGGCCGTTGCATTCTTATCGGGAACAGAATCATACAAGGCAAGAAAATCCTGCGCTGATTTCAGCGCAAGTGCCTTTAACTTTTTATATTCTTCTGCTGTCAGCGGTGCTTTTTCACTTTCAAAAAGCACATCAGAGTCCGCGTCGCAGATCGCAAGCTCGGAGACCTTTTCTTCGATGATGGCGATATCCATGCTTGTTACTGCTTTTTTGCCGCACCATTTGAGATAAGAGCATATTTCTGCTTGCATTTTCCGGACAGCGGCTTCCAATGTTTCTCCGCGGGTGTATGCACCTACAAAATCCACCGCATAAAGCAAGGTGTCTCTGCCGTTATGCTCCCATACACAGTTGATCGTCATATGGTATCTCTCCAATCGTCTGCTTCATGATAATAATTGAGCCTGATCTAAAGGCTGATATTCCGTGACCACTTCGAGATGCGCCTTTGAATCGCCATTCAAAACGATGACGGCATACGTCAGCAGGTCATTGTAGATCAGATCGTCAAACGTGCCCACCCGTTCGTGTGTAAACACAGTATAACACAGCAAGCATTCGGCTTTCAACAGATGTGACGGAAGTTATCGCCATTTAGCAATATTATTTTGTGCTAAAATCTGATTTTTCGATTCTTACAGTGTCAATCATACTCTGCATCGAAATACCCATCTATCGACTTTACAGTTTTGAGGGGTATTTTGCTTGACCGCAAATATACGCACTTCCCAGCGAACGGTATCCGCTATGCAGCGGTTCGCTGTTTCACAAAAGAACCGCGCAGAGGTGACAACTATTTCACCCTTTTCGCTACCCTGACTTTACAGAGCTGAAAATCGGTGATTTTTAACCCTTTGATGTACAAAAACAGGCGGCATCCAACCGAAGTTGAGTGCCGCCTGTTTTGTTGTCCAATCCTGCTTGGCAGATGCCGATTTTGTAGTTTTCTCAAATTACTGCCTTATCGGCACACGGCATATGCCGTCCGCTTCGGGTGTTTACATTTGCTCTGCCGTTTATGCCTTCAGGCAGCGCAGCACTGCCATCAGAATGGAGTAATACTTGCTGTCAGGGGTGTCGGCGCGGCTGGTGATGATGACCGGGCAGGACGCGCCGCAAATGGTGCTGGCCATGGTCTTCCCTGCAATGTAGGTGCAGGCCTTGTACAGCACGTTGCCGATCTCGATGAACGGCACCAGCAGGATATCCGCCTGACCGGCCACGGGGTCGTGGATGGCCTTGTGCTTCACAGACTCCATGGAGATGGCGCCGTCCAGCGCCAGCGGGCCGGAGATAACGCAGCCCTCCACGCCCCGCTCCGCGATCTCCTTGGCGGACACGGTGGACGGCATCTTCTCGGTCACATTCTCCACGGCGGACAGCACCGCCACCTTGGGGCAGTCGATACCCAGCGCACGGGCCACGGGCAGCGCGTTCTCCACGATGCCGATCTGCGTCTCCACGTCGGGAGCGATGTTGATGGCGGCGTCGGTGATCATGACGAAGCGGCCCTCATACTCAAAAATACCGCACTGGCTGACAAGACGGCGGCCACCGGTGGGGATCAGACCCGTCTCCTTGTTCAGGATGGCGCGGGCAAAGTTGGAGGTCTGGAGGATGCCCTTCATGGGGATATCCGCCTTCCCTTCCCGTACCAGCTGTACGGCGATCTTGGCGGCCTCCAGCTCCTCGCCGTCGAAATCCACGATCTCATAGTCCTTCTCGCTCTCGCCCATCTCGTGCAGCATGGCGATGATCTCGTCCTTCTTGCCCACCAGCGTACCCTCGACCACACCCTTGCGGCGTGCGTTCACCACGGCGGACAGAGCCGGCTCGTCATGGGCGTTGGCCAGCGCGATGCGCTTTTTCATGTTCTGGCTCAGAACATAGTTTTCCAGTTCCTTGAAATTGGTCAGCATATTGGTATACCTCCACGAAATTTGTTCCGATGATTGACGGGAATACTTCAACGCGGCTTATTATACGCTTTTCCTCGGCAAAAGACAACCGTGCCGGAAACATTTTCTTGCAAACCGCCCCGGTTTACGGTATACTGACAGAAATATGTACAGGAGGTCCTCCTATGTTCTGGGATATTCTTTTTTACGGCATCATCATTGTGGGCGCGATTTTGATGATCGCGCTGACGGCTTATCGCATCGACTGGGCCAGACATCCCGAGAAGTATAAGGATCTGGAGGAGGATCCGGACAAGGTGGCCTATCGCCAGAAGAAGGAGGCGGACAAGAAGGCCGCCGCCAAGAAGGCCAAGGAGAAGGAAAAGGCGCTCAAGCAGCAGAAGCGTGTGGACAAGATCAACCACTACCGCGCCATCAGTGGACAGGCGCCTATCGGTCTGGACGGCAAGCCCAAGGATGGCAAGAAAAAGAAAAAATAACAGAAAAGCACCGCGGCGCTGCCGCGGTGCTTTTGTATCTTTTTCGTATGGATATACAGACGTTTTACCGGCCGCACAGCAGCTCGGTCAGCTGTGCGTACAGCCTCTCCGGCTCCTGCTGGAACCGCTGTGCCAGCCCATCCGCCGTGGTACGGTCCGCCACCATCAGGCGCAGCTCCATCAGCTCGTCCACGTCGTCACGCAGCGCCAGCGTCACCGTGTAGGTGCCGTTCTCCCGCTCCGTCACATGGCTCTGCACCTGTGCGCGGCGCAGTGCCTCTTTGTTATACGCGGCAATATTCTTGTCGGAATGCTGCCGCACGGAGTACGGCAGGCTGGACTCGCAGATCTGGCTGTTCTTCAGCCCCTTCTCCGTGATAACGTACCGCCCATCCTCTGTGACACGGAGATGCTCCGTCTTTACCAGATCGTTCAGGCACTCGGCGTAATCGAAATAGTCGATGCCGTCGTCGCACATGGTCAGATCCTGCATAGCCGCCGGCTCCAGCGGCTCTGTGACCCGGGCGGCGATATATAAGATGAGGAATTTGATTTCCAGCTTGTCCTGGATGAAACCAATACCCATGGAAGAGCCCTCCCCTGCTTTTTTCTTTATTATACGCAAAAAACAGGGATTTGTAAAGAGCGGGAGCCGTACCGGCAGCGGTACGGCTCCCCTTTCTCAGTGGCAGGCGCAGTAATTGCGCGTGCTGTTGTAGTCGTTGGGCGTCTCCACCGTGTTGGGCGGGAAGAACTCGTTGACCGGGAAGGCCACGCTGCGGAACAGCCCGCAGGGATCCTCCTGCGCGTCGCAGGGACATTCGGACTGGGGGATGCAATAGTCGTACACCGGGATCAAAAGCTGAGTGTCCCGCTCCAGACGCACCAGCGTGAATTGCCCCAGCGTCACATAGAACCGCCGATTGGCGCTGTCATCGAGTACCAGCGTCTGCCCAAAGCTCTGGGCGATAAACGACGGGATCTCCGTCAGTCGTCCACAGTCGCAGGCCGGTGCGGGCGGGCAATCCGTCACCTTGGTATCCAGCACGATGGGATCCACCGCCTCCACCACGGCGATGGGCAGATCCGTCCGCATCCGGCCGGGGATATCCAGCTCGTCAAGCGTCGTGTCCGAGGAGAAGATCTTGGCGCTCCCCTCGCTGCCAAACAGGATGCAGCGCTTGTCAAAGACGCACAGCCCCTCCGCCTCGGTATAGCGGGGCGTGCCGGTGCAGACTTGCAGGGTGACCCGGTAGAAAAACCGCATATCGATGGAGTAGAACCCGCGGTTGAAGGTGACCGGCTCTACGTCCGTATAAATATACAGCAGCTCCGCCGTGCCCCCCTTGATCATCTGGGATGTACGCAGCACCTCCTGTGCCGCTGCGGTGGGATAGAAGCGCAGATCCTCCACACAGTCCTTGTCGCGGCAGGAGTCAAAGATCTTCCGTGTATGGACGCAAACGGACTCGCGCACGCTGCTCAGATCGCAGACGGGGCCCGGCATCAGATTCTCAGGCATGGTATGACCTCCTAATAAGTACTGAAAGAATGGCTCTTTCAGTACAGTGTATGCCCCGAATGCGCAAAGGTGCGGCGCTTCCGCGCCGCACCCGTTACCCGTTATTTCTTTCGTACCACCACATTGTCATCACCCAGCCACTCCCGGCACTCCTGCAGGAACGCCGGATGGTTCAGGCACGTGGTACCCAGCATCTTGCCGGTGTCCGCGACCCGTACCTTCAGGGGCGTGTCACCCTCAAACATGGTCATGACGCGGCTGATCTGCCGGAATTCCCGGCTGTCCATGCTGGGGACCTTCAGATAGATGACCGCTCGCTCCTCAGGCTGCTGGCGCTGCGTCTCCCCTGTCGGGACGCTCTGCTCCAGCGGGTAGATGCTGTCGCACATGATCTGGGGCGGCTTCTCGTCCCGTACGGACAATCGTCCCTTTACCAGCACCGGCGTATTCACCGCCATGTAGCTGCCGCACTGGTCGATGGTACGGCTGAAGCACAGCAGCTCGATGGCCGCCGTCTCATCCTCCACCATGACGTAGGCCATGAGGGTGTTGTTTTTGGTGGTACGGGTCTTGCTGGCGGTGACGATACCCGCCACGGTGACATTCTGCCCGTCGGCAAACCGTACAGGCCCATCCTCCCCGGCAAAATCGTCCAGTATTTCGTGGATGGCGGCGGCGCCCAGCCTCCGTGCCAGCGGCCGCCGGTCGGTCATGGGGTGGCCGGACAGGTACAGTCCCGTCGTCTCCTTCTCCATGTGCATCCGCTCGGTGGCGGAGTACTCCGGGATGTCCGGCAGCTGGATCTTGTCGGCATCCTCGCCGCCGGAGACAGACGCCATACCGAACATATCCAGCTGTCCCTCTACATTCTGCCGCCGGGTGCTGCCGATGGTGTCCAGCACCATCTCATACACGGCGATGAGCTGGGAGCGCCTGTCCCCCAGACTGTCGAAGGCGCCGCTGCGGATGAGATTCTCCACGGCACGCTTGTTCATATCGCCGCAGTCATACATCCGCTGGCAGAAGTCCTGAAAGGACTTGAACAGTCCCCCCCGCTCCCGCTCCTTCACCACAGATAGGATGAAGCCCCGTCCGATGTTCTTGATGGCCACCAGACCAAAGCGGATGCCCCCCGGCTCCACGGTGAACCGGTCATAGGAGCGGTTCACATCCGGCGGCAGCAGCGTGATGCCGCAGTCCCGGCACTCGCCGATATAGCCCGCCACCTTGTCGGAGTTATCCAGCACGCTGGTCAGCAGCGCCGCCATATACTCCTTGGTGTAGTGGCACTTGAAGTATGCCGTCTGGTAGGCCACCACCGCGTAGCTGACGGCGTGAGCCTTATTGAAGGCGTAGTTGGCGAAGTCAAAGATCTCATCGTAAATGGCCTGCGCCGTGGCCTCCTCGATGCCATTGGCGATGCAGCCGGGGATGCCCCGCTCCGGGTCGCCGTAGACAAAGGCGTGCCGTTCCTTCTCGATCTCCTTGGCCTTCTTCTTGCTGATGGCCCGGCGCACCATGTCCGCCTGTCCCAGCGAGAAGCCGCCCAGCTCCTGAAAAATGCGGATGACCTGCTCCTGATAGACGATGCAGCCGTAGGTCACCGACAGGATGGGGATCAGCTTGGGGTGCTTGTATGTCACCAGCTTGGGGTCGTGCTTGCAGGCGATAAAGCGCGGGATGGACTCCATGGGTCCCGGCCGGTACAGGGCTATAACAGCGGTGATATCCTCGATGTTCTGGGGCTTCAACCCCACGCAAACGCCGGTCATGCCGGTGGATTCGATCTGGAACACACCGGCTGTCCGGCCCTGCGAGATCATCTCGTAGGTCTCCGGGTCGTCGTCGGGGATGCCGTCCAGCGTAAAGTCCGGCTTGTACCGCTGCACCATCTTCACTGCGTCGTCCAGCACCGTCAGGTTCCGCAGCCCCAGAAAGTCCATTTTCAGCAGGCCCAGCTCCTCCAGCGTGGTCATGACATACTGGCACACCACGGCGTCGTCGTTCCGTGCCAGCGGCACATATTCGTACACCGGACGCTTGGTGATGACCACGCCAGCCGCGTGGGTGGAGGCGTGGCGGGGCATCCCCTCCAGTGCCATGGCGGTGTCGATGAGCTTCCTCACCCGTGGATCGTCCCGGTACAGGTCGGCCAGCTGCTTGCTGAGCTTCAGCGCGTCCTGCAGCGTGATATGCAGCGCGCCCGGCCCTGCCGGTACCAGCTTGGCCACCACGTCCACCTCGGCGTAGGTCATATTCAGGGCACGGCCCACATCCCGGATGGCGGCGCGTGCCGCCATGGTGCCGAAGGTAACGATCTGGGCCACATGGTCGTCGCCGTACTTCCGCCGAACGTAGTCCACCACCTCACCCCGTCTTGTGTCGCCGAAGTCCATATCGATATCGGGCATGGATACCCGCTCCGGGTTGAGAAACCGCTCGAAGTACAGGTCGTACTTCATGGGGTCGATATCCGTGATCTCCAGACAGTAGGACACCATAGAGCCTGCGGCGGAGCCGCGCCCCGGCCCTACTGGGATATCCACGCTTTTGGCGTAGCGCACAAAGTCGGACACGATGAGGAAGTAATCGGTGAACCCCATCTTTTCGATCATGTCCAGCTCATAGTCCAGCTGCTTGCGGTAGTCCGGCCTGCTGCCGCCGTACCGCTTGACAAACCCCTCGTCACACAGCTTTCGCAAATACGAGGGCGAGTCGTAGCCCTCCGGCAGCTGGAACTCCGGCAGGTGGTATTTGCCGAACGTAAATTCCAGCTGGCACATATCCGCGATGCGCTGGGTATTGGCCACCGCCTCCGGATACCCGGCGAACAGCGCCTCCATCTCCTCTGTGGAGCGCAGATAGAAATTCTGCGGCTCGTAGCGCATCCGGTTGGCGTCGTCCACGGTCTTGCCCGTCTGGATACACAGCAGTACGTCGTGGCTCTCGGCGTCCTCCCTCCGCAGATAGTGGGCATCGTTGGTACACACCAGCGGGATGCCCGTCTCGTTGTGGAGGCGCAGAAGCTGCCGGTTCACCTCGGTCTGGTCGGCAATGCCGTGATCCTGTAATTCCAGATAGAAGCTGTCCTCCCCGAAGATGTCCCGCATGGTCAGGGCATACTCCTTCGCCCCGTCGTAGTCACCGTTCGCCAGCCGACGGGGGATCTCGCCTGCCAGACAGGCCGACAGGGCGATCAGTCCCTCGGAATGCTGACGCAGCAGCTCCATGTCGATACGGGGCTTGATGTAGAAGCCCTCGGTAAACGCCTGACTGACCATATAGGACAGGTTGCGATAGCCCGTCTCGTTTTTGCACAGCAGCACCAGATGGCGGGACTCCGCATCAAACTCGTGCTGCTTATCAAAGCGCGTGCGGCGCGCCACATAGACCTCGCAGCCGATGATGGGATGGATACCCTCCTTTTTGCAGGCGCGGTAAAAGTCGATGGCGCCATACATCACGCCGTGGTCCGTAATGGCCACCGCGTTCTGCCCCATCTCCTTGACCAGCGCCGGAAGATCCCGTATCCGGCAGGCACCGTCCAGCAGACTGTACTCCGTATGGACGTGCAAATGTACGAATCCCATGGTATCCCCTGTCCTTCTGTGTTATTTACAAAGCTCGTCCAGCATATCGCACAGCAGCTCTGTGCCGGATACCACCAGCATCCGGCAGTGGTGCGTTACACCCAGCTCCTGCGCCATATCCGTGGCATCCAGCTCCTTCTCCGCCAGCAGCTCGCGGCAGTCCAGCTTGTGGAACCGCGCTGTGAACCGCCGCTGAAAATCCTGCGTCAGCTCCGTGGAGCGCTTTTTCCCCGCGGGGCCATTCTCCAGCGTGCTGGGATACACCATACCCAGTACCACAGCCGCCGCATTGACCACGCCGCACGCGCCGCCATAGCGCAGTCCGCCGCCGAAGCCGCTGGCCGCCGCCATGCTCTGCGCCTCCGTCAGACCCGTTACATCCGTAAAGGCCAGCAGTACGCTTTGGCCGCAGTTCAGGCCCTTTTCGTGGCATTCCTTGGCCCGCAGGCACCGTTCTCTCTTTGTCATAGCTCGTTTGCCTCCTCCATGAGTTTACGCATCCGATGGTTGATGCAGGATTTTGTCACCGGCGGGTCGCATCGCTCCGCCAGCTGTGTCAGTGAAAGCTCTGGATACGCCAGACGCAGCGCCGCCGTCTGCCGCAATTTCTCCGGCAGCAGCTCCCAGCGCCGGCTCTCCCGCAGCTTTTCAATGGCGGATACCTGCTCCTGTGCCGCATCCAGCGTCTTATTCACGTTGGCCATGTCGCAGTTCATGGCGCGGTTGGCGCCGTTGCGGATCTCCTTGTCCACCTTGGCGGTCATGATGTCCATGGCAGCCGCCGGCGCGCCGATCTTTGTCAGCAGATCTTCAATATGCTCCGACTGCTTGAAATAAATGAGAGAGCTGGCGCCGCGCTGTACGGAGCGAGGCAGAAATCCCATCTCCTCCAACAGTCTGGACACCTCGCGGCTGGCCTGCTTGTGACTGGTGGCCAACTCCATGTGGTATCGTTTTTCCGGGTCGGTCACGCTGCCGCCGGCCAGAAACGCCCCCCGCAGGAATGCCGTCCGGCAGCAGTCGTCCTCCAATAATCCAAAGTTGACGTGCAGCGCCATGATCTGCTGGGGGTCGTACCCCAGCGCATTGATGACCCGTGCCAGCTTGTCCCGGTCTGTGATGCGGAAAATCAGCTTCCCCCGTCCGTCCTTTTCCGGCAGCTGGTCGAATTTCAGGGAAAATGCCTTGTGGAACAGCTTAGGCAGCCGTGCGGCAAATTCTGGATTCTCCGTGATGATCCGCACCTCCGACGGTGTGAAGGTGTTGCAGTACAGCAGCACACCGTAGGCCTCCGCCCGGGCGCAGCACTGCCGGGATAGCTGTGTCCGGCACATCTCGTTTTTTGCCTTGTACGCAAATGAGCTCATCGTCGCTCCTCCTTACCGCGAAATGTCCCGGTGGCTCTCAGACACCGGATACCCCAAGCCGCCGATATAAGTGGCCAGATGGTGTGCCATCGCCGTAGAGCGATGCCGGCCGCCGGTGCAGCCTACGGCAATGACCAGCTCCGTCCTTCCCTCCTGCAAATACTGGGGCAGCAGAAATGCCAGCAGCGGCTCCAGCCGCTCCAAAAACCGCCCTGCTGCCTCCGACGCGAACACATATTCCCGCACCGGCTCGTCCAGCCCCGTCAGGGTCTTCAGCTCCGGCACATAGTAGGGGTTGGGGAGAAACCGCACATCAAATACCAGATCCGCCTCCAACGGCAGGCCATTCTTAAAGCCGAAGGACATGACGCTGACATTCAGCGCCTGCCGGGTGTCGCCGCCGCCGAACAGGGTCAAAAGCTCGCTGCGCAGCTTGGAGGTGGAAAACGCCGTGGTGTCCAGCACGAAGTCCGCGTGCTCCCGCACCGGCGCCAGCAGCTCCCGCTCGCGCCGGACTGCCTCCTCGATGGAAATGCCCTCCGCACACAGCGGATGGCTGCGCCGCGTCTCCTTGTAGCGGCTGATAATGACCCGCGTATCTGTCTCCAGAAACAACATATGGCAGCGGACACCGTCCCTGCGGCGCAGCTTGTCCAGCACGTCGATGAGCCGCTGGAACGGCTCGCCCGCCCGGACATCGTACACCAGTGCTACCCGGTCGTATCGCCCGCCGGAGGCCGTGCAGAAATTGGCAAATTTCAGCATCATCTCCGCGGGCAGATTGTCCACGATATAGTAGCCGATATCCTCCAGAAAAGTGGCGGCACGGGATTTTCCACTGCCGGAAAGCCCCGAAATGATGAGTATTTCCACGTTTTTCTCCTCAGTGTATCACCTTGACCTCCGGCTCCAGCCGGACGCCCTTTTCCTCCCATACGCGCTGCTGCACCCGCGCCATCAGCGCCAATACGTCTGCACAGGTAGCACCGCCGCGGTTGATGACGAAGCCCGCGTGCTTCTCCGATACCTGTGCGCCGCCCACCGTCAGGCCCTTCAGACCGCACTGGTCGATGAGCGCGGCGGCAAAATATCCCTCCGGGCGCTTGAAGGTGCTGCCCGCACTGGGATATTCCAATGGCTGTGAAGTCTTTCTCCTTGCCATCAGCTCGTCCATTTTTTCCCGGATCGCGGCGCTCTCGCCGGCCTCCAGCGCAAAGACAGCCCGCAGCACCACCGCGTCGGGACGGTCTGTCAGCAGACTGTGCCGGTACGAGAAGGCCAGCTCCTCACCGGTCAGCGTCCGGATGCCCTCCTCCGGGAACAGCACCGTCGCCTCGCGCACCACCTGCCGCATCTCACCGCCGTAGGCGCCTGCGTTCATACACACCGCACCGCCCACGCTGCCGGGGATGCCGTGGGCAAATTCCAGCCCCGCCAGACCGTGCTGCTGGGCGAATACCGCCACACGCGACAGGGATGCGCCGGCCTCCGCCGCAACGCGGCCCTCCGCGTCCAGCGTCACGCAGGACATATCCCGTGTGTTTACCACCAGACGATCGACCCCCTCATCGGGAAACAGCAGGTTCGTGCCGTTGCCGATGACCAGCGGCCGCGCCCCGCAGGTACGCGCCGCCTCGATCAGCAGCACCATCTGGCTGCCGTCCTTGGGGAACGCCATACGCCGCGCCGGGCCGCCGATGCGGAACGACGTGTGTCTGGACAGCGGCGCGTCGTGCTCGTATGTTATATCCGGCAGGTAATCCGCCGTCCATTGGTCCAATGCCTCGTACCAGCTCATAACTCCTCCTGAAAGGTTCTCAGATCCGTTTGTTCTTCCCCAGCAGCGCCGCGCCGATGATGCCGGCCTGATTGCCCAGCTCCGCCTTGACGATGCGGGTGCGCCGGTTCTTGGCACACGGGATGCTCTCCCGCTCCACACAGCGCTGTACCGGCAGCAGGAGCTGCTCGTCGGCCTCGTTGCTGACGCCGCCGCCGATGGCCAGCGCGTCCGGCTGGAACACATTGACCACGTTTACGATGCCGCAGGCCAGATAGCCCACATATTCGTCGCAGATACGCTGCCCCACAGGGTCGCCCTGCCGCGCCGCGATAAACGCGGACTGGCCGGACACATGGCCGTCGTTTTCCGCCACCACGCGGGCCAGAATACTGTCCGGATGGGCAGCCACAGCCTCCGCCGTCATGCGCTTCAGCGCGGAGGCCGAGGCGTACTGCTCCCAGCAGCCGTGCCGCCCGCAGGGACAGGGCAGGCCGTTCCGCTGGATCACCGTGTGTCCCACCTCGCCCGCCATGCCGTTGGCGCCGTGGTAGATCTTGCCGTTGTGGATGATGCCCGCGCCCACGCCGGTACCCAGCGTGATGGTCACGAAACGCTTGCTGTCCCGGCCTGCGCCTACATAGTATTCCGCCAGCGCCGCACAGTTGGCATCATTCTCAATATACAGCGGAATGGGCAGGTAGTGGTGAAATAGCTTCCGCAGCGGCACGTTCCGCAGCGGCAGGTTGCAGGTATAGCCGATGGAGCCGGAGCGGATCTCCACCGTTCCGGGTACGCCGACGCCCACGGAGGCGATCTCGTCCAGCGGTACGCCGGCGCTCTTGGCAAGCTCCTGCGTCATGGCCACGATGGTCCACGCCAGAGACTGCTGGTCCGTGATGGACGCTACCTTCATTTTCTGTACGGCGAGAAGCTGCCCGTTTTCGTCCGCCAGTCCCGCTTTCAGGTTTGTACCGCCGATATCTACACCCACATACTTCATTACTTTGCCCTGTTCTCCTTTATCATTGCGTCCATCTTACTGTCAAACTGCGTCACGAAATCCCGCGCCGCATTGTATCCGTACTTCATCTGCCGGTTCTTCATGGTGGCGATCTCCACGATGCCCGCCAGATTTCGACCCGGCCGCACGGGGATGGTAACGATGGGCAGCTCCACCCCCAGCATCTCGTACTTCTCCTCACCCAGCCCCAGGCGGTCGTAGAATTTACCGTCCACCCACTGCTCCAGCTGGATGACAAGGTCGATCTCCGTGTCGAACTGCACCGCGCCCATGCCGAACAGCTGCTGCACATCGATAACGCCTACGCCGCGGATCTCGATGTAGTGGCGGATGATCTCCGGCGCCGTGCCAAACAGGTTGTTGGAGATACGGCGGATCTCCACGGCGTCGTCCGCCACCAGACGGTGGCCGCGCTTGAGCAGTTCAATGGCGGTCTCGCTCTTGCCGATGCCGGAGTCGCCCAAAATCAGGACGCCCTGGCCGTAAATGTTCATCAGCACACCGTGGCGGGCGATCTGGGGCGCCATGGCACGGTTCAGATAGTCGATGAGCTTACTGGTCACATCCACCGTGGACTCCGCCGAGCGCAGCAGCGTGCGGTCGTGCTTATTCGCCATCTGCACCAACTCCGACGGCGCCTCCATGTCTCGGGCGACGATCATGGCGGGGAACGGGTAGCTCAGCAGCTTGTTGAATACCCGCGTCCGCTCCGCCTCCGTCATCCGCTCCAGAAACTGCATTTCGCCTCGTCCCAGAATTTGCAGGCGTTTGTCGTCAAAATAATCATAAAAACCCACCAGCTGCAAGGCCGGTCGGTTCACATCCGAAATGGTCACAACGGTGTTGTCAAAATCCCGGCCCTTGTGCAGGATCTCCATGTTGAAGGTCTCCACCATGTTCTTCAGGCTGGCCGGTGTGCGCTTGACTTTTTCCATAAAGCTCCCTCCTGTGAGGCGCCTGCTGCCGACGGCGGCAAATACGCATAATTACCACTTCATATTATATCTTGTATCCCTTTGTTACGCAACACTTTCCCCTTTCAAAAAAATTTCGTTTTTTTGTCAAATAGTGCTTGCAATTCATGACATTATCTGTTATTATATCAACTGCTTGCGGTGCAAGCGACCCGTATGTTATGACAGCAAGGAGGTGCAACGGATGGCTAAGTGCGAATTTTGCGACAAGGGCGTGAGCTTCGGCATCAAGGTCTCTCACTCTCATCGGCGTTCCAATCGCCCCTGGAAGCCCAATGTCAAGCGCGTGAAGGCAGTGATCAACGGCACGCCTCGCCATGTATATGTTTGTACCCGGTGCCTGCGTTCCGGCAAAGTTACCCGCGCGATCTGAGTTTGATCAGCGCCTGAACTGTACAGACAAGCGCCCTGCGGAGTTTTCCGCAGGGCGTTCTTCTTTTCCCAACCAACGCAAAAACAGCACAGCGCGGCTTTTTAGCCGCGCTGTGCTGTTCCTGTTTCAGTGTCTTTTACAGCTCCGGGTCCCAACTGCGGTGCTTTTCATCGTCCGCCGCTGATTTTCCCTCGTTTTCTTCGACTGGTGTTGGCTCGCCCACACCCTGTCGGGCAAAGCCCAGATAGCGTGTACCCTGAAACGTCAGCTCACCAAAGTCACCCTCGGCCAGCATACCGTACTCCCGGCCGCCAACGTGCAGTTCCATCCGGTCACCGCTGGCCACCTGAAAGGTGGCGTAATAGGTGGTGGAGGTGGTGGTGTGTATACCGTGGGCGCCGGTGGCGTCACCGGCGTTGTTGTGGTGGTGTACGGAGGTATTCTGCCGCTTGGACACCACGGTGGCCTCCACCGTCAGGCGCGGCGAATGATTGTTCTTACTCCATGTGCTGATGCCCCGCACCGCTGTAACGATAAATAGTACCAGCATAACGCCGAACATCAGAACGAACATAGCACCGAATGCGCTGAAACCAAACCCAAATCCCATCGCGTGTCTCCTTTCGTCGGTCAAACTGTCTTTCTATCCTGAATTTTATCCCATCGCCGCCGGTATGTCCATCAACCTCAGGTTGCTTGATACAGGAATCGGCGCAACTTTAAGTTTACAAGGGCTTACTCCTTGGTCAGATGCCCCATGGCAGCCCGCAGCATCAGCTTTTTTGTACCCACAGTGTCGAAGGCCACCTCGATGAGCGCATCGTTGCCCATGACCCGGACGGACAGCACCATACCATGCCCGAAGGCATCGTGGCGCACGCTCTCACCCGGTGCCAACTGCATCAGCCCGCCGGAGGGCGCCGCCTGCCGAACGCCGCCTGCCGCCGCTTGCAGCGGCTTTGCGGTGGGGGCGGCAGATGCGTGAGACGTGGTGACCGGTGCGGCGCGGCGGCTCTGCCCGCTGCCGTAGCTGCCGTATCGCTCCCCGTATCCGCTGTGTTGGCCCGCGTATCCATCGCCAAGGCCGTCGCCCCAGCCGATGTCGCTCTCCACACTGCGGGGCTGCGGCTTGCTGATCCACTCCATGTTCTCCTCCGGGATCTCCTTCAAGAAGCGGGAGGGCATGGCGGGGGCCGTGCGGCCGAACAGCATACGCTGCCGTGCGTTTGTCAGCGTCAGCGTCTCCTTGGCGCGGGTCATGGCCACATAGCAAAGACGCCGCTCCTCCTCCATCTCCTCCGCGTCGCCCATGGCGCGATTTCCGGGGAAAAGTCCGTCCTCCATGCCCACCACATAGACATGGGGAAATTCCAGACCCTTGGCAGCGTGCATGGTCATCATGGTCACGCAGTTGTCGCTGTCGGACTGGCTGTCCAGATCGGTGTACAGCGCCACCTCGTCCAGAAAGCCCGCCAGCGTTGGCTCACCCTCCGCGTTTTCCAGATAGCCCTGGATGCTGGATTTCAGCTCCTCCACGTTCTCCAGACGGCCGCGGCTCTCTACGTCGTCCTTCTCCCGCAGGGCGGCGGTGTAGCCGCTCTTGTCGCAGACCAGATCGTAGAACGCCATGAGGTCGGAGTCCGGCAGCTGCCGGCGCAGGGACTCGATCATGTCTGTAAAGGCGAGGAGCTTGCCAGCCGCATTTTTCAATTCCGGATAGTCAGCCGCGTGGAGAAGCACCTCATAGAGGGAGCTTCCCTGCTCGGTGGCAAGGATCTGTGCCTTGTCCACGGTGGTCTGTCCGATCTTGCGGGAGGGTACGTTGATGATGCGCCGCAGACGCAGGTCATCGGCGGTGTTGCTGATGACGCACAGATACGCCAGCATATCCTTGACCTCGGCGCGGTCGAAGAACTTCATGCCGCCGTAGATCTTGTAGGGTACGCCGTTGCGCTTGAACGCATATTCCAGCGCGTTGGACTGGGCGTTCATCCGGTAGAGCACCGCGTTGTCCTTCCAGCTTTCGCCCCGGCGGTAGCCGGTCATCATCTGTCCCACCACATAATTGGCCTCGTCGCTCTCATTAAAGGCGGTCTTGACGGTGACCTTCTCCCCCGCCCCGTTCTCCGTCCACAGGGTCTTTCCCTTGCGCCCCTCGTTGTGGCGGATGACGGCGTTGGCCGCGTCCAGAATGTTCTGCGTGGAGCGGTAATTCTGCTCCAGCCGGATGGTGCGGGCGCCCTTGTACTCCTTTTCAAAGCTGAGAATGTTGCTGATGTCCGCGCCGCGGAAACGGTAAATACTCTGGTCATCGTCGCCCACCACGCAGATATTGTGCCGTTCGTTGGTCAGAAGGCTGGCCAGCAGGTATTGCAGGTGGTTGGTGTCCTGATACTCGTCGATGAGGATATAACGGAATTTGTTCTGGTAGTACGCCCGCACATCCGGGCAGTCTTGCAGCAGCCGGACGGTGTGCAGGATGATGTCGTCGAAGTCCAGCGCATTGGCGTCCCGCAGCTTTCTGTTGTAAAGTGCATAGACTTTACCGATCCTGATGCGCCGCCAATCGTTAATGGCCTGCCACTGCTGAATAAACGCCTCCGGCGACTGCATATCGTCCTTTGCACGGGAAATAACGCTCAGGATCTCTCTGGGTGGAAACGCCTTCTCGTCCAGCGACAGCTCCTTGAGGATGTCTTTAATGACCCGCTTGCTGTCGTCCGTATCGTAGATGGTGAAGCTGCGGTCAAAGCCGAGACGGTCGATGTCCCGGCGCAGGATACGGACACAGGCGGAGTGAAATGTGGACGCCCACACGTCCTGCGCCACCTTCTCCCCCAGCATACGGCCCAGCCGCTCCTTCAGCTCGTTGGCGGCCTTATTGGTAAAGGTGATGGCCAGCACCTCCCACGGGCGGGCGGGCTCCACGGCGCAGAGGTACTGCATCAGCGGACGCTGCTCCTCGTCGGGCGCTTTGGCGTATTCCTCCAGAAACGCCGTCACGTCCTCCGTCACGGGGATGGGGATATCCGTACTGTCGCTGCCACGCCCGTAGCGCAGCAGATTGGCCACGCGGTTGATAAGCACCGTGGTCTTGCCGGACCCGGCGCCCGCCAGCAGCAGCAGCGGCCCCTCCGTGGTCAGCACGCCCTCCTGCTGGCGCGGGTTCAGCTTTTGGAAGTCGGCGGCAATGGCAGCACGCCGCGCCGCGATAAATCGTCTCTCCAGTTCCGTCATGAAGAAGCCTCGCTTTTCTCTTTCTTGCCCTCTATTTTAATACAGCATCGGCCTGCGGTCAACCGTTACCGAAAAATAAGTAGAAATTTTGTTCGATTTATGTTGACAAGAACGCCTGTTCGATTTATAATGCGGGTAGAACATAAGTTTGATATGGAGGTAACTATAATGACGACGATCGGATTGCTCATCACCCTGCTGGGCGCAGGTTCCATTGCTGCCAACGTAATGCGGCTCATCGACTGCATCGACCATCCGGTGCCCCGCCGCAGACGCCGCACGGCGTAACAGCATGGATGTCCTGGAGAAGCTGACGATCCTGACGGACGCCGCCAAGTACGATGCGGCCTGTACCTCCAGCGGTGTGCAGCGCGGTGCCAGAGCCGGCATGATCGGCAACACCACCTCCTCCATCGCCGGATGCTGCCACAGCTTTTCGGCGGATGGCCGCTGCATCACGCTGCTGAAGGTACTGATGACCAATGTCTGTGCCTTTGACTGCAAATACTGTATCAATCGGCGCAGCAACGACACGCGGCGGGCGGCGTTCACACCGCGGGAGCTGGCGGAGCTGACCATCGGCTTTTACCGGCGGAATTACATCGAAGGGTTGTTTCTCTCCAGCGGCGTACTGCGCAGCCCGGACTATACCACCGAGCAGATGATACGGGCGCTTCGCATCCTGCGGGAGGAGTACCGGTTCAACGGTTACATCCACGCCAAGGCCATTCCAGGCACGTCTCCGGAGTTGGTGGAGCAGCTTGGCTTGTTGGCAGATCGTCTCAGCGTCAACATCGAGCTGCCGTCGCAAGCCGGCTTGCAGACACTGGCACCGGATAAGACAAAAGACGCGATCCTGCGGCCTATGGGACAGATACGGGACGGCGTGCGCCAGAGCAAGGCGGAGCTTGCCAAGTACAGGCACGCGCCGGTGTTTGCCCCAGCCGGGCAAAGCACACAGCTCATTGTAGGCGCCACCGGTGACGATGACCGGCACATCCTCCGATTGACGGAGTCGCTGTACGAGAAGTACCGGCTCAAGCGGGTGTTTTATTCAGCGTATGTGCCAGTGGTGGAGAACCGCCTCCTCCCCGCTCTTGACACAAAACCGCCGCTGCTGCGGGAGCATCGGCTGTATCAGGCGGACTGGCTGCTGCGCTTCTACGGCTTCCGCGCCGCGGAGCTGCTGGACGACGCGCACCCCAACTTCGACTGTCGGCTCGATCCGAAATCCAGTTGGGCGGTGGCGCATCTGGAACAGTTCCCGGTGGAGATCATGCGGGCGGATCTGGAGACGCTGCTGCGTGTGCCGGGCATCGGCCCGGTCAGTGCGCGGCGCATCCTGTCAGCTCGGCGGCAAAGCCATCTCCGCTTTGAGGATCTGAAAAAGCTGGGCGTCGTGGTGAAGCGAGCACAGTTTTTCATCACCTGCGGCGGCAGAATGCGGCAGGGACTGCGCTTCTCGCCGGACACGCTGCCGGTGCAGCTGGCACAGATGGAACGGGGCCTTCTTCCGGAAAGCGGCGCAGAACAGCTGTCATTATTTGATGATGCGGGGTGAACGACTTGGATGTGATCTATCAATACGATGGGACGTTCGCGGGGTTTCTGTGCTGCATTTACGATAGCTATGCCTATAAGGAATCCCCCGTCGGTTTTTCTTCCGACGAGGGATTTTTGTCGCTGTATGAGGTGCGCACTGTACCCACCAGCGCCGCGCACAGCAAGCGGGTGTATCAGGGGATATTTTCCCGGTCGGCGCAGGCGGCAAAGGTGCTGCGGAGAGCCTTCCTGACCTGCATGGAGGACAAGGAGCTGCATCTCTACACATTTGCCTGCAAGGTGCTGCGGGAGGGCGGCGGCTTCATGGGGGATCTGTCCGATCCGGTATACTATCCGCTGCACAAGGCCCTCCGCCACATGAGCGGCGAGCTGGAAAAGCTCCGGGGGTTTGTGCGTTTTTCGGACTATCACGGTGTGCTTGGCGCGGTGATCGAGCCAAAAAACCGTGTTCTGCCTCTGCTGCGCCACCATTTCTGTGAGCGTTATGCCAATGAGACATTTTTCATCTTCGATAGAACCAACCGCGAGGTCCTGTTCCACGCGCAGGGCCGCGCCTGCATCGTACCGATGGAGCATCTGGAGCTGGCGGCGCCGGATGAGACGGAGATCCAATACAGGCGGCTCTGGAAAACCTTCTTTGAAACGGTGGCCATCAAGGAACGGCGAAACCCGCGCTGTCAGAACACGTTTCTCCCCAAGCGCTATCGCGGCGTCATGACGGAGTTTTTGCCGCTGGATGACGGCGGCGCCATGCCCTCTCGACCGGAGCAGCCGCGGCTGCGGCCCTGAGCGCGACCTACCGGTCAATCGCTCAGCAGCTCCCGAAGCTTCTGCAAGCTGCGGCGCTCCATGCGGGATACCTGCACCTGTGAAACATGCAGGAGCCGGGCGGTCTGCTCCTGTGTCAAGCCCTTGAAAAACCGGAGAAGGATGGTCTTTTTCTCCTGTTCCGGCAGGCGGTCGATGGCCTCTCGCAGAGCGAGCCGCTCCACCATGCCCGCCTCCGGCTCCTCCGTACCCAGCAGAGATTCCAGCGTCAGTCCCTCCGTCGTCTCCTGCTGTAGGGATTCCGGCGCCACCACCGCCAGCTCGATGTGGGCGATCTCCTCCACAGTGAGGCCGGTCTCCTCCGCCAATTCGGAGAGCCGCGGCGCGCAGCCCAGACGATTTTGCAGGCGCTCCTTGGCTGCCCAGAGCATCTGCCCCTTCTCCCGCAGGGTGCGTCCAACTTTTATGGGGCCGTCATCCCGCAGGAAGCGGCGGATCTCCCCTGCGATCTTGGGTACGGCGTAGGTGGAAAACTGCGTTCCGTATGTGAGGTCAAATCCCTTTACAGCCTTTATAAATCCAATGCATCCAAGCTGATACAGGTCATCCGTCTCTACGCCGCAGCCGCGATAGCGCTTGACGATCGACCAGATCAAGCCGGTATTTTCCAGGAGCATCTGCTGGCAGGCGTCATCGTCTCCCTGCTGCGCCCGCTCCAACAGCGCCATACGGTCCTCCGCCGTCATCGCGACACCAGACGCGGCGCGATGCGCTTTCGCATCTGGACGGAGGTACCCTTACCTGCTATCGAACGGATGGTGAGCTTGTCCATAAAGCTCTCCATGATGGTGAAGCCCATACCGCTGCGTTCGCTGCCGCCGGTGGTGAACAGCGGACGCCGTGCCTCCTCTACATCGGCGATGCCGCAGCCCCAATCGCGAATGGTGATCTCCAGCACGTTTCCCTTGAGCAGCTTCATCTTCATGACGATCTTCCCCAGCGCGTCCGGATAAGCGTGGACGATGGCGTTGGTTACCGCTTCACTGACGGCGGTCTTGATGTCGCCCATCTCGTCCAGCGTTGGATCAAGCTGCAGCGCAAAGCCCGCCGCAGCGGAGCGCGCAAAGCTCTCGTTGCTGCTGCGGCTGAGAAATTCGATGGTCACATAGTTTTCGGCGCGTGTCATATGTACTCTCCTCCTATCTTCTCAAGCGATGGTCATCATTCGCCCAATGCCTGCCGCCTCAAATACCTTCCGGGGCTGCGGCGCTACATGGCGCAGTGTCACGGCACCTCCCAGCTCCCGCATACGCTGCCAGCCCCGCAGCGCTACGGCGATGCCGGAGCTGTCCATAAACGTCACGTCCGTGAAATCCAGGATCAGTGCCATCGGCAGCGCCTTCTGTATGTCCTGCTCCAAGCGGAGCAGAAGACCCTGTGCGCCGTGATGGTCTAACTCCCCTTTCAAAAAGAACTCCAAACAGTTCCCCTCACATCTGGTCAACACTTCCATATCCAATGCTCCTTTGTAAAAATAATCACCGCAGATCGTTGATCTACGGTGATTATAGTGTATCTATGCAGTTTTTACTGTCGAATCATGCCTGTACGGTCAGAAAATTCAGATCTGCATGGCAGCGGCGGACTCGTCAAGCTTGGCGATGAGGGCACGGGCCTTCTCCGCTTTTTCGCGCTCGGCATTGACGACATCTTCCGGCGCCCGGGAGGTGAAGGACTCATTGGCCAGCTTGGCCTCGATGCGCTGGAGGTTTTCCTCCGCCTTCTTGCGCTCGGCGGCGATGCGCGCCAGCTCCTTGGCGATATCCACCAGCTCCGCCATGGGCATATAGATGGTAGCATCGTGGGTCGCCACTGTCACCATACCGGTCAGGTCGGCGGGCGCGGCGGTCTGCACCGTCAGCTCGCTGGCGTAGGCCATACGGGTGATGAAATGCGCGCCCATCTGATAGTTTTCCGGCTGGGCTGCCACAATGACCACCTGTGCCTTGCGGCTGGGCGGCACGTTCATCTCGGCGCGGCGGGCGCGGATGGCAGAGATGGCATCCTTCACCGCCTCCATAGCGGTTTCTGCCTCCGGGAAGTGCAGGGCGTCCTGATACTCCGGCCACTTGGCGGTGATCAGATAGTCACCCTCGTGGGGCAGCGCCTGCCAGATCTCCTCGGTAATGAAGGGCATGAACGGATGCAGCAGCTCCATGATCCGCAGCAGCACGTAGCACAGCACGTTCTCGGCGGCCAGCCTGGCGGCCTCGTCCTCGCCATTGAGACGGGTCTTGGTCAGCTCGATATACCAGTCGCAGTAGGTGTCCCAGATGAAGTCGTAGATCTTGGCGGAGGCCACGCCCAGCTCATACGCCTCCAGATTGTCGGTGACCTCGCGGATCAGCGTATTCAGGCGGCTGAGCACCCACTTGTCCTCCAGCTCCAGCTTCTCCGGCAGCTGCACCTTGTCGATGGACAGGTTCATCATCACGAAGCGGCTGGCGTTCCAGATCTTATTGGCGAAGTTGCGCATAGCCTCGCACTTCTCCACAAAGAAACGCATATCGTTGCCGGGGCTGTTGCCGGTGATGAGGTTGAAGCGCAGAGCGTCGGCGCCGTACTTCTCCGCCATCTCCAGCGGGTCGATGCCATTGCCCAGGGACTTGGACATTTTGCGGCCCTTGTCGTCGCGGACCAGACCGTGGATAAACACCGTCTTGAACGGCTCCTTCTTCATCTGCTCCATGCCGGAGAAGATCATGCGTGCCACCCAGAAGAAGATGATATCGTAGCCGGTGACCATAACGGAGGTGGGGTACCAGTAGTTCAGGTCAGCGGCGTCCAAATCGGGCCAGCCCATGGTGGAGAAGGGCCACAGAGCCGAGCTGAACCATGTATCCAGCACGTCCTCCTCGCGGGTCAGGTGGGTGCAGCCGCACTTTTCGCACTTGGTGGGGTCGGTACGGCTCACGTTGATATGGCCGCACTCGTCGCAGTACCAAGCGGGGATCTGATGACCCCACCAGAGCTGGCGGGAGATGCACCAGTCGTGGACATTTTCCATCCAGTTGATATAGGTCTTGGTGAAACGCTCCGGCACAAATTTGATGGTGCCGTCCTCCACCACACGGATGGCCTCCTTGGCCAGCGGCGCCATCTTCACGAACCACTGGGCAGAGATCAGCGGCTCCACATCGTTGTGGCAGCGGTAGCAGGTGCCAACGTTGTGGGAGTAGGGCTCGGCCTTGACCAGATAGCCCTCGGCCTCCAGATCGGCCACAATGGCCTTGCGGCACTCATAGCGGTCCATACCCTCGTACTTGCCGCCGTTCTCGTTGATCTTGCCGTCGTCGGCGATGCAGCGGATAACCTCCAGATGGTGGCGCAGACCCACCTCAAAGTCGTTGGGGTCGTGGGCCGGGGTCATCTTCACGGCGCCGGTGCCGAAGCCGATCTCGCAGTACTCGTCGCCCACGATGGGGATCTCACGGCCCACCAGCGGCAGGATGCAGGTCTTGCCGATGAGGTGCTTGAACTTCTCATCCTCCGGGTTGACCGCCACACCGGTATCGCCCAGCATGGTCTCCGGACGGGTGGTGGCGATGATGATATCGCCGCTGCCGTCGCTCAGCGGGTAGCGCACGTACCACAGGTGGCCGGGCTTGTCCACATACTCCACCTCGGCGTCAGACAGCGCCGTCAGGCAGTTGGGACACCAGTTGATGATGCGGCTGCCCTTGTAGATCAGCCCCTTCTCGTACAGCTCGCAAAACGTCTCGCGGACAGCGCGGGAGCAGCCCTCGTCCATGGTGAAGCGGCTGCGGTCCCAGTCGCAGGACGCACCCATCTTCTTCTGCTGCTCCACAATACGGTCGCCATACTTCTCCTTCCACGCCCAGACGCGCTCCAAAAACTTCTCGCGGCCCAGATCGTAGCGGGTCAGCCCCTCCTTGGTACGCAGCTCCTCCTCCACCTTGATCTGGGTGGCGATGCCGGCGTGGTCTGTGCCGGGGAGCCACAGTGCCTCATAGCCCTGCATCCGCTTGAAGCGGGTCAGGATGTCCTGCAGCGTGCAGTCCAGCGCGTGTCCCATGTGGAGCTGGCCGGTGACGTTGGGGGGCGGCATGACGATGGAAAACGGCTTCTTGTCCGGATCGGGCTTGGCCTTGAAGCAGCCGCCGTCCATCCACATCTGGTAGATCCGGGACTCCACGTCCCGCGGATCGTACACCTTCGGCAGTTCTTTCATATGCTTTCTCCTTTTTGAGTATTTGGCAAAACAAAAAGTCCGCTCCGTTTTGCCATAGCAAAACAGGGCGAACATATACGTCCGTGGTACCACCTGTATTCGGGAAAACTCCCGCACTCATGGGTGCAGCTACACCCCGCCCCGATAACGGAGGGCATCCGTCGTGGCCTACTGCTCGTTCAGCCCGAAGCTCCGAGACGACTTGGGCGGGGCGTCACGGGCGCTTACACCTGCCGCACCCTCTCTTGGCATCCGCTGACCGCTTACTGCTTCTCATCATCGCTGTTTTCGTATGGTGGGAGTATACTATATCCGCGAAAAAATGTCAAGACAGTTCTCTTTATCGGAAAACGGGGAGCGGATGACCGCTCCCCGTTCGTATTTGATTTGTGTTGTATTACCGCTTGTTGGAGCGGATCCAGATGCCCTGCTTCTCCGCGTTGGCGATCAGCTCATCGCGGAACATGGGGTGGGCGATGCTGATCAGCTTCTCCGCACGCTCCCACGTGGAGCAGCCCACCAGATTGACGCCGCCGTACTCGGTGACGATGTAGTATGCCAGGCTGCGGGGATCGGTGACGATATCGCCGGGGGACAGCAGCGGGTTGATGCGGGACTTGACGTTGCCCTGCTTATCCGTGAAGGAAGAGGTCAGGCAGATAAACGCCTTGCCGCCGTTGGACAGCGCCGCACCCTCCAGGAAGTCCAGCTGGCCGCCGGTACCGCTGATCTGGCGGATGCCGGAGCTTTCGGCGCAGATCTGACCGTACAGATCCACGGAAATGCAGTTGTTGATGGACACGAAGTTGTCCTGCTTGCCCACGTTGGCAGGGTCGTTGCAGTAGCTGATGGGGTATGTGACCACGCCGGGGTTTTCCCGGATCCAGTCGTACAGGTCGGGAGAGCCGATGGCAAGGCCAAAGATGCTCTTATAGCGATCCAGCCGCTTGTGGGTATTGGTGATCTTGCCGGCCTTGTACATATCCAGATAGCTGTCGCACAGCATCTCCGTATGGATGCCCAGACCCTTCAGGTCGCTCTTGGCGATCATCTGACCCACGGCGTTGGGCAGTGAGCCGATACCCAGCTGGAGCGTGGAGCCGTCCACCATGTTCTGTACCACATACTCGGCGATCTTCATCTCCGCCTCGGAGGCGGGAGGCGACTTGACGCTGGGCAGTGCGCCGTGGGGACCCTCCACGATCATATCCACGTCGCTGATGTGAATGCACTCGTCCAGACCGCCGTAGACCCAGGGCAGATTCTCGTTGACCTCCAGGATCACGATGTCCGCCTTGTCCAGCGTGGCGCGGGCGGAGGCGGTGGAGGCGGCGAAGTTGAAGTAGCCGTGCTCATTCATGGGGGTGACGCACATCATGGCCACGTTCACTGTCAGGAACTGGGTGTAGTACCAGCCCAGATTGCGGAACACCATGGGGTTGAAGTTGCAAAGCCCCTTGTCGCAGAGCTTGCGCTCGTAGCCGGACATATGCCAGCTGTTGTAGACAAAGTGCTGGCGGGTGGGGTCGCACTCCACCATCTGAATGGGTTCAAAGATCAGATAACCGCGGATCTTCACGTCCCGCAGCTCCTCCTTACGGCGGGCAATGGCGGCGTCCATTAACGAGGGAAAGCCCGCGCCCATGCCGATGTCGATCCAGTCACCGCTCTTAACGACCTTGGCGGCTTCATCCGGTGTACAGAGCTTGCGTCTGTATTCTGATGTGTAGTCAAACGGTACTGCCATAGTGTTCTCCCTTTCCCCTCATGAAGTCGGATTTACTTTGTTAATTTTATCACTCTCCCTGCTGTATGTCAACAAATTAACGGATATTTATCACCGCAATAAAAAATAATCTGCGCCGAAACAATAGAAAAATAAGATAGAGCCACCCCAAGGGCGGCTCTATCTTATTTTGTCACAAATTCACGAAGAAGTTTACCACAGAGAAACTTCCTTACTTCTCCGCACGGCGCTTGTAGGCGTCGTACTTCTCCTTGGCGGCCTCCTCTGCCTCGGCGAACAGCACCTTGGCATTTTCGGGGAAGCTCAGCTCCAGAGAGGCATAGCGCACCTCGCCCTTCATGAAGTCATACAGCGGCATGGTGGGTTCCTTACTGTCCAGCGTGAAGGTCTTGGTCTCCGGGCTATACCGGTACAGGTTCCAGTAGCCGGAGTTGACAGCGTCCTTCATCTCCTGCTGGACGTTGTTCATGCCCTTCTTGATACCGTGGTTGATGCAGGGCGCGTAGCAGATGACGATGGACGGACCCTTGTGAGCCTCGGCCTCCTTGATGGCCTTGATGAGCTGGTTGGGATTGGCGCCCATGGAGCACTGTGCCACGTACACGTTGTCGTAGGTCATCATCAGCATACCAAGGTCTTTCTTCTTGGTCTTCTTGCCGCTGGCCTGGAACTGCGCCACCGCGCCGATGGGCGTGGCCTTGGAGGACTGTCCGCCGGTATTGGAGTACACCTCGGTGTCCACCAGCAGCACGTTGACATCCTCGCCCATGGCGAAGACGTGGTCGAGGCCGCCGTAGCCGATGTCGTAGGCCCAGCCGTCGCCGCCGTACATCCACATGGTCTTCTTGGACATATCCTTCTTGCGCTTGAGGATCTCGTCCACGATGGCCTGTTCCTCGGCAGAGAACTTGCCATTCTCCAGCAGCGCCACCAGCGCCTCGGTAGCGGGAGTGGAGGCATCCAGATCCTCGTAGGTCTCCAGCCACTTGGCAATGGCGGCCTTGACGGTCTCATCCTTTGTCAGCGCATCCAGCTCCTTGACGTAGCCGGTGACGCACTCGCGAAGCTGCTTGACAGCCAGACACATACCGTAGGAGAACTCAGCGTTGTTCTCAAACAGGGAGTTAGACCATGCCACACCCTTGCCCTCGGCGTTCTTGCAGTACGGCACACAGGGCATGGCCGCGCCCCAGGCCTGGGTGCAGCCGGTGGCGTTGGCCAGATACATCTTGTCGCCGAACATCTGGGTCAGCAGCTTGATATAGGGCGTCTCGCCGCAGCCGGCGCAGGCGCCGTTGAACTCCACCAGAGGCTGCTTGAACTGGCTGCCCTTCAGGGTGAACTTGTCCACGCGGGAGGTCTTTTCCTTCACGCCGGTCAGGAAGTTCCAGCCGGTCTGATCCAGAGACACCTCGTGAGCAGGCACCATCTTCAGCGCCTTGCCGCTCTTGGGGCAGGAGGCCACACAGCTGCCGCAGCTGGTGCAGTCCAGCGTGGACACGCCCATGGTATACTTCAGGCCGTCCAGACCGGGGCCCTTGGCATCCACCAGCGTCATATCCACGGGAGCCGCCTTGACCTCGCCCTCGTCCAGCAGGAACGGGCGGATGACGGCGTGGGGGCAGACAAAGGAGCACATATTGCACTGGAGGCACTCGGCAGCATCCCACACAGGCAGATGGGTGGCGATGCCGCGCTTCTCGTAGCGGGAGGTACCCAGCGGCATGGTGCCGTCCTCCATGCCCTTGAAAGCGGAGACGGGCAGATCGTCGCCCTTCTGGGCGTTGATGGGTACCAGAATGTTCTTGATGACGTAGGGCAGGTTCTCGTCGGCGGGCTTCAGCGCCTTGTCGGTAAGGTTCGTCCACTCGGGCTTCACCTTGACCTCCACCAGTGCGTTAAGGCCGGCGTCCACAGCGGCGATGTTCATGTTGACGATCTTCTCGCCCTTCAGGCCGTAGGTCTTCTTGACGGCGTCCTTCATGTGGGCCACGGCATCCTCAACGGGGATGACGTTGGCCAGCTTGAAGAAGGCGGCCTGCAGCACCATGTTGGAGCGGTTGCCCAGACCCAGCGCCTGCGACTCCTTGTTGGCGTCGATGATATAGAACTTGATGTCGTTGTCGGCGATATACTTGAGGATCTCGCCGGGAACGTGCTGCTCCAGCTCGCTCTCCGCCCACTCGCAGTTCAGCAGGAAGCTGCCGTGGGGCTTCAGCTCGTGGATGATGTCGTACTTGGTCAGGTATGTCTGATTGTGGCAGGCGATGAAGTCCGCGTTGCTCACATAGTAGGTGGAGCTGATGGGGTGCTTACCGAAGCGCAGATGGCTCTTGGTGATGCCGAAGGATTTCTTGGTGTCGTACTCAAAGTACGCCTGACAGTACATATCCGTCGTCTCGCCGATGATCTTGATGGAGTTCTTGTTGGCGCCCACCGTACCGTCGGAGCCGAGACCCCAGAATTTGCAGGAGATGGTGCCCTCCGGCTCGGTGAGCAGGGGTGCGCCCACGGGCAGGGACAGATGGGTCACATCGTCCACGATGCCGATGGTGAAGTGATTCTTCGGCTCATCCAGCAGCAGGTTGTCGAACACAGCCTTGATCTGGGCGGGGGTGGTGTCCTTGCTGCTCAGACCGTAGCGGCCGGCGTAGATGGCGGGGCGGTCGCTCTCGTTGATATAGGCGGCGCAGATATCCTCGTACAGAGGCTCGCCGATGGAGCCAATCTCCTTGACGCGGTCGAGAACGGCGATCTTCTTCACCGTCTTGGGCATGGCGGCCATCAGGTGCTTGCGGGAGAAGGGGCGGAACAGGTGCACCTGCAGGAAGCCTACCTTCTCGCCCTTGGCGTTCAGATGGTTGACGACCTCCTGTGCGCAGCCGCCAACGGAGCCCATGGCCACGATGACACGCTCGGCGTCGGGCGCGCCGTAGTAGTTGAACAGGTGGTACTCACGGCCGGTCAGCTTGCTGATCTGAGCCATGTAGTCCTCCACGATGTCGGGCAGCTCAGCGTATGCCGTGTTGTTGGACTCACGGAGCTGGAAGTAGATGTCGGGGTTATCCACCAGAGAACGCATCCGGGGATCCTCCGGGTTCAGGGCATTGGCGCGGAAGGCAGCCAGTGCGTTGCGGTCCACCAGCTTGGCGTACTCGTCATAGCTCAGCACGTCGATCTTCTGGATCTCATGGCTGGTACGGAAGCCGTCGAAGAAGTGCAGGAACGGGATGCGGGCCTTGATGGCGCTCAAATGTGCCACGGCAGCCAGATCGGCGGATTCCTGCACGCTGCCGCTGGAAAGCAGGGCAAAGCCCGTCTGGCGGCAGTTCATTACGTCGGAGTGGTCGCCGAAGATGGAGAATGCGTGGGTACCCACGGTGCGGGACGCCACGTGCAGCACACCGGGCAGACGCTCGCCGGAGATACGGTGCAGGGTGGGGATCATCAGCATCAAGCCCTGAGAGGCGGTGAAGCTGGTGGCCAGCGCACCGGCCTCCAGTGCGCCGTGGCACGCGCCGCAGGCGCCGGCCTCGGACTGCATCTCCACCAGACGAACCGGCTGGCCGAAGATGTTCTTCTTGCCGTTGGCCGACCACGCGTCGGCGTGCTCCGCCATAGGGCTGGAGGGTGTGATGGGGTAGATGGCTGCGACCTCGGAGAACGCATAGGCGACGTATGCCGCCGCCTCGTTGCCGTCGCAGATCTTCATGATCTTGCTCATATGATTCTTTCCTCCTCTTTTCTATCGGCTCCTCCCTGCTTTGCCACAGGAAAGAGCTTAGATATACCGTGTAAAAGTATAGCATTTCGATTGCCGCAGGTCAATGAACAAAAGAGATTCTGTGACATACGTCACAGAATCTCTTTTTGCTTTGTATAAAAAACCAATAGCGGCGGCCCGCATCAGATCACCACGGGGTATTCACCCAGCGGCAGCCTGCCGTTCCGGACGGTGACCTCCCCGCCCAGACGGTTCCGATACACGCCGTCCGGCAGGCTTACAGATACCTCACCGCCCCGGCCGCGCAGGTCAAAGATGCCCAACGCCTGCCCCTCCGGCCCGTCGTAGTGGCCCAGCGCCACGCTGTCGTCCGGCGCCTCCCACCAAAAGCCGCCGCCCAGCGGCAGCGTCTGCTTCATGGCCTTGCAGCGTCCCAGATACAGCTGTACATCCAACCGCATATCGCCGTAGTTATCATCAGCGTCGAACAGGCTCACCTGTTTTTTCGGCGCGTACTCCATGCCGCTGTACAGCATGGCGGCGCCCCGCTGGAAGTAGAGAAAGCCCAGCCAGTGGTATAGTTGGCGGTCGCTGTCCAGCCACGAGGCCGCACGGGGCGTATCGTGGTTTTCCAGACAGCGCGCCTTGATGTAGCCGGTGGGGTACGTCAGCTCCTGATAGTTCAGGATATCCGTGTAGGTGCGCAGGGACAGCTCGCCCTTCAAAAATCTCTCGTAGAAGGGCCACACATCGTAATCATAGGTCATATCGAAGGCGCGGTACAGCTCGGTGTCCGTGGCACAGGCCGCACCCATGCGGCGCAACCCCAGCACATGCGCGCCGTGGACGCTTTCCGCCAGCCAGATGCAGCCGGGACGCACCGCCTCTACCTGACGGCGCGCCTCGCACCAGAATTCCAGCGGCACGCTGCTGGCTACATCGCAGCGAAAGCCGTCCACGATGGCGGCCCACTGCTTCAGCGTATCGATCTGGTACGTCCACAGCTCGCGGTTGGTGTAGTCCAGATCCACCACGTCCCACCAGTCCGCCACCTTGCGGGTGGGACGCCCCTCGCTGTCGCGGAGGAAGTACGCCGGGTGGGTCTGCGCCAGCACGGAGTCCGGTGAGGTGTGGTTGTACACCACGTCGATGATGCACTTCATGCCGCGGTCGTGGATAGCGTCCACCAGATGGGCAAAGTCCTCCCTTGTACCGTATTCCGGGTTAATGCCGCGGTAATCCCGGATGGCGTAGGGACTGCCCAGCGTCCCCTTGCGGCCCTCCACGCCGATGGGATGGATCGGCATGAGCCAGATGATGTCCGTGCCAAGCCCGCGCAGACGATCCAGATCGTTCTCCAGCCCGCGGAATGTACCCTCCTTGGTGTGGTTGCGTACAAAGACGCTGTAAATGACCTGATGCAGCAGGCTCTTGTCGGTGTTCTCCGCCATGATGTGTACCTCCTTACTTCAGAAGCGCCAAAAACTCGTCCTCGGTCAGCACGGGGATGCCCAGCTGCTGCGCCTTTTGCAGCTTGCTGCCGGCATTCGCGCCCACCACCACATAGGTGGTCTTTTTCGATACGGAGCCGGACGCCTTGCCGCCCCGCTTTTCGATCATCTCACCCGCCTCGTCGCGGGTGAATTTCTCCAGCGCACCGGTAAGGACGAAAGTCATTCCGGCAAAACGGCTGTCAACCATTTCCTCTTTACAGGTCATATTCAGCCCGGCCGCCTCCAGCCGCGCCAGCAGATCCTTCGACTGGGGACTGTCCATCCACTGCCGGATATATTTCGCCGTGATGGGTCCCACATCATCAATGGCGGTCAGCTCCTCCTCTGAGGCGGCAGCCAGCGCACCCATGGTGCCGAAGCGCGCAGCCAGCACCTTGGCGGCCTTCTCCCCTACCTGCCGGATACCCAATGCGAAAATGAGACGCCACAGATCGTCCTCCTTGCTCTTTGCGATGGCGTCCACCGCATTCTGGGCGGACTTCTGTCCCATGCGATCCAGCCCCTCGATCTGCTCCGGCCGGAGGGCGTACAGGTCGGCGGCGGTCTTGACAAGGGCGCTGTTCACCAGCTGCTGTATAACGGCAGGGCCAAGGCCGTCGATGTCCATGGCGTTCCGGCTGGCAAAGTGGGTCAGGTTTCGCAGCAGCTGGGCGGGACACTCTGCGCCGGTGCAGCGCAGCGCCGCGCCGTCCTCGTCCCGCACTACCTCCGCGCCGCAGACAGGGCAGCGCTCCGGCAGTGTGTAGGGCTGCGCGTCCGCCGGACGCTTGTCCGGCACCACCGCCACGATCTCGGGAATGATCTCCCCCGCCTTGCGGACCAGCACCGTGTCGCCGATGCGGATATCCTTCTGGGTGATATAGTCCTGGTTGTGCAGGGTGGCGTAGGTCACGGTAGTACCTGCCAGACGCACCGGCTCCAGCTCCGCCTTTGGCGTCAGCACACCGGTACGGCCCACCTGCACCACGATATCCCGCAGCACCGTCTCCTTCGTCTCCGGCGGGTACTTGTAGGCGATGGCCCAGCGGGGACACTTGGCGGTACTGCCCAGCACATCCCGCGCCGCCAGCTCGTCCAGCTTGATGACCGCGCCGTCGATGTCGAAGGGAAAATCCTCCCGCCGGTCGCCCAGCCGTGCGATCTCCGCCAGAATGTCGGCAGGTCTTGACAGCTGCTTGTGGGGGATGACCTTGAAATGCTGAGACGCCAGATAGTCGATGGTCTCCGTATGGGTGGCGAACGTCCGTCCCTCCGCCAGCTGGAGATTGAACACGGCGATATCCAGACGGCGCTGCGCCGCGATCTTCGGATCCAGCTGCCGCAGAGAGCCGGCGGCGGCGTTGCGGGGGTTGGCCATCAGGGGTTTCCCCTCCAGCTCCCGGCGTGCGTTGATCTCCTCAAATACGCTGCGGGCCATATAGACCTCGCCCCGGACGATGAGCCGGGGCAGCTTCTCCGGCAGCGTCATGGGAATGGAGCGGATGGTGCGGAGATTCTCGGTCACGTCCTCTCCTACCCGTCCGTCACCCCGGGTAGCGCCCCGGACGAACACGCCGTCCCGGTACTCCAGCGCCACGGAGAGGCCGTCCACCTTGGGCTCCACGCTCCACACCGGCGCGTCCAGCGGGATCTTTTCCAGAAACTGGCATACCTCGTCGTCGTTGAACACATCCTGCAAGCTCTCCAGCGGGACGGGATGGGTCACCTGTTCAAATTCGGACAGCGTGCGTCCGCCGACGCGCTGGGTGGGCGAGTCCGGCGTGATCTCCTCTGGATGCGCGGCCTCCAGCTCCTCCAAGCGGCGCAGCATATGGTCATACTCATAATCGGAGATGGTGGGCTCATCCAAAACATAGTAGCGGTAGCCATGGGCGTTCAGGGTGTCCCGCAGCTCCTTCATTTCTTCACGGTAGTTCATTGTGTGACCTCTCAAGCGTTGTTGATGATGTATTCGTCGGCATAGTTCTCGACCTCGTCCGGTGTGGTGCTGAAATAGGTATACGTCTCCGGTACGCCGCCGACGATGACCGTCTCCGCCACGGAGATCTCGTTGGACACCTTGGTATAGGTGGTCAGTCCCGGCAGCAGGATGCTGACATGGACATCCACATCCAGAATGATGCGGTGGCGGGTCTGGTTGATCCCGGCAGAGGAAAACTGGTTATCGAACCGGGCGGTGGCCGTCCCCACGGACTGCATCCGCACACGGAGGCACGGCCCGCGTCCCGCCAGCAGCGGCGAGCCGGTCAGCGTTCCGATGGGAATGGCCAGATCGGTGGAGGATACCTCTGCCATGCGCTGTAAAATATCGTCGGCGATAGATGCCTGCAAACGGTTGAATGCCGCCATGTTGCTTCTCAGCGCCGTGACGTGGCCCTCAGCGTCCTTGTCGAAGTCCACCAGCTGCTCGTAGTCGATGCGTCCGCTGTCCACCGCGTCGTTGACGGCGGCCACCACGATGCGGTTCACCGCATTGGATGTGCGGGCCGTGGCCAGATCCACCACAACGGGCTTCATGTGCAGCACGACCGCCACGGTCAGTGCCAGCAGCAGCGTAAAAATGACTGTCAGCCAGATCAGCACCCTCTGCCGCCCTGTGAATCGCAGATAGCGGAGCCGTCCCATGGCGCTCACCCCCTTGCAGGGAGTCTATGACGCCACGGCTTTTCCTCATTCCTCCGGCCAGCCGTTGACGATCTCCTTAAAGGTCTTGCCCCGCTCGGCAAAGTTCTTGAACTGGTCAAAGGCGGCGCAGGCCGGGGACAGCGTTACCACATCGCCGGATACGGCGCGGTCACGGGCGGCCTCCACTGCAGCGCGGAAGGGCGTGACCTCCAGGATCTCCGGATGGCCGGGGCCATAGTCCGGCGCGGCCTCCACCGCGGCGCGGATCTTCCCCGCCGTAGCGCCGCACAGCACCAGCAGCTTGACGTGCGCCGTCACCTCCGGCCCCAGCACATCGAAGGGGATGTGCTTGTCGTAGCCCCCGGCGATGAGAATGACCTTCTCCCGGAAGGATCGCAGTCCGGCGATGGTGCGGGAGGGGCTGGACGCGATGGAATCGTTGTAGTACCGAACGCCCTTGTAGGTGCGTACCAGCTCGATGCGATGCTCCACGCCGCCGAAGCTGCGGGCAAAATCGCGGATGATATCGTCCGGCACAAGGCCGTCCACGGCAGCGATAGCCGCCATGTAGTTCTCTACGTTATGGACGCCGGGGATCTTGATGTCCGCCGTGGTCATGATGACCCGCTCCCCCGCCGTGCTGCGGCAGACGATGTCCTCCCCCCGCAGAAACACGCCGTCCCGCGGCTCGGACTGCCTGCTGAACAGGCGGCTGCGGCCCACAGCGCGGGACGACTGCTCGGCTGTGATGCCGTTGTCGGCGTTGAATACCGCGATATCGCCGGGGCGCTGATGCCGGAAGATGTTCTCCTTGGCGGCCACATATTCCGCCATGTCCCGGTGCATATCCAGATGGTTAGGCGCCAGATTGGTCACCACGGCAATGTGGGGGCTGCGCTCCATGGTCATCAGCTGGAAGCTGGACAGCTCCAGCACCGCATAGTCCTCCGGCCGCATCCGATCCGCGTCGCACAGCAGCGGATGGCCGATGTTGCCGCCCAGCCACACCGTCTTACCGGCGGCCTTCAGCAGCTCGGCAATGATCGTGGTGGTCGTGGTCTTACCGTCAGAGCCGGTAACGGCGATGATGGGACACGGGCAGACCTGAAAGAACGCCTCCATCTCGCTGGTCAGCACGCTGCCGCCGGATACAGCGGCGGCGATTTGGGGCATATCGGGCCGCAGACCTGGCGTGCGGAAGATCACGTCCTCATGCAGCCCCTCCAGATAGTCGGGACCAAGGCGCAGCGTACAGCCGCCGCGCTCCAGCTCGTCGGCCAGCGCCCCCATCTGCTGCCGCGTCCGCTTGTCGCAGACGGCGACGGAGACGCCGTTTTGCAGCAGCAGCCGTACCAGCGGCGTATTGCTGACGCCGACACCCAGCACCGCCACCGTTTTATTTCGTAAGGAATCCACATATTCCCGCAGAGTCATAGGGTCATTCCCCTCCCTGAATTGATTTGATGCTCTTGCATTATACTGCACCGGCATCATTTCTTCAATGCGTTTTCCGGTTTTTGGGGGAAAGTTTTCTTTGTACCGTATACCGTTCCGCCCCAAACAGGGTGCTGCGCCGCCTCTTTTAGACAGCCTGCACAAAAGCGCACCCGGTTACATTCCCTACAATCGGCGGAATTACTTCTTTACATTATCGCGCTAAAGTGTTAGTATGTTAGCGTAATGAATGAGCGGTACGGGACAGACCGTATCGCAGGCACACCAGACCGGGCGAAACGCCACAATATTAAAATGGAGGTACTCCCTATGAAAAAGCTTCTCGCAATGCTGCTGGCGCTGGGCATGATGATGAGCCTTGCGGCCTGCGGCGAACAAAAGGACAACACAGACGCACCGGATGACGCAGATACTCCGGCAGAGATCACCTACGCCGTGGAGGCTGGCTCCGCCGGTGAGGAGGTAGCGCTGGCCAACGGCTTCAAGACCGTGCCTGTCGGCTCTCAGGCCAATGCACTGATGGAGGTGGACGCCGGTACGGCGGACGCCGCGATCATCGACCTGCTGATGGCGGGCGCCATGGTGGGTGAGAACACCAGCTACCCCGATTTGAAAGTCACCGACCAGAAGCTGAACTCTGAGCTGTACGGCGTGGGCTGCCGCAAGGGCAGCGATCTGGCCTCCTTCATCAACAGCGTCATGGCTGACGCCTATGCCGACGGCACCATGGTGGAGCTGGCCAAGACCTACGGTGTGCAGGAGGCTCTGGTGGAGCAGCCCGCCAGTGAATTTACCGCCTCCGCATCCGACAGCGATGTGCAGTACATCAAGGACAAGGGCAAGCTGGTGGTGGGCATCACCGAGTTCGAGCCCATGGACTATAAGGATGCAAACGGCGAGTGGATCGGCTTCGACGCCGACATGGCCAAGCTGGTCGCCGAGAAGCTGGGCGTTGCGGTGGAGTTCCAGGTCATCAACTGGGACATGAAGGTGGAGGAGCTGGACGGCAAGCAGATCGACTGCGTGTGGAACGGCATGACCCTGACCGACGGCGTGCAGGCGGCTATGGAATGCACCAATGCCTACTGCGAGAACGCACAGGTGGTCATCACCAAGTAACCGCTGCAAAATACCGTATAAAGTGATCCCCGCGGCGGAGGGCGCAACGGCGTCCCCCGCCGTGGGGCAGCGTATCCCCTCCCCCGCGCAAGTAACCACGAAGGAGCTTTTTTCATGTTTTGGACTGTCACTCTCTCCCTGCTGGCCGGTATGGGGCAGCTTTTGAAGCTGTTTTTTCTGACACTGCTTTTCTCCCTGCCGCTGGGACTTCTCATCGCCTTCGCCCTGCGCAGCCGGTGCAAGCCGGTGAGCTGGCTCTTTAACGTGATCGTCTGGATCATCCGCGGTACACCGCTGATGCTCCAGCTCATCATCATCTTTTACGGCCCCGGCAAGTGGTTTCACTTTAACCTGTGGGGGCAGTTTGCCGACGGGCGTATGGCGGCCTGCGTCATCGCCTTCGTCATCAACTACGCCTGCTATTTCGCCGTGATCTACAAGGGCGGCATTGAGAGTGTGCCGGTAGGGCAGCAGGAGGCCGGGCAGGTGCTGGGCATGACCAAGTGGCAGATCTTCTTCAAGGTCACGCTGCTGCAAATGGTCAAGCGCATCGTTCCCCCCATGTCCAACGAGGTCATCACGCTGGTGAAGGATACCTCCCTTGCCAAGACCATCTCCATCATGGAGCTGATCATGACCGGCGAGTCCTATATGAAGTCCGCCGGTATCGTATGGCCCTTGTTCTACACGGCGGTGTTCTATCTGGCCTTTGTGGGCATTCTGACGCTGCTGTTCAACTACACGGAGCGCAAGCTCAGCTATTTCCGTTAAGGAGGAGGTGCCGCACATGGCGATTTTGGACGTACAGCACATCGAAAAGCACTTCGGCGACACCCCGGTGCTGAAGGACATCAGCTTCTCTCTGGAGGAGGGGCAGGCGCTGAGCATCATCGGCTCCTCCGGCAGCGGCAAGACCACGCTGCTGCGCTGCCTGAATTTTCTGGAGACGCCGGACAAGGGTGTCATCTCCGTCCGGGGCGAAAAGCTGTTTGACGCGGCGGAGCACGACTCCCGCTCTGAAAGCGATATCCGCAAGAAGCGGCTGCACTTCGGGCTGGTGTTCCAGAGCTTCAACCTGTTCCCACAGTACACAGCGCTGCAAAATGTGACGCTGGCGCGGGAGCTGATGGCCAAGTCGGAAAAGACCGGCGAGAGCCATGAGAGCATCGTCGCCGAGGGGCGGCGGCTGCTGGAGGATATCGGTCTGGGGCAGCGGATGGACAACTACCCCCACCAGCTGTCCGGCGGTCAGCAGCAGCGTGTGGCCATCGCGCGGGCACTGGCTATGAAGCCGGACATTCTGTGCTTCGATGAGCCTACCAGCGCGTTGGACCCCGAATTGACCGGCGAGGTGCTGCGGGTCATCCGTGACCTTGCCGACCAGCACACCACCATGGTCATCGTCACCCACGAGATGGCCTTCGCCCGGGACGTAGCTGATCAGGTGATCTTCATGGACGGCGGCGTGATCGTGGAGCAGGGCCCCGCCAAGGAGGTCATCGACCATCCCGCGCAGGAGCGCACCCGCCAATTTCTGGCGCGGTACAGCGAGATGTGAACAAGGAAAAAAGGGAGACCCACCGCATACGCGGAGGGCCTCCCTTTTTCTGGTGCGAGCAGGCCTATAAGCCGGGTTCTGTTTCGACAGTCATCTATCTAGGCGCACCGTTGCCGGTACGCTCAAGCCACCCCGGGAGCGGCCGGGCCGGCCATGCGCTCCCATACCGGTGTTGCTCCGAATAGAGTTTACAGCGACGGACGCTTTCACACGCCGTCGGGTGAGCTCTTACCTCGCCTTTCCACCCTTACCCCGCCGCCTCCTTGCGCAGGCGGACGAGGCGGTATATCTCTGTTGCACTTTTCCTGAAGTCGCCTTCGGCGGGCGTTACCCGTTATTCTTGCCCTGTGGAGCCCGGACTTTCCTCATGAACAGGCTTTCGCCTTGTCCCCGCGACTGTCCAGCCTACTCGCATTCGCTATTCTACTCCACAGGCACCGGGAAAGTCAATGCACATTTCAACGAACTCGGGGGATCAGCAGCATTTTATCCGGCAGCTCCTCCCCCTCCAGCCGGTTGACGGCACGCAGCAGCGCCTCATCGGTACGGTACTGCTTGGCTGCGTCCCACAGCGTCTCCCCCGGCAGCAAACGGCGCAGCACCAGAGACGGCGTCTGTCCCTGCTCCTCCGGCTCCAGCAGTTCGCCGCCGCAGACGGTGACCAGCGGCTCCTGTTGGGCATCCTCCGCCAGAAACTCCACCACCTGCCGCACATCGCAGCCGCCGGCGCCAAGCTGCACCCCCGGCCCGCCGGACAGGCCGCAGCACAGCCCCTGCACCGTCTCCTTCACAGGCAGCACCACCTCCGAGGCGCGCTCGGTCACGGCGGGCGAGTCGTTCTCATCCAGATACAGCAGCCTCGTCCGTACCGTGGTACGCAGCGCTGTTTGCCCCGCCTCCGTCGTAACGGCGGCGTTGGCGCAGTCCGTCTCGGTGATGAAGAAAAACGGCTTGTTCCCGCCAAAATCCAGATGCTCCACCGTCTCCTCCCGCAGGATGCGGTCAGGGTGCGCGGCCGGGAGGGTCACCGTCTCCTGCTCCAGACGCACCGGCTGGCGGATGCTGTACAGATCCTCCACACAGGTGCAGCGTTCCGTGCGGTAGGCGCACAGCAGCAGCCGCAGCTCCACGGTGACGGAGAGTCCGCCGCCATTGTCGGAGCGCAGCACCCGCGCCTCGCCGCCGGTGAGGCAGAGCCGGACGGCGTATTCGCCGTCCTCCGGCAGCCCGCCGCCGTCCAGGATCTGGGACAGGGGCAGCTCCGTGTCGTATGTATGCAGCTGCTGATCCTGTCCGCGGTACAGGGCGGACAGCGCGGCCTCCCCCTTTACCACCAGCTTATTTCCCACTGTGCGGCAGCTGGTGAGCCGAGGATACAGCCGGTACAGCAGCAGCTCCTCCGGCACCGGCGACACCTGCACCTCCTGGGTCACGGTGATATCCCGCTCCACAACTGCGTCCAGCAGGCTGCACACATGGTCCCGGCATCGGACGCGCAGGGCGGCGTTCTCCTCCGTCCCGCTGCAAATGCGGCGAACGGTGCGGATATAGCCGGTCATGGTCACCTCCGGCAAAAGGCGTATGTACAGCTTCCGGGCCGTGACCGCCTGCGCCTCTACCAGCAGCAGCCGCCCCGTGGCCCAGATGAGCTGTGCGGACGCCAGCTCCCGATCCTCTGCCGCGCAGGAAAAGGGTACGGATACCGTCAGACTGCGAAGACCGGTGCTCTCCTCCGATGTATACAGCACGGTGACACGAACTGTACCGGACACCGTGACCCGCTCCTCCGAGGCGGTTTTCTCCCGGATATACAGCTGCCCGCAGGCGGTGACGATCCGCGTCATGTCGGGGCAGTATTCCGCAATGGCGGTCTCCATTGTCTCCTCATGGCTGACCGCCGCGTGACCTGTCTTTTCCCAACAGGTCAGATCTGTAAACTGTAAGCCTAATTCCATGGTCTTGCCCTCTCATTTCTCCATGATACTTCATGGTATGAGCGGGCGTCCGCCGTTATTCCCGCATCCCGAAAAGGCTCCGCAGCAGACCGCGCAGGATGCGCGGCGACTTCCAGACAACGATCCTCATACAACCTACCTCCTATTTCTCAGACAGACGATCCCGCAGGCGATCAGCAGAAATGCCACCAGAAACATCAAAACCCCCACAGGAAAAACGGCCGCGATCAGGATGCCCAGTCCCAATGCCAGCGCACAGATGCCGATGATCATTCCGCCGCAGTTCCACCCTCTCATAGCAGGACCCCCTCTGCTTCAGTATATGGACGCAGAAAAAGCGGAGTGCATCGCACTCCGCTTTTTTGCTATTTCTTTTCCCACGCCTTCAGATCCTTCAGCTCCTCATACAGACGGACATAGCTGCGGTGACGGCTGGGATGGATGTCCCCGTCCTTCACCGCCTGCAAAATGCGGCAGCCCTTTTCCTTGGTGTGGCTGCATCCCACGAAGCGGCACTGCCCCAGATAGGGTGCAAACTCCGGAAACGTCTCCGGCAGGTGTGCCTTCAGCTCCAGATCCATCTCCTGCGTGTCGAAGGAGGAGAAGCCCGGCGTATCAATGACCCATGTGTCGCCGCCCAGCGAGAACATCTCCACATGGCGGGTGGTATGACGTCCACGGCCCAGCGCCTTGCTGACCTCGCCCACCGGCAGCGTCAGCTCCGGCAGCAGGGTATTCAGGATGCTGGACTTTCCCACACCAGAATTCCCTGTAAAGGTATTCAGCTTGCCAGCTATTGCGGTGCGCAGCGCATCCATGCCCTCCCCTGTTGCGGCGCTGAGACGCAGCACCTGTATGGCGGAATGGCGATAGATATCGTACAGCTCCTCTGCCGGGTCGAGGTCGCACTTGTTCAGGCACAGCAGCACCTGACAGCCCTTCAGCGATGCGATAGCGGCAATGCGGTCGATGAGGTACGGCTCTGTCACCGGAATGGCGGCGCTGGCGATGATGACCAGCTGGTCGATGTTGGCCGCAGCAGGTCGTAGGAACAGGTTCCGCCGAGGCTCCACCGCCTCCACGAAGCCCTCGCCTCGGCCCAGCTCGCGCACCTGTACCCAGTCGCCCACCAGCGGACTCAGCCCCTCGCGCCGGAATTTGCCGCGGGCGCGGCATTGCAGCACCTCCGCGCCGGTGTTCACATAATAGAAGCCGCTGAGGGCCTTCTCAATGCGCCCCCGGCTCAAAAGGTGATCTCCTGTGAGGGGGAGGACGCCACGGTGTTGTCGTTGATGCAGGTGAAGTAGGCGCGGACCAGAGAGCCCCGCCCCACCTGCCCGGTAAAGGTGTAGCTGGTCTTTTTCAGGTTGGAGCTGAGGTACTGGCTGTCCACGATCGCGCCGTCCTGCTCAAACTCCACCTTGATCATACCATCCATATCCTCCGGCAGCGAAAACTCCACCGTTTTGGTGCGGGTCACGATATCCTCCTCGCCGGTGCCGCTGACGGTAAAGACGATCTGCGTACCGCCCTCCACCACCTCGCCGGACTGGATGCTCTGGTCGGTGATCCGCCCCGTCTCCACGGCGGTGTACGGGTCGAACATCGGTTGACCCACGGTCAGTCCCATGTCCTGTGCGTCCTTAATGGCGATGGCAATATCCTGCCCCACAAAGGTGGGGACTGTCACCGTCTTGGGGCCGGTGCTGATATAGAGCGTGATCTTCTGTCCCTTTTTCAGCTGCTCTCCGGCCGCCGGCACAGTGGAGATCACGGTATCCTTGACGCGGGTATCGGAGTTCTGGCTCAAAAACTCCAGCTGCAGATCCAAATTCAGCTCCTGCAGCTCGATACGCGCCTGCCGGTACTCCTTACCGGTCATCTCCGGCATGGGGACCTTTTCCTCCTCCGCCGCCACATAGACCTCGATGACAAAGTTGCTCTTACGGCTGCGTCCCGCCTCCGGAGACTGCTCGACGATTTGCCCCGCTGCATAGGTTTCCGAGCGCAGAGAACCCTTGACAACGATCTCAAAAACATCCTTTACGCCGTCCGCGAGCTGAGCATCCTCCACGGTCATCCCGCGCACATCGGGAACCTCATAGCTCTTGTCGTTGCCGGCGGGGCCAAAATCGCCCAAGATCAGCTTGAACAGCAGGAACACCAGCACCAGCGCCGCCGCGAAAATGCCCGCCATGATGGCGATGGACTTCTTATCCCGGAAGCGGAGATCCTCCTCCGGCTCATCGCGGCGTACCTGTTCCGTCCGTTTTTTAACCGCGGTGGCCACCTGCGCCGTAGGAAGCGGCATGGTCGGCTCACTGTCCGGCTGCACCGCTGTCAATTCCTTGCGGATATAGTCCATATCCACGGTGGGATCCTTGCGGAATTTCTCCAGATCCTCCAGCATGGCGTCCGCCGTCGGATAGCGCTTGTCCGGGTCGCTGTTCATCGCCTTCATGCAGATCAGCTCCAGCGGCTCCGGAATGGCCGGGTCGATGTCCCGGGGCGCCAGCGGCACGGAGCTGAGGTGCTGGATGGCCACGGACACGGCGGAATCCCCCTCAAAGGGCAGCCGCCCGGTCAGCATCTCATACAGCACCACACCCGCGGAGTAGATGTCGGAGCGGGCGTCGATCCGGTCGCCCCGGGCCTGCTCCGGTGAGATATAGTGAACGGAGCCGAGGGCCTCCTGGGTCAGGGTCTGGCTGGCGTTGGCCAAGCAGGCGATGCCGAAGTCGGCCACCTTCACGCTGCCGTCCCGCAGCACCATGATGTTCTGGGGCTTGATGTCCCGGTGGATGATGCCCCGGCTGTGGGCGTGGCTCAAGCCGCGCATGATCTGGGTGATAAAGTGCAGGGATTCCCGCCAGTCCATGCGGCCCCGGCGCTCCATGTACTGCTTCAGGGTGATGCCGTCGATCAGCTCCATGACGATATATTCCGTCTCGCCGCTGGTGGACACGTCGTACACCGACACGATGTTGGCGTGAGACAGCTGCGCCACGGCGCGGGATTCATCCCGGAAGCGGCGGCGGAAATCGGCGTTCTCCGCCAGATCGCTCTTTAAGATCTTGACGGCCACCAGACGGTTCAGGCGATGACATCTGGCCTTATATACATTTGCCATGCCGCCGGAACCGATCAACTCCAGAATTTCATAGCGATCGTCCAGCATACGTCCTATGTATTGATCCATGTTGTCATCTCCTTCATTCGTTCATCAGCAGCACCGCTGTGATATTGTCCGGTGCGCCGCGCCGCAGAGATATCTGCAGCAGGTGATCCAGACAGCTCTCGATGTCGCCGTCGTGAAGCACCTCAAAAAGCATCTCCTGATCGGAGACGGTGTTGACCAGCCCGTCGGTACACAGCAGGATGAAATCCCCCTGCCTCCACGGCACGGAAAAGCTGTCGGCCTGTACCTGTGCGTCCGGCCCCAGTGCGCGGGTGATGAGATTGCGGCTGGGGTGACGGCGCGCCTCCTGCGGCGTGATATCGCCCTTCTCCACCATATTCTCCACCACAGAGTGATCCCGCGAGATCTGCCGGATATCCTCCGCCGTGATGTAGTAGGCGCGGCTGTCGCCGATATTGCCCACCATCACAAGATCCTCCCGCGCCAGTGCGCAGACCAGTGTGGTACCCATGTGCTGGTAGTCCGCATTCTTGGCAGCCTCGCGGCGGATGGCATCGTTGGCCAGAGAGATGGCATACAGCATCGCCTGCCGCAGCTGCTCCTCCTCGGCGTTCTCCTGCAAAACCGCCCGCAGCTCCTTTTCAAACTGCTCCACAGCGATGCTGCTGGCGATGCGGCCACCGTTGGTGCCGCCCATACCATCGCAGACCACCGCTGCGCTGTAGCTGCCCACCGTAAACGCCGCATAGGCGTCCTGGTTCTCACTGCGTACCAATCCGGTGTTGGTAATGCCCCACATTTTCATCACAGGCCGCTCCTTCCCTGCTCCTCCATGGCCTTGCGCCGCAGCTGGCCGCAGGAGGCGTCGATATCGCCGCCGAGACTGCGCCGCACCGTGGCGGTCACGCCATGGGATTCCAGACGCTTCTGAAACGCGGCAATGCGGCGGCTGGGCTTGTAGGGGCTCTCCACCACATCGTTCAGCGGGATCAGATTCACATGGCCCGGCATACCCCACAGCTTTTTGGCGATCAGGTCTGCCTGCCAGTCGTTGTCGTTGACGCCGTCGATCATGGCGTACTCAAAGCTGATGCGCCGTCCCGTCCGCCGGAAATAACGGTGGCAGGCGTCGAACAGCAGCTCCACGTCATAGGCCCGGTTCACCGGCATGATGCGGCTGCGGGTCTCACTGTCCGGCGCGTGCAGCGACACGGACAGCGTTAACTGCAATTCCTTCTCCGCCAGCGCGTCGATGCCAGGCACCACGCCGCAGGTGGACAGGCTGATATGCCGCATACCGATGTTCATGCCGTCGGGGTGATTCACCAGCTCCAGAAAACGCAGCACGTTTTCCATGTTGTCCAGCGGCTCACCGATGCCCATCAGCACGATATTCGATACCTCCCGCCCGGAGTCCAGTTGGGTGAACAGCACCTGATCCAGCATCTCCGAGGGACGCAGATCCCGCACCTTACCGGCGATGGTGCTGGCGCAGAACGCGCAGCCCATGCGGCAGCCCACCTGCGACGAAATGCACACGGTGTTGCCGTGGTGGTACTGCATCAGCACCGTTTCGATACAGTTGCCGTCGGACAGCTCCCACAGGTACTTGATGGTGCCGTCCAGCCGGGACTCCTGCTTCCGCGCCACCGTGGGCGCCGTGATAAAGCAGCGCTCCGCCAGCTTTTCCCGCAGCGGCTTGGAGAGGTTCGTCATATCCTCAAAGGATGTGACGCCCCGGTGCAGCCATGTAAAGACCTGCTTGGCGCGGAACGCCGGCTCCCCCAGCTCCTTGAGGAACCGGGCAAGCTCCTGCTGGGTCATGGATTTGATATCGGTCATAAAAGCTCCTCGCTTATTTCTTGCGCATCCGGCAGATATAGAATCCATCTGTGCCGTAGCGCTGAGGCCACAACGTCAGCTGTCCGCAGCAGCCGCCGATGGGCTGCGGCAGAGAAAAGGGTTCCATCTCAAAGTCCGGGTGTGTATCCAAAAACGCCGTGGTGACGCCCTCGTTTTCCTCCGGCAGCACCGTACAGGTGGAGTACACCAGCACGCCGCCGGGCCGCACATAGGCGGCTGCGTTGTCCAGAATGGCGCTTTGGATGGCCGGCAGCTCCGCCAGCTCCTTGGGGTCCTTATAGCGGATATCCGGCTTCTTCCGGATGATGCCAAGTCCTGAGCAGGGTACATCCGCCACCACAAGGTCGGCGGCGTTTTCCCACGCAGCGTGGCGCTCCCGCCCGTCGGCCAGCGCCGTGCGGACGGAGTGGATGCCAAGGCGCTCCGCGCCCCGCTCAATGAGCGACAGCTTGTGGGGGTGGACATCGCAGGAGAGGATCTCTCCCCTATCCTTCTGATCAATGGCCAGCGCAAAGGATTTGCCGCCCGGTGCGGCGCACATATCCAGCACCCGATCCGTCTCTCCCGGCGCTGCCACCGTCGCCACCAGACGGGCGGCGGCGTCCTGCACGGTGAAGTGTCCCTCCGTAAAGGCGGGCAGACGCTCTAAGTCGCCGGTGGCGGACACCTCAAAGCAGCCCGCCAGCCACGGGTGGGCGCGTACCGTCACACCGGCGGCCCGCAGCTCCTTCTCCAGCTCCTCCGCCGTGATCTTCAGCGTATTGGTCTGGATGGTGGTGGGGACGATCTCGTTGTTCATCCGAAGGTAGTCCTCTGCCTCCTCTGCGCCCACCACGTCGATGAGGCGGCGCACCAGCCACTTGGGATGGCTGTACCGCACGGACAGGTAATCCGCTGTCGTGCCTTGGGGCAGCGCCGGCATATCCATCCAGTTGGCGACGAACTTCCGCAGCACCGCGTTGACCATACCGGCAGCCTTGGGGCGGCCCCAGCGCTTGGTCATCTCCACCGCCTCATTGACGGCGGCGCGGTGGGGGATCTTATCCATAAACAGGATCTGATACCCGCCGATCCGCAGAATGTTCAGGATCACCGGCTCCAGACGGTGAGGCTTTTGGCTGCACCAGCAGCCGATATAGTAGTCCAGCAGACCGCGGTTCTGGATAACGCCGTAAGCAAGGCGTGTGCAAAGCGCCGCCTCCCGGCTGTCCAGTCCGTTTTTCGCAATGGTGCGCTTCAAGCTGCCGTCCGACCACGCATTGGCGCGGCTGACCTGCATCAGCACCTCCAGCGCCGTGTCACGGGCGCTGCTTCGCTGCATCTCGCTCATGCGTCCACCTGCACGGGATGACCCCGCAGATAGTCGGCCGCCGCCATGCGCTTGCCGCCCTCCGCCTGTAACTCCAGAATGCGGAGCAGCAGCCCGTCGCCGCAGGCGATGGCGAGCCCCTGCTTCCCGGCCTCGGCGATCTTACCGGCAGCCAGCGCCGTCTTGCCGCCCACAGCAGTGCGGTAGACCTTCACGTTCTTCCCGTCCAGCGTCATGGACGCGCAGGGCCACGGAATGAGGCCGCGCACCTGGTCGTGAAGTTGCCGGGCGCTCTTGGAGAAGTCCAGCGGCGACAGGCTGCGGTCCAGCATGGGCGCGTAGGTGTAGGCGCTGTGATCCTGCGGCAACCGGACGGCGGTGCCGTCATGCAGCCGTTCCACCGCTTCGGCCAGTGCGTCCGCCCCCAGTGCCGCCAGCCGCGCCGTCAGCATCTGCGCGTCCTCATCGGGGTCGATGGCCGTCTCGCGGCAGAGGATCACATCTCCGGCGTCCAGCTCCTTGGCCATATACATGATGGTGACGCCGGTGACGCTGTCCCCATTGAGGATCGCCCAGTTGATAGGCGCCGCGCCCCGGTATTTCGGCAAAATAGAGGAATGCACGTTGATAGAGCCGTAGGGCGGCGTGTTCAAAATATCCTCCGGCAATATCCTGCCGTAAGCCGCCACCACGATCAGCTCCGGCGCCAGCTCCTCCACGAGGCGCAGCGCCCCGCCGTCCCGCAGCTTCACCGGCTGGTACACGGGGATGCCAACTGTCAAGGCATATTCCTTCACAGGAGAAAACGCCAGCTTATGCCCCCGGTTTTTGGGCTTGTCCGGCTGGGTGAACACGCCGCACACGTCGTGGCCGTCCTCCACCAGCCGCTTCAGGGACGCCACGGCAAAGTCGGGCGTACCCATAAACAGTATTCTCATTCGTCCTCGTCTCCGTTCTCCGCCTCGCACTGGCGGATGTACGCCTCCAGCTCCTCCTCGGTCAGCAGGTGATCCGTATGCTCCACGAACAGATGGCCGTCCAGATGCTCGATCTCGTGGCAGAAGCAGCGGGCGGTCAGTCCCTCGTCCTCCACCTCGAACCAGTCGCCGTTCCGATCCTGTGCCCGGACGCGGACGATCTCCGGGCGGGTGACCTCGCCGTATTTCCCGGGAACGCTGAGGCAGCCCTCCAGACCGGTCTGCTCACCCTCGGTGCGGATGATCTCCGGATTCACCAGCTCGATGAGCTGCTCCTCCTCGTCCAGTACCACGCAGACACGGCGCAGCACGCCGACCTGCGGGGCGGCCAGACCCACGCCGCCGGATTCGGCCAGCGTGTCCGCCAGATCGTCCAGCAGCGTATGCAGACGGCCGTTAAAGTCCGTCACCGGACGGCACACCTTGGTCAGGCAGGGTTCTCCCTGTAAAGCAATTTTCCTTAACGCCATTGTTCTTACCTCGCTTTTTCAGAGTCAATCCATCAGATTGCAGTCGGTATAGATGTGCAGGCGGCGGTTTTCACCCCGCTGCGCGAACTCTCTCATAAATGCGCTCAGCAGCTGCCGAAGCTGCCGGTCGTTGCGGCCCAGCACCATGGTACGATAGCGGTAACTGCCGTTCACCTTGACCACCGGAGCAGGCGCCGGCCCCAGTATTTGCAGCTCCATGGCGCTGTACGGCGGCTTCTGCGCCGCCTGCCGCAAACTGCGGGTCAACAGGTCGAGCGCCTGCCGCACGGCGTTTTCCTCCTGCCCCGTCACCGTCACGGTGAACTGGTCGGCAAAGGGCGGGTCTCGCCGCAGCTTCCGAAGCTGGATCTCCGCGTCATAGAACCGCTGATAATCCTGCTGCGCCGCCGCTTGGATCACGTCGTTCTGGGGCGTGTAGGTCTGGATCACGGCTCGTCCCGCCTTACTGCCCCGTCCGGCCCGCCCGATCACCTGTGTCAGCAGATTGAAGGTGCGCTCCGCCGCCCGGTAGTGATCCACATACAGCGACGTGTCCGCGCCGAGGACGCCCACCAGCGTCACATTTTCAAAATCCAGTCCCTTGGCCACCATCTGCGTTCCCAGCAGTATAGGCACCCGCTTTTCCTCAAACTCCCGCAGGATGGCCTCGTGTCCCACGGATACGGTGTCCGCGTCCATCCGCAGCAGCGCCGTGCCGGGGAAGATCCGATGCAGCTCCTCCTCCACCCGCTGGGTGCCAACGCCGATGTGCTTGAACTGTCCGCCGCATTCGGGACAGACCTCCGGCGCTTTTTCGGAATAGCCGCAGTAGTGGCACATCAGCCGTCCGTTGGCACTGTGGTAGGTAAGGTACACGCTGCAACGCGGGCATTTGGGTACATAGGTACACTGGGGACACAGCAGCTGGCGGCTGCTGCCCCGCCGGTTGAGGAACAGAATACTCTGCTCCCCGGCTGTCAGATTTTTTTGCAATTCCTCATAGAGCGGCCAGCTGATGATGCCGTTCCGCCCCTCCCGCAGCTCCTGCCGCAGATCCGCTATGATGACCTGCGGCAACGCCTGCCGGTTGTAGCGCTGCCGCAGCAGCGCCTTCTGATAGTCGCCCTTTTCCGCCCAGTACGCCGTCTCCACCGTAGGGGTAGCGGAACCCAGCAGCAGCCGCGCGCCCTCTTGCAGACAACGGTATTTGGCGATGTCCCGGGCGTGGTAGCAGGGTGACGTCTCCGACTCATAGGAGCCCTCCTGCTCCTCATCCATGACGATGAGGCCGATATCCCGCAGCGGCGCGAACACCGCCGAACGGGTTCCCAGCACAATGTGTGCCTCGCCCCGGCGGATGCGCTTAAACTGGTCATACCGCTCTGTCAGGCGCAGGCCGCTGTGCAGCAGTGCCACCTCATCCCCGAAATACGCGGTAAAGCGCGCCATCATCTGGGGCGTCAGTGCGATCTCCGGCACCAGGATCATCACGGACCTGCCGCGGTGCAGCAGCTCCTGCGCCAACCGGATATAGACCAGCGTTTTGCCGCTGCCGGTCACACCTTGCAGCAGCGTGACGCCCGCTTTCCCGGACAGCGCTTGCTGCAAAATGTCCTCATAGACCTGCTGCTGCTCGCCGTTTAATGTAATGGATTCCGCCTTTACAGCATACTGCTTTTCAGTAATACGGTACGCTTCCTGCTCCCGCAGGGATACGGTGCCGTTCAGCGCCAGCAGCTCCACCGTCTTGCGGGACGCGCCGGTGAAATAGCACAGGTCGTGCATCCCCGTTTCGCCGTTTTGCGCCAGAAACGCCACCACCTCGCGCTGGCGGCGGGCGGTCTTTCCCACCAGCTCCAGCGCCTGCTCCACCGGCACCGCCAGCTTTGCAAACACATCCACCTTGTCCCGCACCTTGCGGCGAGACTCCGTCTCGCGGCAGAGCGTCCCCGCCTTTTCCATGCGCCGCAGCAGCAGCGCCGTATCATCGCCAAGTGCCTGCTTCAGAGCTTCCGTTTCCATCGGCCCATCCAGTAAGAGGCGGCATACCGCCGCCTCCTTTTCCGGCAGCGTCTCCGGCAGCACGTCCCTCGACAGACGCCACATCTCCCGGTAGCGGTACCACACCGCCGCAGGCAGGATGGTGTGCAGAGCGTCGTAGAACGTGCAGAAATACCGCTGCCGCATCCACAGCGCCAGCCGTATTTCCTTCTCCGACATCACCGGCTCCGCGTCCAGCAGGGTGCGCACCGTTTTCAGGGGCTTGTCCGGTACGCCCTCCCCCGTTGCCAGGATCACCGCCTCGCTGAGACGGTTTCCCCTGCCAAAGGGTACCAGCACACGACAGCCCACCTGCCCGCCCACATCGCGGGGCAGCAGGTAGTCGTACACCTTGTCGATGGCGTAGGGCGCCGCCTGCACGGCCACCTTGGCGATCACAGCCATGTCAGATGTTCTCTTCCTCGATGACGGGGTTGGCTACGAACTTGCCCTCCGCCACCTCATTGATGGCCTCGGTCACGGGCTTTTCCTCCAGATGCTCGCCCTTGGCCTCGGCCTCGGCGGCGATCTGGCGGGCGCGGCGCGCCACCACATTCACCATCATATAGCGGTTGGGGATATACTCCGTCAGTTTGTTCATTGCAGGATACAGCATCATAATAATCACATTTCCTTTCCGTTGAGAATGTATTCCATACGCTCGGCGGGCTTGCAGTGCTCGGCGCACAGGATCGCGCGCAGCTCCTCCACTGCCTGCTCCACCGTATCGTTGATGACAAAATAGTTGTAGTCGCTGGCGTTCTTCAGCTCCACCTGTGCCCGGAGCAGACGCTTCTGCACCTTCTCCGGTGTGTCTGTGCCGCGGGCGGTGAGGCGGCGCTCCAGCTCCTTCCAGCTGGGGGGTGCGATGAAGATCCGTACCGTCTCCGGTCGCTTGGCGCAGACCTGCGCCGCGCCCTGGATCTCGATGTCGAGGATCACGTCCTTGCCCTGCTCCATGGCCTCGTCCACATATTTTTTCGGTGTGCCGTAGAAGTTGCCCACATACTCGGCATACTCCAGAAACGCATCGCCCTCGATCATCTCGCGGAAGCGATCCGCGTGGATGAAGTGGTAGTCCACGCCGTTCCGCTCCCCCTCACGAGGTGCGCGGGTGGTGGCGGACACGGAAAAATACAGATCGTCCCGTCCCGCAAACAGGGCGTGGAGCACCGTGCTCTTACCCACGCCGGAGGGCCCGGAAATGATGAAGGTCTTTCCTCTTTTGTTCAATACTTATTCCTCCTCTGCCAGATCTTTCACCGTCAGACCAAGACGGGGCGCCATTTTTTCCGTGCTGAGCGCCGACAGCACCACATGGTCGCTGTCCATGATAAATACGGACGCCGTTTTGCGCCCAAATGTGGCGTCGATGAGCATACCTCGATCCCGTGCCTCCTGCACCAGACGCTTGACCGGCGCGGAGTCGGGGCTGACCACGGCGATGAGCCGTTCGGCAGAGATCAGGCTGCCGAAGCCGATATTGACAAGCTGCATGGCTCAGCCCTCACTCGATGTTCTGGATCTGCTCACGGATCTTCTCTACCTCGGCCTTCATGTTCACCACATCCTGCGCGATGGTCAGGTCGTTGCACTTAGAGCCGATGGTGTTGCACTCGCGGTTGATCTCCTGCACCAGAAAGTCCAGCTTCCGGCCGACCGGGATATCCCCCGCCAGCATGGTACGCAGCTGGGCCATGTGGCTGTGCAGCCGCACCGTCTCCTCGTCCACCGCCACCTTGTCGGCAAAGATCGCCGCCTCGGTGAGGATGCGGGACTCGTCGATGGTGGCGGATTGCAGCACCTCCATCATCTTGGTCTCCAGCCGCTGGCGGTAAGCTGCCACCGTCTCCGGGGAGCGCTGCTCCACGCGGCCCACCGTCTCCTCGATGGTATCGGCGCGGCTGCCCACGTCCTCGGCCAGCTTCGCACCCTCTACGGCGCGCATCTCGTTGTAGGATGCCAGCGCGCTGTCCAGCACGGCGCAAATATCGGCGGCGATGGCGTCCACATCCTCCTCCGCCTTGGTGACGGTCAGCACATCGGGGAATTTTGCCAGCATATCCGGCGTGATGCTCCCCTCCAGACCAAAGGACTCCTTCAGACGCGTCAGCGCCTCGTAGTAGCCGCGAGCCAGCGCCTCGTTGATGGAAACCACCGTCTCATCGGCGCCGGTGGCATCGATGGTGACGAACACATCCACCTTGCCCCGGGACACCGCCTTCTGCACGCGGGTCTTGATGGCGTCCTCGGCAAAAATATACGCGCGGGGCATCTTCACGGTGCAGTCCAGATAGCGGTTGTTGACGGAGCGTACCTCCACCGTGATATCGCGGCCGCCGCGCATCTCGCGGGCGCGGCCGTAGCCGGTCATACTTCTGACCACTCGATCATCTCCTTCGTTTTATTGGGAAAAGAGAGGCCGCGCCTCTCCTGTGTCAGCAAAAGCAAACGGGTACGCCCAGTGCGTTGCAGCACAGGCTGATGCCGCACAGCCGCAGGCAGTCGGTGTTGTCGCAGCCACCGGTGGTGACGCTGCCGTAGCCGGCGGGACGGTAGGTGCTCTGACGACCCTCCGCCATATCCAGCGCCTGCTGGTACTCCGGCTCGTCGGGATCCATCTGCACCGCCGTCTGAAAATACTGCCGCGCCTCGTCCAGCCAGCCCCGGCGGGTGCAGATCACGCCCTTGAGGAAGTTCCACTCCGCATCGTGGTCGGTCTGGGCGTTCAGCAGCTCCTCCGCAAGGTTCAGATTTCCCTGCGAGATGGCCATACGCACACGCTGGAGCCGCGTGGCGCCGGTGCCGTAGGGCGAGGAATAGCCCGTGCCGTAGCCCGGTCTATACCCGCCGTAGCCCGTTGCGCCCGCCGTACCGCTGTATCCGCCGCCGTTCCGGGCGGCCTTGCGCTGGCTCTGGATGCTCTCGTAGGCCTCGTTGATCTCCTTCATGCGCTCCTGCGCCAGATCCGCCAGTGGGTTATCGTGGTAATTGTCCGGGTGGTATTTCCGCGCCAGATCTCGATAGGCTTTCTTCACTTCATCGTCCGTCGCGGTGCTGGGTACACCCAGCACCTGATAGGGATCACGCATCGTTGGTGTCCGCCTTTCGTATAGCTTGTCTCTCTCGTCTCCGTCGGTGGAACGTGCCGTTCAGCACGGCGGCGCCCACCAGATATAGTCCCTCATAGACGGTGGCGCGGATCACCGGCGTATACACGCCGAAGTCCGCCAGCTCAAACGCCGCCGCCATAGCCCGTACCGAGCCGTCCAGCGTGGCGGCAAACTGCTGCCGTCCCTCCGCCGTCAGCGCGCCGTTCTCCAGGGGAAAACGCAGCGTCAGCGGGTTGTAGCCGCCGGTGCGCAGGTCGTCCGCCAGGTCGTCCGCCGCGTCCACCAGATAGACCCAGCGGCCCAGATGGTACAGGAGCTGCTCCGTTACACGGCGCTTCACCGGGTCTGCGATGTGTTGGGCGGCGCCGGCCAGCAGCGCCGCAAACGTATCCGCCGGACGATCCAGAGACGGGCATTTTTCCTTTTCCAGCGCCGCCAGCGCCGTCAGGTGCCGCTGTGTCTCCTTGTCAAAATTCGGCTGTCGTCTCTGCGCCTTGCGATAGGCCCGGCCCAGCAGCAGTGCGGCTGCCCTGTACTTCAAGCCCTTGAAAAAGCCGTGGTCGGCGATGCCGTCTTGTACCTGCCACCATGTCAGGATCACGCTCATATCGGCTGCCACATCCATGGCGGCGTCGCTGCAGGCACACCGCCGCTTCCGGACGGGGTGGACGGCGCACCGCTTTTCGCAGGTGCCGCCGCCCTCCGACAGGAGCATAGCCAGAAACGTCAGGTCATAGTTGAGGATCATCCGTCCCGCCGCGCCGTACCGCTTGCCCAGCGTATGGCACAGGCCGCAGTAGGCGGCTTGGAACGTCTGCCGTTCCTCCTCCGTCAGCCGGTCATTCGATGGCCGTACATATCCGAACATCCGTCAGAACAGCCGCAGGATGGTGTAGGTCAGGCTCTCGTTTTTCCGTGCGTGGCGGTCATAGAACACGCTGGGCAGGAAGAACAGGGCCGCCGCCGCCAGCGCCGTGACATAGCGCCAGTTTTCCGTCATCAGCCCCTCTGTCAGGAAATATCCCAGCAGGAAGCCCACCACCGGCAGCAAATACACCAGCGCCACCACGCCCAGCAGCTTTTTGGTGCTGCTCTCCACCACGACCTTGTCGCCCGGCTGGGCGTCGGCATTATTCTTCGCCCGGGCGCGGATGGCCGCGCCCGTCATGCCGCATCCGGCACATTCCTCGCAGTCGTGTCCGCAGGCGGACTTGCGGGGTACGGAGATCTCCGCATACCCACCGGGCAGCAGCTTTTCCACTGTTGCGATCTGTGTCATTCTTTACCTCCGCGCCAGCCTTACGGTTTCTTCACCGGCTGGCTGTCTGTATCCGCAGGCGGCTCCGGCGCCACGTCGGTGATATACACCGTCACCTCGTAGCTGCCCTTCACCGTCACATCCTTATAGCCGCTGACCGTCACCGTTACCGGCACACGGTAGCTGCCCGTTTCCGTCACTCCGCTGAGGTCCGCCGTGGCCGTCAGCGCAGCGGCGTCCAGCTCCTCCAGCTCCGCGCTGAGACCCCACAGCCGCACATCCAGTTGTTCGGTGATCTCCGCGTACAGGCCGTCCGGCACATTGGTGTAGCTGAAGCTGTTCACCGTGACGGTCTTTTCCTCGATGCCCTCCATGGAGATCTCCACGGTAGCTACCTCGTTGCTGTTGGCCAGCCAGGTACCGTCCGGCGCCGTGACCACATAGCTGTTCTGCTGCCAGAGCTCAAGATCCTCGATATACAGGGTGGCCAGCACGATCTCGTTGATATTCTCCAGCACATCCGCCTCACCGATGAGCCGCACACTGGTGGGCGTAACGGTGGTCTTGATGCTCTGCGCGGCTGCGCCCGGCACGCCGGACAGCTTCACCACCAGACTGACCTCCTTGGTGGTCAGCACAGGCACCTTGGCCTGGATCAGACTGGCGCTGGTGCGGATGTTGCTGTTATCCACAGGGTTGTCGTCATTGTCGTAGAGCTGCACGCCCTCGGTCTTGATGACCGACCTTGTCGCGTCGGTGATATCCACCGTCAGCTTGGCATAGGCCACGTTCAGCAGGTCGTCCCGTTGACCGCGCAGCACCAGCTTGACGGGGTCAAGCACCAGATCACCGGTAAAGTAGCCCTCGGCCACCTCGCCGGTCACTGTGCAGTCCACCGGTACCTCCTTGGTGTACAGCTCACCCACCGTGACCGTCACCTTGTACTTGCTGGCCCAGTCCACCGACAGGGCGGAGGCCTGTACGCCGTCGGGATAGATCACATCCCACCGCAGGGTGTGGACGCCCACGGAATCGATGCCGGACGTGCTGGCCACCAGCCGCACAGTGTCCTTGCCGATCTTGACAAGCTCCCGCTTGGGACCCTTGATGGTCAGATCCACGGTGGTATCGTAGCCGGACAGGAGCATCAGATTCTTGTCCGCCAGTGTAGTAGACTCACCGGAAAACTCCACTGGGATATCGCGGATGGTCTTTGTGCGGTCGGGTGCTTTCTCCACGTCCACATAGACCCACACGGCGATGGCAACCAGAATGGAGATGATGACCTGCAGCGCTTTCTTCTGGCTGAAGCCGGTCTTCTCATTGTTCTGTTCCATTGTCGCCCTCCTTCCTGCGCAGACCCAGCACCTCCGTCAGACTGCGGCGCGGCTTGTCCTCCGGTTCCTCCGGCTGCGGCATCAGCTCGTTGCGCAGCAGCTTGGACAGTGTCTCGGGCACCAGGTGGCGCTTGAGCATACCGCCCACCGCCACGGAGATGGAGCCTGTCTCCTCCGACACAATGACCACCACAGCGTCGGAGTTCTCGCTCATGCCGATACCGGCCCGGTGCCGCATTCCCAGATCGCGGCTGAGGTTCACGTTCTTGGACAGCGGCAGCATACAGCCCGCGCCCAGAATCCGTCCGTGCCGGATGATGACAGCGCCGTCATGCATGGGTGCCTTCACGAAGAAGATGTTCTTCAGCAGCTCGGAGGATACGGCGGCATCCAGCGTTGTGCCGCTGCGCACCATATCGTCCAGCAGGATGTGCCGCTCGAACACGATGAGCACGCCCGTCTTGGTCTTGGCCATCTCACTGCAGGCGATGACCGTCTGGTCGATGGCCTTTTCCAGCTCCGTCTGCTGCTGCACCGGTGTAAACGCCCGCAGCAGCCGGATATTCCGGCTGCCCAGCTTCTCCAGGATCTGTCGGATCTCCGGCTGGAACAGGATGATGAGGGCCAGAATGCCCACCTGCACCATGTTGCCCAGAATATAGGCGATGCCGTACAGGTGGAAGATCTCCGACAGCCACAGTGCCAGCAGGAAGATCACCACGCCCTTGAGGATGTTCTCCGCCCGGGTGCTCCTCACCAGATCCAGCAGCTTATAGACGAGGAACGCGATGATGATCACATCCAGAATGTCCGTAAACCGCACCAGTAATAAGTAATTCCCAATCTTTTCTAAAAATGCCAGCACTGTCTCCATACCGTCAACCTTCCTGTATCAGACAAAAACTTCGCATAAAAATAGATACTGCCATTATATAAAAAATATTGGGAAAATGCAACAAAAAAATATTGGTGAAACCTTGCAATTTAACGAACCGCCCGCCGCAGTATGGCGGCAAAGCGCGCCGCCTCGCAGGGCGTGTTGAAAGCGGACATACTCAGTCGGATGGTGCCGGTTTCCAGCGTCCCCGCCGTGCGGTGTGCAAGGGGCGCACAGTGCAGACCCGCCCGCACGGCGGCTCCCTGCGCCGCCAGACGCTCCCCCAGCTCCTCGCAGTCCCAGCCGTCGACGCGGAAGCTGAGAACGCCCGTTTGATGGGCAAAGTCCCTGTTCCGGAACAGCTCCACGCCGTCGATCTCCTCCAGCAGCTCCGCCGCGCACATGGCAAGATGCCTCTCGTGATCGGCGATGCGCCGGATCCCTGTCTCCCGGACGAAGCGCAGCCCCTCCAACAGGCCGGCGATACCGGGCATATTGTGGGTCCCCGCCTCCAGCCGGTCGGGCAGCGCCTCCGGCATATGCTGCAAAAGGGACTGGGTGCCGGTGCCGCCCTCCAGCAGCGGCGCGGCCTCGCCGTCGCCGCAGAGCAGCAGACCCGTCCCCTGGGGGCCATACAGCCCCTTGTGTCCCGGCATGGCGATAAATGCCGCCCCCAAGTCACGCAGGGAGATGGGCAGCATCCCCGCCGACTGGGAGGCGTCCAGCACGAAGGGGACGCCTCGTTTTCGGCAGGCTGCGGCGATGCCCTCCACCGGCAGACGGTAGCCGAACACGTTGGATACGTGCGTGCAGACCACCGCGTCCGCACCGGCATCCAGCGCCTGCTCAAACTCCGCCAGCATCGCCTCCGGCCGAAAGAGCGGCGTGTCCACCACCGTCAGCTCCACGCCGGGGATACCGTGGAGCGGCCTTGTCACCGCGTTATGCTCATACCCGGAGATGACGACCCGGCTCCCCGGCTTTACCAGCGTTTTGATGGCGATGTTCAGCCCGTGGGTGGCGTTGGCGGTGAATACCACCCTTGCCGGATCGTCCACGCCGAACAGTTCCGCCGCCAGACTGCGGCACTGAAAATCCGTCTCCTCTGCTAACCGCGTGGCGGGATAGCTGCCCCGCCCCGGCGAGCTCATGGCCGCCACCGCATCGTACATAGCACGGCGCACACGCTCCGGCTTTTGCAGCGTTGTCGCACCGGCGTCCAGATAGATCATACCTCCACCTCACTATATCCATGCCCCTGCCGCCGAAACACGCGCAGGGATGCAAATCCAAGACCGCGCAGCAATTCCGCTGCCTCCTCCGCCGCCCGGCGACCCTGCATACGCAGCACATAGCCGCAGCCGCTGCCGCTCAGACCTACCGGCGAACGGCCCATGGCAGCGTGATACCCGTTCTGTTCCAATATCTGCATCATGCGCTGGGCGTGCGTAACGGAACGGGCGGTCAGCAGATATTCCTCCATATCGCACCTCCTCACACGCCATTTTATGCACCCTTCCACAGCAGCGTGAAGGCGGGGCCATCCCGTTCGGATAGCCCCGCCCTGTATCATATACTCGCTTATTTTCTGCTTAACAGCGCCACGGCGTGGCAGGCCATGCCCTCCCCCGCGCCGGTGAAGCCCAGATGCTCCTCAGTGGTGGCCTTTACGGACACTTGCGAGGCGTCCACCCCCATGGCAGCCGCCAGCTTTTGCCGCATCTCCGGGATGTGGGGCGCCAGCTTGGGCGCCTGCGCCAGCACGGTGGCGTCCACATTGCCGATCTCCCAGCCGTTGTCCGCCAGATGCGCCGTTACCTGCTCCAGAAGGCGCAGACTGTCCGCGCCCCGCCAGCGCTCGTCGCTGTCGGGAAATAGCCCGCCGATGTCGCCCAGCGCCGCCGCACCCAGCAGGGCGTCCATCACCGCGTGGGCCAGCACGTCCGCGTCGGAATGTCCCAGCAGTCCCCGCTCATAGGGGATATGGACGCCGCCCAGTATCAGAGGCCGCCCCTCTGTCAGACGGTGTACGTCGTACCCGTGTCCGATCCGTATACCGATCATTGATTCACCTCTCTCCGGCGCAGGAACGCCTCCGCGATGGCCAGATCCTCCGGCGTGGTGATCTTGATATTCTCCCGCCAGCCCGGTGTCAAGTAGACCTCCTTGCCAAGGCGCTCCACAGCGGAGCAATCGTCGGTGATGGGGGCCTCTGCGTCGATGGCAGATTGCAGCGCCGCCTTCAGGATGCTGGCCTGAAATACCTGCGGCGTCTGCACGGCGAACAGCGTACTGCGATCCGGCGTGGACAACACCAGCCCCGACAGATCCGCCACCTTCACCGTGTCCGTCACCGGCAATGCAGGCGCCACCGCGTAGGTGCGCTGCCCCAGACGGATCATCTCGTCCACCTGCTCCGGTAAAATCAGTGGCCGCGCCCCGTCGTGGATCGCCAGATACTCCGTGTCCTCCCTTGCCTCCAGCGCCGCCAGCAGCACCGACTCGGCGCGGTTGGCGCCGCCCTCCACCACCCGGATGGGCTTGCGGATACCGGCACGGCTGACCAGCGCCGCCACCTCCTCCAGCTTCTCCGGCTGGACAGCCACTACGATCTCGTCCACCAGCACGGCCTGATCCAACGCGGTCAGTGTCCGCGCCAGCACCGGCACACCGCACAGCTGGGAAAACATCTTGTCCTCGCCGCCCATACGGGCGGACTTCCCCGCCGCCGGCACGATGGCCGCGCAGTGGGGATGCACCTTTTCCTTGACGCTTTTCCGCATCCTCGCAAACAGCTTTCCCATAGGCGCTCGCTCCTGTCCTTTTCGTTTTATTCTCATCAGTATACCGCATTTTTGCGGCTTTTACAAGGACAATTCCCACCGTCTGCCCGTAAAGTGAATTTCCTTGCCACCCAAATATGGCACAAAAGGAGGGTCGCTGTGCGACCCTCCTGCGTTCATCTTCTGTTGTGGGGATACCAGATCTTCTGCTGCTCCGCCGCACGGATCAGCTCCTCCCGGAAGTCGGGATGGGCGATGGAGATCAGCTTCTCCGCCCGCTCCCAGACGCTCAGGCCCTTGAGACAGACGCAGCCGTACTCCGTCACCACATACATGGTGTTCACGCGGGTATCCGTTACCACGGAGCCGGGCTGGAGCGTGGGACGGATACGGGATTTCATGGAGCCATCCTTATCCTTGAAGGTGGAGGACAGGCAGATGAAGCTCTTACCGCCCTTGGACAGATACGCGCCCAGCACAAAGTCCTGCTGACCGCCGGCGCCGCTGATCTGCTTGATGCCCGCCGTCTCGCCGTTGACCTGCCCATACAGATCCACGTCCACGGCGTTGTTGATGGAAACAAAGTTGTCGATGGACGCGACGGTGCGGATGTCGTTGGTGTAGCTGATAGGCGCGGCCATACAGGCGGGGTTATCGTCCAGATAGTCGTAGAGTTTCTGGGTACCGGCGGCGAAGGCGAAGACCTGACGGCCCCGGTCAATGTTCTTCCGGGCGCAGGTGACCTTCCCCGCCATGGCCAGATCCACATAGGCGTCCACATACATCTCCGTATGCACGCCCAGATCCTTCAGATCAGACTCGCAGAGCATGGCGCCCACAGTGTTGGGCATACCGCCGATGCCAAGCTGGAGACAGGCGCCGTCGGGGATCTGCTCCACGATGAGCTGCGCCACCGCCTTATCCACCTCCGTGGCTGCACCGGAGGGCAGGATGCCCATGGGGTCATTACGGCCCTCCACCACCATATCCACCTCGCTGATGTGGATACAGTTGTCGAAGCCGCCCAGACAACGGGGCATATTCTCGTTGACCTCTACGATGACCACCTTGGACATCTGACACACTGCCTTCAGGTGGGACGCGGACAGGCCGAAATTGAAGTAGCCGTGCTTATCCATGGGTGTGACTTGGAACATAGCCACATCCGGCGGCGTGATATGGTCGTAGTAGTAGCGGGGCAGCTCGGAATAGCGCATCGGCTCGTGGAAGCACGCGCCGCTGGCGATATGGTGACGCTCCACGCCGCTCATGTGGTGGGAGTTATAGATAATATGATGCACCGGATCCTCAATGTCGAAGATCGCCGGCTTCCACAGACTGATGCCGCCCCGGACCTTCACATCCTCCAGCTCCGGTGCGCGGCGAGCCAGCGCCTCATCCAGCACGCGGGGGTGGATGGCACAAAATCCGTAGTCCACCCAGTCGCCGGACTTGATGACCTTGACCGCCTCATCCGCAGTGGTCAGCTTCTGACGGTACATTTCCTGATAATCTGCAAACGGCATAATGTAGTTCCTCACTTTCCCTATAATCTCCGATTGTTAATTTTACCACAAAGGTGTAAAAAGTGAAATTGGAGAATCTTCCAATTATTACATCCTGTGATTGTGCAAATCTTACCGAACACATCTGCGTTGTTCAAAAAAACAACGGTGCTGTGCAGCACCGTTGTTTTTATCGAATGAAATTTTACTCGTCGTCGCCCTCGTCCTCAGCGGAGGGAGCCAGCAGCGCACGGATGGACAGGGAGATCTTCTGCTTCTCCTCGTCGATGGCCGTGATCTTGGCGTCCACGATGTCGCCCTCAGCCAGCACGTCGCCGGGCTTCTCGATGCGGCGATCCGCGATCTGGGAGATGTGGATCAGACCGTCCACGCCGGGCACGACCTCAGCGAAAGCGCCGAAGGTCATCAGCTTGACGATACGGACGCTGGCCACGTCGCCCACATGATAAGTCTCCATGAACTTATCCCAGGGATTGCAGGAGCGATCCTTCACGCCCAGAGAGATCTTGCGCTTCTCGGGATCGAAGGAGATGACATACACATCCAGCGTGTCGCCCACGGAAACCACCTCAGCGGGGTTCTTGATGCGGGACCAGGACAGCTCGGAGATATGTACCATACCGTCCACGCCGCCGATATCCACGAACACACCGTAGGAGGTCATGGACTTGACCGTACCGGTGTAGTGCTTGCCGACCTCAATGTTCTCCCAGATCTCAGCCTGTGCAGCCTGACGGGCCTCGTAGGTCACGGCCTTGATGGAGCCGACCACGCGGCGGCGGGCACGATTGACCTCGGTGATGCGCAGGGAGACGGTCTGGCCGATCATGGTGCTCAGCTCAGCGCCGCGGGGCTGACCGGACTGGGAAGCGGGCACGAACACGCGCACGCCCTTGACGTTGACGACGATGCCGCCCTTGTTCTCCTCGGTGACCTTGCCCTCCAGAGTGGTCTTCTCCTCACGGGCCTTCTCAATGTCCTCCCAGACCTTGACAGCGTCCAGACGCTTCTTGGACAGCATGGCATAGCCCTCCACGTCGTTGACGCGGATGATGTAGGTCTCGATCTCATCGCCGACCTTCACCACATCCTCAGGCTTCACGTTGGGATCGGCGGACAGCTCGTTGATGGAAATATAACCTGCCTGCTTGCAGCCCAGATCGACCTGTACCTCGGTGGGGCCAACGGCAGTCACGATACCGGTTACCTTCTCTCCTGTATTCAAAGTCTTAAAAGATTTTTCCAGCATTTCCTCGAAGCTCTCTTCGGTAGCTTCCATGTTCTTGATCTCGTCGCTCATTCTTGCATATACCTCCTTAATGATGCCCGCAGGCGTGGACGCGCCGGCTGTAAGCCCCGCCACAGAACATCCGTTAAGAAAGTCACCCTTGAGCTCATTCACCCGTTCGACCTGATAGACGACGGGGCATCTCGCGCTGCAAATCTCCGTTAAATGTTTGGTGTTGGCACTCTTACGATCTCCGACCACGACCATCACGTCCGACATGGCGGCAATTTCCGCCGCTTCCGACTGACGCTTATGCGTAGCATCACATATTGTATCAGAGATTTTCACATTTGTACACTGTTTTTTTAAAATTTTTACGCAGTCTTCCCAGAGAGCGCGGATATAGGTGGTCTGCGCTACTGCCATCAGGGGCATCGTGCGCCGCGCAGGGTCCACCGCCAGCCACGCTTCCAGCGCCGCCGGGCCGTCCACAATGACGGAATCCTCCGACCAGCTGGCCGCGCCCAGCACCTCCGGATGGTGCTGCTCCCCGATGATGAGAGGGGTACGCCCCTCCTCCCCGGCGCCTGCCACCAGCCGCTGGATACGCCGCACATTGGGGCAGGTGGCATCCACCACCTCCGCGCCCAGCGCCTCCAGCTGCTGATAGACCTGCCGCGTCTCGCCGTGGGAGCGGATGATGACCGCCTCCCCCGGCCGCACCTGCGATACGTCGTCCACCTGCCGGGCGCCCAGCGCCTCCAGATCCTGCACCACATGGGCGTTATGGATGATGCTGCCCAGCATGACGCAGCTTCCCTTTTCGCGGGCGGTCTGCTCCGCCAGCTTCACCGCACGCTCCACGCCGTAGCAGAACCCGGCGGATTTTGCCAAGATCACAGACATGACACACCACCCAACTCATAGGCGCGGCGCATGACCTCGTCCGTGTTGGCCTGATACTCCTCCGCCGTTCCCTTGCGGCCCGTATAGGTGGGCGTAAAGGGCTTGCCGAAAATGATGACCGTCTTGCGGAACAGGCGCTTGGCCGTGCCGATAAACACCGGCACCATCTTCACGCCGGCGCGGATGGCCATCATCCCGGCGCCGCTCTTGGGCATCACCTGCCCCGGCTTTTTTACCCGCGTCCCCTCCGGGAAGATCAGCAGGTTCCAGTCGTCCCGCAGGCTGGAGATGGCGGTCTTCACCGCGCCGATATCGCTGTTGCCCCGGTCCACCGGGAATACCCCCATATTCCGCAGGAACCAGCGCACCAGCGGGATGGAGAACAGCTGCTTCTTCGCCATGATCCGCAGGTTGAAGCTCTGGGGCATGGCCAGCACCAGCAGGATGGGGTCCCACGCGCTGGAGTGGTTGGCGCACAGGATCGCCGCCTCATCCTCTAAATTCTCCGTACCCCGCAGCTCCACCGGCAGGAAAAACAGCACGATGGGGCGCAGGATGCGCCACGCTCTGGCATAGAACTTGTTCCTCAATTCGTTACACTCCCCCGTATTACGTCCAGCAGCAGTGCAAGGCTGGCGTCAAAATCCATGGAGCTGGTGTCCACCATAATGGCGTCGTCCGCCGCCCGCAGAGGCGCCGCGGCGCGGTGTGTGTCGTTGTAGTCCCGCTCCTCCATCTCCCGCAGCACCTCCTCGTAGGGTTTGGGCGTGCCGCGCTGCCGCAGCTCCAGCTCGCGGCGCTTGGCCCGCACCTCCACGTCGGCGTAGAGGAATATCTTCACGTCCGCATCGGGCAGCACCACCGTACCGATGTCGCGGCCGTCCATAATAACACTGCGCTCCCGTGCCAGAGAGCGCTGCATCTCCATCAGGAAATCCCGCACGCCCTGAATGGCGGATACGGCGGAGGCATACATGGAGATCTCCGGCAGGCGGATGTCCGCTGTCACGTCCTCCCCGTTCAGGAGCATCCGCTGCATCCCATCTGCATCGTGATCCATGCCGATGCGGATATCCGGCAGCGCGGCCAGCACCGCCGCCGTGTCCTTGGGGTCGATGCCGCGGCGCTGCACATACAGGCCGATGGTGCGGTAGATGGCGCCGGTATCCACATACAGGATGCCCAGCCGCTCCGCCGCCGCCCTCGCCAGTGTGCTCTTACCTGCGCCGGAGGGCCCGTCAATGGCCACGGCGTATTGCTTTTTATTCATCATTCCATCCTCATTTCTCTGCGGCGGAAAGTCCCGCCAGATATCCGGTCGCCCACGCGATCTGGAGGTTGAAGCCGCCGGTGTAGGCGTCCACATCCAGTACCTCGCCGGCGAAGTACAGTCCCTCCACCAGCTTGGACGCCATGGTGTTGGGTACGACCTCCCCCACCTTTACGCCGCCGGCGGTGACAATAGCCTCCGCCACCGGGCGCGGTCCGGTGAGAGATACGGTAAAATGCTTCAGCTCCTGTACCAGACGGCGGCGCTGCTCTTTTGTCAGGCTGTTGGCCTTCTCCCCCTCCGGCAGCGCCAGACGGCGCAGCAGTACCGGCACCATGCTCCGGTGTACCAGTCCCGACAGGATATTGGCCATGTCCCGGTTGGGATTTTCCCCGACATCCCGCAGGATGCGGGCGTCCAGCTTCTGCTCGTCCAGCGCCGGCTTCAGGTCGATGGACAGGGTATACGTCTCCTTATCCCAGCGGCGCAGATGGGCGCTGGCGGACAGCATCAGCGGCCCTGACACACCGAAATGAGTAAACAGCATCTCGCCGAATTCCCGGAACACCGGCTTATGTTTCCCGTTGTATACCGTGGCCTCCACATTCCGCAGGCTCAGTCCCTGCATGGCGGCGCAGTCGGCATCATCACTCTCCAGCGGTACCAGCGAGCCCCGGGGCGGCACGATGGTGTGCCCCAGCGCCGCCGCCATGGTGTAGCCGTCGCCGGTGGAGCCGGTGCCGGGATAGGACACGCCGCCGGTAGCCAGTATCACGGCGTCCGCCGGGCGGTGCTGCTTGTCGGTATCCACGCCGGTAACTGCGCCGTTCTCCACGGTGATCGCCGCCGCCCGCTCCCGGAGGAGGCGGACGTGCAGCCGCCGAAGCTCCCGCTCCAGCGCGCCGGAGATGTCGAAGGAGCGGTCAGACACCGGGAACACACGGTTTCCCCGCTCCACCTTCAGCGGCACACCCAGCGCCTCGAAAAACGCCATGGTATCCTGCGGCGTAAAGCGGGTCAGGGCGCTGTACAGGAACCGGCTGTTGCCGGGGATATTGGCCATCAGCGTCTCCTGATCGCAGTCGTTGGTCACGTTGCACCGGCCCTTGCCGGTGATATTCAGTTTTTTACCCAACCGCTCGTTGGGCTCCAGCAGCGTCACACCCGCACCCTGCCGGGCGGCGGTGATGGCCGCCATCATACCGGCGGCCCCACCGCCGATCACTATGATCTCACTCATCGTCCTCTTTCCCGAAGATGCTGTACTTCGACCACACCTGTTCCATATCCGCCAGCGTGGCAGACAACTCATCTCTGCGCTGGCGGCCCACGGCCAGGATCAGTGCGTTCAGCAGACTCAGCGGCGCCGCCATGGAGTCCACAAAGGAAATCATGTCGCTGGGCGCCAGCAGCGACAGCGACGCCATCTGATACATGGGCGACATGGGACTGTCCGTGATGGCGATAACATCCGCCTGCCGGGAGCAGGCAAACTGCACCGCGTGGATCGCCATTTTGGAGTAACGCGGGAAGCAGATGCTCAGCAGCACGTCCCCCGGCCCAATGTGTACCAGCTGCTCGTAGATCTCACCGGCGGCGCTGCTCTGCACCAACGTCACGTTTTCAAAAATCAGGTGCATATAAAAGTTGAGGTAGCCCGCCAGAAAGGAGGAGGAACGGACGCCCAGAATATAGATGTGCTTGGCGTGGAGCAGCTTGTCTACCACCTGCTCAAAAACATCTCTGTCCAGCTCCTCGATGATGTCGTGGATGCTGTTCATATCCCGCTGCATCACGCTGCCCAAAATATCCCCGCCGCTGATCTGGTCGCGGGACACCTGAATGCGCTGGATGGATGTGAGCTTGCCGCGGATCAGCTCCTGCAGAGCCTTCTGCATATCCGGATACCCGGCATAGCCCAGCTCCGCCGCAAAGCGCACCACCGTGGACTCGCTGACCTGTGCCGTCTGTCCCAGCTTACTGGCGGTCATGAACGCCGCCTTGTCATAATTTTCCAGAATGTATTGGGCGATACGCTTCTGCCCCTTGGAGAACGTGTCCATCCCGTTGCGGATGGTCTGTAAAACGCTCTTATTCGCGCTCATGCATCTCGCCTCCCCTAAGTCCTTGTAATTCTTGGCCTGTCAAGTATCTCCACTTGCCAGCAGGCAGATCACCCAGCAACAGGGAATCCTCCTGTACACGCTGCAATCTGACCACGTGCAGCCCGATCTGGGCGCACATCCGGCGCACCTGCCGGTTCTTCCCCTGATGGATGGTCACCCGCAGCACGGCTTGTCCCTCGTGACGGGCGCCCTCCGCCGCCTGCGCCGGTGCGATGGGCTCGCCGTCCAGCTCTGTGATGGCCATGAGGCGCTCCGCCGCGCCCCGGATATCGCCCCGCACCGTTACCAGATAGACCTTGTCCACCTGATGGCGGGGGTGCAGCAGCCGCTGTGCCAGCTCACCGTCGTTGGTAAAGAGCAGCAGCCCCTCGGAGTCCCGGTCCAGCCGTCCTACCGGGTACACCCGTACTCCGCAGTCCGCCACCAGCTCCGCCGCCGTCCGCCGTCCGTATTCATCGGACAGGGTGGTCACATAGCCCCGGGGCTTGTTGAGCATCAGATAGACCGCCCCCGGCTTTCCCGGCAGCGGCGCGCCGTCCACCGTAACGGTATCCGTCTCCAGGTCGGCGCGATCACCCAGCGACGCCACCGCGCCGTTGACGCAGACACGCCCCGCAGCGATCCAATCCTCCGCCGTCCGGCGGGCGCACAGGCCGGCCGACGCGATCAATTTTTGCAGCCGCTCCTTCATGCGTCTCTGCCCTCCTGCTGTATCGCTCCGTTCCACATCGCCGCCGCTGTGCGGCATAGCCGTTCCAGCACCTGCTGCGCCGCCATCCGCGGCGCCGTCAGCCGGAACCCGTATTCGTATAACGCCGCATGGTCGGCCCAGTCATCGCCGTCCCGCAGCGTCACAACGACCAGGCGGCAGCCGTTCCGCTCCGCACAGGACACCAGCGTCCGGCCCGCCGCCTTTGTATAGCCCGTTTTCAGGCCGACACACCCCTCCACCTGCCGCAGCAGGCGGTTGTGGTTCTCCATGGTGCGCTGGCCGATGGTCACACGGCGGCTGGAGCAGAGCCGCCGGAACGTGGGATCGTCCATGGCCGCGGCAGCCAGCGCCGCCATATCCCGTGCCGTGGAATAGTGTCCCTCGGCATCCAGTCCGTTTGGATTGGCAAAGCTTGTATGCGCCATGCCCAGCGCTGCCGCCTTCTCATTCATCAGCGCCACAAAGGGCGCCGCTCCCCCGGCGCACTCCGTCAGTGCCAGCGCCGCATCGTTGCCGGAGCACAGCAGCAGGCCGTACAGCAGCTCCTCCACCCGTACCGTCTCGCCGGGCTTGAGGTACATGGATGAGCCCTCCGCCATGTGCGCCTGCGTCACGGTGATGGTATCATCCAGACTTGCCTGCTCCAGCACCACCAGCGCCGTCATGATCTTGGTGGTGCTGGCGATCAGCATCCGCTGGTCGCCGTTTTTTTCGTAGAGTACCTGCCCCGTGTCCGCGTCCAGCAGGACAGCAGCCGTGGCGGAGACCTCCACAGCCTCCGCCACAGCCGGCACGATACACAGGAGCAGACACAGGCGCAGCAGCGCCCGCAGCACCTTGGCTGACATAGGATCACCCCGTCTTTTTAGGATCATCCCACTATATTCAGCCGCGTATGAAAGTATTTTCCTTTAGAAATCCGCCTTTTCCCGCTTCTTGTCGATAAAGCCCTCCACGCGGTCCATGACCTGCGGCACCATCTCCACGATGCGGTCCACCGTGGTGATGGCGGGCGTACCCACCGGCAGCATACGGGTCACGCCGTCCTTGACCACAAGGAACGCCATAGGCTCCACCCGTACACCGGCCGCCGCGCCGGCACCCAGCTTATCCTGCTGCTTGCCGTAGTCCCCACCGCCGCAGCCGAAGCCGAAGCTCAAACGGGACACGGGGATCAGGGTCACGCCGTCCGCCGTGGTAATGGGCTCACCCACCACGGTGTTGGAGTCCACCATCTCACGGATCTTGCCCATAGAGGCTTCCATCATTGCGCTGATGGAGTTCTTCTTCTCGTTCATTTCCATGCTGTACGCTCCTTTTCTGATTCGTTATGTGGTCGCGTCCGCACCGGCGGGCGCCTGATTCTTCGTATTTTCCGGCGGCTTTTTCTCCCGCGCCGCCTTCTTCTCCTGTTTGCTCTTTTCCTTGCGGAACGCCCTGTACCACCGCAGCGCAGGCCCGGCGAAGGCAAATCCGATGGCCAGCAGATCGCCAACGCGGAAGCTCAGCCCCACCTCGCCGCTGATGTGCGTTTCCGAGGCGGTGAAATCCGTCTCCAGATGGATATGGGGATCCGGCATACGGGTCAGCCGCTCCATCTCCGGCATCACCGTCCACATGGCGGTGTTGGCCCAGCCGTAAAGCTCCGCTACCTGCGCGGGATCGTCGCCGCCGAAGCACACGGACAGGTGCATGGGGTCGATGCGCAGACGCTGCCGGGTCTTCCGCAGCCCCCGTTTCAGGGACTCCCACAGTGCGGGCAGGGCGCTGCGTATATCGCGGAAGGTCAGGCCGAGGGATTTCTTTTTCTCGCCGTCCTCCGGCGTTTTTTCTTTTTTCTTCTTCGGTGCCTTCTCCTTTTTTGGTTTATCCGGTTTTTTCTTCTCCGGCTCCGGCACCAATTGCAGCCGAATGGGACCCGCTATGGCCGTGACGCGCAGCTCCTCGCCAAATTGAAGGCGCACGCCCACCCGCAGGAGGAGCAGCACAAGTATCAAAAGCAGCAGGATGCCCAATATCCACAGTGCGACCAACAGGGTCCCCCCTCTCTCTTTTTACGCTTCCTCCGTCGGAAGATTGCCCTCCTCGTCCAGACGCATCTGTCCGTCCGCCTCCATACCCGGAAGCTGGGGCAGATCCTCCAGCGAGTCCAGATGGAACGCCCGCAGGAATGCCTGCGTCGTCCGGTACAGCCGGGGGCGGCCCGGCACCTGTAGCCGTCCGCACTCCTCGATAAGGTGGCGATCCAGCAGCAGCCCCACGGTGTAGGAGCTGTCCACGCCCCGGATCTGATCCACATACGCCCTCGTGGTGGGCTGGTAGTAGGCGATGATGGTCAGCACCTCCAACGCCGGCTGGCTCAGCTTGGCAGGCTTTCGGATCTCGAAGGCCCGGCGTATCTGGTCGCCGTACTCCGGCGCGGAGCAAAGCTGGTAGCTGTCGTCCATTTTCAAAAGGCGGATGCCCCGCCGTTCATAGCTGTAATAGTCCTGAAGCCGCTGGAGCACCAGCTCCGCCGTGGGCTTGTCCAGATCCAGCGCCACGCAGACGCGGTCAATGCCCACCGGCTCGCCGGAGGCAAAGAGGATGCCCTCCACCGCGGCCTCGATCTCCTTCATTTCCCGTGTATCCATGGTTTTCCCCTTACATCATTTCTTCCGGTACATCGCCCTCGCAGGTGACGGTGCAGTCGCTGGCAGAGCCCGCCAGACGGATGAGGTTGTTCCGGCACAGCTCCAGCACCGCCATAAAGGTGGCTACCAGCTCGCTGCGGCTTCTGCTGCCCCGGAACAGCAGCAGAAAACGGGTGATGCCGCCCCGCTTCAGGCGCTGGATGATCTCCCGCGCCTTCGTCTCCACCGGGTACGGCTCCCGCTTTACGATCTCGTCGAAGGCCTTCAGCGGCGGCGTCTCCTCCACCTGTCCCCGGCGGTCGGTGACCTCCTGCATGGCGAGGATCAGATCCGCCGGCTCCTGCTCGTACTCGTAGATCTTCCCGCGCTCCATCGGTTCCGGCGGACGGGTCAGCACGTTGCGGCCAAACTCTCCCATGGGGCCAAGCCTCTCCGTGATATAGCGGATCTTGGCGTAGGCATCGCCCCGCTTCCGCTCCTCCAGAGACTGGATGAGGGCGTCCATCTCGCTCTGGGCCTCCTCATCCTCCAGACTCAGCAGCATACGGGTCTTGATGTACATCAGGTGCGCGGCCATGGTGATAAATTCGCTGGCCACCTCCAGATCCATCTGCTTGCGCTTTTCCAGATAGTCCAGATATTGCTCCAGGATCAGGGCGATGGGGATGTCCTGTATCTCTATCTTGTTCTTGCTCAGCAGGAACAGGATCAGATCCAGCGGCCCCTCAAAATCCTCCAGCGGCTCGCTGGCCTTGGTCTGCACCACCTTTTCCAGCTTAAAAATCGGATTGTCCAACAGTGTTTACTCCTTAGAAGCCGACTATGCGGCAGAATAGGCCAAATACCCAGTCGATGGCGGTGTTCAGCGCATTGCTGCCCACGCCAACGGAGATAATGACCACCAGCAGCACCATACCCAGCTGCTCGTAGCGCATCAGCCAGTTGTAGGCTCTGTCCGGCAGCAGTACCGCCACCACCTTGGAGCCGTCCAGCGGCGGCACCGGCACCAGATTGAAAAGTCCCAGACCCACCGACAGGCACGCGGTGTTCACCAAAGATGAGAACAGCGTCTCCGGCAGTGCGCCCGTCACCAGCGCACGGGCATAGACCAGCCGTGCGATCAGCAAAAGCAGCAGCGCCAGCAGGAAATTGGACGCGGGGCCTGCCAGCGCCGTGACCGCCATGCCCTCCTTGGGCTTTTTGAAGTAGTTGGGATTCACCGGCACGGGCTTGGCCCAGCCGAAGCCCGCCACGATCATCATCACAAAGCCGATCCAGTCGATATGCCGCAGGGGGTTCAGGCTCAGCCGATGGGCGCGCTTGGCGGTAGGGTCGCCCAGCGCGTAGGCCGCCAGCCCGTGGCACGACTCATGGATGGTCAAACACAAAAATACGGATGCCAGACGCAGGACGATGCCCTCCAGAGAGCCAAGGTCCAGCGCGGCCCACAGATCCTTCAGATATTGCAACGGATACTCCTCCCGGTAATGCGCGTGCGCGAGCCGCGCAGACGCGGCAAAAACGCACGTTTCGGATAGTTCCCTGTATTATAGCAAATATTCCCGTAAAACACAAGAAAAAATCAGGCGCGCCGCCTGTTCATTGTCACTGAAATGACCCGAATGTAACCGTTTTGTATCCAACTTACCACCGCTTTGTCTCCTTCCTGTAAGGATACGTACCGGAAACTCTGGTATTGTATAGTCAAGCAATCATACACCATACATTCGCTGTGAGAAAGGAGAACACAAAATATGGTAAAGATGAAGATGATCGCCGGTCTGGTCGTTCTGTGTCTGGCTTCTGCGGTAGCGGCATTCTTCCTGCCCAATACCCTTGGTACGCTGCTCTCCTTCGTGAGCATGGGAGCCGCTGCCGGCGTTGGCGTTCTGGCCATTGTGTCCTTCGTGCGGCTGCTCACACAGCGCCGTGCGTTTTGATACAGGCCCTTCCACCTGAGAGACCTGTCCCGCGTTATACCCCAAAAAGCGCAGGGAGCACCGATGGTGCTCCCTGCGCTTTTTTTGTTGTGCCTTTACTCGCGGCGACAACACAAGGACATAGGGCTGTGCCGATGGCACAGCCCTATGCGTATCACCGTCCCCGGATCAACTCCCGGACGAGGCCGATGACCGTCAGCAGCACGCCGCCCAGCAGCATGGCGTCCGCCACGTTCCATACCAGCCGCCGCAGCTTCTTCCCGGCGTGGGGAAGCTGTATGTAGTCCGTCACGCTGCCCCGCCGCAGCCGGTCATACTGGTTGCTCAGTCCGCCGGCCAGCACCAGCAGGATACCCAGACGCGCCGGACGCAGACGCTGCGCCGCTTGAGGCAGCAGCAGGAGCGCCGCCGCGATCCAGACCGCCAGCGGCCCCCACCGCAGGAATGCCCGGTGGCGGCTGCCCTTCCCCAGCAAGAAGCCAGGATTCTCCAGGTTGGTCAGGCGCACGGCCTTCCCCTCATAGTGCAGCTTTCCCTTGCGGGACAGCGCCTTCAGCACGCGGTCGCCCGCAAGCAGCACCGCCGTGACCCCTATCGCCGGCCACATACCGTCACCTCCTGCCGCGGCGGACGGTAAACCCAAAGATCAGGCCGCACAGTCCGCCCACGATATGGGTGATCTGGGAGATGTTGTCCTTTTTGAAAAGGCCGTCCATTATCTCGCCGCCCAGATAGAAGATGACCACGAGGATCAGCGTGACGGGGATCTCTCCCCGGCGCATGGCGGTGAAGGAGGACAGCACGATCATCATGAACACCACGCCGCTGGCGCCCAGCAGCGCCGAGCCGGGGAAGAACACGAAATGCACCAGCCCCGTGACCAGTGCGGTGACAAGGATCATCCAGACCATGGTACCGCTGCCGTACTTCTCCTCCAGCCCCGGCCCCACCAGCAAAAGCAGCAGCATATTGCCCATGTAATGCTCATAATCCGCGTGGCCCAGCACATGGCCGATAAAGCGCACATAGGTCAGCGGATCGGACAGGGACGAGCGGTATACGGAGAAATACTGGTGCGTGGCGGCGCCGTTTGTCCAGTTTCCCAGCAGCAGCGCCAGCAGGCTCAGCAGGGCGAAGGTCAGGATGACCGGCGCATTGAAGCGTATCACGATTTTTTTCAAGCAGATTCCCTCTTTTCAAATGCAGTGAAATTTATTATACTATGCAGAGGAAAAATTGTAAACCAAAGGAGGCACATACGTGTGAAAAAATGGTTGAAGGTCGCGCTGTGTATCCTGCTGGCCGTGGTGTTGCTGGTGGGCGGATATGTGGCGTATGTTTTCATCGATTACCACCGGCTGGGCGATATGACGCTGACGCCGACGCATAACGCAGGCGCCGCAGAGAGCGGCACCGTCTATACCATGATCTCCTATAACATCGGCTTCGGCGCCTACGAGTCCGATTACGGCTTCTTCATGGACGGCGGCACCGAGTCCCGTGCATGGAGCAAGGAGCGCCTGACCAAGAACCTTACGGCGATCAGTACCTTCCTGCAGGAGCAGGACGCCGACTTTTATCTGCTGCAGGAGGTGGACACCGGCGCCACCCGTACCTATCAGGTGGACGAGCGCGCCTACTTCACCGAGGCGCTGTCCGGCATGAGCTGGGTGTACTGCCAGAACTATGACTCCCCCTACCTCATGTATCCGCTGCTCAAGCCCCACGGCGCGTCGCACGCCGGTCTGATGACCTTCTCCACGGCGGATATCGCCGCGGCCAGCCGCGTGGAGCTGCCGATCGAGGGCGGCTTTATGAAGCTGTTGGATCTGGATCGCTGCTATTCTGTCAGCCGTATCCCCGTATCAGGGCGTAAAGAGCTTATCCTTTACAACCTCCATCTCTCCGCATATACCAGCGACGGTACCATCGCCACCGAGCAGCTGAAGCTGCTGCTGGCGGATATGCAGGCCGAGTATGAATCGGGCAACTGGTGCGTGGCAGGCGGCGACTTCAACAAGGATCTTCTGGGCGACTCCGCCGCGTGGTTTGGCGAGGCAGATCAGTCCTATTCCTGGGCGCAGCCTATCCCCGCCGAGACGTTTGCCGGCGTGGATATCTCGCTGGAAGCGCCGCTGGACGAGAATGACCCCGTCCCCAGCTGCCGCAACGCGGACGGCCCCTATCACGAGGGACAGTATGTCCTGACGGTGGACGGCTTCCTGACCACGCCCAATGTAACGGTATCGCAGGCCACCGTGCTGGATACCGGCTTTGCGTGGTCCGACCACAACCCGGTCAAGATGACCTTCACGCTGAGCTGAACAAAAAAGAACCGCCCCGGGCGGTTCTTTTTGCGTGCAGGGAAAGCTTGTCACTACGCGATCTCAAAGGCTCACCGCGCATCACGCCCTTGCGAATACGCCCAGCGCGTCCGTCAGGCGATGCTCCCCGTCGTAGCCGATGCGCCAGACTGTCTTGCCGCTTTGCAGCACCAGCATTTGCCCGCCGTAGGGAACAGCGTCTGCGGCGTACCACGCGCACTCCCAGCCGGGGACGGTGATCGCCTCCGCGCCGGCTTCCTGCGCCTGCTCTCGGGCGTAGCCCTCCGCCAGCCATGTCCACGTGATCTGGTACACATCAGCATCATAGTACCAGCTGCTGCGATACTGGCCGATTTCCGGGTCGATCATATACGCGCCGTGCTGCCGCACATAGCGCAGCTGGTATAGCAGCGACGGGGACTCCGACGCCCACGAGTTTTCGTTGTGCGGGCTGCCCGGATGCTGGCTGGGAGCGGGGGAGACGCCGAGGAATACATCCGATACGGTGGGTACAGGCACATCGCTGACCGGGATATCTCTGCTACGGTCGAGGATGATCCACAGAACGGCAATGATCACCAGCGCCAGCGCCAGCATAAAATTTGTTGCCCGATGAAGGCGCAGGTTCCGACGCACCGTTGCGGTGCAGTGATAGTCCCGCGTTAGCAGGATGCGCTGCTGCGTCGTCTCCGCGGCGCGTATGGCGGCGACGAGCCGTACCAGCCAGAAGCCGCCCAGCAACACCCAGCACAGCGCCACCAGCGCGTAGCCGCTCAGCAGAGAGCTGTACAGTCCGCCATCGATGCGCAGTGCTTCATACAGATTCCACCCGCACCAGACAACGGCAAACAGGATACCCGCGTAGCCCCGCCGGATATCCGACCGCAGCCGCCTGTCCAATACCTGATGGAGCGTCTCCTCGTCGGTGTTCAGCTCCGGGGCGGCGGGGTCGTCGCAGCGGTAGATGTCCAGATACGGTGTCAGGTCGCAGACGTACTCCCAGCCCATCTCCCGGTAGGCGGCGATGCGCGCCTTCTCGTCGGTGTACCCGATGCTCCGTTTTACATCGATGCGGTAGCGCACGGCGCGGGGCGTCTCCTTCCGGAAGGACATGGCGGTGCCGAGGCGTGTTTCCAGCAGGAAAAGCCCCTTCTGCGCCTGTTCGTCCAGCCAGCTCTCAATGGCGTCCACCTGATAGAAGTAGTAGGGGATGGTTTTCAGCATGGCGGCTCCTCCTCTCCGCGTACCGCGTCCGCGTCCCGCAGGCAGCGGCGCAGACGTGCGACCTCGTTGTCATACAGCCTGTTTCCGGCCTCCGTTGTCTCGTAGGTGCGGCGGCGTCCCTCTACCGCCGTTTCCCGGATCATCTGCTCGTCCGTCAGCTTGCCCAGTATGGTGTACAGCGTACCGGGACCCAGTATGATGCGCTTCTCCGTCCGCTCGGACACCCACTGGGCGATATCCGCCCCGCACAGGGGCTGCCTTTGCAGCGCCATCAGTACATAGAACATGGGTTCCGACAGGGTGTCCAGTGTTTTCCGCGGCATGGCCGTCACCACCTCATATGTCGTTCTACGATATTTATAACATCGTTTTACGATGTTGTCAAGAGGTTCATGGATACAGCGTCCATTAAAATTTTGAAAAGGGGGTTGCAAAGCCGCACATTCTGTGGTAGCATACGTCCATCAATTTGATACACCCGATGAAACACCCGGAATGTACAGACCGGATGCGGAGGGTACTCTGGAGAATCCCATTCAATTGGGTGCCGAAGGTGCAAGGCGCTGCTGCGCTGAATCTCTCAGGCAAAAGGACGGAGCTGACAAGTGATCGTTACTTGCCCCCCTGACTTTCTCCAGAGTTGCTGTTCCACAGCGGCTCTATTTTTTATGTAAGGAGAAAAAAACCATGATCGAATCCACACTGTTTCCCATCGTTTCCAAGATCAACGAGTACCTCAGCAACTACATCCTCATCTTCCTGCTGGTGGGCGTGGGCCTGTGGTACTCCATCCGCACCCGCTTTGTGCAGGTACGCTGCTTCGGGGAGGGCATGAGGAAGTTTTTCGGTGAACTGAACCTCCGCGGCGGCGCACAGAAAAGCGGTATGACCTCGTTTCAGGCGCTGGCCACCGCCATCGCCGCGCAGGTAGGCACCGGCAACATCGTAGGCGCCTCCGGTGCCATCCTCACCGGCGGCCCCGGCGCTATCTTCTGGATGTGGGTCATCGCCTTCTTCGGCATGGCCACCATCTACGCTGAGGCCACGCTGGCGCAGAAAACCCGCATCGTGGAGCCGGACGGCAACATCAAGGGCGGGCCGGTGTACTACATCACCACCGCGTTCAAGGGCGGCTTTGGTAAGTTTTTGGCGGGCTTTTTCGCCGTGTCCATCATTCTGGCGCTGGGCTTCATGGGCTGTATGGTACAGTCCAACTCCATCGGCTCCACCATGGAGACCGCCTTTGGCGTCCCCTCCTGGATCATGGGCATCGTGCTGGTGGTGATCTGCGCCGTCATCTTTCTTGGCGGCGTGCAGCGCCTTGCTGCTGTGACGGAGAAGATCGTCCCCATTATGGCCGGTATCTTCCTGCTGGGCGGCCTTGCCATTCTGATCTGCCGCATCCAGTACGTCCCCGCCACCTTCGCCATGATCTTCAAGTACGCCTTCCAGCCCCAGGCCATCATCGGCGGCGGCTTCGGCTACGCCATCAAGACCGCCGTCAGCCAGGGCGCCAAGCGCGGCCTGTTCTCCAATGAGGCCGGTATGGGCTCCACGCCCCACGCCCACGCGCAGGCCAACGTGGCCCGCGCCCACGACCAGGGCGTGGTGGCTATGATCGGCGTGTTCATCGACACCTTCGTGGTGCTGACCCTCAACGCACTGGTCATCATCTGCACGCTGTATACCGCCGACGGCCCTCTGGCCAATGGCTACTTCGGGGATGTTACCGCAGCGCTGGGCAAGACCAATCTGGCGCAGACCGCCTTCGGCTCCGTGTTCGGTGCCAGTCTGGGCGCGAAGTTCGTGGCCGTCTGCCTGCTGTTCTTCGCCTTCTCCACCATTCTGAGCTGGAACCTGTTCGGTAAGATCAATGCCAACTATCTGTTCGGCCGCAGAAACAGCAAGCTGTGCAGCGTCATCTACACCATTATCGCGCTGGTGTTCATCTTCCTCGGCACTGTCTCCGGCAGTGACTTCGTGTGGGAGCTGACGGATATGTTCAACAACCTCATCGTCCTGCCCAACGTCATCGCCCTGTTTGCGCTGACCGGTATGGTGCTTGCCAGCCTCAACGAGGTCAAAAAAGACCGTCTGGAGGCGTAAACGTCGTGTCTCCTCCGGTGATACGGGAGCCGCAGAAGCGGCTCTCGTATCACCCTTCGGCGTCGGGAAAAACTTCCTGATAAATTTGTAAAATTAGGGGTTGACATTTTTCATGTTTATGCTATACTAAGCAAGTCGACAGCGAGCCGACAACAACATATGGGGGTATAGCTCAGCTGGGAGAGCGCTTGAATGGCATTCAAGAGGTCAGCGGTTCGATCCCGCTTATCTCCACCAGAAGATCCTGAAACCAAAGGTTTCAGGATCTTTTCTTTTTGCCCGGACACAAATGTAACGTTTTCCGATCATATTGACGTACCTCATCGTACCACGCCGTCCGCGTCAGGCCGGGTGCAGACGACTCTATCGCATTGCGGGGAGTGGGACAAAAGTCCCGCTCCCCGCTTGTCTATCTCAGGTGCGGTAGATTTTCGCAGAATCAACAAAATGTACGAAGAAAACGGGAATCATTCGTTGCAAAGTGCCGGTTTTTGTGATAAAATAGCAGTAGCGTGTTGGCAATGTTGCACACAAATGTTTCGTATTGTGCAATAACTGACGATCCGCGCAAAAAATGGCTGCGCACATACCGGACAGAATCCCCTATGCCGCCTGACCGGTTCGAGGCCGAAAGGATGTGATCCCCTCATTGAATCGAGACACCAAGATCATCGCCGTCGCCGGTAAGGGCGGCGTGGGAAAGACCTCCATCTCCGCCGCCTTTGTGCGGCTGCTGACGGAGACCTATCCCGACAAGCGCATCCTCGCCATCGACGCCGACCCGGCCGTGGGCCTGTCCACCGCGCTGGGCGTGGAGGTACGCGAAACGCTGGACGACATTCGCAAGGGCATTGTTGCCTCCGTGGAGGACGGTGCGCCCCGCGAGGCCATCGAGCTTTTGAGCGAGGCGCGCTATCGCATCTTCGACACCATGGTGGAGAGCCGCGCCTTCTCCTTTCTCGCCATCGGGCGGCCGGAGACGGCGGGCTGCTACTGCAAGGTCAACGCCTATCTGAAAGAGGTCATTCACCTGCTTGCCAATGACTTCGACTATGTGGTCATTGACGGTGAGGCGGGGATCGAGCAGATCAACCGCCGCGTCATGGAAAAGGTCACCCATCTGGTACTCATCACCGACCCCAGCCGAAAGGGTACGCAGGTCATCCAAACCATCCGGCGCGTGGCGGACGATCTGGTGATGTACGACCGCTGCGGCGCCATCATCAACCGCATCACCGACCCCGCCATGATCCCCTACATCCATATTGAAGGCACTGAGCTCCTCGCCTGTATTGGCAGCGATTCCCTGCACGCCGCCAACGACATCCGCGGCCTGAGTGTTTTTGATCTGCCTGCTGACGCACCTGTGCTGGCAGGCGCCCGCGAGGCCCTCACAAAACTTGCTATCCTGTAAAAAACACATTTGGAAAGAGGTGTGATCCTTGAGAGATCTGAAGCATCTGATCTACTTTGAGAATCTGCTGGAAAACGCCGACAACGAGCTGGTGAAGCAGGCGCAGGCAGATGGCGGGCTGGCCATCGGCTACACCTGCTACCATATGCCCGAGCCGCTGCTCAACCTCGGCAACTGCTTTTCCGTGCGTCTGCGCGCACCGCGGACAGGCTCGCTGGACATCGCCACCTATTATATGTCCAACTATACCTGCGAGTATGCCCGTGCGCTGGTGGAGCGCGGTATGGAGGGCGGCTACCAGTTTCTGGACGCGCTGGCCGGCGTGGACGCCTGCTCCATGATGAACCGCGCCATGGAGCATTTCGAGATCCTGCAGATGAACGACAAGCCCAACTTCTTTGTCTCCCACTGCGACATCCCTTACAAAGTGACGGACTACACGCTGGATTCCTACGTCAGGCAGATGCGCCGCCGTGTGCTGGAGCCGCTGGCGGAGAAGTACGGCGTGGATACCTCCGACGCCGCCATCCGCAAGGCGGTGGCAGAGCATAACGAGGTCTGCGCCATCATCAGCGAGATCGGTGAGATGCGCAAGGCCGATAACCCCGTTATCACCGGCTATGAGTTCCATGTGCTGAATCTGGTTAGCTTCACCTGCCCCAAACAGCTGATCCTCCCCTACCTGCGGGAGACGCTGGAGGAGCTGAAGACCCGCAAGCCCGACGCCAAGCCCGCCTTCCGCGCCAGAGTCGCCATCGTGGGCAGCGAGATCGACGACCCCAACCTGACCAAGCTCATCGAGAGCTGCGGCGCGCTGGTGGTGTCCGACCGCTACTGCTTCGGCTCCACCCCCGGACGGGAGATCATCCACCTCCGGGACGACGAGGACGCCCTGCCCCAGATCTGCCTGCACATCATGGCGCATTCTGAGTGCGCCCGCTACATCTCCGATGAGAAGGTGCAGCAGCGCCGGGACACCGCGGACCGTCTGGCCCGGGCGTTCCATGCCGACGGCATCATCTACGAGCAGATGAAATACTGCGACTACTGGGGCTTCGAGCGTGCGCTGGTGAGCCACATCATGCACGAGGAGTATAATTGGCCCGTGCTGAGTATCGACCGCCTGTACAACAACGGCAATTCCGGCCAGCTCCGCACCCGCGTGCAGGCCTTTGTGGAATCGTTGGAGATCAAAAAGCTCCACAAGAACGGAGGTGCCAACTGATGGCTGAGAAGAAGAAATTCCCCAACCCCCAGTTCTTCCGCGCACGAAACAACATGGACTGGAAAAAGCAGGCCGAGAATCTGAAGGAGTTCGGCTCCATTGCCCTCGATCTGCTGAAGGAGACGGACTGGAAGGCATTTGCCGCCAAGCAGAAGGATCACCTGCTGGACAACGTGGCCCGTGTGACCCGCGAGGCCAAGACCATTGCCGCCATGACCGGCGCGGAGCGCATGGATCTGCTGAAAAACGGCGAAAAGCATCTGGGTACCCTGTACCGTAAGGGCGACATGGCAACCGTCCGCCGTGAGTGGCGCGGCGTGGAGAGCACCCTCATCGACTTCTCCGGCTGGCTGAAGGTCTGGGGTATGCTGCTGGCAACCTTCTCCAAGGACTTGGTACCCGCCCTGAACACCACGTTCTGGTATCGCTGGATGATCTCCTATATGTGCTGCGTGGGCTTCATGGATAAGAACACCATGGGACAGCGGGGCAACGCCCTGAAAATGAGCCACCTGATGACCTACGACATTTTCCGCTATGTGGCGGAAAATCTGGTATTCCTCGCCAAGTGCGACGAGAAGAACGGCAACAGCCGCGAGCTGAACAAGAAGGTCGTGCTGTTCGACGAGATGACCATGGGGCAGCTGATGGCCGGCTTCCCCGACCTGCTGGGTATCCCCTATCAGTTGATGCCGGTGTTCCTGGTGTCCGAGATCGATCAGCTCACCTGCGTCCCCTACATCGACGCGGTGGAGTCCTTCGGCCTGCCCGCCGACTGCTGCCCCGTGCCGTCCTCTGAGTGCGGCGCACTGGTCATCGACGCCCTGCCCCACATGGGCAAGTGCTTCATCTCCTCCTCCATGCCCTGCGACGGCTCTACCATGGCCTCCAGCTATATGTCCCGCCGCTTCCCCGACCTGCCGGTGTTCCACCTGTGCTTCCCCGTCCGCTATGAGGATGAGGAGACGGTGCAGATGGGTGCGGAGGATATCCGGGCGTGCATCAAGTTCATTGAGGAGCAGACCGGCGCCAAGTGGAGCTGGGACGCCTACTTCGCCAGCATGAAGCGCTTCAATGAGGAGACGCGGTACGAGCTGGAGAAGTGGGAGGTCAACAAGACCCCCTATCCCCAGATCATCGGCCCCACCTACGAGCTGTTCCGCAAGTGGAACTATGAGATGGACGGCGGCATCGATCCCCGCATCATGAAGAGCTGCCGGAAGGTCAACAAGCTGCTGATGGAGTCCTACGAGCGCCGCGAGGAGGCGTGGGTCGGCAAGATGCGCTACCGCGGCATCGTCTGGTCCTGCCCCGCCCACTACTACGCCAACTTCTCCAACTGGCTGGCCAACTGCTGGGGCATCAACGTGCTGGTGGAGATGGAGTCCCTGAACTTCACCAAGCCTCTGGAGACGGAGGACAAGGAGGAGGCGCTGCGGGATCTGGCCCGTCTGTACGAGCGCATGGTCATGCGCCGCCACACCAACGGCGGCTACCAGCACGTGGTGGACGAGCTGTGGCGTCAGTGCGAGGCGTGGAACGCCAACTTCATCATCATGTACCAGAACGTGGCGTGCAAGAACATGGCCACCGTACAGGGCATTCTGGACGAGCAGGGCCGCGAGCGCGGCTACCACATGATCTGGATCGAGCACGACCTGATGGACCCGCGCACCGTGTCCCGCAAGACCATGCGCGAAAAGGTCAACGAGTATATGCGTACCGTCATGCGCGCGGAGCCCCTCGACCCCACGCTGTGCGACTTCGACGATGAAAACTGTATGTGACCCCCTTTATCAACATCTATAAAAGGAGTATGTGCTATGAAATATTACGGCGGTTGTGACGTAGGCTCCACCTACACGAAAGCGGTCATTCTGGACGAGAACGGAAAGATCTGTGCCGATACCACCATCCGCAGCAAGATCAACTCCGAGGTCAGCGCCAAGCTGGCCATGGAAGAGGTGCTGAACAAGGTGGGTCTGACGTCCTCCGAGGAGCTGGGCTACCTGATCGGCACGGGCTACGGCCGGAACAAGGTACCCTTTGCGGACGAGAACATCTCCGAGATCTCCTGCCACGCCATGGGCGTCCATGTCACCGATCCCACGGTCAAGGCCATCATTGATATCGGCGGTCAGGACGTGAAGGGCATCTCCATCGACACCGACGGTACGGTGAAGAACTTCGCCATGAACGATAAGTGTGCGGCGGGTACGGGCCGTTTCTACGAGGCCATGGCCCGCAGCTTTGAGATGAGCCTGCCGGAGTTCTCCAACCTGAGCCTGACGGCGAAGAACGTCATCCCCATCACCGCCCAGTGTACGGTGTTCGCCGAGAGCGAGGTCATCACGCTGGTGGGCGAGGGCAAGCCCATGGACGAGATCGCAGCCGGCATCCAGATGGCAGTGGCCAAGCGCTGCTTCGTCATGAGCAAGAAGGCGGGCGCCACGGATGCCATCACCCTCACCGGCGGCTGCGCCAAGAACGCCGGTCTGAAAAAGGCCATTGAGCACGTTTTGAAGCTGAAGGTCATCGACCTGACCACCGACCCGCAGCTCATGGGTGCGCTGGGCGCCGCCGAGTACGCCCGTCAGAAGGGCATGGCCCGCGCCTGACACCTCTGGACTTAACAAGGAGGCACGATTATGTGTAAATTCTGCAAGGCTGTCATGAAGGTCGTGAGCATCCTCACCGCCATCGTCGGCGCTCTGTTCGTGGTCTATTTCTGGAATCTGGATCAGAAGCTGCTGGGATGGGCCTACATTCAGGTCAACAAGATCTTCGACCGCAAGAAAGTGGATATCAAATTCTAATGGAACTCTACAACGCCATGATCCGCGGTGTGGAGGGGCTGGCCGGCTCCTCCACACCCCGGCGCTTTGACTATGACCCGGCCAACGCATGGGAGGATACCGGTGCCTTTGAGCTGGTGATGCTGCGGGACGCCGCCTTTGAGCTGGGCGGCGGCGATAAGCCCGCCGTCAACTTCACCTGCGTCACCACCTCCCCTACCCTGATCCCCAAGGACGAGATTCTGGTCTTCGGCCCCGATCTGGGTGAGTTGAAGGGCGACTGCGCCTACGCCCGCGTCGCGCTGCTGCGGGTGGGCGATATCGAGTCCGACGATGAGGAGGACACGGAGCAGGCGTTCCGTGCCATTCAGGACATGGACTTCGTCAAGTACCGTGTCTTTCCCAAGGGCTACATGATCCGCACCAGCTCTGAGAGCAGCCGCGAGCAGGTACGCATCAGCAAGGAGGCGCTGCAAAAGGGCGTCAGCTTTCAGCGTATCGGCAACGACTTTATTCAGCAGTACAAAAAGAATCCCTCCATTCTGGCGGTGAAGATGCTGTTCATCACCGCCCCGGACGCGGATTACGCCGCGCTGGTCAAGGAGGCCAAGACCGCCAAGGACATCACCCTGAGCCTGACAAAAATTCTGGAGGGTATGCCCACCGACTGCGGCTCCTGCAGCCTGAAATCCATCTGTGACGAGGTGGAGGGTATGCGTGAGCTTCACTTCGGCAAGGAGCATCACACCACAGAATGACACCCCCCTGTCAGGCAAAAAAGATACCCGCCGCGAGGCGGGTATCTTTTTGCTTTTTCAGATGCGGCGGTCACGCCGCTGGCTGTTGTAGTGCTTCTGCAAAAACGGGTAGATCACCTTGTAGATCAGCTTGTTCTCCAGATTGAACATATAGATGATGAACGTACTCACAAACAGGGCAAGGGCCGTCAGCACCACCGTTTTCAGGAGCTTCCCGATAAATTTCATATATTCGCCCTCCTTACCACGCCAGACTGTCGTCGAAGTCCACCAGCGTCTCATCCAGCGGCTTTTCGTTCAGCACCACGGTCATGTAATTGTTGATGATGTTGCGCATATCCCGGCGGGAGATGGTGCGGCAGTCCTCCAGATCGTGCTCCAGGAATATGAAGTGGAATCCGAGGTCGCGGGCCTGCTCCTCCATCAGCGCGTGGACGCCGTTCATACCCTTGCAGGACACATTGTCGTTGAAGATGACCATGTCGCAGTTGAACTTTTTGGCCCACTCCCACAGAGCGTTCACGTTCTCCCAGCCGCCCACGGCGTGGTGCCGCATAACGCCCTTCTCGGAGAACAGCGCCAGATCCTGAATGGCCTGCTCCGGGTCGGTGGTGGAGATCATATTGTGTCCCATGGTGGAGTCCATGTTCAGCACGATATTGATGCCCCAGCAGTTCTGCACCCATGTGGGGAAGTCGGTGTAGTACACCGCCGACGGCCCCCACAGGAACGCCCGATGCCGCGTGGTACCGCCGAAGGGCTCGTGCCGCCGCTGGTAGGCGTCCAGCATGATCTTCAGCACCTTGCGGTCGTTGTAGGTGAACTGATCCTCCTGCCCGTTCACCGATGCCCAGCCATACAGCCGGTACAGACTCTCGGCAATGCCGCACAGGGCGGAATAGGGTGTCTTGAACAGCTCCCACTTCTCCAGCTCGATGCGGTTCTGCTCGTTCATATGCTCCGCCCGGGCGAACAGCGCGTTCCAGTCGTACTTCTCGCCGTACTGCTCCTCGATAAAGGCGATGGCGTCCTTCAGCACCTGCGTGGAGTAGGGGTGCGCCCCCGGCTCGTTGTGGATCATGGCCATGGTCACCGGGAAATCCGGCAGGCCGAACCGCCGCCGCTGGAACATGGAGGTGGCCTCACTGGCGTTGCAGGGCATATTGGTGGTCAGCACCGCCTTGCCCACGATGGGGAAATCGTCGTCGATGGCCACGCCCGTCTCCGCCGAGCAGCGGGAGCAGACGTCCGCCGCCAGACCGAAGGACTCCGCCACGTCGATATAGTACGGCTCCAGATGCTGGTCGATGTCGCAGATAATAAACTCCGGCAGCGTCTGGATCGGGATGGGAATGAGGTTTTTGAAGCCGGTCATAAACAGCGGCGGCAGCACCTCGTCCATGGGTACTATGCGATCTGACAGCTTGCCGCCGCCAAGCCGCTTGTCGTTGGCCAATACCAGCGCGATCTTCCGGGTCAGGCTGTTGACGATGCAGTGCATATTCATGTGGGCGATCTTCAGCTCCTCATCCCGGAAGCCCTCAAACAGCCGGTCGATAAAGGCGAAGGTCCCCAGATAGGAGCCCATCCACCGGTACTCCCAGAAGCCCTTCAAAACAGGGATGGGCGCGGAGACCACCATTTTCCCCATGGACAGCAGGTTATTGAGCCACGCGGCGTAGTCCACGAACGTGTCCTTCACGCCACGCCATTCCCGATAGCGGGCGATGCCGGTCTTGTCCTGATAGCGGCTGCGCAGACCGCCCTTTCCGTGGGCCGCCTGCCACTTGGGGTCAAACCGCTCCAGCTTCTTATCGAGCCCTGCGATCGCAGCGTTTGTCAAGTCTTTCAGCTTCACAGTTTTCCCTCCTTCTCGGTGCCAAGCTTCTTGATCTCCAGACTCTCCACAAAGGCCTGGAACCGGGTGCGAAGCTGTCCCACGGAGCCGAGGTTATACTCCTTCTCAATGGTACAGCACGGGATGCCCATCTCCTGCTGCAAAACGTGGCTGGCCAGCACCTTTTCGTAGCTCCAGAACTCACAGAATTTCATGCTCTCGTAGATCACACCGTCGGCGCGGTACTCCCGTACCAGCCGCCGGAGCTCCTGATGGCGCTGGTCGATCTTCCCGCCGTCCATGAACCGGACGCACTGGTTATGGTGGAGATAGTGGCGGCAGATGGCGTCAAACGCCGCCTCCCCCTCCCGTATCTCGATCTCCTCCCGGCCGGGGAAGCCGCCGAAGCAATAGCGATCCGCCACCACCATGGCGCCGCACATCTCCAGAAGCTTGGTGAACTCGGGATCGTCGATCTCGCTGCCCGCCACCACCACGCGGGCGCGGAACGGGAATACCGGCTCCGGCTGCCGCGTTTGCAGCTCCTTCAGCGTCTCCTCCAGATAGGGCAGGATCAGGTCGTGGGGGCAGACCTGACTGACCAGCACGATCACATGGTACTCGTAACCGGTGATGGGCGGATTTTCCAGCTTTCGGAAGTCCCCGATGGCGGTGACCACGCGGCAAAGCCGGTTGTGGCGCTCTACCGCCTCCCGCAGCGCCGCATCGGACACGTCTACCCCGTAGTGGTCGCGGAGCACGTCCAGCACCTTCAGCTGCAGCTGGGCCTTGTAGTAGTCCAGACTGGTCTCGTCCCCCTTCATGGGCGGGTCGATGATGGTGGTGACGAACTGTGGATTCTGCACCGACTGGAGCAGGGCGAAATGCTCCTCCATCCGCTCCATAGCGGCACAGCCCTCCGCGCCGAACAACGCGTTCAGGTAGTTGAAGCCGCCCTCGATGGCGCGCTCCAAAATGCAGCGCACATAGGGGCAGTTCCGGTTGGTCATGTAGTACGACGCCACCTCCGCCGTACCGCTGTCGGGCGCCCGCAGCCGCGAGGAAAAGCAGCCCTTCAGGTTCAGCAGCACCTCCGGGATATAGTAGCAGTTATACCCCAAAGCCAGCTGTCCTTCGTCGACGGCCTGCTCCACCAGCGTGTTGTGGGACTGCCGCAGCAGCTCCTCGAAAAAGATCATGTGCTTCAAGTCTTTCATGGGCAAAACTCCTTTTGACAGGGACGCTCCCTGAATTTTGGCGATTTGTCTGTGCTTGGCACACCATGTGTACGCTTATGTCTGTATTTTATCATTTTCCGTCAAATCTCGCAAGAACAGAACCGCGTTTTTTGTTGATTTTCGCAAAAAAGGATGACCACCGAAGTGGTCATCCTTTTTTCGATTTATTTCCAAAGAGAACAAAGCAGGTCGGTGTAAGCCGACGGGTTTTCGATGGGCAGCCCCGCAATAAGAAGCGCCTGGTTGTACAGGATCTCCGCGTATTTTTTGGCACGCTCCGGGTCCAGCACCCGCGCCGTCTCAAGCGCCATAAATGCCGGATGATCCACATTGAGCTCCAGAATACGCTTGGCCTTCAGCCCAAGCTCCGGCTGCACCGCCGTGAAATACTTCTCCATCTCGAAGGTCACACCCTCGCCGCTGGTGAGGCACACCGGATGGGTCTTCAGCTTGGTGGACGCCTTCACCGTGTCCACGCGGTCGCCCAAGACCTCCTTGATGAAGCCAAAGGACTCCTTATAACGCTCGGTCTCGTCCGGCTTCTGCTCGTCCCCCAGCTCCAGATCGCCGTCAATGGCGGAGCGGAAGGGCTTGTCCTGATAGGTGTGCAGGATATCGGACAGGAACTCGTCCGCCTTATCCGTGAAGTACAGGATCTCCATGCTGTGATCCTTCAGCAGCTCTGTCTGGGGCATATGGTCGATGGCCTCCACCGTGTCGCCGGAGGCGAAGTAGATGTACTTCTGCCCCTCTTGCATCCGGCCCACATACTCCGCCAGCGTCACCAGCTTCTTCTCCGTGGAGGAGTAGAACAGCAGCAGATCCTGTAAAGTCTCCTTCTTGGCGCCGTAGTTGTCCATGGCGCACATTTTCAGCTGCCGGCCGTAGCTCTGCCAGAACTGCTCGTACTTCTCCCGCTCGTCCCGCAGCAGACGCTCCAGCTCCGCCTTGATCTTCTTCTCCAGATTGGTGCAGATGAGCTTCAGCTGCCGGTCGTGCTGCAAAAGCTCACGGGAGATGTTCAGATTCAGGTCAGGTGAGTCCACCACGCCCCGGACGAAGTTGAAGCACTCCGGCACCAGATCGGCGCATTTGTCCATGATCATCACTCCGGCAGAGTAAAGCTGCAAACCGCTCTCGTAGTCCTCTGTGTAATACCGCCCGGTGGCCTTGGACGGGATAAACAGCATGGCCTTGTAGGTCACAGCGCCCTCGGCGGATACGGTGATAACGCTCAGCGGCGGGTTGGGGTCGGCAAAGCGCTGCTGATAGAACTCGTCGTACTCCTCCTTGGTGACGTCGCCCTTCTTCCGCTGCCACAGGGGAACCATGCTGTTGAGGGTCTCCCACTCGAACTTCTCCTCGTACTCCGGGTTCTCCTCGGTGCTGCCCTCCTTCAGGACGGGATGAGGCAGCTCCATACGGATGGGGAAGCGGATGTAGTCGGAATACTTCTTCACCAGCTTTTGCAGCGGGTACTCCCGCAGGTACTGGCTGTACTCGTCCTTCTCCTCGCCGTCCTCCTTGATGTGCATGATGATGTCGGTACCCACCGTCTCCTTTTCGCAGGGCTCGATGGTGTAGCCGTCCACGCCGGCGGACTGCCACTTCCACGCCTGCTCCTGCCCGTACTTCCGGGTGATAACGGTGATCTCGTCCGCCACCATAAAGGCGGAGTAGAAGCCCACGCCGAACTGGCCGATAATGTCGGTGTCCGCACCGGCGTCGCCGTCCATCTCCTGCCGGAACTTGAGGCTGCCGGAGGAGGCGATGACGCCCAGATTGTTCTCCAGATCCTCCCGGTCCATGCCGATGCCGTTGTCGCTGACGGTCAGCAGCCGCTTTTCCTTGTCCAACACCAGCCTGATGGCAAACTCATCCCGCTTGATGCCCACCTTGTCATCGGTCAGGCTGAGGTAGCACAGCTTGTCGATGGCGTCGGAGGCGTTGGAGATGATCTCCCGCAGGAAGATCTCCTTGTGGGTGTAGATGGAGTTGATCATCAGATCCAACAGCCGCTTGGACTCCGCCTTAAATTCTTTTCTTTCCATACAGGACACTCCTTTTGCGTTGATATCGCTTCACAGCGTTTCGGGGAGATGCGCAGCGCACCTCCCCGTTGTATACCTTTTTGCGGTGCTTACCGCGCTTTCCGGGCCACCAGCCAGCCCACGCAGGACAGCAGCGCCACAGAGCCGGACACGATCATCACACCCAGCAGCATCGGCGCCAGATGCGCTTTCAGCTTACCGCCCACACACCGGGCCAGTTTGCCGGACAGCCTCGCCGCCAGACGTCCCACCGCGGCAACGGCGCTTCTGGCCGTGGAAAGCCCCAGCGATACGCCCTTCCCTACCAACGACAGTGCGACGCTCGCCGCCTTCTTCGCCGCATCGGCGAGCACATGTAAAAACTTCTTCATGGGCAGCCTCCTTATCTCGTCGTTTTATACCAATTCACAATATCTGTCAAGTTCTCCTGCTTTACAGCGCTGGCGCCCCTTGTGGCCATATCGTAGGTCAGCTGTTGGGCGGGGGTCAGGCTCGCCTTCCCCTCCAGCGTCCGGCGGATATCCCGGCATTTCACCTGCATGATCCATTTGTACGGCCCATGGAGCCTGCGGATATCAAAGCCTCCCTGTAAGGTGAACACCTGCACCTCCGGTGACAGCTTCAGCTTCTGCCGCAGCTTGTCCGATGCGGCCTTCGTGGCAGGCCCCATGCCCACCTGACATACGGCGCGCACCTTGTAGAGCCGGTCAGCCTTGGCGTATCCCTTGACATTGCCCGCCATGAGCCAACCCAGGAAGACGACCTCCCGCTGGGGCTGCGGGTCGCTCACCCGATGCAGGTCATACACCGGTAGGCCGGTCAGTTCCCCCAGCATCCGCGCATATTCCGCGGTGTAGCCGCTGTTGGATGTGTACACGATGGCTGAGATCATCGGACATTCCTCCTGTCACTATTATAGCTGTGCCGCCGTCGGCTGTCAACGCGCCGTCACGCCGTTTTAGGCACATGGCGCTTATCGCATAAACCGGTCGATGGCCTGGTTCAGCGCCTCGATCGGCTCCATGTCGTCGGCCTCCACCGCGTCCACGATGCAGTGGGCGATGTGATCCTTCAGGATCACGCGGCCTGTGCTGTTCAGGGCGGAGATCACGGCGCTGAGCTGCACCAGCACCTCGGCGCAGTCCTCGCCCCGCTCGATCATTTTCCGCACCGCCTCCAGATGCCCCTGCGCCCGGGAGATGCGGTTGAGCACCGCCTTCGTCTGCTGGTGGGCGTGCTGGTGGCTGTGGGTATGTGTCGTTCCGTTTTCGTCCACATGGTCGTGGACATGGTTCTCGCGCATTGTACTGCTCCTTTTACCGGTTCATGGGATCGCCGAGCATCCGGGGCGGGTCGCCGTCCCTCTTCAGATGTATGCGCACAAGCGCCTCTCCCCTTTGGGAAATTATACATAATTCCGCTTTTGATGTCAATTCAATTGTCTGTTTTGCACAGATAATGGACAGTTTGTTGCTATCTGTCCGTTAAACCTGCAAAAAGCATCGGCGAATTGACTTCTCCCCCGCACCGTGCTAAGATAGAGCCAACTTTGAACAGGAGGTGGGCCTATGTGCCATGAACACGATCACGACCACGATCACGACCATGTGCATCCCCATGACCATGAACACACCCATTCCCACGGTCACCACTCGCCGGAGGAGGCGCTGGCACTGCTGACGTATATGCTGGGTCACAACCGCCACCACGCCCAGGAGCTGCACGAGCTGGCCCACGATGTGGACGGCGAGGCCCAGCAGCTGCTCCACGATGCGGTGGTGAACTTTACGCTGGGCAACGAAAAGCTGGAGGAAGCCCTCCGCATCCTGAAGGGGGAATAACGATGTGCCTGTCCACCGTCTACAACACCGCTCAGCAGGTGCTGTGTAAAAATGTGGCCTCCGTCACGGAGAAGGACGGTCAGCTGATCTTCACAGACATTATGGGCGTCCCCACCGCCGTCACCGGCAGCATCCAGAAGATCGACCTGATGGACAACATCATTGTCATCCGTCAGTCCGGCCAGTAAACAAAAAAGTTCGCTCTGCTCCCACATAAAAAAGGAAACGGCGCTGCCGTTTCCTTTTTTGTATCTCGTGACCTCCGCGCGCCTGACGGAACGGCGTCTGCCGTCCTGTGGTCTCGCGCGTAAAACTTCTGCTTGGCGCTATGCCGCACCGATTTTTGTCGGAGTCGCCTCCGTTACAAAAATCATGCTGTCGTACAGCACCGCCGGAGGCTGAAACATCCGGTAGCTGGGCGGCAGAATGTGCATCAGGGGCGAGTAGCTTTCCCCCAGCGTTCCCATGTAGGTGTATGCCGCAGCTTGCCTCCCCAGCTCGGAGTTCTCCGGAATCCTGCCAAAATCCAGCCAACAGCTATCGAGACCCGCCAGCTTTGCCGCCTTTGCGAAGGGGTCGTGGGAGTAAAACACCTGCGTTGTGCGCTTATCAGGCCGGCGCGCCGGCATATTGCAGCGGGTCTTATAAAAGTCGGTGCCAATGACATAGTAGCCATTGGACGCATCTTTTGAAAGGAGCTTGCCCATGGAATCAAGGCTGCCCCATTTCGCCACATGGCTGTTATGCCCGGTTACAAAGATGCTCCCGTGGCCGCTTAGCTGCTCCTGTCGGGAGATCCATTGCACGTTGTCCGCCATGTAGCGATCCCTTACCGCACCGCCGTCCGAAGTTGTCAGCGTCTGAAGCTCGGCGTGCTGCATCAGCACCTCCGCAAAGTGGATAGCCTGCGGCGAACCGCCCTTGTCTTCCAACGCCTCCTTCACCTGCGAAAGGATCATCTTTCGAGTGGAGATATCGTATTCGCTGCGCCAATTTTCGCCTTCTGCAAGGCAGCGCAGGTCTGTCGCGTCCACACCTAATTCCTCGCAGGCTTCCGCCAAAAACCTCATACTGTATGCGAGGCGCTGCATATCGAAGCCGTAAAAACGGAGGTCCTCTCCTTCCGGCGCGTTGTCATTGTATCGGCGCATATAGGAGATCAGCTCCGCCATCTCATCCGTCCGATAGATGGCAAACCCGATGGCCGCCGCGGCTTCCTGCGCGGTGCCGCTGCCGCCGTGGATATACCGGTTTACCTGCTCGCAGCCACCGCAATCGCCCTCAAGAGCAAAGGCGCGGACGCCGTTGCGCTCCACCAGCTGCTTGAAGACCTCCAGCTTCAACCGCTGGAATTCCGCATTTCCGTGGGTGGCTTCTCCCAGCGCGATGATCCTTGCGTCTTCCGGCACGGTCATGCTCTCCACAGGCTCTGCATACGCTGCAAACGCAGTCAGGTCCACGCTCTCCCCAGTGCCAAAGCCGCCGAAGCGCATAAATACAAGCGCCGCTAAAGCGATTGCACCGCATAAACCCCATAGAATATATCTGATCTTAAACTTTCTTGCCTTTTTCTTCATTACCGTCTCTTTCCCGTTATTCCATCAAAGCTTCCTGCCTCCGCTTTTGCGCTCACTGTACCTCTTGCAGTATTTCTTCCGCCGTGGTATGGAACAGCTTCGCCAGCATCAGCAGGTTGGATGTACTCGGCTCAGATGCACCCGTCTCCCATTTTGAGACGGCCTGTCTGCTTACGCCGATGGACTCCGCCACAAACTCCTGCGTCATTTTGCACGCTTCACGGCGCTGCTTCAATGCCTCGCCGAGGGACTTTTTGATGCCGGACTTTTCCTTTCTGGCGTCGCTTGCTTTGAGATATCGAACCAATGCCTTGATAAGGAATATCCCGAGAACAATAAAGGTCGCCAACACCGCCAGCCCTATCAGAAGTACACCCCCGAAAACGCCGGCGCCTAACGCATCATATTTCATTCGATCACCTCTTTTCGTGGCTTCATGATAGCAAAAGCGCACGGTTGCCGCCACCAACTATCCCGCTAATTCTGCGGTTGCGGTCGGTTGCGGAAGTAAAAACGCAGTTTTGTGAAGGAAAAAGGCATATCTGTGTATCCATGCTCGAAGCAGCAAGCCAAGTGCTCTCATCGTATCATACCGTGAAAGTGGTTGCAATACGTTCCGCCGCAAAGGTGGACAGACATAGATCGTTTGCGCCAAAGTAGCCACTGCGAGAAATGCCGCATATGCAAGCAAAAAGACCCGAAACCGTTTTGTTCCCCCCTGACAGGGGTAACAACTAATCTCAGGGATCCCCCGACAGGTTATCGTGTTTACGATGCCTGTCGGGGTTCTTCTGTTTTCAGGGGTTGCAGGCTTTCCATGTCCTGATGCTGTTTGTCTATGAAACCGATGCCGTTGTAGTAGATCTCCGCGGTCTGCGGCGCGTGTTTAGACCACTTCACCTCTTTTTCGTGCACCACGATCTTCTCAATAAACAGCCGCAGCAGTTCCGGCGTTAGTTCCGTAATGTCCATGTACCGCTTCGCCTTGTCGAGGAAACCATCCGTCCCGCTCACCGTTTCCCGCAGGCGTTGGATGTCAGCTTCATTCTGCGGGATACCTGCGGCGATTTGATTCTGCTCCTCCGTGTAACTGCTTGAGAGCATTTGGAACTGCTCTGTAGTAATGCGGCTAAGCACACTGTCCTCATACAGCTTCTTGAAGATGGCATCCAGTTCGGCTTTCCGCTTCCGCATGGCGGCCAGTTCTTTCTCCTGCCTGCGAATTTCACGCTGGATCTCGGCGGACTGCCTGCTGCCAATATAGGCGGCAAATTCTTCTGGACGTTCCCGTGCCATGGCCGTTACCCTCCGCAGATCCTCCAACACCACCTCATCCAGAACGCACTCTCGAATATAGTGGCCTGTGCAGGATTCTCCATCCTTCTTGTAGGTGCGACATGTGAAATGGTTGTAGCTGGCAGACATGGTATGTGCCCGGTGCAGCACCATATTGGAGCCGCAGTCGGCGCAGAACACAAGACCGGAATACTTATTCTGTTCTTCCATCTTCGTAGGGCGGCGTCTGTTCTTCCTCACCCGCTGCACGATGTCCCAGACCTCCTGGGTAATGAGAGCGGGATGGGTGTCCTTAAACACCAGACATTCTTCTCTGGAATGTTCCACCCGTCGCTTATCCTTATAGGACTTGGTGCTGTATTTCATGTTGACGGTATTGCCCAGATAAATCTCGTTTTCCAGAAGATTAGCAATGGCACTGTCAGACCAGTTATATGGATGTGCGGTGTCCAGACAGGTATGATTCATGCCATACCTGGTATAGGCGTACATGGTGGGCGTCAGCACCTGTTCTTTTTTCAAGATTCTGGCGATCTGGCTGGGGCCGTTGCCGCTGGCGCACATGGCGAATATCCTGCGGACGATGGCCGCTGCTTCATCATCTACCGCCAGCTTCTTTGTTTCCGGATCCTTGATGTAGCCATAAGGCGCTCTGGTCCCCAGCCGTTCTCCACGCTCCGCCTTGGCTTTCAGCACCGCCCGGATTTTCCGGCTGGTGTCCCGAATAAACCACTCGTTGAACAAATTTTTGAACGGCATGAGGTCATTGCTCTCGCTGCTGTCAGTGTCTACATTGTCATTGATAGCGATGTAGCGTACGCCGAACATGGGAAAGCGTTCCTCAATGTAGAGACCGGTATGAAGTTGGTTACGTCCCAGTCTGGAAAGGTCCTTGGTGACGATGATTCCAATCTCACCGTTCTCCATGTCGGAAATCATCTGCTGAAATGCGGGCCTTTGGAAATTTCCACCGGAAAAACCGTCATCCACATAGAAGCAGGGATTGGGGAAATGGTGATCTTCCGCGAACTTCTGTAAAATGGCTTTTTGATTCTGGATCGAGTTCGAATCGCCCTCCAGACCGTCATCCTGGCTGAGACGGCAGTACAGGGCGGTTTTCTTCAGGTTTGACATTGTCTCTTGTCCTCCTTTGGGTCAAACCGTTCAGAGCATTGTGATACCACAATACCCTGAACGGCCTGAAATGTCCAGCCCTTTAGGCACACATCTTTCCCTGCTGAAACTCCAGTTCCGCCAATGCCTTCAGCTTGTCCGCCGGGGTCTCGGTTCCCTGTTTCGGGAACACAGAAACCACCCGGATCACTCGTCCGCAGGAGATCTGAAAGCGTTCCGTGCGGATGAACTCGTCCTCATGTGATTTGCTTGTGATAGGCTGCACCTCTTTCTTCTTATTCGGGGGGACTGCGGCGTTTCCTGCCCCACACGGGCGTTCTCCCACTCTGGCAGGCATGGTTCGCCCGGGAGGTAGGAGAAGGCCACACGGGGCAACACAGGGCCAGCATGGGGCACCGCCTGACCGCTTTCGGCAATGTTTCCCAAAGCGGTTCTCTGCTTCTGCGCCGCACCCCTCATTGTCCTACCCGAAAAAACAGCGTGGTGAATAACCAGAAATTAAAAAATTCTACAAAAAATTTGATGGTGCAGGGTGTTTCATTGACCCCCTGCCGCCGAAATTGAGGGTGTCTGCCAGACACCCTCATCGCAGAAAATCCATGCAAAAAATTGGAGGACAGACCCTTGCAAAGTCTGTCCGCTGATGGTAACATGCCACAAATCGCAGAAGGAGGCATGGAACATGATGTATGTTTTTTGATGATGGCAATGACACTGCTGGGCGGGATCGTCCGTCTGGCACAGGCTCTGCGGCTGTCTGTGCCGCTGCTGTACGGCGCACTGGTGATCACGGTGTTTCGCCCGTGGTATCTGACGCACACTGCATTGGCAGATGGCATTTTCTTTGTACTGGTGGGCCTCGTGGCACTGTCCTGGGTGGTGTCCCTGATCCGTGTGGTGAGAGAAATGGTAGTGTGACGATAAGGTTTGGCAAGATTGCCAAACCTTACTTTCTGACAACCTTGTTAAAAAGCAACAACGGGTTCGGTGAATTCACCGAACCCGTTGTTTCATATAAACCGCTTTTGACAAGATTGTCAGAAGCGGTATTGAGATTGGTGAGGAAGGGTTGACAATATTGTCAACCCTTCCTCACTTCATGCCGCTTCCATTTTCATGAGTTTCCCTTTCAAGGCCGGGTTTGGCAACCTTGCCAAACCCGATTTTACATACTTACATTCCGGCAATTCTGCCGAAAAGTTTCCGCCCGCAGGCGGCATGGGGGACTGGGGCGAGCCCCAGCAAGCGCGTTTGTCATACAAATGCTATGCTTGCGTCAACGCCGCCACAGGCGGCGTTGGTATCTCAAAGGTGCCGATAATACTCCTTATGAGAAAATCGGCGATGAAGTGCGGTCGCTGGCGGATGAGGTACCGTTTGACATCCCCGATTCGTGGGAGTGGGTGCGTATTCGCTCCTTGGGAGAGATTGTGCGCGGTAGCGGCATAAAGCGGAACGAAACAGTTCAACAGGGTCTCCCGTGCGTCCGCTACGGTGAGCTCTATACAACCTATCAGACATCGTTCACTTCAGCTGTTTCATTTATTGCCCCTGATCTCTACGAGAAATGTAAGCATTTTTCGTATGGCGATGTGCTCATGACTCTTACCGGCGAGAATAAGCCGGATATAGTCCAGCAGCTTTTCTTGTCCGTCCATCCTGATACCCCCGTCAGATTGATTTTTTCCATGATACCATATCTGGGAGTATGGAGCCAGAGAAACCGGCGATTTTCTGCTGGTAAATTCTACGCATTTAGAGCGGCACTATGGCGGGGATAGGATAAAACACTCACATACCCCGCCGACTATGCGGGAAAAACCTTGAAATATAGGGCTTTTTAAGGCCCTAAATGCGTAGGTTGGTGCTTTGTTGCGATATGCTCCACGGTTACGGTGTATTGTTCATATTCTGTTTTCGGGAATCTTTATGAAATCTTCAAAATTGCCCGGTATGCTATCCGTAAAATCAAAGAAAGGACTTGATTATATGGATATGATTTTGAAAACGACTGACCTCTGCAAAAATTTCAAGGGGCAAATGGCGGTAAACAATGTGTCACTGAACATCCGGCGCAACTCGGTTTATGGTCTGCTGGGGCCGAATGGGGCTGGCAAATCCACGATCTTAAAAATGCTCACCGGCATTTTGCGCCCCACATCGGGAAGCATCGAGTTTGACGGCCACCCGTGGAAGCGGAATGATCTGGAGCATATCGGTGCTTTGATTGAGATGCCCCCGCTTTACGAAAATCTGACTGCATACGAAAATCTCAAAGTCAGAACTACATTGCTCGGCCTGGACGATGCACGAATTAACGAGGTATTGCAAATTGTCCAGCTCACGAATACCGGCAAGAAACGGGCCGGGCAGTTTTCTCTTGGTATGAAGCAGCGGCTTGGTATTGCTATTGCATTGCTGAACAGTCCCCAGCTTTTGATTCTGGATGAACCGACTAACGGCCTTGACCCTTTAGGGATTGAGGAACTTCGAGAGTTAATTCGCTCTTTTCCCTGCAAAGGGATTACAGTTATTTTGTCCAGCCATATTCTGTCAGAAGTCCAGCAGATTGCAGATCATGTGGGTATCATTGCTGGCGGCGTCCTTGGATATGAGGGAGAGCTTCGCGCCGGTGAAGATTTGGAACAACTCTTTATGGATGTTATTCGCAGAAATGGTAAGGAGGGATATTAAATGGAGATGGCATATATTCAGGCAGAGAACCTAAAGCATAAGAGAACTTTCACAAAAACGCTGATCGTTCTGGCCCCGTTTGTAACTGCGCTTATGAACTTTTTTGCCCCTCTTTGGTTCCAGCTCAATTCTTATAATTGGTGGTATATCCTGCTTTATCCTGGATTCCTTACGCTCACCTGTGCCTTGATTGAACAGCGGGATAATGGCAAACTAAAATATCGTGCCGTTGCTTCATTGCCTGTTTCGCAGAACAAAGTCTGGAAAGCAAAAATTGGAGTGGCCGGTATTTACTCCTGTGTGGGGAATTTCATTTTCCTGGCGCTAAATCTGTTGGGCGGTTTTGCAATATTAGTTATCAACGAAATTCCCCTGACAATCGGAATTTGGCAGGCTGCGGCCGGAACAGCTTGTATTGTCATTGCAAGCCTATGGGAAGTTCCGCTGTGCTTATGGTTATCAAAAAAAGTTGGTATCTTTGTCACGGTTATTCTTAATGCCGGACTTGGAAGCGTTTTAGGGATTTTCACGGCTACAACCTCTTTGTGGATGATCTGCCCGTATAGCTGGGTGCCGCATCTTATGATTTCCGTGTTAGGTATTTTGCCTAATGGTGAGCCGGTTGCAGATCAGAGTACGGCAATGGCATTTTGGATGATTATACTTGTATTGGTCATTTCGCTGGCCTGGTTTGCGGCGCTGTCATTTTTAACTGCAAGATGGTTTGAGAAAAAGGAGGTGGGGTAACTATGGTATCTGTGGTTCGCTGCTGGAAAGCAGAATATCAGAAGTGTAAACATAGCATTTTGCTCTATATGCACAGCATGATTCCGATTATATGTGCGGCGATTTTTGCGGGTTACTATCATATATCCAGATGGGAACTGGCAACCAAAATCAGTGCCTATCTGGAAGTGCTGGCCGTTGCGTTCCCGTTTCTGATCGGCATTATTGTGGGCCTGGTTGTTCAGATCGAAAATCAGGCCGGGCATTATCAGCTTTTGTTGGGAACAATCCCATCTCGCATGGCAACGTATATTGGTAAACTTGGTTTTCTGATGATCTGTGCTTTTGGCGCAACATTTTTAGCGTTAGGAACATTCGCTGCACTATATAGGGATGCTCCGGCAAGCCTTTACCTGAAAGCAGGGATTCTATTGTTGATTACCATGCTTCCCATTTACCTGATTCATTTGTTTGTGGGAATGAGCTTCGGAAAAGGTGCATCTATGGGATTGGGAATTGCAGGGAGTTTAATAGCTGCCCTTATGATAACAGGGCTTGGTGACGCTACATGGAAATATATTCCCTGGGCCTGGGGCGTTCGTGCTATGGATTACACTGTGCTTGCATGGGATAGCCCCCAACTGTATGCACAGGTAAAAACCGATTTTTTCAGCGGTATGATTATTTCTGTATGCTGCACTGTTTGTCTGCTGATTGCCAGTTTGGTTTGGTTTCATGGTTGGGAGGGAGGTAAAAACAGTGAATAAAAAGTGCCTGTTTGCCGTGGTAATTGTGCTTGTAAGTCTTATATGCTTATCGGCCTGCGGTGCGCTCCGCGATACCGCCGATAAAAATAAGGCGTTAAATGAATCTCTGCCGTATTATGAGCTGAACGCCGCAAACTATGATGAAATTTCATATAACGGCCTGACATATACCATAACGGATGAATGTCTTGAAATGTCAGAACTGCAAGAAGAAATCGGGCAGGTATCGAAACGCTTCAAAAATGTGGCGGGGGAAGATTTCAGTTTCGGCTACGTTTACAGTATTGTGGATGTGGATATAAGCAATGCCGTAGCTGTAAATATCAACAATGAATATCGGAAAGCTGACATTAAAAATAATGATGAGTAACCTCGACAATGTGGTATAATGGGGCGGGAGGTGATTTTTTGACCCACTTACTTGTAGTTGACGATGAAGTTTCTATCTTGGAATTGATTAAGAACAGTTTGGGGAAAGATGGATATTTGATAACAGTCTGTCAAAATGCGGATGATGTAGACATCAAAAAGCTGCATTTCTATGACCTCATTCTTTTGGATGTGATGATGCCTGGCACAGACGGGTTTGAGTTTTGCAAACAGATCAGGAATATGGTAGACTGCCCGATTCTCTTTCTGACCGCAAAGACATTAGAGGAAGATATATTGTTTGGATTGGGCATCGGTGCGGATGATTATATTACGAAACCTTTTCGTATTCAGGAGCTTCGCGCCCGTGTCGCGGCACATTTACGCAGAGAAAAAAGGGAGCATCACAGCACACTTTCATTTGAGCCTGATATAAGATTTGACCTTTCCGCAAAGGTACTGTATGTTTCAGAACAGCCGGTTCCCCTTACCAAAAGCGAGTATTCAATCTGTGAATACCTTGCGAAAAACCGGGGACAGGTTTTTACAAAAGAACAAATCTATGAAGCCGTTTTCGGGTTTGATGGAATAGGCGATAACTCTACGATCTCAACGCATATAAAAAATATTCGTGCGAAATTGGAGCATTTCAAAATAAGTCCGATCAGCACCGTATGGGGGATAGGATATAAATGGGAGTGAAAAAGAAACCTACATTGAAAATATTGTTTCGCCAGTTTGCTATCTCCCTCATTGTCATGCTGGTAGCGGCAATTATTGTCCCTTCTGGTTTGGAGGGACTTGCTGTAAATGCTGGATTAGCTACAAGAGCAAATCTAAGTGAATTGCAGGTAAAAGAGATCATTCCAACGCTGACGATTGCCCCGGATATTACAAAGGTTGTGATTCCACAGGGATGCGGCTACTTAATTCTGGACAAGAACTTTAATGAGCTTTACAGCAATATGGACGATGATGAAAAAGAAATTGCCCTGCTGTACGCAAAGGGAGAATATATTGAATATGCTACGGGGAGGCAGTTTGCACTTGTTGTCCGGGAAAACGAATTTTGCGTTTTAAGGTATTATATTGGTTCTCAATTTACAGTGTCATGGCTACCGGAATATTTTCCATCTCCTGACACGCTTGCGTTTATCCTGATGGCTGTAAATTCGCTGCTGGTCATTATCATACTGACCGCCAGATTTGCTAAGAACCTGCGTACACAACTGACCCCGCTTTTTGAAGCAACTGCGGAGGTTTCAAAGCAAAACCTTGATTTTGAAGTAGGACACGCCAAAATCAAAGAGTTTGAAGATGTCCTTGCATCTTTTTCAGATATGAAAGATAATCTGAAAATTTCGTTAGAACGGCAATGGAAAACCGAACAGACACAGAAAGAGCAAATCGCCGCGCTTGCCCATGATTTGAAAACGCCTCTGACGGTTATTCAAGGAAATGCTGATTTACTCACAGAAACAAATCTTGATGATGAGCAACGATTATACGCTGGTTACGTCGTGGAAAGCTCCGGCCAGATGCAGTCATATATTCAAACCCTGATTGATATATCACGGGCGGCGGTTGGTTATCAGCTCCATATTGAAAGTATAGACTTGCCAGCGTTCATGCAGCACTTGTTCGGTTATATGGAATCACTATGCCGGACAAAAGAAATCCGGCTGCAAATGAATACTGTTTCACTCCCTCAAATGCTGAAATTTGATAGGGTGCTGATAGAACGTGCTATTATGAATGTTATCAGTAATGGGCTGGACTACTCCCCGCAAGGCGGAACGCTTTATGTGGATGTTCAGAGTAACAACGGTTTCGTGGAAATTTCAGTCACAGACGAGGGAACGGGGTTTTCTAAAGAGGCATTATGCCACGCACAGGAACGGTTCTATATGGGCGATCAAAGCCGCAATTCAAAGTTACACTTTGGTATGGGTCTATATATTACAAATTCGATTATGGAACAACATAATGGTCAGCTTATTTTAGAAAATTCAAAAGAAACCGGCGGCGCAAAGGTTACTATGAAACTTCCTTGCTGATTTTCCGATAGTGTAATGGACGTCTTTTATGTCCGTCCATTTTTCAAATCTTTATGGAATCTTCAAAAATTCCTCTTATCATGTATCTAAAGAAAAAACATCTGCCCAGCGGCAGAAAAGAAAAAAACCGCTGCTGGGCAGACCCATTTTCACGCTTAATTTATATTCACTGGTGGCGGTTTTGAGAAATCAAGGCCGCTGCTTTCTTTCTGTCATTCCCAGCAGTTAAAGGCATGGCGGCCCACGGGAGGACGCCGCCATGCTGTTTTACTATCATTATAATCTAATCCACTTCTACCGCTTAAAAAAAGCCTTGCCCCGCCACGGGAATATTCCGGCTATGAGTATGAACTATA
>ERZ506978.13-NODE-13-length-147929-cov-9.526955_pt1 | contig 147929 bp, 117 predicted proteins | sample MGYA00512888_ERZ506978 | MGnify/ENA metagenome assembly ERZ506978
ATATCCCTACAAGGTCGGCAAAAAGAAGGTGTACATGACACCATCTGCTGCTGAGGCGCAGGAGCTTATCCGTGCAGACAAGCATCCCAAAAGCACCCGCTACGGCAGACAGAATCCCATCTCCGAACGCTGGAACAGCGAGGAACAGCTTGTATCATGGCGGGTGGCATGGGCTGATGTGACCAACCGTTATCTGGAAAGTGCTGGACGGGAAGAACGCATTGACCATCGCAGCAACGCTGCACGGGGGCTGGATGAGATCCCCACCATCCATGAGGGCGTGACAGTGCAGGCATTAGAGCGTAAAGGAATCGTCTCTGACCGCTGCGAGATGAACCGGCAGATCAGGGCAGACAATGCGCTGCTGCGGGAGCTGAAAGCCGAAATCAAGAAGCTGGCCGCACTGGTCGCTCGTACTGTCCCCGCCATTGCGGAAGGGCTGGAAAAGCTACGCAGCCGTGTGCTGATCTTCTGCTATCAGCTCTCTCATATTCGCAACGGCAAATCGCATATTCAAAAATCCCTTGCCGTATGGAAGCCGGAGCTGGAGCGTTACACCGGTCTGGTGCAGCAAATCAAGGAAAAGAGCAAGGAACGCAAAACATTGGTTGCCGAGAAAAAGGCATTGCCAATATACCATGTGAAACGCCACAAGGCGCTGGCTGTCCGCATTGCAGAGCTGACGGAAGATTTAGAGGAACTGCGTTCCGAAAAGGCGCTTCTTTTTCAAAAACTTGAGTATGCGGAGGATGCAGGCGCAGAGGAATTCCGCAAGGATATTGCCACCATGGAGGCTGGACTGAAAAAGCTGGAGGCGCAGGAGCAAAGATACTCTGCCGAGTTGGATAAGGCGCTGGCTGAATACGCAGAGCTGAAGGCACAGGCTTCGGATTTTGATTCGGTGGAGCTGTACCAAGCACGGCAGGTCCTCCGTCCTGCGCAGGAAAAGGCAGCGGAAAGGCAGTTGGAGGAAACCTTGCAGAAGAAGCCTTCTCTTATTATGCTGCTCAGCGCAAAGCAGGAAGTATCCAGACTGCTTGGAGAGGACACAGAAGAGCGGCAGGCACGGCAGATGGTTATTCGTCGGCAACGGTCAGACCCGCAAAAGCCCAAGCACTTCCAGCGCTAAGTGATAAAAATGCACATTTTCCCTATTGACTTTTCAACTCTAATCCGTTAGAATAATACTAACAGATTAGAATGAAAGGCCGATAGAATGAGTACACCAAAAGTTTTTGAAAGCGAATACCGTTTTTGCCTGATCCTTTGGGATCATGAACCCATCAAGAGCAGAGATTTAGCTCAACTTTGTGAAGAGCAACTAGGCTGGAAGGTTACTACCACTTACACGGTAATAAAGCGTTTGTCGGAGCGTGGCGTGATAAAGAATGAGAATACGATCGTTTCTTCGCTGGTATCCAAGGAGCAGATACAGACAGCTGAAATTGAAGAATTGGTCGAGAAGAAATTTGCCGGTTCGATTCCAGCTTTTTTGACCGCATTTACCAAAAGCCAACAGCTCACGGCAGATGAAATTCAGGAGATACAGCAGATGATTGACCGCTTTCGGAAGGAGCATCCGGATGACTGAATTGTTTATGAAGCTGCTTAATATGAGCGTCAATGCCGGATGGCTTGTTCTGGCTGTTCTTCTTGTTCGCATCATGTTCCACAAAGCTCCAAAATGGCTGTTCCCCTTATTGTGGAGCTTTGTTTGGATCCGGCTTCTCATGCCAAACGCATTGCAAAGTCGCTTGAGTGTCATTCCTGATATAAGTGGCTTTTCGGCATCCGAGCAGGGCCTGCTTTCTGCTAAAGGTTTCACTGCTCCTGTTCCTTATGTTGGAATCGTCTGGTGTACTGGTATGGCAGCAATGCTTCTGTTTGAAGCATTAAGCTATGTACATCTCCGCAGCAAAGTAAAAACTGCTGTCCGGCTCTCGTCAAACGTGTATCAAAGCGAGCATGTGAATGCTCCATTTATTCTTGGCCTGTTTGCGCCGCGCATCTATATTCCGTTCCATATAAAGAGCAAGGAATTGGATAGCATAATTGCACATGAACGTGCGCATATAAAACGCCGCGATCATTGGCTAAAGCCCATTGCGTTCTTAATTCTTTCTCTTTATTGGTTCAATCCTTTGATTTGGATTGCGTATTATTTCCTTTGTAAAGATATTGAGTTGGCATGTGACGAATACGCTATCAAGGATATGAGTGATTCTCAGCGCGCTGCGTATTCGCAGACGTTGCTCTCCTGCACTGCAAACCAGCGTATTTTTGCGGCCTGCCCGCTGGCCTTCGGCAGTAAGAATGTGAAAACACGAATCCGTGCTGTACTTTCTTATCGAAAGCCTCATACTTGGATCATAACCGTGACCGCGATACTTGTTTTGGCAGTTGTCGCCTGCTTTATGACAAACCCGAGACAACCAAAAGAAAGTACTGCTCAGGGTAGCAACTATATTGATCTAAATCAGCCTCCAACATTGGACGTGATTCAAAATGGACAAACTATTTCGGATAGAAGTAGTAGCGAAGATCGGCAACGTGAAGTAGAGCTTGAGAGCGCTTTGTTGGGAGAAGCGATAAAGAAGCAAGAGTCTCTTACTCAAATTCAAACAACTGATTTTTACAGATGAAAAGTCCTACGTTATCTATAGGATTGACGTTAATTTAACTGTCGATGTGGTTACATGGAAGGATGGAAAATTCATGAAAATCATTTGAGGAAGCACATGGCCTGTCTGTTCAACGGATTCTGGCTCATGTGCTGAACCAAGAAGACATCAGACAAAAATCAGTTAAAAAGGAGCGTTGTTTATGCAAAAGATCAAGTCACTGGCCGCAGTTTTTCTGGCCCTTTTTATCCTCGCAGCGATTCCGACGCAGGCTCTCGCCGCCGAAGCTCATGTTGATGCTATCACTGCACATACTCATCAATGGTATTTTGACCATTATGACACTACGTATATCCCAATTGACGATGAAACTCACTTAAAGACGCTCTATCCTGTGTATAAATGCTCCGTTTCTGGTTGTAGTGCTTTCGACATCAGGGATGGTTATGAATCAACGCCGTCCCATACAATGACCAGTTACTCGTATACGGGGAGCAATTATCATGCGGGTAATTATCATTATATCCGCTATGAACGGCATTGCGTCCAGTGTGGACATTCCACTGGCTATTGGGATCATTACAGCTGCCCCGGTAATGGGCATTGCATCCTGCCCCAGTCTGTTTTCCCGGTTTTGACAGATAAGTAAGTGACAGCTGAGCAGCGGCATGGGTGAATATTTCTCCCATGCCGCTGCTTGCATTATTGGAGTGCAGTTAAATGATTGTTTTCTTTTACGAAAAGGTGCGCTTAAAGCGCGGCGCTTGGCAGACGGTGAGTATTGTATTGCTGATAGCTTTCCTTTGTGCATTTTTTACTCTCTTTGATGGCTTCATTTGCCAGAAAGAACAGGATATGGAGAGCGCCTACGCAGTGATTCCCGTAACTGTCGTCGTATCCAATCTTACCGGCACGAAAACCGATGACCTGAAAATTACAGACTATATTATCAACTACTTTCTCTCTGACAAATATGCTTATGGCGGGGAGCTTCAGGAAAAAGCATTTTCCTCCTATGTGAAGGATGTTTGCCTGAAAGCATCTGTCTATTACAGCCAAGGGACGGGTTTTTCGAGTCGGCAAAAGCTGATTGGCATTACTTCTGTTGATGCCGCATCGGAATTGGCACCCGTTTCAGGAAATTCGATTACTTATTTTGAAGGATACGACGAATCAATTTTTACCTCAAATAAAGCAGCGTGTCTTGTTTCGACCGCAGCGGCAGAAGAACTGTCGCAAGATACTGATAATAATGGTAATGTCATATTGACGGTTCAGATGTCGCCTGCTGCGACCGGTGAAGCGGCCACACAGATTTCGCTCGAAATTGCTGGGACGTATTCGTCGGAATTTCAAACGATCTATTGTCCATTCAGCTGCGTTGCCGCAGTACAAATAGAGCTGGATGGGAAGATTACGGGGGATAGCTTGAGCGCCACAGTGCGCGATAATCATGAGCTGGACGAATTCCGGCAAATACTGATACGTCACTTCGCAAATGTGGACCCCTCCGGGCATCAAGAAGAAATCAATAATTCTCCAGCTCTCCGATATCAGCAATTTGCCATAACAGTTCATGACGAAACACTCCGCGAAACCCTGAATGCTTTGAATCGAAATCTGCAAACACTGTATCGACTAAAACCAATTTTTGCCTGCATAGAGGTCATGATTGGTGCTGCCGCAGGTTTTTTCTATATTCATATCCGAAGGCGGGAATTTGCCATTGCACGATCTCTTGGTACAAAACGCATTGAAACAGTCATTATGGTATTCGTCGAGATATGTCTGATGTTTTTGGTTGGCGCAGCTATTGGAACAATTCTCATCCTGGTTGTCCAAGAGACTGCCATCCAATATGCCATGGCCGCAGCACTCTTTTTTGCTATGAATGTCGGGGCAATTACAGCTTGCTTGATGGCAACTGGAAAAAGCGGAATCCGATTACTACGGGAGGTTGAGTAGTATGTCCGTATTATCTGTGCAAAGTGTTTCTTATTCATACAAAACAAAATACCAAACTGTTCAGGCTGTAAAAGACGTCTCCTGTGATTTGAGTGCTGGAACTTTTTATGCGTTAGTCGGCAAAAGTGGAAGTGGGAAGACAACGCTGCTTTCATTACTGGCAGGATTGGATACGCCGCAGAGCGGAGACATAATAGTCGGCGGCCAAAGTTTGCGGGAAATCGACGTGGATATCTACCGTCGCAAGCAGGCGTCTGTGATTTACCAAAGCTATAATTTGTTTCCACTTATGACTGTTTGTGAAAACGTCATGTATCCCTTAAAACTGCTGAGGCATTCCGATGCCGATGCAAAAAAAGAGGCGCAGATTGCTCTTGAAAAAGTAGGTCTGGGCGAAAGCTATTGGAAGCGACTTCCTGCCATGCTGTCAGGCGGCGAACAGCAACGAGTCGCAATTGCCAGAACATTAGCCGTTCATACGCAGATCATTCTCGCAGATGAGCCTACGGGAAATCTGGATACAGAAAACAGCACACAAATTATTCAGCTGCTTTCCAGACTGGCACATGAGGAAAACTGCTGTGTAGTGGTTGTCACACATGATCTGGAGGTAGCCAAAGCAGCGGATGTTGTATTCCGTATGGACAGCGGCAGACTCAAGGAGGAAACTGTATGACCCCTTTGAAACAGCTCTTTCGACAACCGGTTCGTTTGTTTGCAATCTTCCTGCTGGTGGGAATGGCCTCCGCTTTTATCTGCCTGAGCGCAGGCGTATTTGCATCCGCTAAAGCAACGCTCGCGCAAATTGAAGAACGTTATGTAACCATTGGTGTCCCAACAACGGAGACAGCAGACGTAGCAACAGAGTACAACGGGCTAACGCTCCACCATGAAGAAAGTGTAATAAGTCAAGATATGTGGGCGTATATGGATCAGCTTGCTGCGGATGGAACAGTCATAAAAGGTGCGTACCAACAAAAATATATCAGTGCTTATTGCCCCTCCATTCAGAGTGTTACCAGCGGCAAGGAAGACGGCACATATGCGCCAAGCCTTGATTCTCCGTATAACAGGGCAATTATGATCGTTCGGGTTACATCGGTAGATAAAACGAATCTGCCGGAGTCTACTGAACTTGCTTCAGTATCTGTTACTGCTTCGATTGAAAACGTTGTTAAAATGCATCCGGACTATGCTGTTCGCAGCACACTGCGCCTCATCATAGGGTGCAACTCTCAGGAAGAGTTAGATGCTCTTGATATCCGTCCCGGAGGGCGGTATTTGGTCTTTGGATCAGATTACATTGACCGCGATTTGGAACTGCGTACAACGTTGGCAGGAACGCACCGATGCTCTGTGGAAGATATTGATTTGTCTAGAATATCCTATGATTTGACAGAGGACGAAAAGAAAACAGCTTCGCCAGATTTTCTGCCGATAGCAAAATATTCCTCTGGTGAAAAAACGGCCATTCTAGGGCAAGACATGGTTGATGCAATAGATTCCTGCACAATGACCGTTACACATTGGCATGGCTTGTATTCTGAAACACAACTGGACTATGCAATTGACGGCTCTGAAACAGGTGTGTTGCTAAACGACCAATACCTTGATGCATACATGACCCAGTTGGAAACGGATCTGGATGTTTTTCCAAGCTCGAATGCAGGAGTGGAATGGCGAAGCGCAGTTCAAGAATTGGATACGCAATATCATACTGTCAGTGTAATTGGTACAGATCTTCTGGAAAGCATGTATTGTTTCCATCAAAAGGACTCTTTCGTAACAGAAGGACGGAGTTTTGGGGCGGACGATTATAAAAATGGCTCTAATGTCTGCCTGATTTCTGAAACAACTGCCATTGCAAGCGGACTCGGTATAGGGGACAGCATTGATTTGTCGTTCTATTGGGGTCCAAACCCTCTTGCTGATTTAACAGCTCCGGAATGGAAGGTACAGCCACAGCGTTTTTCCCAAAAGATTGGGGTTTCGGGTGATGCGAAAACGTATCAGATTATAGGGATTTACCGACAGTCAGACTTGTGGGATACCGCAGACTATCGCTTCCTTCCGAATACCGTCTTTGTCCCTAACACTTCTCTGCCAGAAAACTGCTATAGTAGTCGAAATGGCGTTTTCTTTACATACGTTCTGCAGAACGGAAAGGTATCTGCGCTCCAAGCTGCACTGGAATCGAATGGATACCCGGCAAACATTCTGTTTTGCTTTGATAACGGATACACTGAAATCGCCGAAACTTTGCATGGATTTTACAGCAGTGCGCAGCAGCTTCTTTTCGCTGCCTGCATAACAGCGAGTGCGGCCCTGTTCGTATTTCTTGCTCTGTTTGTAAACCGTCAACGGCGGACGCTTGGCCTGATGCTCTCGCTTGGTTCCGGTAAAAGGACCGCTGTGATGTTTAGCTGGGAGGTAGCTGCAATACCTATCATCCTTGCGACAATAACTGGGATCATTGTTGGAATCCTTACAATGAATGCTACGACACTAAATCTGTTTTCCTCCGTTTCAGAAGTGCTTAATACAAGTTTGAGCGGTGCAGCCACGATTGGATATAACGATATGATAACGGAAGTCGTATCAATGCCAATTGCGGTTATTGTGGCAGGTGTCCTGCAACTGATTGTTTATATTGTGGCGACTTACCTGCATTTGCAGCGGTTGGCGCAACGATCCCCGCTTGAGTTAGTGCGGAAAGGCTAAGTTTCAGTATTGACAAGAAAAAGCAAACTTGATTGGTTATCAATTCCAATACTTCATTTAGAGAGCGCCCTGTCATGATTATGTGCAGGGCGCTCTCTTATGAGGAAAATACCCTTGACAAATCTCGTCTCAGAAAAAAATCCTGGAAAAGTATGCCCGTGAGCATGGATATAGCAATTTCAAATTCTATGTTGATGACGGCATCTCAGGTACGACCTTCAACCGCCCAGGCTTTCAGCAGATGATTGCAGATATTGAGGCAGGTCTTGTCAAGCGTGTTATCATTAAGGATATGTCGCGTTTCGGACGTGATTATCTGCAAGTCGGCATGTATACGGAGATCATGTTTCCCGAACATGATATTCACTTTATTGCGGTGAATGATGGTGTAGACAGTACCCAGGGCGACAACGAGTTTACGCCCTTCCGCAATATCATCAATGAATGGTACGCCAAAGACACCAGCAAAAAAATCCGTGCCGTTATGAAAGTGAAAGGCAATGCAGGAGAACATTTGACTGTTTTGCCTCCGTATGGATACATGAAATCGTCTGATGACAAAAAGCAATGGGTGAAGGATGAAGAAGCCGCCCAGGTAGTTTATGAAATTGGTCTCTATATCATGGATGGTTTGGGACCCTCGCAGATTGCAAGAAAACTGACGGAAAGAAAAATCCTTACTCCGGCTGCTTACTATGCGAGTAAAGGCAGGACAACCAATGTCACAAAGAAAGGTTCTCCTTACGCTTGGGATTCTTCTACGATTGCCGACATCATGGACCGCTGGCGTGAATACCTGGGGCACACAGTTAATTTCAAAACCCGTAAAAAATCCTACAAGAGTAAAAAGACCTTGCACAATCCTGAAAGCGAATGGAAGATTTTTGAGAATACCCACGAAGCCATCTGGACGGAGGCGATTGCCGATGCAGCAAGGCTCGCAAGGCAATCGCGGCGCCGCCCTACAAAGATGGGAGAAATGGGAATGTTCTCCGGCATGATGTTCTGTGCCGATTGCGGCTCCATCATGTACCAATGCAGGGCAACCAATTTCCGGCGCGATCAGGAATATTACCTGTGTTCCGGCTATCGGAAAAGCCGTGATGTATGTGGGCAGACACATTCTATCCGAACTGTTATCCTGGAAGAATTAGTTCTGCAAAATCTGCGCGAGATTGTTTCCTTCGCATCACAGCGCAAAGACGATTTTGTGAAGATGGTCATGGATGCGGATATGCGCCAGCGTAACCGAGGTTTGGCAAAACGGCAGAAAACATTGGTCGATGCCGAAAAGCGGATCGCAGAACTGGATACCATCTTCAAGCGTCTTTATGAAGATACCATTTCTGGAAAACTTTCTGACGAGCGTTTTCAAAAGCTCTCCGTCGGCTACGAGCAAGAGCAGCATCAGCTTCAAGAGGTAGCGGCTACCCTTCGTGGTGAAATCGAGGCGGAGGAACGCAAAAGCGCCAATGTGGAAAGGTTTCTCTCCGTTGTCGAACGGTATACGGAAATTCCCGAATTGACTCCGTGTATCTTGCATGAGTTTATCGAGAAGATTGTTGTCCATGCTGCCAGCGATCCGAAGGGCAAGAACCGTACCCAGGAAATTGACATCTACTATAAGGGCATTGGGGCCCTGGAAGTATCCAAAGTCACTTCATCAAGGCAAGAATGAGAAAAACGGCATAGCCGAAGCTATACCGTTTCTCTCTTGCCTCACGATGTTTTCTTATCGGGAGGCACCTTTGGAAGTCCCGTTCCTTTTTTGTCTCTTATTCCAGCTCGCTGCGGTTGTCCGCCATGGTCTTGGCGAACAGCGACGCGCTGCTGGGCGGCGTATAGGTGATGGCGTTGGCACCCGCCCCAATGGTGGCCAGAATGCTCTCGTCAGTGGGGCCGCCGGTGGCGATGATGGCCATGTCCGGGTACCGCGCCCGCAGCGCCGCCACGATCTCCGGCGTCCGTGCCGCGCCGGACACATTGAGGATGTCTACCCCCGCGTCCAGATAGGGTTGGATATCCATCTTCTCCGAGATGACCGTGTACACCACCGGGATCTCCACGGCGCTCTTGATATCGCGGATCGTCTCCAGTCCGATCTTGCTGTTGCACACCACGCCGTAGGCACCCTGATGCTCCACATAGGCAGCCATGCTGGCGGAACGGATGCCGGTGGTCAGACCGCCGCCCACGCCGCAGAACACCGGCACGTCCGATACGCCGATGATGGCCTGCGTGATGGCAGGCTGGGGCGTGAAGGGGTACACCGCGATGATGGCGTCGGCGTTGATATTCTTGATAATGGCCACATCCGTGCTGAACACCAGAGACTTGATGCGGCGTCCAAACACCCGGATGCCGCTGCACTCGCTGATGCAGCGCGGCACCGACAGCGTGTGCTTGCGCAGGTTGCCCTCATAGGCCGGTACATATTTTCTCACTGGCTTTCCTTTCCCGCTGTTGCATACCTGTTCTAACCGTACTATAATAGCATAAATGGGCAAATCTGTAAATATTTTTGTCCGTGATCTGAACATTCCCTTTATATTGCCTATTTTCCGTACTTTTTCGTGAGGTGAGTTTCATGCTTTCCATTGTGCAGGGTGACATCACCCAGTCCCACGCCGATGCCATCGTCAACGCCGCCAACACCTCCCTGCTGGGCGGCAGCGGCGTGGACGGTGCCATCCACCGCGCCGCCGGGCCGGGACTTCTGGCGGAGTGCCGCACCCTCCACGGCTGTGAGACGGGACAGGCCAAGCTGACCGCCGCCTATGACCTGCCCTGCCGGTACGTCATCCACACCGTCGGCCCCATCTGGCGGGGCGGCGGCCACGGTGAGGCGACGCTGCTGGCCTCCTGCTACCGCAGTGCGCTGACGCTGGCCGTATCCCACGGCTGCCGCAGCGTGGACTTCCCCTCCATCTCCACCGGTGTCTACGGCTACCCGGTGTTACAGGCCGCCCACGTGGCGCTGAAGGCCATTATGGACTTCCTCCGGGAATACCCGGACATGGATGTGCGGATGGTCTGCCACGGCGCGGACACCCTCCACGCCTACCAGGTGGTGTGGAATATGCTCTATCAGGATGTAAAGCCCCACGAGGACTGACAGGACGCAAAAAGGATGCCTCCGGCAGAGCCGGAGGCATCCTTTTTATGCAAATGCTCAGATCTTGATCAGCTCGTACTCCCGCGTACCGATGCCGATCTTCTCGCCGTGCTCCAGACAGATGTGCCAGTCCGTATCCGGGTGGATGCGCTGGAAGTGGTCATGCTCGTGGACATGATCCGCCTCCCCGTCGGCGGCGGAGCCGCGCAGGGGCGTCTGGGCGTTGACCGCGTCCACGCAGGCCATATCCAGTGCCACCGGATCAAAGGAGGCGAACATACCCACGTTGGGTACGATGGGCATATCGTTCTCCGGACGGCAGTCGCAGTTGGGGGACACGTCGATGACCAGCGAGATGTGGAAGCAGGGGCGGCCGTCCACCACCGCCTTGGTGTACTCGGCGATCTTCCGATTCAGATTAGCGGTGGTCTCGTCCCAGTTGATCTGCACCGCGTTCGTGGGGCAGACGGCGATGCAGCGGCCGCAGCCCACACATCTGTCGTGGTCGATAACGGCCTTGCCGTCGGTGATGATCGGCGCGCCGTGGGCGCAGACCTTCCGGCACTGGCCGCAGCCCACGCACAGCTTCTGCTTTACATGGGGCTTGCCGGCGTTATGCTGCTCCATCTTACCGGCGCGGCTGCCGCAGCCCATACCGATATTTTTCAGGCAGCCGCCGAAGCCCGCCTCCTCGTGGCCCTTGAAGTGGGTCAGGGAGATAAACACATCGGCATCCATGACGGCGCGGCCGATCTTGGCGGCCTGCACATACTCGCCGCCCGCCACCGGCACCTCCACCTCGTCGTTGCCCTTCAGGCCATCGGCGATGAGGATCTGACAGCCGGTGGTCATGGGGTTGAAGCCGTTGAGCATAGCGCTGTCCAGATGATCCAGCGCGTTCTTCCGCCCGCCCACATACAGGGTGTTGCAGTCCGTCAGGAAGGGCTTGCCGCCCCGCTCCTTCACGAAGTCCGCCACCGTCTTGGCCCAGTTGGGCCGCAGAAACGCCAGATTGCCCGGCTCACCGAAGTGCATCTTGATGGCCACATATTTCTCGTTGAAATCGATATCGCCCATGCCCGCCGTTTTCATCAGACGGGTCAGCTTCTGCTGCAAATTCTCATGATGATCCGCCCGCAGGTCGGCAAAATAGACCTTCGATGCCATTGTATCACCCTCACTTTCGTGAAATCTTATCCGTATTGTATCACAACCTGCGGCGCTTCACAACGGAAAATCCCCGCGGTATGGCGATATCCGCGAAAAACACTCATCTCTGCCCCTCCTTCAGTAAGCGCGCCATATCCTCCGGCAGCGGGGCGGTAACGTCGATGACCGCCCCGGTGACGGGGTGGGTCAGGCGCAGGTGGTAGCTGTGGAGGGCGGGACGGGCGATGAGCGTCCTGTCCTCCGTGCCGTAGAGCCAGTCGCCGGTGAGGGGGCAGCCGATGGCCGCCATGTGTACCCGCAGCTGGTGGGTGCGCCCGGTGGTGGGCGTCAGCCGCAGCAGGGCGCGGCCATTGGCGGTGTCCAGCACCTCGTAGTGGGTGTGGGCGGCCTGTCCGGCGGGGTCGGGGCAGCGCTTGAGCAGCGAGTCACCCTCCCGGCCGATGGGCAGGTCGATATCGCCCGCCGGATGGGGCGGTACGCCGTCGCACACGGCGCGGTAGTCCCGCTGAAATGCATCGGTGTGGAGCAATGTCATGCACCGTGCGTGAACGAAACCGGTCTTGGCCACCGCCATGACGCCGGTGGTACCCCGATCCAGCCGGTTTACGGCGTGGAAGCTGTCGCTTTGCAGGTAGTGCGCCACGGCCCCGGCGACGGTGACCGTCTCCTCCGTCAGTGCGGCGGGGTGGATGGCGATGCCGGCGGGCTTATCCAGCAGCAGGAGATCCTCGTCCTCATAGAGGATGGCGAGGGGGTAGTCCACCGGCAGAATGTGGGGATGCTCGCCGGGCAGGTCGGACACGTCCGCCCTCAGCACATCCCCGGCGCGGAGGATATGGTTCACCGGCACAGGCACACCGTTGGCGGTGATGGCGTCCCGGAATTTCAGGCGGCTGAGCAGGCTGCCGGAGATGTGCCACAGGCTGCGGAGCAGCTGCTTGGCGGTCTGCCCGTCCTCGGCGGCGGTCACGGTATGGGTCAGTATGCGCACGGGCGCACCTCCTTTCTGAAAAAGAGTATAGCACATCGCCGGGGAATATGGTACAATAACGGCAATACATTCTCAAAGGAGTACCGCCATGGATCTCTGCGACCGCAACGACATACAGGCACTGCTGGCACGGCACGGCTTCCGCTTTGCCAAGGCGCTGGGACAGAACTTTCTCATCGAGGGCTGGGTAGCGGAGGACATCGCCGCCGCCAGCGGCGCGGACGCCGATACCGGCGTGGTGGAGGTAGGCCCCGGCATCGGCTCCCTCACCACACAGCTGGCCCGCCGGGCAGGAAAGGTGGTGTCCGTGGAGCTGGATCGCCGCCTGTACCCCGTGCTGGCGGAGACGATGGCCGAGCATCCCAACTTTACGCTGGTGGAGGGCGACGCGATGCGGTTGTCCCTGCCCGCGCTGGTGCGGGAGCATCTGTCCGGCCTGCGCCCCGTGCTGTGCGCCAATCTGCCCTACAACATCACCACGCCGTTTCTCACCGCCTGCGTGGAGTCCCATTGCTTCGACAGCCTGACGGTGCTGATCCAGAAGGAGGTGGCACAGCGCATCTGCGCCGCCCCCGGCACCGCCGACTACGGCGCGTTCACCCTGCTGATGCAGTACTACACCCAGCCGGAGCTGCTGTTCACCGTACCCAACACCTGCTTTCTCCCGGCGCCCAAGGTCACATCCGCCGTCATCCACTGCAAGACCCGCACCGCCCCGCCGGTGCAGGTGCGGTCGGAGGCCGCCTTCTGGCGCACCGTCCGGGCGGGCTTCGCCCTGCGGCGCAAGACGCTGGTCAACAGCCTGCAAACCGGCTGGGAGCTGCCCAAGGACACCCTGACGGACATCGTCACCGCCTGCGGTCTGGAGCCCACCGTCCGGGGCGAACGGCTGGGACTGGAGGAGTACGCCCGCCTGTCCGACGCGCTGCTGGACGCGGCGAAATAAGTTTACATAAAAATAACAGGTGTGCTGCGGCACACCTGTTATTTTTATGTAGTCAGGAGATTCTTCTCCACCGCCGCGCCTGCAACGATCCTGCCACCACCGGCACAGAGGACGCCCGCACGAACGCCTCTGCCCAGGACGGCGACACCTCCGGATCGTCCACTTGGTTGACATAAACTATGTCGCAAAGTCCCTCGGCGCAGATGACCCGCGCCGCCATTTCCGGCGTGATGACCGCCGACCACGGCGCGCCTGCCAGTCTGGCGTAGATGGCCGGGCGGTGCGCCGCCTGCCGGATGGTCTGTCCGAAGGCGGTGGCGCCCAGCACACAGATGGTGCGCGTCCGCTCCGGCGGCAGCACCGGCTCCCACGTCTCATGAGCCTTGGCGGGCAGCCGCTTGGAGCCGTCCGCCTCCACCAGCACGAAATCCGCCGCCTGCTGCCAGCCGTCAACCGCCGGAGCCGTCAGCTTCCCCTCCGGCGTCAGGCTTCCCACACAGGCCACGCCGCCCGCTGCCAGCGCCGCTGCCAGCTCCTCCGGCGTCTGGACAAAGGGGTACTGGGGCGGGCGCATGATGTGGGTGGTGGTGGCCAGCAGTACCGTACCGCAGGGGCGCAGCTCCTCCGCCAGCTCATACAGCAGGCTGGTCTTGCCGCCGCTGCCTATCACCGCTGTCACGCCCTTTGTCACGCCCAGTATTTTCCACAATTCCTCCACGGAAACACCCCCTTTTTCCCTTATAATACCATGTAAAAGGTGGTGTTGCAACGAAAAAAGCGGGTAAAATTGCCAAAAATACCGGTAAAACTTGACAAAAAGACAAGATGGTGCTATACTCCACGAGTATTTCTGATTGGTAACAAAAGTTACAAATAATTTCAATTCTTGCCGCTGCCCTGTTTACGGATGGGGCCGGGCGGCTATACTGCGAGGTACTATGGAACGAATCGAAACCGTGGCGCGGCGTCCGATCCCCGTGCGCCGCCGCCCCAAGCTGGACCCCGTTTCCGTGTGCCAAGCCATCCACGACGCCCCTGATGGTCTTGTGCGCCTTGTGCGCCGCGGCGTCCGCGCCGTGGGTTACTGGCTGGCCTGGACATGGGACGCTGTGGTCACCGACCAAAAACAGATGTATCAGGACTTTCTCCGCTCCCGCTTTGCCCGGAGCTGGCACGCCTTTTTCCACGCCCCGGCGCTGGTGGGCTTCACCGCGGCGCTGCGGAACAACTGGCTGGTGCGCTTTACCGGTATGGTCGCCCTGACGGCCGCCATCTTCGTGGGCGTATCCCTGACGCCTGCCGCCCCCACGCTGGACGCCATCTGTATCCTTGTGGAGCAGGACGGCCCGCAGGTGGTGTCGCAGGACACCGAGGAGCTGGATCGGAGCTATCTGTCCCTGCGCCGCAGTCTGGGCGGCGACAAGGCCATGCAGTATATTTTGCAGCCCGGGTACACCATCACCGTCGACCACGCCGGGCAGGTCATCACCGCCGTCTCCGCCGGTGAGCGCTTGCCTGTCTTTCTGGAGCGCTGCGGCATCAGCCTCGGCGATGACGAGATGGTGGAGCTGAATCTCACCGGCGACCAGCTGTCCATCCGCATCAGCGGCACCCTGACCTACCAGCACTTTGTGACCGTGGAAACGGATTACGAGATCAAGCGCACCCCCGATCCCCTGATGGACAAGGGTACGGAGGAGATCGTCCGCAAGGGCGTTTCCGGCCAGATCGTGGAGACGTATGAGGACACGGTGGTGCGGGGCGAGGTGGTCTCCACCCGCTATGTGGGCGCCAGCCACGACACCTCCCACGCCGAGCTGGTACGCTACGGCACACGGGTCTATGAGGTGGAGCGGGACGACACCATCGAAAAGGTGGTTCCCAACAGCAGCGGCGAGGGCGGCATCCTCTACTTCAAGTCCGGCGACACCATGACCTACTCCAAGGCTCTGACCTGCAGCTCCACCGCCTATTACAGCGGCGGTGAGAAGGGCGCGGCGTGGACCACCGCCGTCGGTGCCAAGGTGGGCATCGGCACCATCGCTGTGGACCCCAAGGTCATTCCCTACTACACCAAGATGTTCATTCAGACCACCAACGGCAGCCGTGTCTACGGCATGGGTACCGCGCTGGACTGCGGCGGCGCCATCAAGGGCAATATCGTCGACCTGTGGTTCCCCACCTACGGGGATTGCCGCAGTTGGGGCCGGCGCAACGTGACCGTGTATATTCTGGATAAAAAGGCGTAACAGGCCGCCTCATCGCGTAAAAGGGGACGTCCTCCGCGGACGTCCCCTCTCTTATGTCTCGATTACGTCTCGATGACCGCGTTTTCCCGCAGCGGGCAGTCTCGCAGCAGCCGCTGCGCCGCCGGAAGGTACTCCGCCACGGTCTTTGCCTTGCGGATGGCCTTCAGCTCCCGCTCCGTCCCCTCGAAGCTGCCGCTGAGATAGTTCCACAGCTCCCGCATCCGGTGCAGCACCGGCGTGTCGCCGGACAGCCGCTGCCGGTAGTCCGCCAGCAGCCGGTCGTGGAACGCCGTCAGCTCCTGCCGGGAGGCCGGGGCACCGCCCCGCAGCCGTCTGCCCAGCGCCGGATCGGCTATCAGTCCCCTGCCTGCCATCACCGTGTCCACCTGTGGATATTGGCGGCAGAACGCCGCCACATCCGCCGCCGTGAACAGGTCGCCGTTGTACACCGGCACCTCCTGTCGCCGTGCCAGCGCCGCGTCGAAGGCGTCCCGGTGTACCGCGCCCCGATAGAATTCCTTCTGCAAGCGCGGGTGGACGATCAGCTCCGCGACGGGATACCGGGCGTAGATGTCCAGCAGCCGCGGCCACTCCGCCGGATCGTTCTTTCCGATGCGGGTCTTGATGGACACCCGCATCTCCGGCAGCGCCCCGAAGATCTCGTCCAGACACCGCTCCAGCTCCTCCGGATAGGCCAGCAGCCCCGCCCCCTTGTGCTTGGCGGTGACGGTGCCGGAGGGACAGCCCAGATTGAAATTGACCTCCCGGTACCCCATGGCGTACAGCTCCCGGGCCGCCCACACAAAGTAGTCGCCCCGATTGGTCAGCAGCTGCGGCACGGTGTCCCGCTCCCCCTGCGTCACCTCGTCCAGCTCCTTGCGCTGGAAGGTCAGGTTGCCGTTGGGGGAGAGAAACGGCGTGAAATACTTGTCCACGCCGCCGAACATCTCCCGCTGGGCGCGGCGCCAGATATAGCCGGTCAGCCCCTCCATGGGCGCGGCGTATAGCTTTATGTCAACCATCTTTATCTCCTCCCGCTGCAATATGAGCTTTTACCGCCCCATCATACCCGATATTTCTTGCATTGGCAACCTCTGTATGGTAAGATATCTCGTTGGAAAGCGAGGGATACTATGACCCTTTTTGACTACTATCTCCAGTATATGACCGAGGTGTGGGAGGGCAAGCGCCCCGCGCCGGAGGGCATCACCCTGCCGGACAGCGGCGACGAGAATGCCCGCATTCAGGCGCTGAGCCAGCAGCTGCAAGCCATGGGCATGGCGGCCTTTGTCCGCGCCTGCGCCGCGCAGGACGGCACCGCTCTGCCGGAGGAGCTGTTCACCGAGGGTACGCCCGTCCCGGATGCACCTCCCGCCCCGCAGGAGGACGCCGCGCCCTCCGAGCCTGACCCGGACGCCGACAAGCACGCCTTTGAGGTGTTTCTGGACTGCATCGCCATGGATGACGGACTGGTACAGTATCTCATCGACGTCCTCAAGCGCATGGATCGCAAGGAATTCTTCAAGCTGAGCCAGATCACCACCAAGCTGGATCTGGATCCGGAGGAGTTCCTCTACTGGCTGGGACACCGAGAGGTGTATGCCGACGAGGAGGAGCGCGCCTGCGCCGCCATAATGGATACCGCCCTGCTGCGTCTGGCGAATGAGGGGCGTCTGGATGTGGCCGCCGCCCTGCTCAGCGGCGACCAGAAGACCTTCGAAGCCCTGCGCTGCGAGGCGCCGGAGCTGGTGCATCTGCCCGCCGCTACCTTCGCGTGGTACGAGAAAAACTATCTGGATCGGGATTATCCCATCCGGCTCATCATGCGCCTGAACGGCGTAAAATTTCCAGAGTGAGGTACAGATCATGACCGAACCGTATAAAGCTCTCGGCATCAGCGATGCCGTGCTCACCTTCGGCGAGAAGGTTCTCGCCGGTCTGGCGGAGCGTTTCTCCCAGATCGACGCCATTTCCGAGGCCAACCAGATGAAGGTCATCGCCGCCATGCAGAAGAACCGGCTGGCCGCCAATCACTTCAATCTCTCCTCCGGCTACGGCTACGACGACGAGGGCCGCGACAATCTGGAGCGGGTCTATGCCGACTGCTTCGGCACCGAGGCGGCGCTGGTGCGTCCCCAGATCACCTGCGGCACCCACGCGCTGGCGCTGGCGCTGGGCGCCAACCTGCTGCCCGGCGACGAGCTGCTCAGCCCCGTGGGCGGCCCCTACGACACGCTGGAGGAGGTCATCGGCATCCGCCCCTCCGCCGGCTCTCTCAAGGAGTACGGCGTCTCCTACCGGCAGGTGGATCTGCTGCCCGGCGGTGTCTTTGACTACGACGGTATCCGCGCCGCCATCAATGAGAAGACCAAACTGGTCACCATCCAGCGCTCCAAGGGCTACGCCACCCGTCCCAGCTTCTCTGTGGAGCAGATCGGTGAGCTGATCGCCTTCTGCAAGCAGTGCAAGCCGGATGTGATCTGCATGGTGGACAACTGCTACGGCGAGTTCACCGAGCTGCGGGAGCCGTCCAACGTAGGCGCGGACATGATCGTGGGCAGCCTTATCAAGAACCCCGGCGGCGGTCTGGCCCCCACCGGCGGCTATGTCTGCGGCCGGGCCGATCTTATCGACCGCTGCGCCCGCCGTCTGTCCGCCCCCGGCCTGGGTCGGGAGGTCGGCGCCAATCTGGGGCTGCTGACCCAGCTGTATCAGGGCTTCTTCCTGTCTCCCACCGTCACCGCCGCCGCCGTCAAGGGCGCGGTGTTCGCCGCCGCCTGCTATGAAAAGCTGGGCTTCCGCGTGGTACCCGCCGCCGACGAGACCCGCCACGACATCATTCAGGCCGTGGAGCTGGGCAGCCGGGAGGGCATGGTGGCCTTCTGCAAGGGCATTCAGGCCGCCGCACCGGTAGACAGCTACGTGACGCCGGAGCCGTGGGCCATGCCCGGCTACGACAGCGAGGTCATCATGGCCGCCGGCGCCTTCGTGCAGGGCAGCTCCATCGAGCTTTCCGCCGACGGCCCCATCCGCCCGCCCTACGCCGTGTACTTCCAGGGTGGCCTGACGTGGTATCACGCCAAGCTGGGCATCCTGATGAGCCTGCAGAAAATGCTGGAGGCCGGTCTCATCTCACTCTAATTATGTAAACTTGCAGAGGTATCTATGCTCCTCCCTAACCACCCTTTTCGACGGCGTCCGCCACCTGCTGTATTCTCCCGAAATACAAATCTTATGTAAACTAAAAAGGAGAATATTATGTGGTTTTGGTTTTCCCTCATCGCTCTGATCTGCTGGAGCGGCTCTGACCTGTTCAGCAAGATCGGCTGTCAGGATGCGGACGATAAGTACAGCCATCTCAAGATGGTCATGGCCGTGGGCCTTGTGATGGGCCTCCACGCGGCCTACGAAATTTTCATCAACGGCACGGAGATCAGCGGCAGCATCATCCTCACCTACCTGCCGGTGTCCCTGCTGTACATCAGCTCCATGACCATCGGCTACATCGGCCTGCGGTACATCGAGCTGTCCATCTCCTCCCCCATCTGCAACTCCTCCGGCGCGCTGGTGGCGGTGCTGGCGCTGGCCACCGGCGGTCTGGGTGATCTGGTACCCGCCCAGCTGGTCGCCACGGCGCTGGTCTGCGTGGGCGTCATCGGCCTCGGCATCGTGGAGGCCCGGGAGGACGACGATCTGCGGGCCGCCCGGCAGGAGGCCAGCAACCATCGCTACGCCAAGTCCGTGCTGGCGCTGGCGCTGCCGGTGGTCTACTGTCTGCTGGACGCGCTGGGTACCTTCGCCGACAGCCGTGTGCTGGAGACGCTGAACGAGGACAGCGCCAACTGCGCCTATGAGCTGACGTTCCTGCTGGCGGGCATCGTGTGCTTCGTCTATGTGGTACTCATCAAAAAGAGCAAGCTCGTCCCCAAGCGGGAGGGTCCCAAGTACGTGGGCGCCATCTGCGAGACAGCCGGTCAGTTCGCCTACATCTACGCGCTGGCGGATACGGCCCATGTGGCGCTGGCTGCACCCATCATCTCCGCCTACTGCGTGGCCTCCGTGCTGTGGAGCCGCCTGTTCCTCAAGGAGAAGCTGAGCTGGAAGCACTACGCCATGATCGCGCTGGTGGTGGCCGGTATCGTGATCCTGGGCCTGTACGACGCGTAACGCAATGTGAAAACGCCGTCTGCCCGCACCGCAGACCGACGAACAACTAAAGCAGGACACGACGCAGTCCCCGATACAGGGACAGCGCCGTGTCCTCTTTTTATTTGCCATGCTCCCACGCCAGCAGCTTTGCCTTTCGATCCAGCCCGCCGGCGTATCCGGTCAGGCTGCCGTCCGCGCCCAATACGCGGTGGCAGGGTATGATGAGGGAGATCCGATTGCGTCCCACCGCGCCGCCCACGGCCTGCGCGGACATCCGGGTAAGCCCCCGCTCCGCCGCCAGACGCGCTGCCAGCTGTCCGTAGGTCACGGTCTGTCCGTAGGGGATCTGCAAGAGCAGCGCCCACACCGCCTGTTGGAACAGGGAACCGGCGGGATGCAGCGGCGGCAGGAAGTCCGGCTCTCTGCCGGTAAAGTAGATGTCCAGCCAGCCCTTGGCCGCCGCGAGAATCGGCGTCTCCCGCCGGATATGAGCCGCCGGAAGTCCCTCGGCAAAGTGCTTCCCTCCGTCAAACCAGAGGCCGGTCAGACCGCTCTCATCCGCCGCCAGTAAAATGCCGCCCAGCGGCGAGTCATAGTGCTGCGTATAGATCATGGTTGATTCCTCCCTCACGGCAATGCGCCGCCTGCATCCTATCGGGTGCAGGCGGCGCATACGTTGTTCAAATAGTTCGGGCTTCGGTGTTACTCCGTCAGCTGCCAGACCTCAAACACAGACTCCTTGCCCTTGAGCAGTATGCCGCCCTCCAGAATAGCCGCCGTTCCGACGCCATTCCGCTGTTCCGCCACCGTATGGCTGATGTAGATGCTGCCGGAGGGTGCATTGTCCTCCAAGCGAGAGGCGGTATTGACCACATCGCCGATGGCGGTGTATGCCATATACTGTTCGTCACCCACATGGCACAGCAGTGCCGGCCCCGCGTGGACGCCAATGCCCAAGCCGATCTCCAGCCCCGTCTGCCGATAGAGCCGGGCCGCAAAATCCTGCGCCTCACGCTGTATCGCCAGTGCAGCCTTACAGGCATTCGCAACAGCCTCCGGATCCTCGTTCAGTCTCCAGTAGGCCATGGTGCAATCGCCCATAAATTTATCCACAATGCCGCCGTGCCGGTGTACGCACCTGCTGGTCAGCGCAAGAAAGTCGCTAAGGCAGGAAATCAGCTGTGCCGGCGTCAGGTTTTCCGCTAAATGCGTAAAGCCGCGTACATCCGCAAACAGCACCGCGATATACTCTGTTTCGATACTTTTCTTATGCTTTCCGTCCTTGCGAAGGATCTCATGGACGATGGCCGGGTCCATGTATGTGGATATCTGCTCAATGATGCATCTGCGGGCGTCGTTCTCCATAACAAGCCCCATCTTGGCGCCGCCCTCCGCATGATAGTCCCTCAAAAGCGGATGGTCCTGCACACGGTGGGATATCTCCTGCGCCAGCTGCTGGGTAAAAGCCAGATCCTGCCGGTCGAATGCCCGGCCCTCCGTCTTGTTGATCAGTTGAATAGCGCCAAAGACCATATCCTCCGTTTTCAGCGGCACACAGAGCACCGTCCTTGTGACATACCCTGTCTCCGTGTCCACCTTCCTGGTCCATCGCGTGTCTTGTCGGCAATCCGGAATGACCAGCGCCTCGCCGCTGTCCACCACCTGCCCGGCGATTCCCTCGCCCGGCAGCAGGTAGATGCCCTCCAGCTCACCGCCCCCGTATACGGCCATAGGACTGATGCGCCCATCCTCAAAGCGATGGTAAAACCAAAGCGTCCCTGCCTCCGCGCACACCGCTTTTGCAACAGCCTCCAGCATGGCTTCCATCGCCAGCCGCGGATCCGGGTGATCCCGCATATCCGCCGTCATACTGTCAATGACCGTTCTGACATGATCCATTTGTTCTGCTTCCGCTGCAAAGGCGGTGTTCTTGTTCATATCGTCTCGTCCTCTCCACTCATGGCATACACATCTCCCGCGCGGGCAAAGTGTATGCCGGGGAATGCATGGCGTGCATACGCCTCCATAGCCAACAGATCCTCATCCGTGCGCTCCGGCAGATGATGGGTGATCACCAGATGCGGTATCTCCATCTTCTGTGCCAGCTTGACGCCCTCCTGCCAAATAGAGTGTCCCCATCCCTTCCGGCTGGGGTACTCCATCTCCGTGAACATACCGTCATACAGGATGAAGGAGCAGCCCTCCACCATCTCTGCGGGGACATCCACGCCGTGCTCCCAATCGCAGACTAAGCACATGGAGCCGTTATCCGTGTCCACCCGGATGATCGTTGCGTCATCCGGATGGTTGGCCGGTGCAAAGCGGGCGGAGACCCGCTCATTCAGATATACCGTGCTGTGGCAGCCCACACAGATCGTCTCACCGATCTCCGGGGAGATCGGCCAAAACGGTACCTTCAGGATATCCGTGGGATTATACTGACGCGAATAGTGCTCCACGCCGGCATACACCCGCACGTGGGCTGTCTCCGGGAAGACGCTCCAATCCAGCAAGCCAAGAATATGGTCATAATGGAGATGGGTAAGCAGAATGTCGATCTGTGTGCAGTCCTTCAAGTAGGGTTCGGCCTGATACAGGCCGGTACCGCAGTCCAATACAACGGCGTGCTGCCCCGCCTTGATGATATAGCAGCTGGTCGCACCACCGAACTGCTGGCAATTTACACCGGAAACCGGTCGGCTGCCTCTGCAGCCCAGTACATAAAACTTATACGCATCCATCGCGTGATCCCCCCTGAACTGAGCCTATCTCAGTTTTTTCTCACAAAATATGCGCGCATCTCCTGCGCCAACCGAAGCACCTCCTGCTGTTCGCCGCAGCGCAGCGCGGAAAACTCCGCCATGCCGCGCAGCCGATGCTCCATTTCCTTCTCTGTGCCGGTCAGAAGCACCTCTCGGAAAGAGGGCTCCCGCCGACTGCCTGCCTGCCCCTGCCGGGCGGCATCCAAGTATTCCTCCAGCAGCCCGTTGCACCACAACAGCTGCGCGATCTCATCCGCCAGTCCTTCGGCAAAGGCAAGATCTTTCTCGTCAAAGGACAGGCCGTCCGTCTTATTGATGATCTGAATGCTGCCGAAAACGGTGCCATCCGCTTTCATGGGTACACAGATCATGGTTTTCGTCTGGAAGCCGGTTTTTTCATCCACACGGCCGGCCCAGCGTGGGTCGGCCTGACAATCCGGGATGATAACGGGCTGTCCGCTGCGGATGACCTGCCCGGCAATTCCCTCGCCCGGCAGCAGGCTGACCTCGGCCATATTCGCGCCGTCACAGGCCACCCGCGGGTGGATCCGCCCGTCGCGGAAACGGTCGTAGAACCAAAATGTGCCGGTCTGTGCATGGATCGCATTCAAAACCATCTCCAGCGCGGCCGGAAGCGCGTCATCCAGAGAGCGCACATCCTTGATGCTTTCCGTCAACTGCCGGATGGTCCGCTTATAATGCTGACCCTTCATGGCATTCCAAATGGATTCCATTTCTTCTCTCATAATGTTAACGCTCCTCTTTTTGATGTTTGGCTGTTTCCAGCCGCCTCCCGGCGGCAGCGCCCCCGGATCTGCGTTGCTTCCCCGGGACGTCCGCCATAGCGGACGTCCCGGAGCTTTCTTTACTTTCTGCGCTTGCGGATGACCACTCGATAGAGGATCACGAGGCCGATACCGGCGATGACCGCTGCCAGCGCGATCAGCGTAAAGCCCTGACGCTCTCCGGCATTGAGGCTGCGGTTGGGGCCCCATGCCACGGAGAAGCCACTCTCGCCCTCCGCCTGCTCCGGCTCTGCCGACTTATCCGCCGTATTGCCGTTGCCGTTGGCGCTCTGTGTGCCGTCTCCAACCTGATCGGCGGCCGCCTGTGCTTGCTGGATGGCCTCCTCACGGGTCATCTGTCCGCCTGCGGAAAGGCTGGCGGTATCCAGCAGCTCATAGCGTCCGGTGCGCGTGGAATATGCCGGGACTGCCGAGCCAAACAGCTCCATCAGCACCGACGACTGTGCCTCGTCCTGTCCGTCCTGCGCACCGGCCGTGCCGCCGGATCCGCCGGAGGTTTCGGAGGTATCCGGATCGCTCCCCGCGTTGTCGGTATTGCCTGCGCCGGTGATCTCGCCATCGGGCGTCCCGTCGCCGCCCGTGGGGATATCTGTCACGTCCCCGGCAGCGCCGGTCTCTCCGCCGGCCGCACCGCTGTCTGTCCCGGTCTGATCCGGTACAGACCCGCCTGCGCCGGCAGCCTGAGACTGTCCGCCGCTCTGGGCGTCTCCGGTGACTTCAACGCTCTCGCCTGTTCCCGCCGCAATATCGCCGCCGGAAGGCGTTTCCGTTTCACCGGGCTTCGTGACGGCCGTACCGTTGGCGCCGGTACCGCCGCCGATGGCCGTGCCGCCGCTCTGGTCAACACCGTCGGTTTCGCCCAACGTATCTCGTACCGTTTCCGCATCGAAGAAGCTGCCGTCTGTTCGGACAGTTGTTCCGCCGCGAAGGATACCGGTCAGCGTCTGCCGCACATAAGCTGCGAAACGCTGCCCCGCTGTGCGCGTGGAGCAAACCTCCTTACCGGTGGTGTAGTCCACGCCAACCACGTTGCCGTCCGCGTAATACGCCAGCAGTACCGTGCCTTTATAACCCAGATTATTGGAGATCTGGACGATACCCTTATTGTCCACGCCGCCCAGCAGCATATTGCTCAGATAGGCGGTCAGTGTACCGCTGTCCTTATCCACCAGAGCAAAATAGCGATTGGTAACGCCGTACTCTGTCTTAGAGCTGAGTATCACACCGTCATAGAGCACGTGCTGTGCCGGCGACACTGTGTACGGCGCGCCTTCCAGCATAAACACCCGATAGGGGATCTTCTCTTCCTTATAGTAGGAGAAATTGTAGTACACCCTTACGTCGCCCTCCATCCAGAAGGGCGTCACAGGAAGCTGCTCCCACTCCTCCGCTGGCTCGGCTCCCTCGGTGGCTGTATCGCCGTTCAACCTGTATACCTTGCCGTCCGCAGTCAGGGCAAGCCCCTGCCACAGATGTACGGCGTTCGTCACACCTGCAACGATTCCCGGCTCCGTCATCTCAGACTTCGTATCGACGGCATTGCCGTAGTGGATCGTACCGTCCTTGGCGATGTAGTACCACCAGTCGCCGCAGGTCATGACCTTGCGCGACAGGCTGTCTGCCGTGTAGGTCTCTTCACCCACCTGAACATCATCTTTGCCAAAGCGGTAGCGCAACGTCACCACACCGTTCTCATCAGGGGTATAGGTCTTTCCGTTCACGGTGACTTCAGCGCTCGTCGGCAGCGGCACCTCCACATTGATGCGATCCACACCGGAGGCGTAGACTACCGTCTTCTGCCCCAGCGTTTCCGCCTCCGGCAGGAGGATACCCACGTTCTCGCCGTTGTACTTCTTGGCTGTATCGCAGACACCCATATCCCTGCCATAAAGCTTGGTGAAGGGCATATACGTCGTCAGATCCGTGTAGTCCCATTCCGTACTCGCAAAGCCTCTGGCGCTGTAGAATGTCTTATCGGCAAAGTCCGCCGCCGGTACAAGCAGCTTCACCTTTTCATCGGCAGGACGCTGCGGCGTCACGTCGGTGGCTTTGCCCTCAGTCGCCGCCGTGTCCACAATGGCCTTGGCGGTCTGGCCGTTCAGCAGAGAATCCTCGCAGACGTACACCAGGCCGGTGCCCGCGCTGGCGGAGGCTACTGCGCAGTTGGCCCACAGAGAGATCATATCGCCGCCTGTGCGCACATCCGCAGCTACCAGAATGTTCTTCAGGTTGTCATCGGTCAGACGCACCGCGCCGGTGTTCACCTTACCGATCACGCCGCCTGCATAGTTGCCGGTGGCGGTCACCAGGCCCTTGAAGTAGACGTTGTTGATGACCGTCACGATATCGCCGTTGCGCAGCCGTACCTCACCCATAATGCCGCCTGCATTAGAGAATGCCTTGACCGTGGCGCCGACAGCACAGTTCTTGATGGTAACATTGTCGCCGCTGCCGACGATGCCGCCCGCCGCCTGATTGGTGGCGGTGATGGTCACATCCTCCGCGATATAGATGTTCTCAAAACGGTCGTTCTTAGCGTTGGTGATGGCGCCTATGTAACCGCCCACATTGCTCTTGCCCTCGATGGTGCAGTCACGCACCACTGCGCCGAGGAAATGCGGCTGATACGACTCGTAGAACCGTCCGATCACACCGCCGGTACCCATGGAGCTGGGATCTTCACTGCCGGTACCCACATTGCGAATCGTACAGTGCAGTATCTGGGTATTGCTGTGGGTAACGCCGGTGGCGGCGTTTGCCGTCATCGCACCCTGCAGGCCGCCCACGGCGGTGGTACCTTCAATGGTACAGTTCTTCACCACCGCATTCTGACTGCTGATCGTTGCGGTCGAGCCAAGCGCACCACCGGCTATGCCGCTGGTGGCGGTGATGGTCATATCCTCCACCAGCCAGTTGCTATGCTCCCTCGAACCGCTCACATAGATGTTTCCAAACAGGCCGCCCACGCGATCTTCTCCGGTGATCTTACCTTTGCTGACGCTGTCGTTATTGGAATTGCTGCTCTGACTGTATCCCGCAATACCGGCCACATATGTCCGTCCGGTCAACTCGAGGTTGGTAACGTGATCGCCAGTGGTGAAGCTGCTGTACAGCTCCATCCTGCCGCAGATGCCGCCCACATGGCTGTTCATCGGCATATCGACCTTTATCTGATCTGCTGTCACCTGTACCACCGGTCCGCTGGCATAGGCGATCAAACCCGCGGTATAGGCGGAGCCGCCGCCCTTCTTCTGGTCTCTATCCCACACGGTGATCTTGTGCATCTTCACATCCGCCGTGTTGCCGGTGGTCATGGAGATAAAGGCGAAGTAGCCTCTGCAATAGCGATTACACGTCAGGTTTATGCCATCCAGCTGAAGCTTGGAAGCGGAGCCAACGCTGAGGATCGCGCCGGTCATAGGCCGCTGTACGCTGGTCTGGCTGAAGTCAAGCTCCATAGCGGTAAACTTCAGGTTCTCCAGTGAAACAGACACCTTTTGGATCCACGGGTCACCGCTGTTATTGGACATATACGCCAAGCTCGTGAAACCGCAGGTTTCGTCCCTGCCGGCCAGCCGGTTGAATACTAGATTCCTATGCTGGGTAGTTTTTTTGCCGAAGTCCACCATTCCGGTGATCAGCACATTTTCCTCGGTCTTGCCGTGTTCCGGCATCAAGCGGTCCCAGGTGGTCAGGTCGGGTACCTCCCACCAGTTCTGGTGGATCGTACCGTCACTGTTCAAGTACTGGATCTGCGCGGTCATATTCCGCTCCCGACCACTCTCCGGCTCAGTATAGCGCACCCGCAGCTCATAGATATCCAGCGCCTTGGCAAAGGTCTTCGTGCTGATGGTGATGAGGGTGCTCTCCGGATCCGTACTATCCGCAGCCATCGTTATCGTTGTCGACGCCTGCTGGATGGCTGCATCGGACAGATCCATACCGTCCAGCGTAAGCGTCAGCTTACCATCGGTATAAAGCTCCCGTATGACCGCGCTATCGATGGTGGGATGGTGCAGCTTCGCCAGCAACAGATACTTATCGTCTCCGCTGTCGCTGTACTGTGCCGAATTCACCGTCAGCGTGGGGTCACCGCTCTGGCCCGGCAGAGGGACCTTCTCTTGCTGCCACCCCTCACGACTGCAATCCAGCAGCAGCAGCGGGGCGCTGCCCTGCTTTACGACCTCGTAGTTCCATGCGCTGCCCAAACGCACCCGGTCCTGCCATGTGGTGGGCATGCCCAGTTCCTCGCCGGAGAGCAGCGTCAGCCAGGTATTTTTTCCTGTCTCGCCAGGCTTCACGCCGGTGACGGCCTGCCCTTTGTAGGCAAAGAGGCGGTCCGTCTTCGCAGGTATGCCATATCCAAGCGGAGCATAGCGGGCGGTATCCTCACCGGAACCGGCCACATTGCCCATTACGACGCCGTTCTTCTCCGACCGTGTGCGCCCATGGCTGCCGCCGGCCACGTTGCCGGAGGTCTGGCGGATATCCACATAGGTCCATGTCTGCACGGCAGGCGCGTTATCGCCGGAGGTGACCTCGCCCACCATACCGCCTACATAGTTGCCGGACACATTGATGGTGCCGTGGGTATAGCAATCACGCAGGATACCGCTGCTCTGAAATCCCAGCAGACCGCCGACGGCACGCACCGACACGGTGTCCTGCAGGGTCATATCCATATTGCGGGTGTAGCAGTCCTGAATCAGGCTGGTGCTGGCGTAACCCACCAGACCGCCGGCATAGAGGACCTTGCCCACATCCACATCCGACAGATGGCAGTCCACGGCCGAGCAGCCCTGCATCCGGCTCTGGCTGATCTGGCCGACTATCATGCCCAGATAACCGCCGCCGCTGACGGAGCAGTTGCGCATACGCACGTTTTCCACGACGCTGCCTTCGTTGACAGTATGCACCAAGCCGCAGTTGTAGCTGGTAACAGGGTAGGAGCTGATGGTCACTCCCTCCACCAGCAGGTTCTTCAGCTCGGCGTTCCGCATATAGTAAATGAGGAAAGGCGTCGTCAGATTCTCCAGGCTGAGGTTGCGGATGATATGCTCCTGCCCGTCCAGTTTGCCGGTGAAGCTTACGCTCGATGAAAAATTGACCTTGCTGCCGTTCAGAATGATCATAGCGGGCGTCAGACCGGATTTGGCGAAGTCGATATCCGCCGTCAGCTTGTAGTTCCAGTCCATGTGGTCGTTGATATCCGACCAATCCGAGGCTGTCGCCACCTCTTTCCAGAAAGCGATATTCCGGGTCGTATACTCCTGCTTGGCTTCACGTGTGCTGCCGATGCCGTTGTTGTACAGCACGCCCGTCACCTCATAGGTGCTGGCATAATCTGGCTCGTCGGCACTGATCTGCACATTGAGTATCACATCGTACAGGCCATCCCCCGCCATGTGCTGCTCCATCACCTGCGTCACCATGCCCTTGATATTCACGCCATCAATGCGGTAGCTTTTGTCATTGCGCAAACGCAGCTTGATGTAACCGCTATCTAAGCCGTGCGTGTATGCGCCGTCTGCCCAGCCATCATTCACGACCTTGGGCGCTGCCTCGTCATTGAGCACCGGCAGATGGATATACTCCTGATACTTCTGCATACAGGTAGGCAGATTCAGCCGGGGATAGAAACCCATGGGGACACAACCGTCTACATCAAAGGCGTCACCCAGGATCTCCTTCTGCCAGTCAATATCAAAAAGCTTGTTGATATCGCCGTGGAGGGCGCTGCCCTCGAAGGTGTATTTGCGTCCCGTCAGCGCCCAGACATTTCCAAACAGGCTGGAAGATGCCGCAGGCCGTGTCAGGCGAACGGTGTCGGAGGGCAGCAGATAGGTGCGGCCCTCGCCCTTACCCACGCGGTAGTAGTCGCCCACGCCGTAGCAGTTTGCCACACGCTGGAGCTCGCCGCTGGTAAACTGGGTCAGCAGACCGGAATCCTCCTCCGTCGCCTGTTCATACCAGCTGTCCAGCAGCACATAGATGTTGCGGATGTTGGTCTGCTTATAGCTGGTGCTGAACAGTGCGCCGCCCTTGTCGCCGCGAGCCACAAAACCGGCGCCGTTCTTTCCGTAGACATAGCCGTTCTCCAGAATACCGCCGTTCCTGCTGATAATGGCGTCAAGCCCCTCGCCTTCAGTCTGTGTCACCAGATCGCCGCCCAGCTGCACGATAAAGTTGCGCAGAATGGCGCCGTCACCGTTGAAGTAGCCAATCAGGGATTTATAGACATCCGTGACGACTACCACGCCGTGGGTGCGGACGATCAAATTCTCCACCAACCCACCGCCGGCATTGTAGATGAACCATCCGGAGTTGACATAATACGGAACATCGGGGTAATCGTACACCAGATTGCGAAGCTTGGCGCCAAAGCCCAAAGTCAGGAACTCACCGGCATACTCCGGCATCGTACGCGTGACCACATGACCCTGGAAGTCAATCGTACCGTAGAAGGTCGTAGATCCCCTCTGATCCTGATCGAAGTCGCTGACCACCAGAATGTTGGCATTGTTGTTTTGTCTTTGCGCCGCCAGCAGCTCCCGGTGGTTTGACACCGTTACATAGTCCGCATCCGTGCGGAAGGTGATGGTGTCCAGCGTCACCGAGCTGCCCTTATAGGTGGTGCTCAGTGTTGTGCGCCAGCCGCTGCCGGCGGGCAGTTTGTCCAGTGTTACGACCTGATCCAGCGTCAGGGTGTTGTCCTCCTGCTTGGTCAGCGTCAGCTCCTGTACCAGATAAGGCTTGTAGCTGGGTATCTCCATACTGTCGGACCGCTCGATGGTCAGCTTGACCTTGCCGGATTCACCGGCGCGGCCCAGATACCCCTTGCTGTCCGTCACCGTGGTGCGGATCTCCGCCAGGAAGGCGTCTTTCTTGGCGTTTTCATCATATTTCCGCACAGCGAACTGGTCGCGGATACTGGTCTCCGTGAGGTTGCTGTTGCCGCCCAAGTAGCCGATATGTACCAACAGATACTGCGCGTCTTCCGTGGTGGTATAGTACATCGTGCGGGTCGTGCTTACATCCTTAAATTCCGTATAGCCAGTCAACGGAGGCTTGGAATCAAGCTTGTCCGCCAGATCGTCCTTCGCGTAGCAGGCCGTGCGAAGCTGCGTGGCGCCCGCCGGACTGGTGATCAGATAGGTCGTTTTCGGCTCGCAGCGCATATAGTAGGTCCGATACTGAGCAGAGGGGTACAGTGTATTGTCGATTATGCCCTTGTAGACATTGTTAAAGTCCACCAGATTCGCACCGACGCCGCCTCTGTTCTGCTCCAGCCGCTGAAGGTTCAGATCGCCGCTCAGCGCGCTGCCGCCCACCAGATTGTAACTCTCCAGTAGGTAGTTGGTCTGGTAGCTGCCGTAGCCGTCCGCGTCATTGTAGGCCGCCGCCACGAATTTCAGTGTATACGTACCGCCATCGATCAGACCATTAAAACGCAGGTTCTGTCCTGGCTCGTTGGCTTTGATCTTCTGGACCGCCAGAACGGAGTTGCCATAGTACAGGTACACCGTGACCTCGCCGTCGTTGAGGATGGTTTCATCTCTATCCGTGATACGCAGGTTCAGGAACTCCGCCACATCCGCCGCCAGGAACAGGTCGTCGTACACCACCTCCGGTAGGGTCTTCTTCGTGGTAAAGCGGTTGTTGGTCATGTTCACGGGGATCAGGTACTCCTGCCCGCTCTTCTTCACCACCGCTTGAATGGTAAAGGTGTAATCGGTGTGACATACCAGACTGCCGGCAGGCATAATGATCCGCAGCTGCATGGGACTGGTATAGCCGCCTGCGTCCTCCTCCGTGCCGGGTACCTCCGCGATCATGATGCTGTCCCACGGGCTATTGTTTCGGTACTTGTCCTGCGTACCGTACAGCACTACCTGGGGATCCATCTGGTTGCCCTTTACCAGCTCCACCATCGCCTTCTCCGAATTGTAGGTGTAACCGCCTCCAACATCGGAAAGCCGAGTCTTCTCCAGTCTGGTTTGGTTGACGACATTGCCCTTGGCATCCTGCAGCAGCACGCGGAACTCATCCACCAGCGGCAGGATATCCAATGTCGTATCCTGTGTCATGGTAGCCTCCATCGTCGCCGATGTATCCTTCAGATCCCTCACACCGCTCTGGAAGGTGATAAGGCCGCTGGACAGCGAGGCTGTGTACACCGTCAGGCTGCCGAAGCACTCCTTGTCAATCTCCGGCAGCTGTGCCGGAGTGTCCTTTGCATCCGGCTGGGGCAGATAGTCGCCGCTGATCTCTACTTTGTACAAGCAGGAGAATGCCAGACTCTTCAGCTTCAGCTCATATTCACTGCCGTGCTTCGGATCCTTCAGTTCCAGTTCCGTAATGTCTGTGCCGCCGCTGGAGATCTTGTTCGTATCCCAGCTGCCGTACAGGTTGGTCTGATTGCCGGACTTGCTTTCCGTCACCTGCAGAATGAGAGGCTGACCCTTCTTCAATGCGTTGTCCGGATCAAATACCTTTATGTGCAGAGCCAGCGTATCCATCACGTTCTCCTTCTCCGTGATGGTCACCACCGGCGTTGACTTTCGGGTGTATACCATGCCAACGCTACTGTCCGTTTCCTTTAGCGGCAGTTCGTTGCCGTACCGATCCTTTGCCTTCACTGTATAGCGGTATGCCGTGTTAGACTGCAATTTCGGTGTGCCGGAGGTGAAGACTGTCCCTCCCTCCTGCTGCGCACGGGACAGCACAGAGCTGCCCACCACAACCGTCACCGACTCGCCGCCACTCTGCGGTGTCAGTGTTAGCTCCAGACGGTTGACATAAGGAAGTGTGTTCTTTTTGAAGTTATCAAAGCTGTAATGTGTCTGCTCCGGATCATAGTTCGTGGTGTTCTCCAGCGTCAGATCCCTCAGTGTCAGGGACTCCGGCTTCTCCGCAAAAGCCACGTTCCATGCAGCTTTCGATGCCGCAATGTGTCCCTCCTCAACGGTGGGCAGCTTGATCTCCACCAGATCGGAGTAGAAGTATTTCCGCTCAACGCGGATGATCTCCTCCCCGGTCGTCTCGTCCTGATACTTTACCTGCGCATTATAGCGATACTGGTACTGGAAATATACGGTTTGGCCCGGTTCCAGTACAGACAGGGCAAAGGCCTGCGTACCCACGCGGTTACGGCGCAGCATGGTGGAGCTGCCCTTATAGTCGTCAGCCGGGTAGACCTTGCGGCCATTTTCGTCGGTAGTCGTAGCGCCGCTGCCCTTCACCTTCTTGAATACGGAGAAGTTGATGCCGCGCATAATGACGCCGCTGGGGTCATCCACCTGCACATCCAGCCCCAGTGCATAGCTCCAAGGCTCTATGCTGCGGATGGTGACCTTCGGATCCTGATAGGGCGCGGGCTTGGAGTCATCCGAATCACCCTCGCCAGGTTTAGTATCAGGCTCGTCGGGGTGAACATCGTCACCGCCGCCTGCGCCGCCGTTGCCGCCTTCACCACTGCCGCCGATGTCGGGATCGCCGCCGGTGCTGCTGCCGCCAGTGCCGGGCTTGTTGCCCGCTTCACCGCCGCTGCCGCCGCTGCCGCCGCTGCCGCCGCCCGCACCGGGATCACTTCCCTCACCCGGTTTGGTGGTCGTTCCGCCGCCGCCGTCGTCGGAAGGCAGGCTGCCGCCGGAACCGGCGCCGCCGCCACCGCCGGTACTGCTGCCGCCGGTAGCCCCGCCAGCAGGCGTATCACCGGCAGTGCCGCCTGTATCGCCGCTGACATGGTCGTTGGTGTTGTCGCCTGCGGAGGGCAGCTTGGTACTGTTGCCCTTTTTATTGAGGATCGCCTCCGCCTGCTGCATCTGTTCAGCGTCCGGATGGTCATTGTCCGCCTTCTGGATAGCGCCGCGCACAAGGCCCAGGGCATCCAGCAGGTCCGCATAGTCGTATGTGTGCTGGCCAATGGTCAGGGTGGCCTCGTACACCGAGGTGTTCTCCTGATAGGCAATGGTCCCGTTCTTCTGCTCGTACCACCGCAGGCCATCCTCCCGCAGAGACAGGATGCTGTTGATGGGGATCGTCGTCGCCCCCAGCTTGGTCTCCAGCACCGCCTGCTGCACGTTCATATACAGCCCGCTGGACAGTGCCAGCAGGATGAATTCGCCGCCGTCCGCCTGGGTCATATCCGCATTGTAGGAAATGCCGTCGCTGACATAGAGGCCGTCATAGCTTCTGAACAGATCCACATCGGTGGTCAGCAGCCAATTCTCCTCGTCAAGGAAGCGCAGACCCGTTCCGCCGTTGGTATACAGCGGGAAGGTCAGATCGATCTTCTCGCGCTTGTCGCCTACATAGCACCCGGCAAGGGATTTGTAGATCACGTCATCCCGGTGGACCTCCGCCAGCCGGACGGGTGTGCTGCCGCCGGAGGTCAGAGCGCGGGCGATCCCCGCATCGGCGGGTATCGCAAAGCCCTCATCCTCCATGGTGCCGAAGGCGCTGGTCGTACCCAGAACGATGGCCGACACGCAGCACAGCAGCAATATAATAGCAATGAATCCTTTCTTCATTGGCTGGGTTCCTCCTTGTATGCTGACATTTGCCCACGGGAACGATCCCCTTAAGCGTTCACCGTGTGCAAAGCCGGCTCTCCCTTCCCTTACACGACCGGATCAAAGAGACTTGGCTCTGTGGCCAGTAGGGATCTCGACCCGTCGTGCATCGTCATGGAGTCTCCCAACAGGGAGATCTCGTAATCTCCTGATGGCGGCTGCGCTGTGCCGCTGCCATCGGACAGCTCCACGAAGCATTCCTTTGTTTCGTAGTTGAATACCATTACATAGCCGCCATACACCACCTCCACATAGGACAGCGCCGGCAGCTGCAGCGTCCGCCCGTTGACGGACACTGTCATCGGCTCCAGAAAAAGATAGGTGTCTTTTCCGTCAAACAAAAAGCCCTGCTCCACAGTGGCGCGGTCGTTGCCGCGGCGGGCGATGACCGTTCCGCCGGGCTGACACTCCACCTCGGTAAAATAGCTCATGCGGTAAAATTTGTCGCTGCGCGGGGCAACGAAGACCATATCCGTGGGCAATACCACACGGCGGCTGTCGGTGGGATAGATGGGCAGATCTGTTTGTATGGATTGCCCACCCTTCACCAAAAGCGTCTCCCCCTTTTGGCTGCGCTTGAGCTTTGTGCCGCTCTCGATAGCGGCAGCATTGCCCGCATAGTACTGCCGGGCCGTCCCCTTGAAGGTATAGGTCGAGCCACGATCCAGGGTGAAGGCCACCACCGCCACAGCCACCACCGCCGCAACGGCCGGGATAAGCAGCATCAGCCGTTCACGCCGGCTAAGGCGCTTGCGCCGCTTGGGCCTTTCGGAGCGTTTCTTCACGGTCTCTGCAGTACCCAGCTCCGCATCAAGGGCGGGTGTCGCCGTCTCCGCGGCTTTTTCTTTACTTCCCAAATGTAGTTTCATGCGGTACCTCACTCCATCATGTCACATCTGCTCCGTATGGGTGTGCGCTTCCTGCTGCTCTCTGGCCAGCTGTTCCGCTGTGACCTCCCGTCCGGAGGACAGCGTATTCAGCTCCACCAGGAACAGATATACGCTGAACATGGCGAGAAACAGCCCCATGATCACATACAGGACCACAAAAATGGCTCCGCCCGCCATATCCTTGATATAGCCGCAGATCAGGTTTACTGCCAGCAGTCCTGCCATTTGCAGCACCAGCCAGAGCAGCGTTCCTGTCTTTTGCCCACCCGATCGGACGCAAATCGCCGCCAGTACGCCCGGCAGCAATACCATGCCGTACTGCACCAGCACAAGCTTTTGAAATCCCACGATGAACACCAGCATGACGATCAGCTTGATCCATGCGCAGGAGAGGAAGCACGCATCTCGCCCCGTCAGGCCGAAAAACAGTCCGGCGACTCGGAAGCGGGGGTCGTTGACCCACGCTGTTTTGCAGCAGACCAGCAGTGTCGGCAGTACCAGCAGGCTGGCTGCCACCACCGCAGCGGTCCCCGGCAGCATAGGCCGCAGCTCCAACAGGACCCGCAGCAGCAATTCCTTTGCGCTCATACTTACACGGCTCCCTCTTTCAGGTATTCCTCTATCAGCAGTGTAAACTCGTTGTGCTGGTGCTTATAAAAACCGCGTATCTGCTCATAGTGGTGCTCGCCCTCGTTGTTCAGCAGCGTGACGCTGCCGTTCACTCTCCCGATGGTGGGCAGATAGTCATTCATGATAAGCGCCCGAAAGCCCTTACTGTGTATTCGGACAGCATAGATATCATGCAATGTCTGCAGTCCGGATCTCGCGTCAATGATACGCGCATTTATGCGTCCGGCATCCCGAATGTCCTCGTAATCCTTGTTCGTCTGCTTTGCCATCCGCACTGCCCCTCCCATCATACTCTGGTCTTGAGATATGCGCCGATATAGGTGAACTCCTGCTCGTCCACATCATCACAGCGGCCATCCAGAATGGCCTCCACATCGTCCAGCACATCCCCGATGGCCACAAACTGGCCGGGAATACCGGTATACTGCTCCGCCACATACATGGGCTGAGAGAAATAGTTCCGCAGCTTACGGGCGCGGAAGAAGATGCTTCTGTCCTCCTCCGACAGATCGTCGATACCCAAAACGGCCACGATCTGCTCCAACTCCTCATAGCGGGAAAGGGTCTTCAGCGCCTTCTCCACCAAATCGGCGTGGCGCTGCCCGATCACATCCGGGTCAACGATCCTGGAGTTGGTGGCAAACACGTTGATAGCCGGGTACAGGCCCTTCTCCGCCACCTTGCGGTCCAGCACCACCTGACCGTCCATGTGCTGGGAGATGGCATGCACAGCGCCGTCGTTCATATCATCCGCCGGGATAAAGATCGCCTGGAAGGATGTAATGGAGCCGTCCGGCGTAGAGTTGATGCGCTCCTCCACCTCGCTGATCTCGGTCAGCAGTGCAGGGGAATAGCCATTGTCGATGGGCATACGCGCCAGCTCCGTGGAGATCTCCGCACCGGCCTGCACCATACGGTAGATGTTGTCGATAAACAGCAGCACGTCCTGCTTCTTCTCATCCCGCAGGTACTCCGCCAATGTCAGGCCCGTGTACATGGCCCGGCTGCGGCTCATGGCGTTGTCGCCCATCTGGCCGAAGGCCATGGCCACCTTGTCCAGCAGATCCGCCTCCACCATCTCGTCGTACAGGTCGCGGCCCTCGCGGGAGCGCTCACCTACACCGACGAACACGGAGTTGGAGTTCAGACCCTGATACACATTGTGGATCAGCTCCTTGATCAGCACCGTTTTGCCCACGCCGGCGCCGCCCAGCAGGCCCATCTTGAAGCCCTTGCGCATGGGCGCGAAAAAGTCCAGCACCTTGATGCCTGTCCACAGGATATCGCCGTCAATCACGATCTCGCTCATGGCCAGAGACTTATCATAGATGTTGCGGGTATGGGGCGCGTTCAGCGTTGTTCCGTCCAGTGTATCGCCGTAGGAGCTGAACACGTGACCCAGTGCCTGATCGTCATAGGCGATCTGCAATCCGCCCGCCTGCAAATAGACGGGCATCCCGCGCTGAAGGCCGCGTGTCTGTCCGCAGCAGATCGCCGCCGCCACGGACCCATTGATCTCCTGCACCTCGAACATATAGCGCACACCGCCGGCCTCTGTATATAGCAGGTCGCGTATGCAGATATCTGTCCGCTTCAGGAACACCTCCACCTTCAGGCTGGAAACAGACACAATACGTCCAACCATATCATTATCCTCCTGTGCCGTACCGTCGGAGGGCTGCACAGGCTGCTGTGCCTGCCGCTGCTTGACCAGAGCCTCCACCAACGGTGATGCAGGCTGTGCCTGACTCTGCTCCTGGGGTACGGTAGTACTCGACACGCTTCTGAAGATATCCTGTGCGGCCGAGTTGTCCGGCGACTCCTTCAGGAAGTCCTCTGCCGGAATATTCAAAAACGACTTCTTAGCCATACGATCCACTCTTTCCTACTCACTGATTTTTCAGATAACCGGCATACTTTAGGTATTCCAGTGCGAACCGGTCATAATCTTCGGTCTGCTTGCTGCGGGCAGCGTATCGGAAAATGCTCTGCCGCATTGCCTGGGATTCACGCACCACCACTGACTCTCGGATCGCGCTCTCAAAAATGCGCGTATGCAGGCGTTCCGCCGTGCTGCGCAGCATCTCCCGCATTTCGCGGCTGAGGAGCAGTCGGTCGGTATGCCGTGACAGCACGATGCCGGCGATCCGGAGTTTGGGGTTGCTGTTTGCCTGCACGGTTTGGATCGTCGTGTAGAGCTGCCCAATTCCCTGCAGGCTGAACACATCCGCTAAAGCCGGGATCATAACGCTGTTGGCCGCGGTGAGGATGTTGATGGTCAGGATACCCAACGTGGGTGGACTGTCGATCACGATAAAGTCATAGTCCGCTGTCACCGGCTGCAAAGCGTTGCGTAGAAGATACTCCTTCCCCGTTCCCGCCTGCGTCAGATTGAAGGTGCTCAATCCGGGTGACGACGCGATGATATCGCACTCCGCCGCATGGAGGATGGCCTCGCGCGCCGTCCTTCGTCCCAGCAGCAGGTCGTAGACCGTGACCTCCGCGTGATCGATTCCCATGGTATACGTCAGATTCCCCTGTGGGTCCATGTCCACGAACAGCACACGGGCTCCGGCCATTTTCAGCCGGACGCCGAAGTTCATGGCCAAGCTGGTCTTACCCACACCGCCTTTTTGATTTGTAAACGTAATGATCTCGGCCATCGCACTTACCTCCGTAAGGATTTCTGCTTGATAAAGCTATCGATCGTTTTCCGGAATGCGGCCTGATTCTTCTTTTTTCGCTCTACCCGCGTAGCCTCGCTCTCCATCTCGTCGAGCTTTTTCAACGATTCGGAGGTGGCGTTCTGCCGCATAATGTTTTCCGCCGCATAGGCGCTGGCCGCTGCGATCCTCACCTCGTATACCAGGCAGGAGATCATCATATCCTCCAGCAGCTCCTGTGCGTCCCCCTCGATCTCAAAATCGTCCCATGCGTGTGCATCAACGACCTCCTCCGGCTCGGCCAAAGGATAGATCCGCTTGATCTCCTGCTTTACCGAGGTGACGTTGTAGTAGTGATTGTACACAAGCTCCACCGCCGACCACGGCCGTTGACGCACCGCACGCTCCAGATATGTACGCAGCACGCCGAAATTCTCCCGGTATTCCTCCTGCGTCAGAAATACGCTGACCTCCGCCGGACGGCGCAGCTTTCTGCCGATCACGATTTTCTCCGTATCCGGGCCGTCGTGCTGCAAAACAGAGGACACGGATGTGTTCACGCTGCCGCAGAAGCCCAGATCGGACCCCAGATAGATGCGCAGTACGGGAAGGCCCTCATCCGGAAGACGTATCCGCTTATCCAGCCGCAGGTTCTGGTTGTTCTGGAGAATGCGCATCATGTCGGACAGCTCTTCCTCCATGGTGCTGTACTTCAGCGCCTGCTGGCCGGAGGCCTCCACCCGCAGCAGCGCGTGGAAGTTCATGACCTTAACGACCGCTTTTACGTTCATTGTGTGCCTCCGCCTGCCAGACGGCCGGTGATCTCCAGCATCATTTCCGGCGTGCGCACGGCGAATTTGTGCTGTTTCAACATATCCAGAATGACCGCGCCGCGCCGCATTCTCTCGCGCAGCGCCTCGCCCATCTCGTCGGCATTCGCCAACTCAAACACCTCGCGCTGCTCCAGATAGGCCAGCAGCTCTCTGCGGATAGGCGGCCCCGCCTTCTTTATTGCGGCCGTCTGTACTGCGCCGCCCAGACGGGATACCGACAGGCCATAGTTGATGGCGGGCTTCTGTCCCTTTTCGAAGTTCTTTGCCGACAGGACGATCTGTCCATCCGTGATGGAGATGATGTTCGTCGAAATAAAGTCCGTGATATCTCCGCCCTTTGTCTCGCAGATCGGCAGCACGGTGATGGAACCGCCGTTCTTGTGCTGGCAGCCAAGCTCCAGCATACGGGAGTGGGCATAGAAAATATCCGGGGGATAGGCGTCGCGTCCGGGTGTCTTTTCCATCAGCAGGGCGATCTCGCGGCACACATCCGCGTGGCGCTTCAGGTCGTCCAGCACCACCAGAACATCCTTTCCCTCCCGCAAATACGTCTCCGCGATGGACAGTGCGGCATACGGCGTACTTTGCAGCACGGGCGCACAGTCGTCATTGAACGCCGCAACGATGATGGTATACTCCATCGCACCCCGGCAGAGCAGCTGGCTGTAAATGTCCTTGACTTCCTTTTTCGTCTTTCCGATGGCCACGTAGATGCAGATGATGTCCTCACCCCGCTGGTTCAGGATGGTATCCAGCGCGATCTGCGTTTTGCCTGTCTTCTTATCGCCCACGATCAGCTGACGCTGGCCGCGGCCGATGGGATAGAGCATATCAATGCCCATAATGCCGGTATGCAGGGGCCGTGTCACTGCGATACGGTCCATGATGGGGATCGGCTCTCCCTCAATAGGAATATCCTTCAGCTCATCCAGACGCTTTCCGGCCAACTTGTCCTCGCCGAAAATATCCACGATATGGCCTGTGGACAGCGGAGAGAACTGTGCCGAGAACTCCTTCCCGGTGGCCACAACCCTGTCTCCGACCTTGACTTTCTCATCCATACGGGTCAGTGCGATCAGAACGCTGTCCTGCCGCACCGCATCTACATATCCCTCCGCATGGTCGCCGATGGTCACGCGTTCGAAATAGGCCGCATGATCCAGCCCGGTGGCCTCCACGATGTACTCGCGCACAAGGCGCACCCGCCCGGTACCATAGGCGTTGGTACCGGCCTTGATATCCGCGATCTTCTGATCGATGACGCTGCTGATCGTATGCTCCATTATCTCAACTCCTTCGCCCTGATGCAGTAATCATAGAGTACCTGATCGGCCTCCATCTGGAATCCCTCGCAGATCTCCTCGTCAGGAACGATCTCCACCCCTGCCTGCGCGGTCTGCGTATTTGCAGCAGCGACAGGGACACGCAGGCGTACCGCTTTCGACTCCGCGTCCGCCAGCGCCCGCAAATGATCGTAGAATTCCAGTACGCAAAATGTTTTATTTCCTGCCAGATAGTCCTCCAGCAGGCGCGCCTCCTCTGCGGGAAGCGCCCCCCTCAATATGGCGACCTGATCGTTTGCGTCCATCGTCGCCAGATGGAATATCGTGTCATAGTCCAGCTGCTCCAGCAGCCGCCCGGCCACGCTGCTCTGTGTCTTCGGCACATCGGAAACTGCCGCCAGCAGCTCCTCCATCCGGAAGGAAAAATTCTCCCGGATCTTCAAATACGTCTTGCCAACGGTGTCGTCCCGGTAGACCGCTCCGCCGGAGCGTTCCGCCATCCCCAGCATCTCCGATGCCGGAAGCGTCGCCGCCACTGCTTCTGCCTGTGCCGTTTCCGGCTCCCGGCTGCTGACGCTCTGCTGCGGTATCGTTGCCTGTTTCGCTTCCAGTGCCGCCAGCTCCCGGCTCTTCTCCTCCAGCAGGTCATCGTAAACGGATATCAGCTCCGTCGTCTTGCTGCGGATGTTTTTCGCGACCGTCCTTTTAAGCCATGTGACAGACAGCACCACAAAGCCGATCAATACCCCCACGACGGCCGCGGCTGCAATATAAATTGCATAGATCAAGCCATTCCCCTCCTTATGCCGTCTACGAATTACGCAACGAAGGGATTAAAATACAGCAGGATAAACACGAAAGCCAGCAGCAGCACGAACAGGACCACAATAGCCAAAACGATGGTCATGGCGCTGCGTACCACCTCGTCCTTTGTTTCGGGGTTGCGGCCCACAGCCTCCGCTACCTTTGCACCCAGCAGGCCGAGGCCCACGCCGATACCCAAGAAAGCCAGGCCGATCATCCAGCCGATGGCGCTGAGGACGGATGCATATAAATTCTCCATATTGATCTCCTCTCTCCCTGACGCACAGGGCTCTTTACTTTTTTATCGTCCGGCGGCTCCGCTTCCCGGAGCCGCCGGTGCATGGATCTTACGGTGTTGTCGGTGCATAGAAGCTGTTGCTGCATCTGGCGGTCAGCAGCACCTTGCCATCTACATCCTGTGCCTGGATCTCGATACTCGGCAGTTTCTTCAGTTGGGCTTCATCGGCGGTTATCGTGCCGTGGTAGCCGCCGGAAGCGGCCTCCGCCTTCGCCGCGTCATCCAGAGATACCCACGGCTTTGTTGTATTATCCAGCAGCACCACCTTGGCCACCGGCAGCTGTGCAGACTCCAATTCCAGCGTGAAGTTGATCTCCGTGCTGTTGATGGCCGAGATGACCAGACTGTCTGCCATCTGCTTAGTGGATACCTTGAAGTAATCATCCAGCGTCTGTTCAAGCTCATCTGTCACTGCGTTCGCGGCCACATGTCCCAGAACCACATAATAGTTCGTCCCCGGTTTCAGCCCCGTAAATGTATAGCTGCTGTCATAGGCGCTGACAGATACACGGCTGTATTCTTCATTTTCCCAGTAGGTCTTGCAGACCTCGTCCTCCGTGTTCTCATAGAGCTTGCGGATGGTGTATCCATCAGGGATCTTCTCCACTTCATGCAGCTCCAGATACACCATGCCCAGACTGCCGAAGGGATCCACGAAGTAGTAATCCGCCGTCAGGCTGGTGCTGCTCTCGGAGCGTACTGCCTTCAGCATAACGATCTGCACAGGATTCTGATCCTCGCCGATACCGCCGGAGCCGCCGGTACCACCGGTACCGCCAGCGCCGCCTGCGCCGCCTGCTCCGCCGATACCGCCATTGCCGCCGATGCCGCCGTCGCCGCCCTTGCCGCCGTCGCCGCCGGAGCCGCCATTGCCGCCTGCGCCGCCGGAGCCGCCGTTACCGCCTGCGCCGCCCTTGATGGTCAGATCAATGGAATCCGGCGTCTGGGGATGGTCGATGGTCTTATACACTCCAGAGTCGTAGGTATTTGTGGTACCGATCAGCTTTCCCAGATCAATGGTCAGCTTTCCCGCGGTCATGAGCTCGTTTGCTATGTCAAAGGTGATGCTGCCGCCCTCAACGGTGGTGGGCTGGGTGGTTTTCAGGCTCATGTTGTTGGAGTAGAGCCGTGCATTGCCCACCACATCCATCAGGATGAACAGATACCCGTCGGCGCTGAACACATGGTCCGCGTCGGCGATGGCGGAAGCCGCGATGGCATAGCGCCTGTCGGCCAGCTTGAAGATCGCCCCTGTTCCCAGCTCGCTGAAGCTGTCCTGATCGGTAACGCTACAGATGGAGCCATCGGCATCAATGCGGTAGCCGCCGCCGAACACCCGCACGCCGCTGCCGTCATAGGCCAGCGTGTGGGCGCCCAGCGGGATATCCGCATCGCTCTGCTTCAGGAAGTAGACGCCGTTCTCCCGGCTCACCAGTGTGGTTTCGGTAAGCTGGATGGGCGTGCAGGTACTGTCGTAGATCACCGTGCCTGCCGCCAGCTCCACGGCGGGTTCCTTGGCGGAGGCCGTCCGCACCGCCGTAGCGCCCATCACGACAAATGCCGCCGCGATGACCGCCGCCAGCATGGAGAAAACGATCCATGTGGCTTTTCTAAATTTTCTTACCCGTTTCATATTGCCCCCTCAATCGCTTACACGCCGCTGCGGATGGTGATGGATTTGGTCGGAGAGGTTGCCTCCTCCGCCGTCCGGAACTGCAGTACGATCACATAGTTTCCCTGACCCAGCTCATACGGGATGTCATAGTAATACATATCGTAGTAGCTACCGCTCTTACCGGACTGCAGCAGCGTGTTACCCTTGGAGTAGCGCGCCGTTCCCGACGCACTCACCGGCGAACCATCTCCGGCCTTACCGGCGACCGACCAGTCAATCTGTTTAAATACCGGTTCCGCGCTTTCTCCCGTCCCCAGCAGGCCAACGCTCTCCTCAAACTGGATACGCACGGTTGTCGGATCAAAGCGGGACGGATACACGCCGTCTTCGTTCAGGATCCAGCCTTCTTCCGTGGTCGTCTTCTGGCTCTTAGATGCGATCTTCAGCTGCGCCTCCACCGGATTTTCTTTATGGCTGGTGTCGTTTTTCCAGAAGCCTGCGATGATCTTCTGAAGCTCTGTGCCGCAGTCCCCCATGGCGCCGCTCCCTTTGAAGAACTTCGTCCAATCCCGCAACTGCTCCTCGCCTGCCAGCTGGATGGTACCGTTGTGGTCGGCATCCGGTACTGCGTAGATATGGATCTGGTAGGTCTTATTCTCCTCGATCTGCTGGTTTGCGGTGATGTTGTCCTTCTTGAGGACCCCTTTGGAAAGGACGAATTCCTTTCGCAGATCGTTGGCGCTGTACACCTTATCATCGTAGGTCGTGCGCAGCAGGTTGCCATGTTCATCCGTGAAGCGCACTGCATACAGCGCACCCTCGTATTTGCCCGCGCCTCTATCTCTGCCCATCAGCGTATACTGCGGGTCGTTGATCGTCACCCAGAAGGTAATGGAATCCGCATTGGCGTTGCTGACGTAGATCAGCGCATCGTAGTTACCGATAGCCGTCAGCGTAAACTCTTCGATCGCATTGCCGGCCGGTGTACCATCGCCCTCCGTAGCGCTTATCTTCAGGTAGTAGGTCTTACCGGGTTCCAGCGCCGCGCGGTTGGCACTGGGCCTGAGGTTGATGGATATCTGGTTCTCCCACGACAGAGTGGTCGGCGCGTTCAAAATGGCATTCTCGTCGCCCGTAGCCATCTGCTTATGGGTGAGGACCGGTTTTTTTCCGTCGATCGCGTCTCTCTCGCTTGCGTAGATGTCATAGGAGATATTGATGTTGAACAGTCGGTCGATGCTGTACGTAAAGACCATTGACTTATCAAAGTAGCTGTTGTTCCGATATTCCTGCTCCAGTACCTTGATGACTGCGTTTTTACTGGTGGTCACCTCGTAGACAGCCACCTGCGCCGTATCAGCAGTCAACAGCAGATGTCGCTCGCCGGCGGTCGGCACATGGTAGAAGGCCACATAATACTTCTTATGGCTCACCAGGCTCGTCAGCGCCGGATCGGCGGTCGGCTTTCCGTCACTGCCGATAGCGATCTCCACGGACGCCTGCGGAACGCCCAGCTTTTCCGCTTCATCACGACTCTCGTAGGCCGCCGCGTAAATCGTGCCGCTGTTCTTGAGACCGTAGACCCGAATATTTTCAATTTTGATCTCCGTGCTGCTGACAGCGAAATGCGGATTATCAATGGTCGGTGTCATCTGACTGAGGGTGCCTTGATCGCCTCCTGACGGGAAACTCAGCTTATACGCAGCCACCTTCTTAGGCGTCAGGTACCTGCCGCTCAGCTGTGATACCAAAGTGCTGTTATGTGCGTCCACACCGCAGCGATCCGGATACAGATAGCGAGTACTGCCGCTGGAGGAAACGATCACATTCGACGTTCCCAGCGCCATTTTTGTGTCGTCCTTTACCGTATTGCCGATGGTTTGCCGCAGCTGCTGCTCTGAGAAATTCTGTCCGGTCGTCAGCAGCGCGCCGTTTGCCGGCACATTGCTCAGGCTGGAGGCGCCAATGTAGTTGGTAAATTCAAACTGCTTGCCGCCATCTTCCACATACTGCAGGGCAAAGCCCGCTCTGTTGTTCGGGTCGTCCAGCAGGCTCCAGCCCTGAATACCGGTATCATACAGCAGGACGGCCTCTGTCACCTTGAATTCCTTGCCCAGGAATTCTGTTCCAAGCAGACCGGTGGCCAGCTTGGCATACGTGCCGTACACATCCGACACCAGCGGCAGATAGAAGGTTTTTTCTGTCGTACCACCATCCGTCGTGTGCAGGGTCAGCTTCAGGCTGATTGCTCGGGACAGCAGTGCATTGGTGGGCGCGCTGGTGGCGCCGCTTACATCGAAACGGAAGGCAATAAAGTTCTCTGCCAAATGCCCCATATCCATGCTCAGCTGGATATCCTTATAGTTCTCCTGCCCAAACTGTTGCTCCCAAGACCATTCCAGAGGTATCGCACCAATGGCCATGGCTTTCTCATCCTTATCCATGTTGAAACGGCTCAGCATTTGATCGTAGTCCAGTCTGTATGCACAGACATTGACCTCCGGCATCAGGCACGAGGCCGTTCCCTTGACCACCGCGTAGTTCATGGTAACGCTGTACCACTTATCACCCACCGATGTGTTCTGTACGTTCTGAGAAACCGGATTGTTCTCGTACGTGTATGTGATCTTTGTGTTATTGGCTGTGTTGTCATCTATGATCAGCTTATCCGGATCACGCCATTTGTAATGCAGCTCCACCTTACCGGTGGCCGTCGTGGCATCGCCTCGTGCCAGCGTTTCCTGCGTGGTACTACTCACATAGGTGTGGAAATCCGGCAGGATTTGCGGCGCCTCACACATACCGGAGTTCAGGACATATGCGACGCTGTTGCCGATCTGTACGCCGTTCTCCTTTACGCCGCCGTGTACCAGGTTATAGTCGTTGTAATCCTTATGTCCGTAGGGATATGTCAGCGTAGCAGTACCCTCGCCCGTGCTGCTCCCCGCATACTCCACGGTGTAGGCAAAGATATACCGGAAACCACGTCCCATACCGGAAACCAACGAGGAACCCGGCACACTGGGCTCGCCAGCGTAATAGGTGTTGTAGCCGTTATAATACTTCGGCTCTGTGGACTTCGTTCCGCCGAACAGCACCGCTACCTTAGGCACGAAGTTACTGCCGCTGTCGATGGGCAGTGTCATCTTCATAAGCGGCGCGCCCTCCACCTTAATGGGGTCGTTGTTTGCCAGCGCGTTGAAGAATGTGTTGTACTCAAAGGCATAGTAGGTAATGCTCTTGCCGATACGCTGGACATTGTCATAGCTGGCTTCCAGCGTATAACCCATGATCGCGTCATCCGGCAGAGATTCATCCTTCGTTCCGCCGTAAGTGGCAATATCACTGTTATAGATAGGCGTTGCCTTCACACCGTCAGACGGATCCACCAGCAGATCGGGCGGGGTCGGCTCTGCAGCCACCACCTCTGCCGCGTTCATAATATCGTCGAAGGTGTTCACATATCCCAACGACAGGGTATAGCTCTTATCCGCCACCTCGCTGACTGTCAGCGTGTAGTTGCCGTCCTTATTCAGCGGCGGGTTGCCGAAATCCGCTTCTGTGATCGTCAGTCCGCTTCCGAAGATCTCCTTCAGATCCGCCGGATCATTGTAGTTCTTCTGTGCGATACGCAGCTTGCCCGTGCCGGTGCCGCTGAACAGCTCCACGATCACCTGTCCCTCCTGCAGCTGTTCCGTTGCATACGTCTTGCGCACTGGGTCAGCCACTGCCTGACTGTCCTGCACGGCCAGCGCCAGCGTTCGAGAGATCGCTGCGCCGGTAGTTTCCGTAGGCTTGCTCCAGGTGGTGTTCAGCGTCACCGTTTCGTACGTCCGGAAGCTCACCGTGCCAATGGTACGGTTCACCACATCGTTCCCATCGCCCACGTTCAAGTAGCCGGATACCGTGATGGAGTAGTTGGTGTTTTTATACAGGTTCTCCAGATTCACCTTGACATCCACCTGGTTTGTGTTGGTGGTCTTATCCAGCGTAAAGGTATAGCGATTGGTTTCCGTCACCGGCTCGCTGCCCTTCAACTCCACCTTGATTGGAGCAATCTGGTCGGCATACAGCTCCAGTGTCAGAGGGTGCGTGGGGTCAACGGTGATACTGCTATTGCTCCCCAATGCGATGCGCAGCGTACCATTATACTTGTTATAGTCCGCGCCGGCACTCTCCGGTGTCAACGTGATCTTGGGCATGCTGTCGCCCTCGGACTTCATTTCCTCACTTCGTCCAAGGTCATAGCTCACCGTTTTTTCATTGTCGTTAAAGGTCATCTTGACCTCGAAGCGGTACACCTCACCGGGTGCCATGGCGAACTCCACCGGCTCACCGGTGCTGGGGGTGATGGTACGCTCGCCTGCGTTCTCCCAGTTTGCTCCGTTTTTCTTATAGGCCGTATAGGTATAGCTCACTGCACCGCCGTCCGGATCGGTAACTGTCGGGCGGAAGACTTCAAATACACCGGAGGCACGGTTATAGTTCACCGAGGGCTTGTCGGTCTTGTCGAACACAGGCGCTCGTTTCAGCGTCATGACCTCCAGTTTCTGCTGCGTCAGTGTCTTCAGGCCGCTGTCTGTTTCCACATAGACCCGCGCCACATACGTCTGGTTGGGAGCCAGTCCCGTATCAAAAACCACATCCTTCTTCGTGGCCGTTTCGGAAAGAGGAATATCATGCGCGGCCACATACATTGCCGGAGTGGAAATAGATGCCGCGCTAAATGTCTTGGCTTGCTCCGGTGTCATCAGATACACCGTCGCCTTTCGGACGCTCCCCGCGTAATCGCTGCCCACTGCTGCCGCAAGCGTCACGCTGGTCTGCGTGGCCTCCTGATAGGTCAGATGTACGCCAGTGGAATCCGTGTAGAACACGCGCCCGATAAACTCACGGGAATATACCAGATTGTTGGCTGCATAATATGCCGTTACCGACAGCTTATATTCGGTGTCTGGTTTCAGTGCCTCGCCTCTGGTGAAGAACGGAACCTCCTCCGTACCGGTATAGAAGTTGAACGCCGTCGAGGTGTCGCCGTCAAGCTCATTCGTCGGATAGCAGTAAACGACCTCTCCAGTGGCCACTTCCGTGATCGTCACTCGTCCGGGATACCGCGTCATGCAATCCGTTATGTCGCCGACGTTCTGCAGCGACTGACCGTTATCCGTTACCTTGATCGTACCGTGCAGTCCCGTAGCGGACACCTTCCACTCGGTTATGCTCATCGTAGGCAGCGCACTGTTGGTGGTGCTCACTGCCACGGCATCCTTACCGCTGGCTCCGTGGCCGCCGTTAGCGCCGCCTTCGCCGCTGGCGCCGCCTGCGCCCGCCGTACCGGTAGCGCCGTTCTTACCGGCGCTGCCGGCGGTGCCGGACGCACCCTCCTGTCCGGACTGACCGTCCGTACCATCCTGACCGTCCGCGCCGTCGATCGCCTCGATATTCAGCTCGGGAACGATCTGCCGCCGCGTCTCCAGCTCCGACAGCACAATGGCATCCTCCGGCGTCACCGACAGCTTTGCCAGTGACAGCTTATAGGTACCGCTGTCAATGAGCTGAGACACCGGATAGATCTTCACGCCCTGATCCGTTTCGATATAGCATTCCTCGGAAATGGTCATCCACAGGTTATCCGGCGTCAGCAGATGTACGATGTTGTCGGCCGTGACCACCACCTGCACATAGTCCTTCACCTCGCGGACGTCCCCCTCTGACAGATAGACCTTCAGAGACGGCGCCTCGATCAGGTACTTCGTGTCGGAGAGCTTCCACAGGTGCTCACCGAACGTCATAGTACCGGCGGTAGCCTCCGCCGTGTATGAGCCATTGCTGTCACGCAGGCACAGCCCTGCATTGATATAGTAGTTGTTGATGAAATTATCGGACAGATCGTTGAAATCCACCAGGACGCCATCGCTGAGCGCCATGACGCTGCTGTCCTCAAAATAAACAAAGCTCTCCCGAGGCACGGTGGTCTTCTTGCCGTCCGTGTCGGAAAAGCTTATACCTCCGGACAGCGTCGAGGTATAAGCCTCGCCGGACCGGAAAGAGATCGACTTTACTTCCTCTGTCTCTCCCTGAAGGATGTATCCGGCGGCGTCAAAGGCGGGTACTTGACGTGTTGCGCGCCAGATACCAAACCCTGAAAATGCGATAATCGCAGCCAGACCGATTCCCACTAAGACAAAGGAAACCTTTTTTAGCATATCTAATTACCCCCCTATTTACGGCCGCCGTCCGGGTTCTGTCAGCCCTCCGTGCGGTGCAGCGATGTCGCGCCGTCTCCTATGCACCGGATCTCGATCATGGGTGCAAACGTTTCCGGCAACAGCGCGCAATAGGGGCGCACCAAGTCCACAGCGATGCAACCCCCCAGCGCATTCGCTATTATACTCCGCGTCAGTATACCACATAGATTTTTCCATTGCAAGAAAAAACGCGAAATATCTGTTATTCTGTCTAAATCTCGTCCGCCTCCCCCATTTCCTTGTCATGACTACGCGAAATATGGCGCAATAGGCTGAAAAACGTGGCCGTCGGCAGCCGGCTGACACGACGTTGAGTGCTGAGGCGCACACAAAAAAACACCACCCGATAGGGTGGTGTTTTTGGAGCGGGCGACGAGGAAAGCGCCGAAGCGCCGCCTGCGGCGGATGAAGCGAGGCGCTTTCGAGGAAGTGTCCCGGCTGTCGGCTGCGGTAGCCGCCGGCAGCCGGCTGACACGACGGTGAGCGCCGAGGCGCACACGAAAAAACACCACCCGATAGGGTGGTGTTTTTGGAGCGGGCGACGAGGCTCGAACTCGCTTCCCGGCATCCCACGAATGGCTGTCGCCATTCGCAGGAACCCTGCCTCACCTCTTGATTTGACGCGCTTCGCGCAGGTCGAGGCAGCGAGTTCTCCGGTGCTGCGGCACATTCCAAAAAGAATACCCCATCCTGTCGGATGGGGTATTCTTTTTGGAGCGGGCGACGAGGCTCGAACTCGCTACCTCGACCTTGGCAAGGTCGCGCTCTACCAGATGAGCTACGCCCGCAAACGCAAGGTTGATTATAGCGCAAAGAACGTGCTTTGTCAACCCCGCATTTTTATTTTTTCAGTCCGACATCAAGATCTCCGCCAGTCCTACATTTTCACGGCTGGGATAAAAATTCACCGTCCATCCTCGGCCGTCTGCCCCGCTCTGGACACCGCGGACGATCCGCTCGACCTCCTCCGCCTGACAATCCGCGTTGCCAAACTGCACCACCAGCTCGGTTTTTCCCTGCTCCACCGCATTGGCCAGCATATCCCGCAGCGCCGCCGGATTGGTCACATGGGTGATCGCCGCCAACTGCTCCTCCGACCGGCGGTAGCCGATGGTGATCTTGATCTCGCTGTAATTGCGCGCCGTGTCATCCACTGTGTATTGCAGGTACTCCACAGCGTAAGAGCCGACAGGGGTCTCATGCTCCACCTCCCGGCAGGCCTGCTCCATGGCGACTTCCACATCCAGATTCTCCTGGGCGTAGTACAGCCAGATGGTACCCTCCGCCGTGTGATTGCCCACCAGAATCAGGATGTTGTTGACCAGATCCTGATAGGTGTCGGCCTGCAGCGCATCGCGGCCATTGCTCTCATAGCTGTTGGGGCTGTGATCCTTGACCTCATACCATTCCCGCTGCAAGAAGCTGCCGCAGCCGGTAAGGCACAGCAGCGCGGCCAGCAGAAGCGGCAGCACTCTCTTTTTCATAGGCCCTCCTTTTTACAGAAGCTCCAGTTGCTTTTCCTCGCTGTCCTCCGGACGCAGCAGCGCACCGGCGGCGGGGATGGTGCGCGTGCGGTAGCGCGCCTGATTGGTAATGCCGGTATCCGCCACATCCGCCAGCCGCTCCAACCGGTATTTGGGCTTGATGTTCATGACCTGCACGCCCTGGGTGCCGCGGGTGGTCTTGGGCGCCAGCAGCGCCGTATGCACCAGCAGGGCGCGGGGCTCGTTGGTCAGCAGCGCCAGCTCTCTGTCCTCCGTCAGCGGCAGGATCTGCACCAGCGGGAACTTGTCACAGTAGGCGCCGGTGAGCTTGCGGCGGTTGGAGGTGGTGGCATAGGCGCTCAGCGCCACCCGCGCCACCCGGCCATTCTCGAAGGCGAACAGCAGGCTGCCGCTGTAATCGCCGGGCAGGCACAAAAAGATCACATTTTCTCCCGCGTCCATGCCCAGCTTTCCGGGCAGATAGTCGCCCAACAGGGAGGCCTTCGTCTCACCGAACTCGCTGGCGCGGGTCTTATAGACCTGCTGCTTGTCGGTGAAGAACATCAGCTCCGTGTTGTTGGTGGCCTCGAAGTACTGGCTGGGGCCGTCGCCCTCCTTGTACTTCTGCTCGCCGGACATCCGCAGGGACTGGGGCGTGATCTTCTTGAAATACCCCTCGCGGGACAGGAACAGGTGGACGGGATAGTCCTCCGGTGCATCCTCCTCCGGCTCCTCCTCGATCTCGTGGCTGTACACGATCTCGGTGCGGCGGGGCACGGCGTACTTCTTCCGCACCTCCGTCAGCTCATCGATGATGATACGGCGAATGCGCCCGGGCTTGGCCAACGTATCCTCCAGATCGTCGATCTCGTCGGCCAGCGCCGCCGTCTCCTGCACCCGCTTGAGGATGTACTCCTTGTTGATGTTCCGCAGCTTGATCTCCGCCACGTACTCCGCCTGCACCTGATCGATGCCGAAGCCGATCATCAGGTTGGGGATGACCTCGGCCTCCTCCTCCGTCTCCCGGATGATCCGAATGGCCTTGTCGATATCCAGCAGGATGCGTTTCAGACCCTGCAGCAGGTGGAGCTTCTCCTTCTTCTTGTTGAGGATATAGTACACCCGGCGCTTGACGCAGTCGGTGCGCCACGCCGTCCACTCCGTGAGGATCTCCCCCACCCCCATGACCCGGGGCATACCGGCGATGAGGATGTTGAAGTTGCAGCTCACCGTGTCCTGCAAGGGGGTCAGGCGGAACAGCTTGGCCATCAGCTTGTCCGGATCCACGCCACGCTTCAGGTCGATGGCCAGCTTCAGACCGCTCAGGTCCGTCTCGTCCCGCATATCGGCGATCTCCTTGATCTTGCCGGCCTTCACCAGCTCCGCCACCTTGTCCAGTATCGTCTCAATGGCAGTGGAGTAGGGGATCTCGTAGACCTCGATGACGTTTTCCTTCTTATCGTACCGCCAGCGGGCGCGGACCTTCAGGCCGCCCCGCCCCGTGGCGTAGATGCTCCGCAGCTCGTCGCTGTCGCAGATGATCTGTCCGCCGGTGGGGAAGTCCGGCGCCAGCAGGGTGGAGGCGATATCGTGGTCGGGGTTTTTCAGGCACGCGATGGTGGTGTCGCACACCTCGCCCAGATTGAAGCCGCAGATCTGGCTGGCCATGCCCACGGCGATGCCCTGATTGGCAGACACCAGCACATTGGGGTAGGTGGTGGGCAGCAGCGACGGCTCCTTCATGGTGTTGTCGTAGTTGTCCACAAAGTCCACGGCATCGCAGTCCAGATCCCGGAACAGCTCGGCGCAGATGGGCGCCAGCTTGGCCTCGGTATAGCGGCTGGCGGCGTAGGCCATATCCCGGGAGTACACCTTGCCGAAGTTGCCCTTGCTGTCCACAAAGGGGTGCAGCAGGGACTCGTTGCCCTTGGCCAGACGCACCATGGTCTCATAGATGGCCTGATCGCCGTGGGGATTCAGGCGCATGGTCTGGCCCACGATGTTGGCGGACTTGGTGCGGCTGCCGGTGAGCAGTCCCATCTTGTACATGGTGTACAGCAGCTTGCGGTGGGAGGGCTTGAAGCCATCGATCTCCGGGATGGCGCGGCTGACGATGACCGACATGGCGTAGGGCATATAGTTCTCGTCCAGCGTGCGGGTGATGGGCTGCTCCACCACCGCGCCCCGCAGGCCCATCACATTGGGATCGGCCGGCCGGTGGACGGTCTTTTCTTCTGTTTTTTTCTTTGCCATTGCGGTTCCTTTCTCAGCTCACGTCGATCATATCCAGATAGCGGCAGCCATTCTCGGCGATATAGTCCTTGCGCCCCGCCAGATTGTCGCCCAGCAGCAGGTCAAAGACCCGCGCCGTCTCCTCCGCCTCCTCCGGCAGCACACGGATGAGCCGCCGTGTCTCGGGATTCATGGTGGTGAGCCACATCATCTCCGGGTCGTTCTCGCCCAGTCCCTTGGAGCGCTGGATGTTCACCTTTTTCCCGGACAGCTCCTTGAGGATGTCCGCCTTCTCCCGCTCGGAGTAGGCAAACCACGTTTCTTCGCCGCCCTTTTCCTTGCAGGTGATCTCGAACAGCGGCGTCTCCGCGATATAGACGTAGCCCTCCCGGATCAGGGTGGGACACAGGCGGTACAGCATGGTCAGGATCAGCGTCCGGATCTGGAAGCCGTCCACATCGCCATCGGTGCAGATGACCACCTTGCTCCAGCGCAGGTTGGCAAGGTCGAACTGGTTCAGATCCTTCACCGCCTTGCCGCTGACCTCCACGCCGCAGCCCAGCACCTTCATCAGGTCGGTGATGACGTCGCTTTTGAAGATGCGGGGATAGTCGGCCTTCAGGCAGTTCAAAATCTTGCCCCGCACGGGCATCAGACCCTGAAACTCCGCGTCGCGGGACTGCTTGCAGGCGCCCAGAGCGGAGTCGCCCTCTACGATGTAGATCTCCCGGCGCTCCACGTCCTTGGTGCGGCAGTCCACAAACTTCTGGACGCGGTTGGCGATGTCGATCTTCTCCGTCAGCTTCTTTTTCTGGTTGATGCGGGTGCGCTCCGCCGTCTCCCGGCTGCGCTTGTTGATGAGCACCTGTGCGGCGATCTTCTCCGCCGCCTCCTTGTTCTCGATGAAGTAGATCTCCATCCGGCTGCGGAGGAACTCCGTCATGGCCTCCTGCACGAACTTATTGGTGATGGCCTTTTTCGTCTGGTTCTCGTAGCTGGTCTGGGTGGAGAAGCTGTTGCTCACCAGAATGAGGCAGTCCTGCACGTCCGGAAATGTGATCTTGGGCTCGCCCTTGGTGTATTTGTTGTTGTCACGCAGATACTTGTCGATGGCGGACACCATGGCCGAGCGGGTGGCCTTCTCCGGGCTGCCGCCGTGCTCCAGATAGCTGGAGTTGTGGTAGTACTCGCACACCGCCGTCCGGTTGGAGAAGCACAGCGCCACGCTGAGCTTTACCTTGTACTCCGGCTTGTCCGCCCGGTCGCGGCCCCGGCGCTCCGCCTCCCAGAACACCGGCTCCGTCAGGGCGTCGTCCCCCGCCAGCTCCCGGATGTAGTCGGCGATGCCGTTTTCATACAGGAACTCCTGGGTGTCAAACTTGCCGGGGGCCGTCTCGTTGCGCAGGCGGAACGTAACGCCGGCGTTGACCACCGCCTGCCGCTTCATCACGTCCTGATAGTAGTCCAGCGGCACAGCGATGTCGGTAAACACCTCCAGATCCGGCAGCCAGCGGATGGTGGTGCCGGTCCTTTTCTTGTTGGTGGTCAGCTCCGTGCTCTCCAGCTTTCCCACGATCTCGCCCCGCTCGAAGTGGAGGCGGTACTCCTTCCCCTCGCGGTACACCGTGACATCCATATAGCGGGAGGCGTACTGGGTGGCGCAGGAGCCAAGGCCGTTCAGACCCAGAGAGAACTCATAGTTCTCGCTGTTCTCGTTGTCGTACTTGCCGCCGGCGTACAGCTCGCAGAACACCAGCTCCCAGTTGTAGCGCCCCTCTTTCTCGTTCCAGTCCACCGGGCAGCCCCGGCCCATGTCCTCCACCTGCACCGACTGATCCAGAAACCGGGTGACGGTGATGAGCCTGCCATACCCGCCGCGGGCCTCGTCGATGGCGTTGGACAGGATCTCAAACACCGCGTGCTCGCAGCCCTCCAGCCCGTCGGAGCCAAAAATAACACCGGGCCGTTTCCGGACCCGATCCGCGCCCTTCAGACTGGAGATGCTCTCGTTATCGTATACGTTTTTCTTTGCCATATCTTTCCTCCGGCATACACCGAGCCATTCGTTTTTTAATATTTTACCGTATTTTTCCGGTCAATGCAAGTCTCGCCGGACAAGAAGCGCGGCGGCTCGTCAAAATAAGAGCGGGGCGCAAAAAAGTTTACAGGTTCATACAAAAAATAACAGACGGACAACCGGAGAAATGCCCGTCTCAAAAGGGTTTTGCACAGTTTCCACCGAGTTTTCCACATACGTTATGTAAATGCGTTTTCGCCGGAAAAGTGCGCATAACTGCGAGCTTTACCATAATTGCCCGTAAATTTTCCTTTTTCTGGTTTTTCGCGCCGTTAGGATGTGTTTCCCCTGTTTTCCACTTTTTTTACGCACTTTTTGACACCTCCGCTTCGCCCCGCAACACTGTGCCGCGGCGCAGCGGCCAAGAGTACCCCACAACAGCCGGAAGGACCGCCCGCAGGCGGTCCTTCCAGAAAAACCGGTAAAATATACGCGCTTACTTGATGGGCTCGCCGGCGGCTTCCTTGGCGGCGATCTCCTTCATGGCGTCCTTGTGGCTCAGGTTCACGCGGCCCTTCTCGTCGATCTCGGTGACCTTGACCCACATCATGTCGCCGATCTTGCAGGCGTCCTCCACCTTCTCAATGCGGTGGTCAGCCAGCTTGGAGATATGCACCAGACCGTCCTTGCCGGGGGCCAGCTCCACGAAGGCGCCGAAGGTCATCAGGCGCACCACGCGGCCGTAGTACAGCTGGCCCACCTCGGGTACGAACACAATGTCGTCGATGCACTTCTTGGCGATGGCACAGCTCTCCGCGTCGGGGGAGGCGATGTGGATGGTGCCGTCGTCGTCGATGTCGATCTTGGCGCCGGACTCGGCCACGATCTTCTGGATGACGGAGCCACCCTTGCCGATGACGTCGCGGATCTTGTCGGGGTCGATGTGCATGGTCAGCATCTTGGGAGCGTACTTGCTCACCTCGGCGCGAGGCTCGGCGATGCAGGGCAGCATCACCTGATCCAGGATCTGCACGCGGGCATCGTAGGTGATGTCCAGCGCGTTCTTGATGATCTCCATGGTCAGGCCGTCGTTCTTCAGGTCCATCTGGATAGCGGTGATGCCCTTCTTGGTGCCGGCCACCTTGAAGTCCATCTCGCCGTGGAAGTCCTCCACGCCCTGAATGTCGATGAAGGTGGTGAAGCTGCCGTCATCGTCCTGAATGAGGCCGCAGGAGATGCCGGCCACAGGAGCCTTGATAGGTACACCGGCGTCCATCAGCGCCAGCGTAGAGCCGCAGATGGAGCCCTGAGACGTGGAGCCGTTGGAGGAAACTACCTCGGACACCACGCGGATGGCGTAGGGGAACTCCTCCACCGGGGGAATGACGGGCAGCAGGGCGCGCTCAGCCAGCGCACCGTGGCCGATCTCGCGGCGGCCGGGGCTGCGGGCGGGCTTGGCCTCGCCCACGGAGTAGCCGGGGAAGTTGTAGTGGTGCATATAGCGCTTCTCCGTCTCCTCCCAGATGGTATCCAGCTTCTGGTTGGCGGACAGGGTATCCAGCGTGGCCACGCTCAGCACTTGGGTCTGGCCACGGGTGAACAGGCCGGAGCCGTGGACGCGGGGCAGCACGCCCACCTCGGCGTCCAGCGGACGGATCTCGTTCTTCTGGCGGCCATCCACACGGTGACCCTCCAGCAGCCATGCCTTCACGATCTTCTTCTGGAACTTGTAGGTGATCTCGTCCAGATACTGATCCATGTTGGGATAGTCCTCCAGGAACAGCTCGTGCCACTTCTCGATCAGCTGGTTCCAACGGGCCTCGCGGACGTTCTTGTCGTCGGTATCCATGGCGGCCTTGGCGTCGTCCATGGTGGCGGCCACGATCTTGTCGAACAGCTCCTGGTCGAAGTCGGCGTGGGGGTAGTCGAACTTGGGCTTGCCGATCTCGGACACCATCTGGTTGATGAGGGCGATCTGCTTCTGGTTCTCCTCGTGAGCGGAGCGGATGGCCTCGAACATCACGTCGTTAGGCACCTCGTTGGCGCCGGCCTCGATCATGACCACCTTCTTGCCGGTGGAGACCACGGTGACGTCCAGATCGCTGACCTTACGCTGCTCGGCGTCGGGGTTAAAGACCAGCTTGCCGTCCACCAGACCCACCTTCAGGGCGGCAACAGGGCCGTTCCAGGGGATGTCAGAGATGGCCAGCGCGGCGGAGGTGCCGATGAGGGCGGCGATCTCCGGGGAGCAGTCGTGATCCACGGCCATGACGGTACACATCACGGACACATCGTTGCGGAAGTCGTAGGGAAACAGGGGGCGGATGGGGCGGTCAATGACGCGGCTGGTCAGGATGCCCTTCTCACCGGGGCGGCCCTCGCGGCGGTTGAAGCTGCCGGGAATGCGGCCCACGGCGTACAGCTTCTCCTCAAAGTCCACGCTGAGAGGGAAGAAGTCGATGCCGTCCCGGGGACGGGGCGCGGCGGTGACGCAGCACAGCACGCGGGTGTCGCCGTAGCCCACCATGACGGCGGCGTTGGCCAGCTCAGCCAGCTTGCCCACCTCCAGCGTGAGGGGACGGCCGGCCAGATCCATAGTGTACTTGTGATAGTGGGGGAATTGGCGCTTGGTGATGATAGTCGACATATCGTTTCTCCTTTTTGTGAAATAGCATCCTGTGCCGGTCTCATCGCCGTTAGCACTTGAAAACACCCCGAAAGCGGCGGTTTCGGCGCATTTTCAACTGCTAATGGTTGGATGTGAACACGGCGCAGAATGTGAAAGAAGGGTGATGCGCGGACGCACATCACCCTGTTTCAACTTACTTACGCAGACCCAGCTTGGCGATCAGGGCACGATAACGCTCAATGTCCTTCTTGGCCAGATAGTCCAGCAGACGACGGCGCTTACCGATCATCATCTGCATACCGCGGCGGCTGTGGAAGTCGTGGGGATGCACCTTCAGATGAGCGGTCAGCTGGTTGATACGCTCGGTCAGGATCGCCACCTGCACCTCGGGGGAGCCGGTGTCGGTCTCGTGGGTACGATTGGCCTCGATGATGGAGGTCTTCTGGTCTTTCAGCATCATAGTTGTGTTTCCACCTTTCATAAATTACGCCCGCATCCTGAGCCACGGGAGAGATGGACCGCTCCGCAGGGCTAAGGCAAGGGGCAGCGACTCAGTCGCGTACCTTGGTATGCTACCATAAAACAAATGGTTTGTAAAGTATATTTTTTCAGTTTTCGGCGGTTTATTCACGTTTTGTTCTTCACTTTTGTACACGAAGCTGGTATACTGGCATGGTTCCTATCGAGAAAGGAGAATTCCCTATGAAACGACACGTATATTTGCCGGCGCTGCTGCTGACAGCGGCGCTTTTGGTGGGCTGCGGCCACAAGGCACAGCCGGACGCCGACACAGACCCCAACGCGCAGGCGGCGCTGCCGCCGGAGGGCATCACGGCGCTGGTGCTGTCCGACGACACGCAGGTGCTGCGCTTCCGCCGGGACGACGACGGCGTATGGTTCTGGCAGGACGATGCCACGTTCCCGCTGGATCAGGCCGGTATGCCGGCGCTGCTGGAGGCTGCCGCCGCCATGACCGCCTCCACGCCGGTGCAGGCGGGGGACGATCTGTCGGAGTACGGCTTGGACGACGCCAAGACCAGTCTCTCCGTCACGGCGGACGGCGAAACGCTGACCTTCACACGGGGCGATCAGGCCGCCTCCGGCGACTGGTACCTGCTGTGCGCCGAGGACGCGTCCGTGCGTCTGGTGTCCGACGACGCCGTGAAGATCTTTCAGCTGCTGGACGGCAGCATTTATGACATGGCGGTGCTGCCCACCATGCCCGCCATCACCGAGGATACGCTGCGTACCGCCGTTATTGCCGGCGCCGACGGAGAGCGCTTCACCATCCGGTCGGCGGACGGCGTGCGGAAGGTGGGCGCCCGGGATGTAACCGAGAAGACCGCCCCGCTGGTGGAGGAGCTGTCCCGTCTGAGCGTGACCTCCTGCGTGGACTATGCCCCCGCCGAGGGCGCTGCCGCCGTCTGTGGGCTCAACGCGCCGGAGGCGATCCTGGTGGTGACCTATACCGGCATCACCGGCCGCGAGGAGGCGCTGACCGTCACCATCGGCCTGCCCACCGGAGACGGCGGCCGCTATGTGACGCTGAACGACGAGTCCACCATCTACCGTATGGAGGAGGCATCGCTGGTACAGGTTCTGACGCTGGCGGAGAACGGTCTGAGCTGAACACGAAAGGTGCGTTGCAAAACGCACCTTTTTGTGGTATAAGAGGAGACGATCCAGAGAAAAGGGGGGACTGCCCGTGCGTATTCTTATCGTGGAGGATGAAAAACGTCTGGCCGGCACGCTGGCGGAGCTGCTGCACCGGCAGGGCTACGCCGTAGACGTCAGCTACGACGGCGTGTCCGGGCTGGACAATGCCCGCAGCGGTATCTACGATCTGGTGCTGCTGGACGCCATGCTGCCGGGGTTGGACGGCTTCTCCCTGTTGCAGCAGCTCCGCGCCGGCGGCGAGACGGTGCCGGTGCTGATGCTGACCGCCCGCAGCGATCTGAGCGACCGGGTGCGGGGACTGGACTGCGGCGCCGACTACTACCTGACAAAGCCCTTTGAGACAGAGGAGCTGCTGGCGTGCATCCGCTCCCTGCTGCGGCGGGGCGGCGAGACGGCAGACAGCGGTGAGACGTGCTTCGGCGATCTGCGTCTGCAAAGGGCCACGTTCCTGCTGGCCTGCGGAGAGCGCTCCGTCCGCCTGAGCCGCCGGGAGTACGATCTCATGGAGCTGCTGATGAGAAACGGCAGCCAGATCGTGTCCAAGGAGCAGCTTATATTGAAGGTATGGGGCTACGACTCCGCCGCCGAGGACAACAACGTGGAGGTGTATATTTCCTTCCTGCGGCGGAAGCTGACCCACCTGCACTCCCGTGTGCGCATCAAGACGCTGCGCATGGTGGGATACTGTCTGGAGGAGGTGACGGCATGATCCGCAAGCTTCGCTGGAAGGTCGTGGGGCTGAACATGGGCATGGTGTTCTGCGTGCTGCTGGCGGTGTTCGCCGCTGTGTACTTCTCCTCCCGCGCCGTCATCTCCCGCAATGTGCGCCAGCAATTGCAGCAGGCGCTCCAGCCCAGCAGCGGCTACGAGCTGTACCGCCCGGGGCAGGAGGGACTGCCCTGCTTTGTGGCGGAGGTCTATGCCAGCGGCACCGTCCGTGTCTCCGGCAACAGCTACTACGACCTGACGGACAAGGCGGCGCTGGCGGAGATCGTCACCGCCGCGCTGGCGGCGGAGAGCGGGGAGGGCGTGCTGCCGGCGCACCACCTGCGCTATCTGCGGCAGGAGGGGCTGCTGTCCACCCGCATCGCCTTTACCGACAGCACACTGGAGCAGGCCACCCTCCGCAGTCTGCTGACCGGCAGCCTGCTCATCGGCCTTGCGGCGCTGGCGGTGCTGTTCGTGTGCAGTTATGTGCTCAGCGGCGCCGTGACCCGTCCGGTGGACCGGGCGTGGGCGCAGCAGAAGCAGTTCCTGTCCGACGCCAGCCACGAGCTGAAAACGCCCCTGACGGTGATCCTGTCCTCGACGGAGCTGCTGGAGCAGGGCGCTGCGCCGGAACAGCGGCAGTATGTGGACAACATCCGCGCCGAGTCCCGCCGGATGAAGCAGCTGGTGGAGGATATGCTCACATTGTCCCGGGTGGAGCGGGGCGATACCCGCCTGCCGGATACCACGGCGGACTTGTCGGACGCGGCAGCCAACGTGGCCCTGCGGTTCGAGCCGGTGGCGTATGAGGCGGGACACACCCTGTCCTACGACATTGCGCCGGGACTTTTGGTGCGGGGCGACGGGCAGAAGCTGGAACAGGCCGTGGCCGTTCTGCTGGACAACGCCGTAAAATACGCCGCGCCCCACACGGAGATCCGGCTGGACGCGGTGCGGCAGGGGAAAAACGCCTGCCTTTGGGTGGAAAATCAGGGGGACGCCATCCCCGCCGACAAGCTGCCCCACATCTTCGACCGGTTTTACCGGGCGGACGCCTCCCGCACCAATGGCGACAGCTTCGGGCTGGGCCTGCCCATCGCCAAGGCCATCGTGGAGGCGCACCGGGGCGCTATCCGCTGCGAAAGCGGCGGGGGCGTTACCCGCTTTACCATCACCATCCCCGTCCAACAGGGGAAGTAGGGAGACGATACTGTGTTTGATACCATTATCCGCGGCGGTACGGTGCTCGACGGCACCGGCCGCCCCGGCTTTACCGCCGACGTGGGCATCACCGCCGGGAAGATCGCGGCGGTGGGCGCGCTGTCCGCCGCCCCGGCATCCCGCGTCATCGACGCATCGGGCCGCGTGGTGACCCCCGGCTTCATCGACATCCACCGCCACGCCGACGCGGCGGCGTTCCGCCCCGGCTACGGGGAGCTGGAGCTGCGGCAGGGGCTGACCACCATCGTCAACGGCAACTGCGGTCTGTCCGCCGCCTCCTTCGGCGGCGCGCACGACGCCGCCATCCGCGCCTACCTGCGGCCCATCACCGGCGACATACCGGAAACGCTGCCCGCCGTCTCCATGGCGGCGTATCTGGCGGCGCTGCGGGCGCTGCCCCTCCACACCGGGATGCTGGTGGGCATGGGTACCCTGCGGGCGGCCGCCGCCGGATATGAGCTGGAGCATCTGGAGGACGCGCACTACCGCGCCATCCACCGCGCCATGGAGCAGGCGCTGGCCGACGGTGCGCTGGGCGTGTCGCTGGGGCTGGGCTACGCGCCGGAGTGCTTCTGCACCACGGAGGAGCTGCTCCGTGCGCTGGCGCCGCTGCGGGGACAGGATATCCCCCTCACCGTCCATATGCGGCAGGAGGGCGCCGGGGTCTGCACCGCCGTGGAGGAGATGCTCACCGTGGCGCGGACGCTCCGCATTCCCCTGCACATCAGCCACCTGAAGGCCATGGGGCGGGATAGCTGGGGTAAAAGGATCCCCCGTGCGCTGGCGCTTTTGGAGCAGGCGCGGCAGGAGGGGCTGGATGTCAGCTGCGATGTGTACCCCTACACCGCCGGCTCCACCCAGCTGCTGCACATCCTGCCGCCGGAGTTTCTGGAGGGCGGCATGGACGCGGTGGTGCGCCGTCTCCGGGACCCCGCCGCCCGGCGGGAGCTGGCACAGCGCATCGAGACAGGCGACGGCTTCGACGACATTGCCCGTCTGGCGGGCTGGGACGGCATCTACCTCACCAGCCTCCACTGTCCGGAGGATCACCCGTTTCTGGGCAAGAGCCTTGCCCAGATCGCGGCGCTGACGGGGCAGGATCCGCTGAACTGCTGCTGCGACCTGCTGGTACGGGAGGACTGCCAGATCACCATGATCGACTTCATGGCCTCGGAGGAGGACATCGCCGCCATTCTGCAAAGCGAGCTGTCCAATCTGATCTCCGACGCCACCTACCCTACGGAGGGGATGCCCCATCCCCGTGTCTATGGCACGTTCCCCCGTCTCATCCAACACTTCGTTATGGAAAAGCACATCCTCACGCCGGAACAGGCCGTCCGGAAGATGACGGCGCTCCCCGCCAAGGCGCTGCGTCTGCGGGGCAAGGGAATCATTGCTGTCGATATGGACGCGGATCTCTGCGTCTTTGATCCGGCGCAGCTCCGGGAAAACGGCGACTATCAGCACCCCTGCCGGATGGCGTCCGGACTGGACGCCGTGCTGGTGGCAGGAGAGCCGGCGGTCATACACGATACATACACCGGCGCACAAGCCGGAACAGTCATCAGGAGGGATACCCTATGAAGGAACATATGCTGCAGGAGCTGGAGCGCATCGTCCGGTGCGCCGGGGATATGGTGCGGGAGGCTCATGACATCGAGCAGGTCACCACGGAGAAGAACGGCGCCGCCGACCTTGTCACCAAGTACGATGTGGCGGTGCAGGGCTTTTTGAAGCGGGAGCTGCTGACGCTGCTGCCGGAGGCGGATTTCTTCGGCGAGGAGGGGGATCACGCGAAGCTGACGCAGCCGTGGACGTTTATCGTCGACCCCATCGACGGCACCACCAACTTCGTCCGCCGCCTGCATTACAGCAACATCTCCGTGGCGCTGGCCCACGACGGGCAGGTGGAATACGCCGTGGTCTACGACCCCTTTGCCGACGAGCTTTTCTCCGCCCAAAAGGACTGCGGCGCGTTCTGCAACGGTCTGCCCATCCGTGTCAGCGACAAGGACGTGGCACATGCCGTGTTCCTCTGCGGCTCCACCATCTACGACCGCAGTCTGACGGAGCGCAGCTTCTCCCTGATGCGGCAGCTATACGAAAAGGGTCTGGACTTCCGCCGCTTCGGGGCGGCGGCGCTGGATCTGTGTCAGGTGGCAGCCGGACGGGTGGAGCTGTTCTACGAGTGCCGTCTGTCCCCGTGGGACTACGCTGCCGGCAGTCTGATCGTGGCGGAAGCCGGCGGCACCGTCACCACGTTGGCGGATACGCCGCTGGACGTGCTGCACCCCTCGTCGGTGTTTGCCACCAACGCCAAGTGCCACGGCGTGCTGAAGGAATTAGCACTGTAAGGACTATATCGGAGCAATAGAAAACGGGACGACCCGATGGGGTCGCCCCGTTTTCACTTCTTGTATACGCGGTGCATCTCACAGGAACTTATCCAGCTCCCGCTCCACCTCCGGCAGCTTCTTTACAGTAGGATGCTCGATGCGGACGCCGTCCTTGATGACCATGTGCAGGCTCCGCAGCGCCGACAGGTCGGCCAGCGGATCCCGGTCGCACACGATGAGATCGGCGGCCTTCCCCGCCTCCACGGAGCCGGTGACGCTGTCGATGCCCGCCAGCCGGGCGTTGAGCAGCGTGGCGCTGTGCAGTGCGAAGGCGGGCGTCACGCCGCAGTATTTCACAAAGTAGCACAGCTCCCGCCACATATCGTAGTGGGTGACGTAGGGGCAGCCGGTATCGGTGCCGAGTCCCACGGGGATGTCGTTTTCCAGACACGCCCGGGCCATGGCGATCACGCCCTCCAGCACCACCTTGCCGTTCTCCTGCTGCTCGTAGGTGGCATGGGAGACGCTGCGGTCAAACAGCGCATAGGGGATGGCAGGGGAGAGGGTAGCCGCCTGAAACGCACCGTGCTCCCTGAGCAGGCGCAGGATCTCCTCATCCGGCTTGGCGCCGTGCTCGATGGAGTCCACGCCGTTCTCCAGCGCCACCCGGACACCCTCCGGGCTTTCCACGTGGGCAGCCACCTTCATGCCCAGCCCGTGGGCTCTGTCGCAGGCGGCCTTCACCAGCGGCGGCTCCATCCGCAGGACGCCCGGCTCGCCCACCACCTCGGCGTCCATCACGCCGCCGGTGATCATCAGCTTGATGAGGTCGGGCTTTTCCGCCGCGATCCGTTCCACGTAGGCCGCTGCCTCCTCCGGCGTCCGTGCCTCATAGGCCAGCGAGCCGGCCATGTGGCCGCCCGGTACGGATACCGCCATATTGGAGGCCACCACCCGGGGGCCGAGGATCTCGCCTGCCGCCGCCTTCTCGCGAATGATGGTATCAAAGTCCGCCACGCCGCCCACGGTACGGACGGTGGTAACGCCGCTGAGCAGCTCCGTTCTGGCGTAGCGCTCGCAGAGCTTGACACCCACCCGGCGCATAAGTCCGTTGGAGGTGATGAGCTTCACCAGCTTCTTCGGGTCGGAGGGCTTCTTCTTCGGCTTGCCGGAGGCCGGCAGGTGTACGTGCAGGTTGATCAGCCCCGGCAGGATGTACCGTCCCGCCAGATCCACCGGCTCATACCCGGCGGGTACAGGGCCGTCGGTGACGGCGGCGATCTTACCGCCCTCCACACAGACGACCTTGCCGGTCTGAGGGATCATGTCCCGCGTCCCGTCCAGCAGGACGCCGTTTATCAGCGCATAGCGCGTCTCGTTCTTATACATCGCAGCACCTCCTGTAAAAAGCGTCAGGCTACCTTAGGATTCCTTGCCGCCGGATACGTTGGCGACGAATACGCAGACCAGGATCACCGCCACGCCCAGCATCTGCCACACGCTGAACGGCTCCTTCAGCAGCACCACGCCCGCCAGCACCGATACCACCGTCGTCACGTTGGAAAACAGCGACGTCTCCGACACGGACAGATGGCTGTTGGCGAAGTTCAGCAGACCGTAGGCCAGCACCGAGGACAAAAGCCCCAGATACAGCACCGCCACCCAGAAGCCGCCGTCGTGCATGGGCCCGGTGATGAGGGGGCTGTGCAGCCCGCCGGCATAGATCAGTCCCACCGGGATGAACACCACCATGCCCACGATGAACATGACGTAGGTCATCTCAAAGGGGGTAAAACGCTTGGCGGCGTTGTGGCTGATGCCGTAGTACAGCGTATCGCTGAGCATGGTCAGCACCAGAAACAGCATACCCAGCGCGGAGACCATCATGGCGCCGCCCACGGAGATCAGCGCCACGCCGCCGATGGCGCCCAGCGCGCACAGCACCTGCTTCAGTGTCACCCGCTCGTGGAGCACCAGCACATCCATGAGGATGCAGCACACCGGCACGGCGGCGATGATGGTACCCGCCACCGCCGAGGAGGTGTACAGGATACCGTAGTTCTCGAAGATGAAATAGGCCACCGGCTGCACGATGCCCAGCAGCACCAGCTTATACACCGGCTTGCCCCGCAGGGAAAAGGCGAACAGCGGCCGCCCCCGGAGCTTACCCACCAGCGCATTGACTAAGATGACCAGCGACATGGCCGCCACCGCCACGGTGAACCGAAAGGCCAGCAGCACCGTAGGCGCCGCCACCTCCAGCGCCAGCTTGGAGAACATAAAGCTCATGCCGAAGATCACGGCGGAGGTCAGTGCCGCCAGCAGTGACAGCGTATGCGTCTTTTTCTGTGTCATGTCCCGATACCTCTTTTTTCTTTGCAGCCGCCTTATGCGGCAGCCGTTCTGCGGCGATTATACCACAAGAAAACACGGAATGATATAGGAAGCTTTTCTTTTCTGCCGTACCGCCCCGGAAAAAGCGACAGCCCCGCGCACTGCGCGGGACTGTCGTGCCGGAGGCTTGGGGGAGGTCCCTCCGGGCAGGATTATGCATAACAGGGAAAAGAAAAGTTTTACTTGTCTGTGACTCTGCTGACGATGCCGACCACCAGAAGAAGACCGGCCAGAGCTGCCAACATAATATTCGGACCCATGCTTCAGCGCCTCCTTTTCTGTTGAATTCTTAACGTCTCTTTAATGTATCTTTACTGTATCATACAATATTCAATTTGTAAAACGCATCATATTCATCAAAATCATGAAAAATACTTTGCACCGCACAACACGGTGTGGTATACTGGCGCAAAGAGAGGAGCGTGGGCGCATGAGCGTGGCAAAATACCAGATCTTTTTGAAAACGGTGGAGCGCGGCAGCTTTACAGCGGCGGCGCGGGAGCTGAGCTTTACCCAGTCCGGCATCAGCCATGCCATCAGCTCGCTGGAGGAGGAGCTGGGCGTGTCCCTGCTCATCCGCAGTCACGGCGGTGTCACCCCCACGGCGGATGGCCGGGCGCTGATGCCCTATTTTGAGAAGATGTGCGCCATGCAGCACCAGCTGGAGCAGCGGGCCGCCGACCTGCGAGGGATGGAAACCGGTCTGGTGAAGGTCGCCACCTTCACCAGCGTGTCGGAAAAGTGGCTGCCCAACATTCTCAAGACATTTCAGGAGCTGTACCCCCGCATCGAATTTGAGCTGCTGCCCTCCAACTTCAACAATGAGATCAGCGACTGGGTACTCAACGGGCAGGCGGACTGCGGCTTTATCAGCCTGCCCGCCCCGGCGGAAAAGTATCTGGACTGCTGGCTTTTGCAGCAGGATCAGTGGAAGGTCATCGTCCCCTGCGGACACCCGCTGGCCGGCGCCGACCCCTTCCCACCGGAGGCACTGGAGAAGTACCCCCTGATTCTGCTGGACGAGGGGGACGACTATGAGATACAGGCCGTGTTCGACACGCTGGGCATCACGCCGAAGATCCAGTACACCGTTCAGCAGGACCAGACCATTCTGGCCATGGTGTCCAACGGGCTGGGCATCAGCATCATGGAGGAGCTGATGCTCTACCGCTGTGCCTACCCGCTGGTGGCCTGTTCTCTGCCCCAGCCCTTCTACCGGAACATCGGCGTCTGTGTCAAGGACAAAAACGCCCTGTCCAACAGTACCCGCGCCTTTATCGACCACACCCGCCGCTGGGTGCTGGCCAACTTCCCCGACGGCTGGAACGCGCCGCCGCCCACCACCCGCTGAAAAAAGCAAGAAAGAAAGACCTGCCGGGCAGGTCTTTCTTTTTTGCGTGTTTTTTATTCGCGGCGCAGCGCCTCGATGGGGTTGAGCTTGGAGGCCTTCACCGCCGGTACGAAGCCGAACACCACGCCGATGCACATGGAGAAGGCCACGGCGATGATGCAGGCCGGTACGCTGATGGCCACCGGCGTGCTCATCACATGGGACATCATCTCCGCAAGGCCGATGCCGCAGCCCACGCCCAGTATGCCGCCCATGCTGGTCAGCACCGCCGCCTCCGTCAGGAACTGCCAGCGGATCCGGCTCTGCTGGGCGCCGATGGCGATCTTCAGGCCGATCTCGCGGGTACGCTCCGTCACCGACACCAGCATGATGTTCATCACGCCGATGCCGCCCACCACCAGAGAGATGGCGGCGATCCAGATCAACTGCTTGTTGGAGCTTTCGGACAGGCTTTGCAGCTGGCTGGCCTGCTCCAGCAGGTCCTTGGACTGGTACTTGAACGTGTCGCCGGAGATAACATGACCGTTCAGATACTCCGCCACGTTGTTGCCGGCGGTGGTCATATCGTTGGTAGACGTGGCACGGACCGCCACGGACTGGGGCTCGTCATAGCGATAGACGATGGGCCAGCAGCTATCGGGGATAAACACCGTGCCGGAGGTATTGCCCGTGTACATATAGTAGTCGTTGAGGTTGTTGATCACCGGCTCGGAGGTCACCCGCGGGGAGATCACGCCCACCACGGTGAACGGCTCGCCGGAGATCTCCATGGTGCCGCCGATGGGGTTTTTACCCTGAAACAGGCTCTGCGCCGTCTTGGTGTCGATGAGCGCCACCTTCCGACAGTTGGCAAAGTCCGACGCGCTGAAGCCCCGGCCGTAGTTAACGGCATAGTCCGCCGCGGCCAGATAGTGGCTGTCGATGCCGTACAGGTTGCCGCTGAAGGAGTTGTTGCCCACATACACGCCGTCGGGCCACTGGCGCTGGTGGTACAGCGCCACATCCGCCACGCTGTCCAGCTTGCTCATTTCGTCGCGCATCTCCTCGGTGATGACGCTGACGCCCTGGGGCAGCGCCATATAGCCCAGCTCCACCTGATTGCCGTCCTGCGTCAGCTGGACACGCACCACGTTGTTGCCCGCGCCGATCAGGTTCTCCTTGATCTGCTCGTTGGTACCCTGAATGGTGGACACGATGGTGATGATGGCGGCAATGCCGATGATGATGCCCAGCATGGTCAGGAACGACCGCATCTTGTGGCTCCAAACGCCCTGAAAGGCGAGATTGATATTTTCTAACATACCTTCGCCCTCCTTACATACCGCCGTACAGCTGATCCACCGTGGCCTCCACCGTGGCTGCGCCGGGCTTCACGTCGCGGCCATAGGGGAACGCCACCAAGTCCTCCACCGCCAGGCCGCCGCGGATCTGGGTGTAGCTGCCCCACAGGTCGCGGCCCGTCTGGATCCAGCGCTGCTCCAGCTTGCCGTCCTCACCCCGCGCCAGCACATAGCTCTTGCCGTTTTCGGTGCGGATGAACATGGTTTGCAGGTACAGGCTGCTGCCGCTGGTGTCCACGGTCTTCTGATAGGACATATCCACATAGTCGCCGGCCTGCAGGTTGGCGTCCTCGGACACAAATACCTTAAAGGGGTAGTAGGACACGTTGCTGTTGGAGTCTCCGCCCCAGGAGCTTCCGTTGTCCGTGGGGAAATCGCTGATCTCCACGATCTTGCCCTCACAGCTTGCGCCGGTCATCCAGCTGCTGATCTGCACCGTGTCGCCGATCTTGACGGTACCCAGATCCAGCTCGCCGATGGAGCCGGTAACGTAGTAACCGCCGCCGCCGGAGACCTCCACCACAGGCTCGCTGTTGTTGAAGGCCTCCTTCGCGTCCCGCACGACCTTCACGACGCCGTCGATCTCGCTGTACACGTTGCCGTCGCCCATTTCCTTTTTCTTCTTATCCAGCTCAATCTGCGCCTGTCTGACAGCGCGCTGGGTGGAATAGACCTCTTTCTCCGTACTGGCGATCAGCGCCTTCAGCTCCTCCTTGGTGAGGGAGTTATCCAGCAGCTCCTTGATCTTGTCCAGTTTCTCTCTGGCCTCCTTGATCTCCGTGGTGTTCTCCGTGGAGTAGGCGTCCTCGTAGGGCGGCAGATCGCTGAGCATCTTCAGCTTTACCGGCGCGGCGGTATCGTCCGCCACGAGGTACACGCCGTAGCAGGTGACGGCGCCGTTTTTCACGTTGCCCGCCTTCTCCACCAGCACCACATACGCACTGGCGCGGTTCTCGAGGATCTTCGTGCGGATGCACTCGTCCGTCAGATAGTACTCCTTCTTGCCGCTGTCCACCAACATCTGATAATACAGGGGTGTTTCCTTCGTTTTGCCGTCGCTGCCCTTAACAGGAAGCAGCCCCTCCTTCACCGGTTCATAGCGGCCCGCCTCCTTGTCCTGCGCCTGGATCAGCGCCTCCAGCTTGGCGTACTGGGTGTCGTATTCGATCTGCAGCTTTTCCTTGTCCTCCGCTATTCTGTACAGCTCCAGATTTTGCTTGGCGGCCTTGGCGTTGAGCTGTGCCGTGTCCAGATTGATCTCCGCTTGCTCCACCTGCGCCTGAGACAGGGAGGAATCGTAAGCCAGCAGCTTATCGCCCTTTTTGACGTTCTGCCCCTCCTTGACATAGATCGCACTGACCTCCTGCGTCTCGGAAATGTAGAGCTTCTGCAATTTATCCGTGTTCACGGTGCCGCTGGTGTTGGCGGTGTCGCCCCAATAGTCGGTCATGGCGACATCGGACACCCGATACACGTTGACGTCGCCCCGCTGGGCATTCCGCGCCAGTGTCAGACCGCCCCAGACGGCGGCGCATACCGCCACGGTAATGCCCGCGATCAGCAGCGTCTTTTTCAGGGTTTTATTCATGGAACGCACCTCCTGACAGCACACCGTCGCGGATGTTCATAATGGTGTGGGCATGCTGTGCGATGCCCTGATCGTGGGTGATCATAATGATGGTGGAGCCACTGTCATGGAGCTGCTGGAACAGCTCCATCACCGCCGCGCCGCTGGCGGAGTCCAACGCGCCGGTGGGCTCGTCAGCCAGCAACAGCTGGGGCTTTCCCACGATGGCGCGGGCAATGGCCACACGCTGGCACTGGCCGCCGGAGAGCTGGTCAGGCCGGTGGTCCACACGGTCGGCAAGCCCCACCGTCTCCAGCGCTTCCCGGGCGCGCTCCAGCCGCTCGGCCTTCTTCACGCCGCCGTACAGCAGGGGCAGCGCCACGTTTTCCAGCGCCGTCAGCTTGGGCAGCAGGTTGAAGGACTGGAACACGAAGCCCAGCTGCTTATTCCGCACCTCCGCCAGCTGCTTGGGGGTGCATTTGGTGATGTCCTGCCCGCCCAGCAGGTAGCTGCCGCTGGTAGGTACATCCAGACAGCCGATGAGATTCATCAGCGTGGTCTTTCCGCTGCCGGAAGGACCCATAATGGCAAGATACTCCCCCGCCTCCACATCCAGATCAATGTGCTTGAGGATGTGGTTCACGGATTTACCCATGGGGTAGTCCTTGCAGATGTCGCGCATTTCAAGGATCATACTCAACCCTCCACCGGCGCATCCGCAGTCTGCATATCCTCCGGAACGTCCGTACCGCCGGTCATGCCATCCATGCCATCCATGCCGTCCATGCCGTCCATGCCATCCATGCCATCCATGCCGTCCATGCCGTCCGTGTCGCCGCCCGGTGTGGTGGCGCTGCCATCCGGCTCGAAGGTACTCTCATCATAGGTGACACAGGACATACCGGCCTTCAGCGTGTCGTCGGGGTAGGCGATATAGTCCGAGGCCGTCAGGCCGTCCGTCACGGCGTAGGTATCCAGCTCGCCGTTGTATTCGCCCAGCGTTACGCTGCGCTTCTCCAGCTTGCCGTTGCTGCCCTGCGCCCACACCCACGGAGAGGCGTCGGCATCGTTGATAAAGCCGGCCGGAAGCTGGATGCCGGTGGGGCTGTCGCTCTGGCCCAGATCCGGCTCGATGTACACATGCTGGCCCAGCAGCAGTCCGTCGCTGCTGTCCAGCTCCACATAGAACGGATATTTGCTGGAGGTACCGGTGTCGCTGGAGCCGCCGTCATAGTAATTGCTGCCGCTGCTCTGCGCCGGGTTGTTCCAGTCGATGCTGGCGATGGTGCCGCCCCAGGTCTGATTGCCGGTGCGGGCGCGGATGACCACCTTGGCGCCCTCGTTCAGCACCGACGCATTGCTCTCATTCACGTAACCCTTGACCCGGAAGCCGCCGGTCTGGACGATGGAGATCAGCGGCAGGGCGTTGCCCCGGTCGTCGGTGCCGCCGTTGGGATTGACGCTCTTGACCTCGCCCTCCACCTCCGCCTTGACAGAGCTGTTCTTCATGTTTTTCTGTATCTTCTCGATATCCCGGCCCTTATCCGTGATGCTGCGGTTGGTGGTGCGGATATCCAGATTGAGCTGGCGGATCTGACCAAGGGTCTTGTTTCTCTCGATATCGTCCACGATCTCATTCAACGCAGCCTCGGCCTGCTTCTTCTCTTCCTCCTTGTCGGCAAGCGTTGCCTTCAGATCTTCCAGCGCTATCTGCGCCTCCTCCAGACTGATCTCAAGCTGGCTCATGTCATAGGTAAACAGCACGTCGCCCACCTTGACGGCGTCGCCCACTTTAACCTTGATCTCCCCGATGGTCAGGGAGTCGTCCTTTTTGATATTTGTCTCGCCCATTGCGCTGACCACGCCTGCGAACCGGTCTGTCAGGCCGGCGGTGCCAAGCCCGCAGATCATGGAGACGGACTGGACGGATGCCTCTCCGTTGCTCTCGCCGCAGCCGGCCGCTACGCCCAGCAGCATGACCAGCGCCAGAATGAATGCAGCTTTCTTCATCTTTTTATATCTCCTTTGCTTTTCCTCTGCGGCACGCCGCAGTATCTCACATACTTTTATGACGGAGCGTCCCGGAAAAATGTTCCGCAAAACAAGGGTGTATCCGCCGAAAAAACGTCGTTTTTATCATACCATGCCCCTTTTCCGCAAATGTGAATAAAATATGAACAAAGGTTTAAGGGCTGTATAAGTTTGCGGGCGGGAAAATGTTGACAGCGCCCGCGCCCATGGCATAAAATATTTGATGAAAACTGCCGCCGCCCGGCGCTTTTCCGGGCGGTGCGCCTCTGACGCAGGAGGGATCGCCATGACGAAAAAACGCATCCGGCAGATGAACGGCGCTCTGCGCCGCCGCCTGACCAGCCGCCCGGCGGCGGACTGGCTCCCCGATGGGGAGTCCTTTGCCCGGGCACTGGAGGCGGAGAACTATATGCAGCGCTTTGCCCCGCTGTTCCACGGGGTACGGCTGCGCTGCGCCGAGGTGCTGGCGCTGTGCCGCCCGGAGCTGGACGCCCTCAGCGGCGGGCAGGAGCCCGCGCGGGGCTGGCTGGCCTACACCTACGATTTCGCCTGCCGCCTGCTGTATCCGGAGGAGGACGCGGACACGTCCTGCGCCGCCGGAGCCGTATTCCTTCTCTCTGTCCTACAGGTACTGTTTGCGGCGGAGGATGAGCTGCTGCCCCGCGACCCGGCATGGACCTTCGACTTCCCCACGGAGGAGGAGCTGTCCGGCTGTGCCTGCGCCGCCAGCCTCGGCCAGATGCTGCGGAGCTGGAAGCGTGAGTACGTCTACGAGCTGATGCGTCTGGGGCTGGAGGCCACACCCTACCGCACGCTGGAGCATATCGCCGGCGTCCACCATGTGGCCATGACCGCCGCCCGCGGCCTGCGCCGGGCCGGTATCCCGCTGGATCTGGCGCTGGTGTCCGGCAGCGCCGCCGGACACGATATCGGAAAATTCGGCTGCCGCCCCGGCGAGCGGGTACCCTACCTGCACTACTACTACACCGACCTGTGGTTCCGCCGCCGCCGCATCACCGATATCGGCCATGTGGCCGCCAACCACTCCGTCTGGGATCTGGAGCCGGACTATCTGTCGGTGGAATCGCTGCTGCTGATCTACGCGGATTTCCGGGTAAAGCAGAGCCGCGATTCCGATGGGCGGGAGATCACCCGCATCTCCTCGCTGGCGGAGGCCTTCGATGTGATCCTATCCAAGCTGGACGGCGTGGACGACGCCAAGCGCCGCCGGTATATGCGGGTCTACGCCCGGCTGCGGGACTTTGAGCAGTTCATGGTCGACCGGGGCGTGGATGTGACGCTGCAAGGGCATGATACACCGCCCCGTCCGGAGAAGCAGACTGCCCTCATGACCGATGATGAGGCCCTCCACGCCCTGACCATGCAATGCGTGGGGCACAATATGGAGCTGATGAGCCGCCTTACCGGCCAGCGCAGCTTTGCCCGGCTGCTGGAGCTGGCCCGCGGCGAAACTAACTGGCGCCGTCTCCGCGCCTATCTGGGTGTGTTTGAATCCTACTCCCTGTACCTGCACATCCCCCAGAAGGTACAGACTTTGGCCTTTCTCTATGAGCTGCTGATGCACCGGGAGGGTGACATCCGCCGACAGGCGGCGGCGCTGCTGGGTGAGATCATCGGCGGCTTCCACGCCGGCTACGCCAAGGAGCGTCCCGCCGGCAGCCGTCCCGACCCACGCGGCATCACCGATCTGGATCAGTGGAAGCTGTATCTGGACAAGATCATCTATCCAGACCACAAGCTGATGCCCCAGCATCGCCGCTGGATCGGCTATACCCTGAAATTTGCAGTCACCTCCCTGCTCCGGCATGCCGCCGGAAGGGAGGAGCGCTTCCTGACGCCGCTGTTCTCCTACTACCGCCGCCCCGACCAGCTGGATGACGCCACGGCGTTCCAGCTTCTGGACGCTGCGGTCTCCCTGCCGGACACGGTGTATGCCCGCCACGGGGCGCTGCTGCTGCGGTTCGCGGAGACCCTCTCTGTCCGGCAGGACGTGCAGGTGCGTACCGCCGCCGTGCTGCTGCTGGATCGTCTGCGCCGCTCGTCGCCCCGATCCGCCGGAACGCTGCGTGTGCTGGCGCGCATGGACTGCGGCGGCAGCACTACCCTCCGGCTGCTGCGGGAGGATGTGTTGCAGGACGGCGCCCCCATCACCCTGCCGGATGACGCCGTATCCGAGATCTTTCTGGACAATCTGAAAACCGCCACGCCGTGGATCACCAAGCAGGCAAATATCCGCCTGCTGACGGACTTTGCCCGCAGCGGCAGCAGCCCCGCGCTGCATATCGCCACCCATCTGTCCAACCTCATCAAGGTCAGCGACCGTGTCACTGTGCGCCACAGCGCCGGCAGCGCCCTGCTGGAGCTGGCGCCCCGGCTGACGGTGGATCAGTGCAACGAGGTGGCGGTGGAGCTGTGCCGCGGTCTGGAGCTGGGACAGCAGGAGTTCACCAAATATATCCCCGACTATCTGGGCCGCTTCGCCCTGTGGCTGCCTCCCGCCGAGCTGGACGAGGTACTGGACGACCTGTGGGTCAACCTCAGCGCCTCCGACAGCCGGGTGGCCGCCTCCGTGCTGGACACCGTGGGCATCATCTACGAGACGTATGACGCCTACCGCACCCGCTTCCCGGAGGCGGACGACGCCTATCGCCGCCGCCGTCAGCGGCTGCTGGGTATGCTGATGCGGGGTCTGTACGGCATCGACAACGCCGTGCGGCAGGAGGCTCTGTATGTGCTGGGCCGCCGGGTCTTCGGCTCGGCGGAGCTGGGCGATCATGAGAAGCGCCGCGCCTTTGTGCTGACGGAGCGCAAGCTGCTGGCCGCCTACGACGAGGAGCCGGACGACGGGCTGACGTTCTACTACCGGGCCGCCATGCTGGGCAAGCTCTACCGCTTTGTGACGGAGGAGCAGCTGTTCCGGGAGGGTTTTGACTTCGGCGCGCCCCGGCCTGTGGCGTTCTTCCCCGGCACCTTCGACCCCTTCACCCTGTCCCACAAGGGCATCGTCCGCGCCATCCGGGACGCGGGCTTCGAGGTGCTGCTGGCCATCGACGAATTCTCCTGGTCCAAGCGCACACAGCCCACCCGCATCCGCCGCCGCATCGCGGCCATGTCCGTGGCCAACGAGTTCCACGTCCACCTTTTCCCGGAGGATTTCCCGGTGAACATCGCCAATCCCGACAACCTGCGCCGTCTGCGGCAGGCATTTCCGGGACGGCGCGTGTCCATCGTGGTGGGCAGCGACGTGGTAGCCCACGCCTCCTCCTACCGCAAAGCGCCCACGGCGGACTCCATCCACACCTTCGACCATGTGATCTTCCGCCGCACCGAGCCGGGCGCCGAGCCGGCGGACTACCGCTGCATCACCGGCCATGTGGTGGAGCTGACGCTGCCGCCCCAGCTGGAGGAGATCAGCTCCACCCGCATCCGGGAGGCGGTGGACGCCAACCGGGATGTATCCAACCTCATCGACCCCATGGCGCAGGAGTTCATCTACCGGCAGGGACTGTACCTGCGGGAGCCGCAGGACAAGCCGGTGCTGCGGACAGAGGATCTGACCTTCATCTCCTGCTCCGGCCCGGAGGAACGGACAGACGCCCTGCTTCAACGGATCTTCCCCGCCTCTGCCGCCGCCATGTGCCGCCGTCTGATGGACAGCGGCGACGAGCTCATGCTGCTGTGCGACGGCGTCAGCGGCGAGGTGCTGGGCGCCGCGTCCTACCGCTGTCTGGACTCCCAGCACCTGTTTGCGCGGCTGAACGACCCGACCCTCAGCGGCATCGTCCGCCAGAACGCCGGAGGCCGTACCCTGCTGCTCAGCGGTCTGTTCGTCCCCAAGGGCCAGCGGCAGCTGGACTTCGGCCAGCTGCTGCTGACGGAGGTACTGACCACCGCCCTCAGCCGGGAGTACACCTATGCGCTGTACTGTCCGCTGGAGGGCGCCGTGTCCGGCTATGGCCGACAGCTCATGCAGCTGCAGGGCTTTGTCCCCATCCAGCACCGGGACGGCTATGACGTGCTGGGCGTGGATATGCACTGTCCCATCGTCCTCAGCCGCAACGTGGACACCGCCATCAAGGCGCCGCTGAGTACAGCGCCCCAGGTGGTGGTGGCCGTCGCCGCCGCCCACCGGCGGTTACAGGCGGCGCTGACCCGCCTCCAGCCCGGCTCGCTGGTGCTGAGCCTGTCCGCCGGCGTCATCTACCACCGGCTGCTCCAGCGTATCACCCAACGCAATGGCGTACCGGCAGAGCCTGTCACGCCCCGCGTCCTCGGCCCTGATATCTGCGTACCCTACGGAAAGATCCTGCGTGGCGTGGCGGTGCCGAACACCGTTACCAAGACGCTGCGCACCGACAAGGTCTATGAGCCCGATCTCAGCGCCTCCTCCATCGAGGCCTACCCCGACTACTCGCCGCTGGCCGATCAGGTACGCACCATCCGCGCCTTTGACCGGCCGGTGATCCTGGTGGACGATATGCTCCACGACGGCAAGCGCATCCGCTGTCTGGCGCCGCTGCTGGAGGAGACGCACACACCGGTGGATCAGGTGCTGGTGGGCTATCTCACCGGCGTGGGACGGGATCTTATGGAGCAGCTTGGCTACCCGGTGGACGGCATCTACTACCTGCCCAACCTGCGGATGCGGTTCGTGGAATCCACGCTGTACCCCTTTATCGGCGGTGACACCGTCCGCCGCACCGAGCGGCTCCCCGGCGGGCTTCAGCCGTCTGTGAACCGCATTTTGCCCTACGCCGCGCCGGAGTTTTCCCCCATGGACGGCCGCACCGCGTGGGAGCTGAGCCTGTGCTGTCTGGAAAACGCACGGGATATCCTGCTGGCGCTGGAGACGGAGTTCCGAAGCCTCTACGCCCGCAACCTGACGCTGAACCGGCTGGGCGAGGCGGTGGTGCTGCCCCTGTGTCCCGACAAGGGCGGCTGCATCACCTACGACGTGAGCCGCGCCGCCTCCGCCTGTCTGGAGGGGGATATCGAGCTTTTGAAGCGGATGCGCCCGGCGGACTGACGGGAAAGGAGAAACGATATGAACGGGTTTACCCTTGGCTTTGACAATGCCTCCGGCGGCGTGCTGCACCTGCCGGAGAAGGTGCGCGTCACCCTGCTGGCGCTGGGTGACGTGGGCAGCACCCTGCTCACAGGACTGCGTCTCATGGGCGGCGACGTCATCTCGTCCATCGGCATCTGCGATGTGCGCCCCGGCGCGGCACAGCGCTGGGAGTTTGAGCTGAACCAGATCCAGTCGCCGGACGGCGCGGCCATGCCGCCGGTGGACATCATCCAGCCGGAGCAGGTATTTGACGGGGACGTGTTTTTGTTCTGCGCCTCCCGGATGGTGCCGGACACCTCCGTCACCGGCGGCGACGTGCGCATGGCGCAGTATGGGCTGAACCGGGAGCTGGCCGCCGTCTACGCCCGTATGGCGCGGGATAAGGGCTACAAGGGACTTTTCTGCGTGGTCAGCGACCCGGTGGATCCCCTGTGCCGCGCCGTGCTGCAAGAGAGTGATCGCGGCGAAAACGGCGAATCGGACGGCGGAGGGCTGCTGCCCTGTCAGGTGCGGGGCTTCGGCCTCGGCGTCATGCACGCCCGTGCGCTGTACTTCGCCAGAAAGGACGCGCGGTTTGCAAGCTACCTCACGGAGGGCCGGGCCTTCGGCCCCCACGGGGAGGATCTGGTGCTGGCCAATTCCATCGAGCACTACGATGACGCCCTGTCCCGTGAGCTGACGGACAGGGTGGCACACGCCAATCTGGAGATGCGGAAGCTGGGCTATAAACCCTATGTGGCCCCGGCTCTCAGCTCCGGCGCGCTGACACTGCTGGCGCTGCTGCGGGGACAGTGGCACTACGCCTCCGTATACATGGACGGCATTTTCATGGGCTGCCGACAGCGCCTGACGCCGTCGGGCGTCGAGGTGGAGCAGCTGACGCTGCCGGACGCCCTGCAAAAACGCCTTGACACAACGGCGGCGCGGCTGCGCGCCATCGACTGAGGAGGGATGCGCCATGCTGACGGTACTTTTGCCGGAAAACGGTCACAGTACGCCGCTGCGCCAGCTGCTGACGCCGCTGCTGCCGGCGGACAGCACCTTCCGCGACCCGGATGACGGGCTGGAAGGTCTGGCGGGACGGCGGCTGCTGTTCGCCGTGGCGCTGGACGAGGGCGGCTGCAACGAGTCCTACTACCGGATGCTCTCCCGCCTGCGCCGGAGCCTGACGCTGCTCCACGGCTGTGTGGCGGGACTGGTGGTCACCGGTGTGGGCGAATTCTACACCAAGGACGTGGCACGGGACATGGTGTTCGCCGCCAACCAGTCCGGCTGCGCCTTTATCGGCCGCCCGCTGGTGGAGGCCACCGGCTCCCTGCGGAATTTCCGCACCCAGGCGCAGATCGGCGGCACCGACGAGGTCACTGCCTTCCATACCGCCGTGGCCGAGCTGATCGGGCGATTGGAGGGCTGGGAGACGCCCGCCCCCATCCGGCACATTCTGGCGCTCCACGCCTCCCAGCGCAGCACCTCCAACACGCTGGCCCTGTGGGAGCTGGTGAAAAGCGCCCTGCCGGACACGGTGGAGGTGGAGGAGATCTGCCTGCGCAACGGCACCATGGCGGACTGCAACGGGTGCAGCTACACCGCCTGCCTCCACTTCGGGGAGCAGGGCGGCTGCTTCTACGGCGGCCCCATGGTGGAGGAGGTCTATCCCGCGATCCGCCGCTGCGACGCGCTGGTGATGCTGTGCGCCAACTACAACGACGCGCTGGCGGCAAACCTGACCGCCTGCGTCAACCGGCTGACGGCGCTGTTCCGGCAAAGCCGGTTCTACGATAAGCGGCTGTTCGGGCTGGTGGTGTCCGGCTACTCCGGCGGCGACCTGCTGGCGCGGCAGCTGATCTCCTCCCTGAACATGAACAAGTCCTTCTTTTTGCCGCCCCACTTCTGCCTGCTGGAGACCGCCAACGAGCGGGGCAGTCTGGTAAAGCTTCCCCATATCGCGGAGGAGGCGGCGCAGTTCGCGGCAAATATGATGCAGCACTGACAAGCCGCGCAAGTACCCTTGCCTCCTGCGTCCGACAGGCCCGCCGAGCCACCGGGATCGCAGGGTCACGCACATTTTCCAAGAGAGAATACGCATCCGCCCGCCAGGCGGATACTTTCAGAACACAGAAAAGCTCCCGACCGCAACGGTCGGGAGCTTTCGGTCATACGAACCGCTCCTTCTTCTGTTTTTTGATGCAGAGGCCGTAGAGCACGATGGCAAGGAGCTGCACGGAGACGGAGACTGCCACCAGCCATGCCGGGTTTGCATCGTACAGCGCGCCCAGCAGCCAGCTCCCCAGAAACCACGCGATGCCGAAGCCCGTCTCGAAGATGCCGAAGCCCGTGCTGCGCATGGCGGCCGGGACGATGCGGCTGACGGCGGCCTTCATAATACTCTCCTGCGCGCCCATGCCCACGCCCCACAGCACGATGCCAACGCCCATCAGCACCGGCTCGCCGCTGAGGAAGATAAAGCAGGAGAAGAACGCGCTGCACAGGGTGGACAGCATCAGCGCCCGCAGGCCGATCTTGTCAAAGAGCCAGCCGAAGAACAGCGCGGCAAAGGCATCCACCGCCATAGCCGCCGCGTACAGCAGGCTCAGGGTGGAGGTTGGAAAGGCCTCCGTTCGGGCGGCGTGCAGCGTGATGAGGGTGAAGTCGGCAAAGCCGAAGGCAAACAGGCAGATGGCCGCCATGTACAGTACAAAGGACTTTTGCGTGTGGAACTCTGTCGGGGCATCCGCCGCTTTTTCGAACATCTCCGGATGGGGGTACTTGACCTTGGCCAGCACCACCAGCGCGATGGTGGTCAGCGCCGGGATGCCGAGGACGGCGAAGCTGAGCCGGTAGGTGGAGAACAGGTCGCCGGTCCCCTTGATGGCGGCGATGACAAAAAGGATGACCGGGCCTAAGAACGCGCCCAGCTGGTCTAAGAACTCCTGATAGGCGAAGCCCTTTCCCGTTCCGATCTCGCTGGCGGCAAAGCTGACCAGCGTATTTTTCGCCGGCTTTTTGATGGCCTTGCCCACCCGCTCTAAAATCACCAGCCCGCAGGCGATGACCCAGCCGTTTTCCGGGATGAGCGCCAGCGCCGGGATAGCCAGCACCTGTAGAGCGTAGCCCGCGATGACCAGCGTCCAGTATTTTTTCGTTTTGTCCGCGAAAATACCCGACAAAAGCCGCAGGGAGTAGCCGCACAGCTCGCCCACGCCGGACACGAAGCCGATGGCCGCACCGGAGGCCCCTGCCAGATTCAGGTATTCGCCGAGAATGCTCCGCGCACCCTCGTGGGTCATGTCCGAAAACAGACTGACCACACCCATCAGCGTGATAAAGGCCACGGCGCCCCGCAGGCGCTGCTTTTTCCCTGTGCTCATTTGCTTTTCTCCCACCCTTCCGCGCCATTCGCGTTTCCATGTATCCATAGATTATACCACGCCCCCCGCCGAATGCAATCGCGCCGGACGACACCCTGTATCTGGATTTCCACTACTGCCCGCTGGTCAAGGCGTGGCAGAAGGCCGGCTGCACCGACGAGGAGATCGCCCGGCTCTGCGACATCGCCATGCAGCAATACGCATCGGTGCATGGAGAGAATGAGCATATCAGCGTGGATAAGCTCCATCTGGCGGTGGATTTCTACAAGGCATTGCTCCGCAACTATCCGGCGGACGCCCGGTAAACTTCCGTTTTTCCCGGCGTTTATCCGCCGTTCGACCGAAAAGAGCGCTCACCGGCTGTGCCGGTGAGCGCTCTTTGTAACATTCTCACAAAGAAATCGCCCAAAAATTGGCTTTTTCGCCGTTTTTCAGGTTGCGGCGGCGGTGGTAAAGCGCTATGATGGTAAGGCCGCGTCGCGGCAAAAAAGGACGAGAGAGGTACCTTATGCATAAGAAAGTATTCGCCCCCGCGCTGTTTGACTGCTTGAAGTCCTATTCCGGCAAGCAGTTCGCCAAGGACGCGGTATCGGGCGTCATCGTGGCCATCATCGCACTGCCCCTTTCCATCGCGCTGGCGCTGGCCAGCGGCGTCGGCCCGGAGCAGGGCATCTACACCGCCATTATCGCGGGCTTTCTGATCTCCTTCTTCGGCGGCAGCCGGGTGCAGATCGCAGGCCCCACCGCCGCCTTTGCCACCATCGTGGCGGGTATCGTGGCGGAGCACGGCATGGGCGGGCTGGCCCTCGCCACCGTCATGGCGGGCATCATCCTGATCCTGATGGGCGTTTTGAAGCTGGGCAGTCTGATCCGCTTCATCCCCTACACCATCACCACCGGCTTTACCGCCGGTATCGCCGTGACCATCTTCATTGGACAGTGGAAGGACTTTTTCGGTGTGAGCTACCCGGAAAAGCCCATTGAGACCATGGAAAAGGCCGCCTGCTTCTTCCGCAGTCTGGACACCGTCAACCTCTGGGCGGCACTGGTGGGCGCGGTGTGTCTGGCCGTTCTCCTCATCTGGCCCCGCATCAATAAGCTCATCCCCGGCAGCCTCATCGCCGTGCTGGTGGGCATCGCCATGGTGAAGCTTCTGCACCTGCCGGTGAACACCATCGGCGACCTCTACACCATCTCCAACAGGCTGCCCTCCTTCACCCTGCCGGATTTCTCCTTTGACACTGTGCAGGCTATGCTGCCCAGCGCCTTCACCATCGCCATCTTAGCCGCTATCGAGAGTCTTTTGTCCTGCGTGGTGGCCGACGGCATGGTGGCCTCCCACCACAACTCCAACACGGAGCTGATCGCACAGGGCATCGGCAACGTGGGCTCGGCGCTGTTCGGCGGCATCCCCGCCACCGGCGCTATCGCCCGTACCGCCGCCAACATCAAGTCCGGCGGCCGCACCCCCGTGGCGGGCATGATCCACGCCGCCGTGCTGGTACTGGTGCTGGTGGTGCTGATGCCCTACGCAGCCCTCATCCCCATGCCCTGTATCGCCGCCATCCTATTCAGCGTGGCGTATAATATGTGCCAGTGGCGTCCCTTTGTGCGCCTGTGTAAGTGCGCCCCCAAGAGCGATATTCTGGTGCTTGTGCTGACCTTTTTGCTGACGGTCATCTTCGATCTGGTGGTGGCCATCGAGGTGGGTATGCTGCTGGCGGCGCTGCTGTTCATGAAGCGCATGAGCGACGAGACGGAGGTGCGCGGCTGGAAGTACAAGGATATGCCGGAGGATCAGCTCACCGAGGTGCCGCTGCACGTCCGTGTGTACGAGATCCGCGGGCCGCTGTTCTTCGGCATGGCTGACCAGATCGGCGAGATCACCGTTAAGGAGTTCACCCGCTGCCTCGTCATCCGTATGCACATGGTCAATGCGCTGGACGTCACCGCCCTCAACGCGCTGGAGGCGCTGTATGACGAGTGCGCCAAGAAGGGCGTGCGGGTCATCTTCTCCCACGTCAACGAGCAGCCCCTGCACGTGATGGAGCACGCCGGCTTCGTGGACAAGGTGGGACGGGAGAACTTCTGCGACCACATCCAGCAGGCCATTGCGCTGGCCTCCCAGCAGTAAGCGCCGAAACATTTTTTCGCGGAAAAGAGGCGCGCCGGTCAAACCGGCGCGCCTCTTTTATTGTTTTTCTATCGCGGGACGCGGCATCAGATGACGCCGTACTGCTTCAGCAGCTTTTCCACATCGGTGCCGCCGATCTTGCTGAGGGCCTTCTTCAGGACCATCTTTTCGCCGAAGCTCAGATCCATGTCGGTGGCCTTCTTGCCGTCCCGCAGCTTCACGGTGGCGTTCAGCAGGTCGCGGACATCGTAGACGCTGCCCCAGACCTCCGGCACGCCGCGATCCACGTTCAGCAGGGTGTACACGGCCTCCATGCCGGTACGCATGGAATACTCGGTGGTGAAGATGGTGTCGCGGGGCGTCTCGGCAAACTGACCGAGGAAGGCGAAGTTCACGCTGCCGTCCGGCACGACCTTGGGCCGGTCGCCGTAGGCGCGGGGCATGAAGAACGCGTCGATATAGGGCATCATCACCGGCACGGTGTTGGCGCTGTTGGCCGCCAGATCCTCGATCTGCTCCTCCGGCACGCCGATGTGGTACAGCCACTCCATGCAGATCTCCTTGCCGGTGCAGTCCCGCATGGGCTTCTTCACGAAGTCGCCGGGCTTATCGGTGAACAGGGAGTAGACCCACACCAGACAGTGATCCTTGGGCTGGTCACGGAACTGGGGCTGGCGGTTGATGGTCCAGCTCATCAGCCAGGAGGAGTCCTTCACGGTGACGATGCCGCCGGTGACCACATGGCCGGTAAAGGGATCGCGCTTGCAGATGTTCTTGATATAGGGGATGATGCGCTGATCCAGCGTCTCCACGGTGGCGCTCATCCAGTTGGTCTTCTCCGGATCGTGGCAGAACTTGTCGGGATGGCCGAAGTCGGGATCCTGCGCGGCGATCTTGCGCCACATATCCCAGCCGCCGCCCTCCCGCAGCTCGGTGTTGTAGGCGGCGGGCTTGTTCTGGCTGCCCATGGAGGAGTTCTCCACGCAGCCGCCGTTGGTGATGAACACCAGATCGTTCTCCGTCAGGTCGATGGCGTCCTTCTCGCCGCCGCGCAGCACGTCGATGCGCTTGGCCAGCTTGCGGGCGGGGTCGGTGCAGTCAAATTCCACGTTGCACACCTGCACGCCGTAGTGGAACTGCACGCCGTGGCTCTCCAGATACTTCACCATGGGCAGGATCATGGACTCATACTGGTTGTACTTGGTGAAGCGCAAGGCGGTGAAGTCGGGCAGGCCGCCGATATGGTGGATATACCGCTGGATATAGAGCTTCATCTCCAGCGCGCTGTGCCAGTTCTCGAAGGCGAACATGGTGCGCCAGTACAGCCAGAAGTTGGAGGAAAGCACCTCGTCATCGAAGAAATCGGTGATCTTCTTGTCCTGCAATTCCTCGTTGGGGGTGAAGAACAGCTTCATGATCTCCATAGCGCCCTTGTCGGAGATGCTGAATTTGCCGTCGGTGTGGGCGTCCTGTCCGCGCTTCTCGGTGGCGCGGCACAGGGAGTAGTTGGGATCCTCCTTGTTGAGCCAGTAATACTCGTCCAGCACGCTGACGCCCTCCGTTTCAATGGAGGGGATGGAGCGGAACAGATCCCACATGACCTCAAAGTGGTTGTCCATCTCCCGGCCGCCGCGCATCACATAGCCCAGATTCTCGAACTTGTAGCCGTCGCAGGCGCCGCCGGGCAGCTCGCCCTTTTCCAGAATGTGGATGTGTTCGCCCTGCATCTGACCATCGCGCACCAGATAGCAGGCGGCGGAGAGGGCCGCCAGACCGCTGCCCACAATATAGGCGGATTTGTTGTCTACGCCCTCCGGCTTCTTGGGACGGGCAAAGGCTTCATAGTTACCACTGGAATAATACATCGTAAAACCTCCTGTAAGCTCGTGGCTTTATGTTTTCTGCTTGATGGTGAAAACATACACCCCCGCCGCATTTTGTTCAATAAACAGAAAAAAGACGGTGAACAAAATTTATTCACCGGGCGGCGGCGTGCGTAATTTTTGTTCACTTTCCCCGATCTGCCAAAACGCCGCCGCTTTTCCCCCCTGAAGCGCGGAGCCTCATGCGGAAAAAAAGATGACGGCAAAAGCCGTCATCTTTTTTTGCGCGATATGTCTTATGCCGCTTCTGCGCGGCGGGCGGTCACGCGGTATGGACGGAGCGCCCAAAGGCCGCCAGCGCCGCCTCCCGCACCATCTCGCACAGGGAGGGGTGTGCCACCACGGTCTTTTCCCACTGCTCGGTGGTCCAGCCCTCCGCCACGGCGGCGGTGGCAAAGGCGATCATCTCGGCGGAGTTCTCGCCTACGATGGAGACGCCCAGCGTCTTGGTGGTGTTCTTGTCCGCCACCACGAATACGCGGCCCACAGCGCCCTCCGCCAGCGCCATGCCGTTGGCGCCGTAGTCGAAGGCGCCCAGCACCGGCTCATAGCCGGCGGCCTCGGCAGCCTCGGTGGTCAGACCCACAGATGCCAGCACCGGCAGGGTGTAGGTGCAGACGGGGACCGGCATGGTGCCGTAGGGCTTGTCCTCGCCCAGAATGTCCGCCAGTGCCGCCTCGCCCTCGGCATAGGCGGCGTGGGCCAGCTGATAGCCGCCCACCACGTCGCCGATGGCGTAAACGCCGGGCAGGTTGGTACGCATATGATCGTCCACCACGATGCACTTCTTCTGATCCAGCGCAAGGCCCAGCGCCTGGGCATCGATGCCGCTGAGGTTAGTTCTGCGGCCGGCAGCCATCAGTACCTGCTCACAGTCCACGGCCTCCTCCGCGCCCTTGAGCTCGTAGACCGCACGCAGCATTTCGCCGTTCTTCTCGATGCGCAGCATCTTGGCGCCGGTCTTCATGGAGATGCCCAGCTTCTTCATCTCCCGCGTCAGGACGCGCACCGCCTCCTTCTGCTCCCGGGGCAGCAGCTCCTGCAGCATCTCCACCACTGTGATCTTGGTGCCGAAGGCCGCGAAGGCGCAGGCCAGCTCCAGGCCGATGACGCCGCCGCCCATGACCACCATGCTGGCGGGCAGCTCCGTCAGCGCCAGCGCGCCGGTGGAGTCGATGCAGTACTCGTGACCGGGGACGGGGATCATCATGGGTACGCTGCCCGTGGCGATGACCGCATTCTTGCCGGTGTACGCCTCGCCGCCGCACTCCACCACCCGGTCAGGCTTCAGGCTTGCCTCGCCGGTGATCACCGTGACGCCGCACTTCTTCAGCAGGAATCTGACGCCGTTGACCAGCTTGGCGCTGACCTCGCTCTTGCCCTGCTGTACCTGCGGGTAGTTGAGGCTGCCCGTCTCCGTGAGGATCTCCTTTTTCACCAGTCCGCGGAGCTTCCGCATGGTGCTGGCCTTATCCACCAAATATTTGGTAGGGATGCAGCCGATGTTCAGGCAGGTGCCGCCCAGATGCTCCTTTTCAAAGAGCGCTGTCTTCAGACCCTTGCGGGCCGCCGCAATGGCCAGAGAATAGCCGCCGGGGCCGCCGCCGATGACGAGAATATCAAATGCTTCCATGGTATGTGACCCTCCAAATATTCGTAATCACTGCCCATGCAGTTGTTCTCTCACTATAACATTTGCCCGATAAATGTCAACCCCTATCGCCCCGCTGCGCCGGGTCGTGAAGTCTTTGTCGATATTGACGGGCAGGGGAGAGGGTTTTTGGCCAAAATCACGTCTTTTGTCCGCCGCAAGCCCGGTGTATACTAATATTTGACCCGCGCAGAGCCGCCGGGTCGCCGCAAGAATGCAGCAGAGCCGGCGCGGTTCCCCGCCGCGCCCCGCAGATATAGGAGCGATGTATGGACGTCAACGATCTGAAGCTATTCACCCGCGCCGCAGAGCTGGGCAACATCACCCGCGCCGCCGCGGAGCTGGGCTACACCCAGTCCGCCGCCAGCCACGCCCTGCGCCGGCTGGAGCAGAGCTTAGGCACGCAGCTTTTGCAGCGTCTGCACATGGGCGTCTGCCTGACGGAGAACGGCAGGGCGCTGCTGCCCTACGCCGCCGCCATGCTGACCGCGCAGGAGCGGCTGATACAGAAGGCGGGGGAGCTGAGCGACCGCGTATCCGGCACCGTCTCGGTGGGCTGCATCAGCAGCGTGGCCATCCGCTGGCTGCCGGAGCTGATCGAGCATATGGCCCGGCGCTTCCCCGCCGTGCAGATCCGCTTTCAGGACGGCAGCTACGAGGACGTGGAGACGTGGATCCTGAAAAAGAAGGTGGATGTGGGCTTTCTGTCCGCCGCCACCAAGCAGCCTTTCCGCCTGACGCCGCTGGTGGAGGACGAGCTGCTGCTGGTGCTGCCCCACGGCCACGAGCTGTGCGCGCTGGAGGAGGTGCCGCCGGAGCAGCTGCGGCAGCAGCGGGTCATCGTCCCCGCCGAGGGCGTCGACTACGACGTAGGGGATATCCTGCGCCGGGCGGGCTGCACCGTGACGGAGGACGCCAGCGTCAGCAGCGACTACGCCGCCCTCTCGCTGGTGGGACAGGCCCGGGGCGTGACCATCCTGCCCCGGATGCTGCTGGCCGACCATGACGACCGCCGGGTATGCCTGCGCTATCTGGCGGGGCGGCCCACCCGCACCATCTGTCTGGCCACGCTGCCCCAGCATCGTCTGAGCCCCGCCGCTGAGACCTTCTGCCGCTGCGCCGCCGAAATGCTCTGTGGGGAGGAAGCGCCGCCCCGCGGCTGACTATACCGGGAAAGCACAGGCCATGCCTGTGCTTTTTGCCGCCATCGACATGAATCAAATTCATGCCGGATGGGAAAAATGTCTATTTTACAAACCCCGCGCCGCCTGATAGGATGGCCTCCGGATATAGATTGCCGTTTTGGCGGCTTTTTGGGGGAGGATTGCTGCATGGGGAACACTTTTCGTCACTCGCTGCTGCGTTTCGCCCAGATCACACTGGGGTGTGCGCTGTATGCGCTGGGCTTCTGCTGGTTCTATGCCCCCAACCAGATGTGCATGGGCGGCTTCACCGGCCTTGCGCAGGTGATCGGACTGTTTATTCCGGTGTTCCCCGTGGGTGTGCAGGTACTGCTGATGAACCTGCCGCTGTTCTTCCTGATCTGGAAGAAGGTGGGGCGGGACTGGCTGATGGCCTCGCTGTATGCCATGCTGGTCAGCTCCCTGCTCATCGACCTGCTGGATCAGTTCGTGACGTTCCCGCCCATCGAGCCGGTGCTGGCCTGCGTGTACGGCGCTGTGCTGGTGGGTACCGGCTGCGGCCTGATGCTGCGGCAGACAGCCACCGTGGGCGGCACCAATCTGGCGGCGCGGCTGCTGCGTCTGCGGCTGGAGCGCGTGTCCATCGGTGCGCTGTGCAGCCTGCTGGACGGGCTGATCGTGGTGCTGTACACGCTGGCGTTCCACGACCTGAGCCGCGGCCTGTACGCCGTGGCGTCCCTGTACCTCATCTCCCTCATCATGGATCGGGTGGTGTACGGCGGCAAGCGCTCCAAGGTGGCGTGCATCGTGTCTGACCGCTACGAGGAGCTGACCGCCGCGCTGCTGGACATGAACCGGGGCATCACCCTGCTCAGCGGCGAGGGCGGCTATACCCATCAGGCGCGGAAGGTGATCCTCTGCGCCTTCGGCAAAAACCAGATCATCCAGCTGAAAAAGCGGGTACAGCAGGTGGATCCCGACGCCTTCATCATCGTCTACGACGCCAACGAGGTGCTGGGCAAGGGCTTCGGCTCCTATGAGGCCGGCGGCCTATGAGATGATGCTCTGCAAAATAACTTCATCAAAAAAGCATCCACCCCAATGGGTGGATGCTTTTTCTTTCTATATCGATATCTATGCTGCGCGTGACAGTGCAGGGTCTATCCCCGCAGGCAGGCGGCTCAGCAGAGCTTGGCGCCGGCGGGAACGCTGTCGTCAATGAGCATCAGGTGCAGCTTCTCCTCGCCCTTCTCCTTGTGGACGGCAGAGAGCAGCATACCGCAGGAGGGGATACCCATCATCTTACGGGGCGGCAGGTTCACGATGGCCACGGCGGTCTTGCCGACGAGCTGCTCCGGCTCGTAGTAATGGTGGATGCCGGAAACGATAATACGGTCGGTGCCGCTGCCGTCGTCCAGTGTGAACTTCAGCAGCTTGTCGGACTTCTTCACCGCCTCGCAGCTCTTGATCTTCACGGCGCGGAAGTCGGACTTCAGGAAGGTGTCGAAGTCCACCTCATCGGCCACAAAGGGCTCCACCTCCACAGCGGGGAGGGCGGCCTTCTTCTGGGCATCCTGCATGGCGTTGAGCTTCTCCAGCGTCGCCTCCACGTCCACGCGGGGGAACAGGTTCTCGCCCTTGCTGACCTGTACCTCGGCAGGCAGCACACCCCACACGTTGGCATTGTCCCAGGTGCGGGCGGCATCATCTGCGCCGATCTTGGCGAAGATCTTGCCGCAGCTCTCCGGCATCACCGGCTGCAGCAGCGCGGTGCAAACGCGGATGGTCTCCAGCAGGTTGTACAGCACCGTGGCCAGGCGGACGCGCTTGCTCTCGTCCTTGCCCAGCGTCCACGGCGTCGTCTCGTCGATATACTTGTTGGCACGGTCAATGACCTTGAAGATCTCGTCCAGACCGTTCTGGAGCTGGAGCTTCTCCATCTCCGCCTCGTACCGGTCGCGCAGGGCGCACACGGTCTTTTTCAGGTCACAGTCCTCCGGGGAATCCTCCCGTTCGGCGGGCAGCTTGCCGCCGAAGTACTTTTCCACCATGCCGGTGGTACGGCTCACCAGATTGCCCAGCTTATTGGCAAGGTCGGTGTTGATGGTGGAGATCAGCAGCTCGTTGGAGAAGTTGCCGTCAGAGCCGAAGGGGAAGGTGCGCAGCAGGAAGAAGCGCAGCGCGTCCACGCCGAACAGCTCCGCCAGCACGTAGGGATCCACCACGTTGCCCTTGGACTTGGACATCTTGCCGCCGTCGATAACCAGCCAGCCGTGGCCGTAGACGTGCTTGGGCAGGGGCATACCCATGCTCATGAGCATGGCGGGCCAGATGATGGAGTGGAACCGGACGATCTCCTTGCCCACGATGTGGTAATCGGCGGGCCAATACTTGTCGTAGTCGTCGTAGCGGTCGTTGTCGAAGCCCAGCGCCGTGCAGTAGTTGAACAGGGCGTCCACCCACACATAGACCACATGGCCGGGGTCGAAGTCCACAGGGATACCCCACTTGAAGCTGGTGCGGCTGACGCACAGATCCTCCAGACCCGGCTTGATGAAGTTGTTCACCATCTCGTTGACGCGGATGCGGGGCTGTAAAAAGTCCGTATCCTCCAGCAGGTGCTGAACGCGGTCGGCGTACTTGCTCAGGCGGAAGAAGTAGGCCTCCTCCTCGGCGTCGTGGACCTCGCGGCCGCAGTCGGGGCACTTACCGTCCACCAGCTGGCTCTCCGTCCAGAAGGACTCGCAGGGGGTGCAGTACTTGCCCTTATAGGCGCCCTTGTAGATGTCGCCGTTGTCGTACATCTTCTTGAAGATCTTCTGCACGGCGGCGCAGTGATAGTCGTCGGTGGTGCGGATGAACCGGTCGTTGGAGATGTTCATCAGCTTCCACAGATCCAGCACGCCCCGCTCGCCCTCCACGATGCGGTCCACAAAGGCCTGCGGCGTCATGCCGGCCTCCTCCGCCTTCGTCTCGATCTTCTGGCCGTGCTCGTCGGTGCCGGTGAGGAACATCACGTCATAGCCCTGCAAACGCTTATAGCGGGCGATGGCGTCGGTGGCCACGGTGCAGTAGGTGTGGCCGATGTGCAGCTTGTCCGACGGATAGTAAATGGGCGTTGTGATATAAAATGTCTTCTTCTCCATGGGTCTTTATCTCCTTTTCCGCCGCCCCGAATGGAAGGACGGCTCAAAATACGGGTACTAATCTTATTATTTTAGGGCATACCGGCCGCTTTGTCAATGCATTCCCCCGTTAAGAGGTAAAAAGCCGCCACTTTTTAGGGAAAACCCATTTACAGAAGCGAAAAGATTTTGTATAATGTCCTGTGGTAATTTACACGGCGTCGATCACGGCGCTGAACGGAACAAATAAACTTAGGAGGAAACCCACAATGTCTTACAAAATTCTCGTGATCAATCCCGGCTCCACCTCTACCAAGATCGGTGTGTACGAGGACGAGCAGCTGCTCTTCGACAAGACCCTGCGCCACAGCGCAGAGGATATTGCCCAGTTCAACACCATCCCCGCCCAGAAGGACTGGCGCCGTGATCTGGTGATGAAGGCGCTGCGCGAGCAGGGCTTCGACGCCCGCACCCTTTCTGCTGTCTCCGGCCGCGGCGGTCTGCTGCGTCCCATCCGCGGCGGCACCTACGCCGTCAACGACAACATGGTCAAGGACTGCACCATCGGCGTGCAGGGCCAGCACGCCTCCAACCTGGGCGGCCTGATCGCCCGCGAGATCGGCGACGAGCTGGGCATCCCCTCCTACATCGTTGACCCCGTGGTCATCGATGAGATGGCTGATGTGGCGCGCTATGCCGGTCATCCCCTGTTCCAGCGTGTCAGCATTTTCCACGCCCTGAACCAGAAGGCCGTGGCCAAGCGCTTTGCCAAGGAGCAGGGCAAGAAATATGAGGAGCTGAACCTCATCGTCTGCCACATGGGCGGCGGCGTTTCCATCGGCGCCCACATGAAGGGCAACGTGGTGGACACCCAGAACGCACTGGACGGCGAGGGCCCCTTCTCTCCCGAGCGCTCCGGCTCCCTGCCCACCGGCCAGCTGGTGAAGCAGTGCTTCTCCGGCAAGTACACCGAGGGGGAGATGCACCGCATGCTCTCCGGCCGCGGCGGTCTGGTGGCCTACACCGGCTCCAACGACATGCGCTATCTGCTGGCGCAGGCCGAACACGATAAGAAGATCGCCGGTGTGGTGGACGCGTTCCACTATCAGATCGGCAAGGAGATCGGCGCCATGGCCGCCGTTATGCACGGCAAGGTGGATCAGATCATCCTCACCGGCGGCATCGCCTATGGCAAGGAGACGGTGGATGCCATCTCCGAGATGGTCGGCTGGATCGCCCCCATCACCGTCTACCCCGGCGAGGACGAGCTGCTGGCGCTGGCGCAGGGCGCTCTCCGCGTGCTCAAGGGTGAGGAGCCGGCACTGGAGTACCGCCGTCCCCGTCCCGACGACAACAACTGATCTATCCGCAGCTAAAAAGACCGTCCGGCATACGCCGGACGGTCTTTTTTTACTATGCTGACGCTTACTGCTCCTGCGCGGGCTTCCCGCACCGGGGGCAAACGCCGTTTTCCAGTCTGCTGCCGCACTCACGACAGAACTGAGCGGGACGGGCAGGCTCCTCCCAGACGGGCTGCGGCTGCACCGGAGGCTGGGGCTGGGGCTGGGGCTGGGACTGAACCGGGGGCTGGGGCTGCGGCTCCTTGCGCTGGATAGCCTTTTTCAGCTCCTCCACATCGGGAGCGGCAAACACATCCCCGCCGGCGCTGCCGGTCTCGTCCGCCAGCTTGCGATTGATGGAGATGACATTTTTCACCAGCAGAATGGCCATCATCATCAGCTCATAGCTGAGGCGAACGGCGATGGGGCCCACAATGATGCACAGCAGGCCGGTGCCGCCCATCCATCTGCTCGCACCAGTCCAGTAATCTCTCTGGACGTTGAACAGCTGGAGCACGCCGAAGAGAATGACGAAGGCTGTAGAGAAGATGTACAGCGCCTGCAGGATCTTTTCCACCACAAGGAACTTGAAGCTGCACAGATCGTGCAGGAATTTGCCGAAGGCGTTCAGCTTCTCCCGGCGCTTTTCCGGCACAATGAAGATAAATGCCAATACGGTTGCGGCAATGGCGAGAACCACCGCGATGATCAGAAAAATCAGTTGCTTCATGGAACCAGCTCCTTTTCTATGTAATACCATCATGATAACAACGGTTCACGCTGTTGTCAATAAAAGAAAGAAGACCGTCCGGCATACGCCGGACGGCCTTTTATTCGATTCAGCCTCCGATGACATAGCTGCCGGACGTCGGCGCCTCCGCCGCCGTCACCACCAGCCGCGTCTCCGGGTCGTAGCCCTCCGGCAGCTGCCGGCGCACCGCCGCCTCGTCCTCTCCGGCAGGGAGGTAGATGCGGTCGAACAGCTCCGCCGCCTCCGACACTGTCAGGGCGTTGTCGCCGCTGCCCCGCAGCGTCACCGACAGCGCCACGCCCTCCGGCAGACTGCTGCGCAGGCTCTTGGCAAAATCCGTCAGGATCTGGGTATGGTCGCTGCCGCCGTTGGCGATGGCGTCCAGTGCACCCGTGGACGGGTAGCAAAACCAGTCCAGCAATATCTCGTCAAAGCCCAGCTCTGCACACTCGGACACCAGCGATGTGATGTAGCTGAGCACCGCCGGATTGGTGGGGTCCAGCCATGCGCCGCCGTTGGCATCGTACCAGATGCCGCCGTCCTCCCGCACCAGCGCCGTCTCCGGCAGGCCGCGGGCGTAGGCGGAGTCGCCAAAGCAGCAGATGCGCCCCACCGTATGGCGGTCGCTGGCCAGAAGCTGCTTTAAGCAGTCCAGTGGCCGTCCCCGCTCCACAACGACGTTCTGGGGTACAGACACCTGTGTGTCGTAGGTGATGCCGCCGTTTTCACGCTTCACCGCCAGCACCATATCTTCGGGTGCCAGCGTGTTCATGATGTAGTCCGCGCCCCACCACAGACAGTCGTCCGGCAGGCGGACGGCGTGGAGCGCCGTCACCGGCGTCAGCTTGCTCTCCGGCTCCAGCCGGTCGATATCCACATTTTCCACCGGCGGCTTACCGGTCTGCTCCTCCTGTCCGCGATGACCGAAGGGCAGCTCCAGATGTACCTGCCCCGCCTCATCGTAGACCAGATAGTTCTGCACCATAAGGTACCCCACGGCGCCCAGCAGCACCAAGACAAGCACCACGATCAATACGATCTTTCCGGCGGAGGTACGGCCCCGGTAGCTATTATAGCCTCTCGTTGCCATAGGCAGTTCCTCAGGGCTGGATGCCGTCCACCAGCGCCACGCGGCGGGCATGGCGGCCGCCCTCAAACTCCGTGGACAGGAAGATCTCCACCATGCGCTTGGCCAGATTGGGACCGGTGACGCCGGCGCCCAGCGCCAGCACGTTGGCGTCGTTGTGGCGGCGGGTCATCTCCGCCTGCAGGCAGTCCGTACACAGAGCGCAGCGCACGCCGCCCACCTTGTTGGCGGCCATGGACACGCCGATGCCGGTGGTGCAGATCACGATGCCCTTGTCGCACTGGCCGGCAGCCACAGCCCGCGCCACCTTCTCCGCATAAACGGGGTAGTCCACGCTCTCCGTAGAGAAGCAGCCCACATCCTCAAAGTCGATGTCGTGCTCCTCCATCCAGATCAGGATGTCCTGCTTCAGCAGATAGCCGCCGTGGTCACAGCCGATGGCAATTTTCATGGTCGTGTTCTCCTTTTTCTTTTATAGCGGTCGGAAAAGGGGCTTTCCTTCCTCGAATGTACAGAAATACCGGAATCCGCAGTCCCGCAGGAGCTGCTGCCGCTGGCGGATGGCGCAGCCCACCATGTCGCAGGAATGGGCGTCGGAACCCAGGGTGATGACCTCGCCGCCCAGCTCCCGGTACAGCCGCAGGATGCCGCCGTCCGGCAGGGGGGTGTTGCCCCGGTTGGTGTTGCATTCGATGCCCAGCCCCTTGGGGATCATGGTGCGGAAGATCTCCTCCACCTGCTCCATGTGGCGGTCGAACGTCATGCGCTCACCCAGATTCTCGTTGATGTACCGCAGCGGCAGGGTCAGGTGGCCCAGTACGCTGAACTTGCCCCACCTTGCCAGCGACAGCACATCCTCCAGATAACTGTCGATAAGTGCATGATAATACGTTTCCGAATTTTTTTCAACGTAGTACAGGTCAAAATTTCCAAATTTTTTCCCCGCCATGTGGACGGAGCCGATGACAAAATCCAGCTTGGGCGCGTGGGAAAGCAGATGCTCCGCCCGGTCAAAGGCCAGATTCGCCTCGCCCAGCTCCGCCCCCAGCCGGATGGTCAGCCGGTTGCCGTACAGACGCCGCGCCTCCTCCAGCTCGCCCAGAGATTTCTCCCAGTCGTAGTCCCAGCGGGGCGCGTAGCTGCCCCAGCAGACGGTATCCACATGGTCGGTGATGCAGATCTCCTGCAAGCCCTTGGCAATGGCAGCCTCCGCCAGACGGGCGATGGTCTCCTTCCCGTCGGGCGAGCTGTCGGAATGGGTGTGATAATCAGCCAGATACATACGGCACCTTATTTCTTCCTACACTCACTTATTTCTTCTTGTTGAAGCTGAAAAAGCTCTTGCGCTTCTCGTAATTTCCCTCGCCCAGCGCCGCGTCGAACTTCTTCAGCGCGTCCTTCTGCTCGCGGTTCAGGCCGCGGGGCGTCTCGATGGTCACGGTGACGTACTGGTCGCCCCGGCCCCGGCCGTTCAGCACGGGGATGCCCTTGCCCCGCAGACGGAACACCGTGCCGGTCTGAGTACCCTCGGGGATGTCGTACTTCACCTGCCCATCGATGGTGGGGATCTCCAGCGTAGCGCCCAGCACCGCCTGACTGAAGGTGATGGGGGCCTCGCAGAACACATCGTTGCCCTCCCGGCGGAACAGCTCGTGGGGCTGCACCATCACGGTGATCAGCAGATCGCCGGCGGGGCCGCCGTTCTTACCGGCGTTGCCCTGTCCCCGCAGGGAGATGGTCTGGCCGTGGTCGATACCGGCGGGGATGTTGATCTTGATGGTCTTGCGCTTGCGTACCGCGCCGGTGCCGCCGCAGTCGGTGCAGGGCTGGTGGATGATCTTGCCGGTGCCGTGGCACCGCTGGCAGGGACGGCTGCTGGCGAACACGCCCATGGGCGTGCGCTGCTGCACCTGCACCACACCGCTGCCGTGGCAGTCGGGGCAGATCTCCGGCGTGGTGCCGGGGGCGCAGCCGTTGCCCTTGCAGGTGGTACACTGCTCGCTGCGCTGGATGGTGACCTCCTTCTCGCAGCCGAAGGCCGCCTCCTTAAAGGTCACGGACACGCTGGCGCGGATGCTCTCGCCCCGCTGGGGCCCGTTGCGGCGCGCCTGCCCGCCGCCGAAGCCGCCGCCGAAGAAGCTGCCGAAGATGTCGCCCAGGTCGCCGAAGTCGAAGCCGCCGCCGTACCCGCCGCCGGCGCCTCCTGCGCCGTAGTTGGGATCCACACCGGCGAAGCCGAACTGGTCGTACCGCGCCTTCTTCTCCGGGTCGGACAGCACCTCGTTGGCCTCGTTGACCTCCTTGAACTTCTCCTCGGCCTCCTTGTCGCCGGGGTTCATGTCCGGGTGGTACTTCCGCGCCAGCTTTTTATATGCCTTTTTGATCTCGTCCTCCGACGCGCCCTTGCTGACGCCGAGAACCTCGTAATAATCACGTTTGTTTTCTGCCATCGTACTTCTCTCCACTCAAAGGGGTGATAACACCACAAGAAGGGACAGGAAGCCCTGTCCCTCTTGTGGGATATGTGTTACTTGTTCTGCTCGTCGTCATCGACTACCTTGTAGTCGGCATCGTAGTACTGCTGACCGCCGTTGGGGTCGCCGCCCGGCTGGCCGCCCATGTTGGGGTTGCCCTGCGGCGCCTGCTGCTGGTACAGCTTCTCGCTCATCTTGTAGAACAGCTGGGTCAGCTCCTCGGTGGCGGCCTTGATGGCGTCGGTATCCTCGCCCTTCAGGGTCTCCTTCAGCTTATCCAGACCGGCCTGTACGGGCGCCTTCTCGCTCTCGGGGATCTTGTCGCCCACCTCGCCGAGGGTCTTCTCCGCCTGATAGACCAGCTGATCGGCCTGATTGCGGATCTCCACCTTCTCCTTGATCTTGGCGTCCTCGGCGGCATACTGCTCGGCCTCCTTGACGGCCCGCTCAATGTCCTCCTTGCTCATGTTGGAGGAGGAGGTGATGGTGATATGCTGCTCGGTGCCGGTACCCAGATCCTTGGCGGACACGTTGACGATGCCGTTGGCGTCGATATCGAAGGTCACCTCGATCTGAGGCACGCCGCGGCGGGCCGGGGCGATGCCGTCCAGATGGAAGCGGCCCAGACTCTTGTTGGCAGCTGCCATCTCACGCTCGCCCTGCAGCACGTTGACCTCCACGGAGGTCTGGTTGTCAGCGGCGGTGGAGAAGATCTGGCTCTTCTTGACGGGGATAGTGGTGTTGCGCTCGATCAGACGGGTGCAGACGCCGCCCATGGTCTCGATGCCCAGAGACAGGGGGGTGACATCCAGCAGCAGCAGACCCTTGACGTCGCCGGTCAGCACGCCGGCCTGCAGAGCGGCGCCCATGGCCACGCACTCATCGGGGTTGATGCCCTTGAAGGGGTCGGAGCCGGTGAAGTTCTTCACAGCCTCCACCACGGCGGGGATACGGCTGGAGCCGCCCACCATCAGCACCTTGGCGAGGTCGGAGGGCTTCAGGCCGGCGTCGGACATGGCCTGACGCACGGGGCCCATGGTGGCGTCCACCAGATGACCGGTCAGCTCATTGAACTTGGCGCGGGTCAGCGTCACGTCCAAATGCTTGGGGCCGGTGGCGTCGGCGGTGATATAGGGCAGGTTGATGTTGCTGCTGGTCACGCCGGACAGCTCGATCTTGGCCTTCTCAGCGGCCTCCTTCAGGCGCTGCATGGCGACCTTGTCGCCGCTGAGGTCGATGCCGTCGGTGCGCTTGAACTCGCTGACCAAATACTTCATCACGCACTGGTCGAAGTCGTCGCCGCCCAGACGGTTGTTGCCGGCGGTGGCCAACACCTCGATCACACCGTCGTCAATCTCCAGAATGGACACATCGAAGGTGCCGCCGCCCAGGTCGTAGACCATGATCTTCTGGGCCTGTTCCTTATCCACACCGTAGGCCAGCGCGGCGGCGGTGGGCTCGTTGATGATACGCTTCACGTCCAGACCGGCGATCTTACCGGCGTCCTTGGTAGCCTGACGCTGGGAGTCGGTAAAGTAGGCGGGAACGGTGATGACCGCCTCGGTGACGGGGCTGCCCAGATAAGCCTCGGCGTCCGCCTTCAGCTTCTGCAGGATCATGGCGCTGATCTCCTGCGGGGTGTAGCTCTTGTCGTCGATGGTGACGCGGTGATCGGTACCCATCTCACGCTTGATGGAGGAGATGGTGCGCTCGGGGTTGGTGATGGCCTGACGCTTTGCCACCTGACCCACCATACGCTCGCCGGTCTTGCTGAATGCCACCACGGACGGGGTGGTGCGGTTGCCCTCCGCGTTGGGGATAACGACTGCCTCGCCGCCTTCCATCACGGCTACGCAGGAATTGGTCGTACCGAGGTCGATACCGATAACTTTAGACATAATGATTGCCTCCTGAAATGTTTATCTCAAATTTATTTATTGACTGATTTAATAGGGACGGTCGGGCATGATGATCGCCGCGATGATATACGCCAGCAGACCGCTGCCGCCCAGCAGGCTGAACACCACCCAGCCCAGGCGTACCAGCGTGGAGTCGATGTTGAAATACTCCGCGATGCCGCCGCAGACGCCGGCCAGCTTCTTGTCCGTACTGCTCTTATACAACTTCTTTTCGTTCATGGAAATACTCCTTTCAGTTTGCTACCTTCACCATGGCGAAGCGCAGCACCTTATCTCCGATCATGAAGCCCTTCTGGAACACCTCTACGATGGTGTTCTCGCCCACGGACTCGTCCTCCGTGTGCATCACGGCGTTGTGCTTTTCCGGGTCGAAGGGCTGACCCAGCGCCGGGATCTCGGTGACACCCATCTGCCCCAGTACCTCAAAGAACTGCTTGCAGATCATCTCCAGACCCTGCCGGTGGCCGTCGCCCTCCTCGCACTGCTGCACACCGCGCTCCAGATTGTCCAGCACCGTCAGAAATGGCTTGATGGTGTCGGCCTTGGCCGTGCCGTAGACGTGCTCCTTTTCGCGGGTGGTGCGCTTGCGGTAGTTGTCATATTCCGCCGCCAGACGGAGGTATTTGTCGTTGGCGTCCGCCAGCACCTTGGCCAGCTGCTCCATCTGCTCCATCTGGGACTTGGTGACGGTAAACGTCTCCTCCGCAGCCGCCGTCTCCTCAACAGGAGCTGCGGGCTGCTCCGCCGTCTCCGGCGTCTCCTCCATAGGGGTCTCCTTCATATCCTTCTCGCTCATTGTGTATCCTCCGGTAGCTGTTTTTTGCCAAACATACGACTCAGGCTCTCGGCAAAGTAGCTGAGTCTTGCCGCCACAGCGGCATAGTCCATACGGGTGGGGCCGACCACACCCACAAGACCGCGCATATTATCGCCGATATCGTAGCTGGCGATGACCACGCTGCTCTCCTTCAACGCATCGTTGACATTTTCGGGGCCGATGAGGATCTGCATGGGCGCATCGCTCTGCGGCACCGGGAGATCCTCCTTATTATCCACCATGAAGCTCATGAGATCGTGGGCCTTGTCGATGTCCCGGAACTCCGGGAACTTCAAAAGCTGGCTGGCGCCGTTGGTGAATACCTGCTGGTGCTGGGCTTCCTCCAGCAGCGTGCAGGCGTACTCCGTCACCCGGTTCAGAAGCAGGAACCACTGGCCGGACACCTGCTCGGACAGGCTCATCAGCGTGGCGTTCATTTTCTCCGCGCCCACGCCGGTGAAGTGGGTGTTCAGAAGGTGGCTCAGCTGGGGCAGCGTGTCGGCATCCACCGGCAGCTCCAAGCGCATCAGCTGGCTCTTGACCCGGTTATCCGACAGCATCACCACGGCGATGAAGCTGCCCTCGTCCACGGCGATCAGCTCAAACCGCTGCACGGTGGCAGCGGTGCGGTGATCCGCCACGGCGTAGGTGGGATAGCCCACAAAGCTGGACACCATCTGTCCGGCCTGACTGATGACCTGATCCACCTGCTTCATCTGGCCGGAGAGGGCATCGTTGATCTTGGCCGTCTCCTCCGCCGACAGGGCCTTGCGCTCCATCAGCTCGTTGACGTACAGCCGGTAGCCCTTGGCGGACGGCACACGCCCCGCCGAGGTGTGGGGCTGCTCCAGATAGCCCAGCTCCACCAGATCCGCCAGCTCGTTGCGGATGGTGGCGGAGCTGATCTTACCGGGCATCTGTTCCACGATGGCCTTGGAGCCCACCGGCTCGGCGGTGTTGATGTAGCTTTCCACCACGATCTTCAATATTTGCTTTTTGCGGTCTGTCAATTCCATAGCTTTCTCCATTTAGCACTCCTTCTTTTCGAGTGCTAAATGGAGTTTACCACCCCGTCACCTTAAAGTCAATAGGCGCTATTTTAATTATTTGTGAACACGCCGGGCAGGAAAAGCGCCCCGCAGGGCTGATCCTGCGGGGCGCACGGCATCTTGCGCGGCTATTGGTTTTCTTCCGCCTCGGGCTTGGTGCGGATATACGCCTGCACCAGCGAGTAGACGACGGAGCAGACCGGCACGCCCAGCAGCATACCCAGTATGCCGAAGGCGCCGCCGCCGATGGTGACGGCCGCCAGCACCCACAGACCCGGCAGACCCACGGACTTGCCCACCACCCGGGGGTAGATGAGGTTGCCCTCCACCTGCTGCAAAATCAGCAGGAAGATCAGGAATGTCAGCGCCTTGATGGGGCTTTGGAACACGATGAGGAACGCGCCGGTGGCCGCGCCGATCCACGCGCCGAAGATGGGGATCAGCGACAGCGCCGCGATGATGACCGACACCGGCAGGGCATAGGGAAGCCCCAGGAGCAGCATACCGAGGCAGCACAGCGTCCCGAGGATCACGGCCTCCGTCACCTGCCCGGTGACGAAGCTGGAGAAGGCGTTGTTGGTCAGGTGCAGCACCGCCAGCAGCTTGTCGGCGGCCTTCTGGGGCAGGGCGCGGCGCAGCAGCCGCTTGGACTGGGCGAGGAGCGTCTCCTTCTGTGCCAGCATATACAGGGAGAACACCAGCGCCAGCAGCACATTCACCAGCGCGCCCACGATGGAGGAGGTGATGTTCAGGGTGGTGTTCACCACACTGTCGCCCCGCTCCTGTAAAAAGCCGGTGATGGTGTCCCGCACCTGCTCGGCGCTGAGGGTCAGCTCCGGCAGCGTCACACCGTGGCTGCCGGCGAAATCGCTGAGGTTTTTCCACCACGCCTGAAACTGGTCAACGTAGGTGGGGATATTGGCCGCCAGCGTGCTGCCCGCCTCCTCCAGACGGGGGATGAGGATGAAGAAGATGGCGAAGATGATACCCAGAAACAGCACCATGGTCAGCGTCAGGCAGACCGGGCGCTTCAGCTTGGCGTTCCAGCGGCTGCGCCACTTGGCCAGCGCCCGATCCCACAGGCGCTCCAGCCCCACCATCATCAGATTCAGTACAAAGGCGATGCACACGCCGATGAGCAGCGGCGCCATCAGGGAAAACAGGTTGGAAAAAAGTCCGCCGATGGTGGAGATATTGTACAGGCCCCAGAACAGCAGCACCGCAAAGGTGATGAGCAGCATGATCCGCTGCATGGTTTTTTTGTTCAGCTCCAAGGTATTCCCCGTCCTTTCCTGTAAAAAAAATCAGATCACCGCTGAGTAGTGTATCATGTTTCTTTCCCGCCGTCTGTGAATTTTCTGTATATCTTTTGCGTTTCCCGTTCAGATTTTGTCCGCTTGTGTCTTTTGCTCCGGCATGGTATAATAGCCGCAAAGCGGCTATTATTTCGCATCGCCGTTTTTCTCGCCCGGCGCTGCCGGGCAATCGAAAAAGATGGCGAAGCACACCATGCCGCACCGCGGCATGGCGTGCTGACCTCAACAACTGTAACAGGAGGTACGAGCATGACCGTTACCGAAGCATTGGAAAAGCTGAAAAGCTACGAGCAGACCAGCTTTGCGCTGTCTCACGCCATGGGTCTTTTGTACTACGACGGCGTCACCGCGGCACCCAAGGGCGCAGCCGCCGTCCGCAGCGACACCACCGGCGAGCTCAGCCGCATCGACTATCAGCTGACCACCGCGCCGGACACCGTGGAGATGCTGGAGACGCTGATGGCCGCCCGCACGGAACTGGACGCCGTGACACGCCGCAAGGTGGAGGAGTACTGGCGCAGCTACGACCGCACCCGCCGCATCCCGGAGGAGGAGTTCGTGGCCTACCAGAAGCTGACCACCCGCGCCGACGACGTGTGGCAGACCGCCAAGACCAACAACGATTTTGCCCTGTTCGAGCCGTACTTGCAGGAGATCTTCGACACGCTGAAGCGCTTCGCCCAGTACTGGGAGCCGGAGAAGGCCCCCTATGAGACGCTGCTGGACAACTACGAGCGGGGTCTGACGGTGGCCGCCTGCGACCAATTCTTCGCTGCCCTGCGGCAGAAGCTGGTGCCTCTCATTCAGCGGGTCACCGCCCACGCCGACCGGGTGGACGACACACCGCTCCACGCCGATTTCCCCATCCCCATCCAGCGGGAGTTCTCCGATTTCGTCATGGGCGTCATGGGCATTGACCGGAATCACTGCATCATCGGCGAGACGGAGCATCCCTTCACCATCAACTTCTCCCGTGACGATGTGCGTATCACCACCCACTACCACGCCGACATGGTGGCCTCGTCCCTGTACTCCGTGGTACATGAGGGCGGCCACGCCCTGTATGAGCTGCACACCGGCCGGGAGCTGGCCCGCAGCAATCTGGGCAACGGCGTGTCCATGGGCATCCACGAGAGCCAGTCCCGGTTCTATGAGAACATCATCGGCCGCAGCCGGGCGTTCTGCTCCGTCATCTACCCGTGGCTGAAGGCGCATTTCGCCCCCCGTCTGGACAACGTGACGGAGGACGACTTCTACCGCATGATCAACAAGTCCGAGCCGTCCCTCATCCGCACGGAGGCCGACGAGCTGACCTACTGCCTGCACATCATGGTGCGCTATGAGCTGGAGAAGCGGATGTTCGACGGCACCCTCACCGCCCACGACCTGCCCGCCGAGTGGAACCGGCTGTACAAGGAGTATCTGGGCGTGGACGTCCCCAACGACCGGCAGGGCGTTCTGCAGGACTCCCACTGGTCCAACGGCAACATCGGCTACTTCCCGTCCTACGCCATCGGCTCGGCCTACGGCGCGCAGTACCTGCTGGAGCTGTCCAAGGAGCTGGACGTGGACGCCGTGGTGCGCTCCGGCGATCTGACCCCCATCAACAACTGGCTGGAGGAGAAGATCTGGAAGTACGGCTGCATGAAGGACCCCGTGGCACTGTTCGAGTCGGTCTGCGGCAAGTTCGACCCGGACTGCTATGTGGCTTATCTCGAGAAGAAGTTCACCGAGGTCTACGGCCTGTAAAAAACGGAAAAGAGAACGCGGACACTGTCCGCGTTCTCTTTTTGTCGTTTATACGGCGGCGCCGGCAGGCGCACCCGCCTTCTCCGGCTCTCCGGCGGCAGGGGTCAGCTCCTTGACGAAGCAGCGGCGGCGCTTGTGCTGCTCCGTCTGGAAATCCTTCCACTGAGACTGCACCTTCTCGTTCAGCTCCAGCATGGGACCGGTCTCCGCCTCCTTGATGCCCATCTTCAGGCAGCCCTTCATGGTCTTGCTGAGGATAATGGCGTTGACGCCCCGGGCCTGATAGTCCGGGTGGACGGCGATGAGCAGCAGATCCACCGTGTCGTTCTTCCGGAACGCCTTCAGCACGTCGATCCAGCCGGTGGGGAACAGGCGTCCCCGGTGCTTCTGCATGGCCGCCGCCAGACTGGGCGCGCCCACGCCGAAGGCGATCATCCTGTCATTCTTGTCCATGACGAAGCAGGTGGTGTTGGGGTTGATAAGGGGCGCGAACTTGGCGGAGTATTTCCTGATCTGCTGCTCCGTCAGATCCACCGTGCCGTACAGCGGGGCATAGGCCACGTTCACCAGATCAAAAAACGGCTTCAGCAGCGGCAGATACGCCAGCCGGTTTTTCGGCTCCACGATATGCAGGTGGTTGCGCTTGAGCACGAAATCCGACAGCTTCTCCCACCGCTGGATGATCTTCTCATCCGTAGGGACAGCGATCAGCTCCTCGATCCAGTCCACATCCTTCACATAGCCCAGCGCGGTCATGTGGTCGATATAGTAGGGGTAGTTATAATAAGTGAAAAAGCAGCTTCGGCGGTCGAAGCCCTCCACCAGCATACCTTCCCGGTCCATGTCGGTAAAGCCCAGCGGCCCGTGGACCGCCGCGCAGCCAAGCTCTCTGGCCCAGTCCTCCACGGCGGCAAACAGGGCGGCGGACACCTCCGGATCGTCGATGAAGTCCACCTGGGTGAACCGCATCCGGTTGGTACCCCACTTCTCATTGGCCTTGCGGCTGCGGATAGCGCCGATGCGCCCCACGATCTCCCCGTCCCGCTCCGCCAGCCAACAGCGGGCGTCGCAGTAGGAAAAGGCCGGGTTTTTGCTGCGATCCCAGTCCGCCAGATCGTCGCCGTAGGTGGCCGGCACGAACTGCGGCACGTCCTTATACAGCTGATTGGGGTAATCTACAAAACGGCGCAGCTGCGCCTTGGTCGTTACTTCTACAATAGAAACCATCGTTGTTTCTCCTACACAAAAAACTTCATACGGTGATAGTTTACGCCTTTCTATCCCGAAAAGCAAGCGTATAAAATACTGGCATCCTGCGCGGCGATGTGCTATACTCACCTCATAAAGAAATAAGACAGGGAGGAATAGGAGAGATGGAGCTGCTTTGGTACGATATCCGCCGGCTGGATGAGGAGACGATGGCCCAGACCATGGCCATGATGGACGAGGCGCGCCGCCGCCGGGTGGGCGACATCGCCGGGGAGGACGACCGCAAGCGCACCGTAGCCGGCGAGCTGCTGGCACGCCGCGCACTGGCGCAGCGTCTGGGCTGCGGCGAGGGGGAGGCGCCCCTGCGCTGGGACGACACGGGCAAGCCCGCCGTGGACGCCGACGGCGTATACGTCTCCGTCAGCCACTCCGGTCCCTACGCCGTCTGCGCCGTCGCCGATGTGCCGGTGGGCGTGGATGTGGAGGTCGTCCGCTCCGCCGATGAAAAATTCATGCGCCGTGTCTGCTCCGAGGCGGAGATGGCCTATATCCGCGTGGGCGACGATGGCGACTGCGCCCGCTTCTGGGAGATCTGGACCGCCAAGGAGTCCTTGTTCAAGTTGACGGGCAAGGGGCCTCTGCTGACCCTCAGCCAGCTGACGCTGCCGGAGGGTGTGGTGCTCGATCACATCCGGGAAAAGGGCTGCGCCCTGACCACCGCCCTGCGTCTGCGGTAAAATTTCTCCGAATCCTGAAAAAAAGGCTTTTCACCCGCTCTTGAATTTGTTATAATTTAAACGAGAATCGCGTACCATCCGTTGAACATGGTAGAGGAGGAGCTTTTGTATGATTCGAGTTGGTATCATCGGCTGCGGTAAGATCGCGCAGGTGCGCCATCTGCCCGAGTATGCAGCCAACCCCAATGCGGAGATTGTGGCCTACTACGACAAGAACCGCGCCCGTGCCGAGGAGATGGCCGCCAAGTACGGCGGCAGCGTCTGCGACAGCTATTTTGACCTGCTGAACCGCGACGACATTGATGCGGTATCTGTCTGCGTGGAAAACCGCAGCCATGCGGAGATCTCCACCGCGGCGCTGTACGCCGGCAAGCACGTGCTGTGCGAAAAGCCCATGGCGGTCACGCTGGCGGAGTGCGAGTCCATGGTGGCCGCCGCCGAGCGCAACGGCAAGTACCTGATGATCGGCCACAATATGCGCTTCGACCCGGTACACCGCCGTGCCAAGCAGCTGCTGGACCGCGGCGTCATCGGCGACGTGATCACCTTCCGCGCCGTGCTGGGCAACGCCGGCCCCGAGGGCTGGTCTGTGGACGAGGGTACATGGTTCTTCGATAAGAATAAGGCGGCGCTGGGCGCCCTGTCCGACATGGGCATCCACAAGGTGGATCTGCTCCAGTACCTGCTGGGTCAGAAGGTCATCGAGACCACCGCCAAGGTGGTGACGCTGAACAAGCGGGACAGTGAGGGCCAGCTCATCGGCGTGGACGACAACGCCCTGTGCATCCTGCGGATGTCCGGCGGCGCACTGGGTACCATGGCGGCCAGCTGGACCATCTACGGCCACGAGTGCCAGTCCACCTGTCTGTACGGCACAAAGGGCATCATGCTCATTTACAGCGAGCCGTCCTCCCCCATCATCGTCAGCGATATGGAGGGCAACCGTACCAGCTACAATCTGGATGTGCCGCACAACGGCACCGGCGTCATCGACGAGTTCGTGGACGCGCTGGTCAACGACCGGCAGCCGGAGGTCTCCGGCCGGGAGGCGCTGACGGTGATGCGCAGCATCTTCGCCAGCATCAAGTCCTCCAACATCAGCCGCACGGTGGCGGTGAACAGCGACTTCGTTACCCACTTCTGAGCAAACGCACCGTTGCGGGGCGGGCCGTATGCCCGCCCCGCCGTTTTCTGCATCAAACACGAAAGGGAGTATCCTATGTATCGTATCGGCATTGATCTGGGCGGCACCAACATCGCCGTCGGCGTGGTGGACGACCACCACCGTATTGTGGCAGAGGCCAGCCTTCCCGCCGGCGCGCACCGCCCGGCGGAGCAGGTGGTGGCGGATATGTGCCGCGCCGTGGAGCTGGCGCTGGACAAGGCGGGCCTCACCCCAGCGGACTGCGCCTCCATCGGCGTAGGCACCCCCGGTACCTGCGACCCGGAGCGGGGCGTGGTGGTTCGCGCCTACAACCTGAACTGGTTTGACGTGCCGGTGTGCGCCATGCTGACGGCGCACTTCGGCCTGCCCGCCCGGCTGAGCAACGACGCCAACTGCGCCGCGCTGGCGGAGACGGTGGCGGGTGCCGCCGTGGGCTGCCGGAACATGATGCTCATCACCCTTGGCACCGGCGTGGGCGGCGGCATCATCGTGGACGGCAGGATCGTCTCCGGTCTGGGCGGCGCCGGCGGTGAGCCGGGCCACAGTCTGCTGGTGCTGGACGGGGAGCCCTGCACCTGCGGACGCCGGGGCTGCTGGGAGGTCTATGCCTCCGCCACGGCGCTGATCCGGCAGGGCAGGGAGGCGGCTGCCGCCCATCCCACATCCCTGCTGAACCGGTACCCCGAGCTGACGGGCCGGGATGTGTTCGATGCCGCCGATGCAGGCGACGAGGCGGCGCAGGCCGTGCTGGAGCGGTACTATGTCTATGTAGCCGCCGGGATCACCGATCTGGTGAACATCCTGTCACCGGAGATGGTGCTCATCGGCGGCGGCATCAGCCGGCAGGGAGAGCGTCTGCTGCGTCCCATCCGCCGCTATGTGGCCGCCAACTGCTTTGGCGGCGCAAAACGGCTTCAGCCGGTCATTCAGGCGGCGCAGTTGGGCAACGAGGCCGGTATCATCGGCGCCGCCGCCCTGTAACAACACATAAAAAAAAGGAAGCCGTCCCGCGGGACGGCTTCCTTTTTTATGTCGTTCAGTCGATGGTACGCACGAAGTTCATGCCGCTCTTCTGCATATGTACGTCCAGCCGCACCCGGTCGCCCCGGATATAGCTTCTGGTGTACTCGTAGATGCGCCCGTCCTCGGTACGGGTACGGCGCTGATGGTAGAAGGCGCAGCTCCCGGCGCCAACGCCCAGCAGGTGTCCCTGCTCGTTGTCCAGCACCACCGCCTCGTAGCTCTCATCGGCGGCGAAGGGTACGATGCCCACATGATACAAGAGGCTGTAAAAGCTGTGGGTCTGGAGCATATCCCGGGTCAGGTGGGGGTAGATGTACTCGGGATAGTAGCTGGTCTCCAGGATCAGCGGCTCCCCGTCCACGTTGCGCACACGGGTGAAGCAGTACACCGGCGTACCCTCCCGCAGCTCCATCTTCTCGCAGACCGCCTGACTGGGTACGATCACGTCAAAGTCGATGAGCGTGGAGGACGGCACCTTGCCCAAAGAGGAAACCTCCGTTGTAAAGGAGTAGCGCACACCGCGGCGGTTGGTGGCGGGGTCCGCCACGAAGGTGCCGCGGCCCCGCTTGCGGACCACCAGCCCCTCATCCTCCAGCTCGCCGATGGCCTGCCGCACGGTGTTGCGGCTGATATTCATCCAGCGGCACAGCTCCGCCTCGCTGGGCAGCAGATCGCCCACAGCCAGTGCGCCGGTGGAAATGTTGCGTTTGATGATGCCCACGAGCTGGGCATACAGGGGAATGTCGCTGTCCATTGACAGTCTTGCGCTTAAGATCGGATTCTGTTCCATGTATGGGGTCCCTTTCCCTCTCCTCTGAGTTGTACCTATTGTACCATACAATTCAATGGAAAGATAGTCCTATTTTTGATAAAACCTTTGTGTTTCCACGATTTCGGCTGCCTTGCCGCGCATTCCCTCTGTTTGGCAAATGGGTAGAAACAACGCCGTCCCGGTGGGACGGCGCTGTTTCCGGAACAAAAAAGAAGGAAAACCTTTTTGAAAGGATGTTGGCGATTTACTTGTGATCCACGCTGTACATATGCTCAATGAGGCGCAGGATCTTGTCGGAGTAGCCGATCTCGTTGTCGTACCAGCTGACCACCTTCACAAAGGTGTCGGTCAGGGCGATACCGGCCTTGGCATCGAAGATGGAGGTGTGGGTGTCGCCCAGGAAGTCGGAGGACACAACCGCCTCGTCGGTGTAAGCCAGGATACCCTTCAGCTCGTTCTCGCTGGCCTTCTTCATGGCGGCGCAGATCTCGTCATAGCTGGCGGGCTTGCACAGGTTCACGGTCAGATCCACCACGGACACGTCCAGCGTGGGAACGCGCATGGACATACCGGTCAGCTTGCCGTTCAGGCTGGGAATGACCTTGCCCACGGCCTTGGCAGCGCCGGTGGAGCTGGGGATAATGTTGCCGGAAGCGGCACGGCCGCCGCGCCAGTCCTTCAGGGACACGCCGTCCACCGTCTTCTGGGTGGCGGTGGTGGAATGCACGGTGGTCATCAGACCGTCGGCAATGCCGAAGTTATCGTGCAGCACCTTGGCGACGGGAGCCAGGCAGTTGGTGGTGCAGCTGGCGTTGGAGACAAACTGCATATCGGAGGTATAGGTGTCCTGGTTGACGCCCATGACGAACATGGGGGTATCGTCCTTGGAGGGGGCGGACATCACCACGTGCTTGGCGCCGGCGGCGATGTGGCCTGCGGCCTTCTCCTTGGTCAGGAACAGGCCGGTGGACTCGATGACGTACTCCGCGCCCACCTTGGCCCAGGGCAGGTTGGCGGGATCACGCTCTGCAAACACGGGGATGGACTTGCCGTTGACGACGATGGCGCTCTCCTCGCTGCCGACCTCGCCGGTGAACTTGCCGTGCATCGTATCGTATTTCAGCATATAGGCCAGATAGTCAGCGGGACACAGATCGTTGATACCCACGATCTCGATCTCGGGGTGGTTCATGCAGCAGCGCATGACCATGCGGCCGATGCGGCCGAAACCATTGATACCGACTTTAATGCTCATAAATCAAGACTTCCTCTCTGATGGAATATATCAAATGTATGGTATGTTTAGTATTATATGCATTATTTTGAAAAATGCAACCCCCTTTTTGAAAAAATTTTGCAGGTCACCAAAAAGGGACAAAAAACTTGTTTTTCCACTTACCGTTTGGTATAGTGTGGATGACCGACCGGTAAGTGGTATGTATCGCGTCGGCGTGAAATGACACACTAAGGCCGGAGAGGAAGGCATATATGATAGAGACCCCCAGAAATGACCATACGCCGGAGCAGCCGGCGCACCCCGACCGGCTCGACCGGGTCCCGCAGGCGCGGCTGCTCAACGAGGTGTTGCTTCATGTATCCGCCCAGCTTCGGACTGCGCTGGGTGGGATGCACATCGCGGTCAGCCGTCTGGCGCCGCCTGAACGGCGGGACGCGGACGCGGCGCTGGACCGGGACGCCGCGCTGCTGAACCGGAACTACTATGCGCTGCTGCGTCTGTCCAACAACCTGTCCAACGCGCCCATGCTGCTGGACGATGCGCCGCTGACCAGGGAAAATACCGATATCGTAACATGGCTGGACGGTCTGTGCCGTCAGGCGTCGCCGCTGTTCGCCCTGCGGAATGTGGCGCTGACATTCCAGTGCAGCGCCGCCCACCACGGTGCGGCGATCAACCGGGTCTGTCTGGAACAGGCGGTCTGGAACCTGCTGTCCAACGCCCTGAAATTCACGGCCGAGGGCGGCGCCGTCGCCGTATCCCTGCGGTTTGAACGGCGGCAGGTACTGCTGGCGGTGACGGATACCGGCTGCGGCATCAACGCCGAGGACATGGAAATGGTGTTTGACGGCTATCTCCACCCGGAGCGGCTGGCCGCGCTGCCCAGCGGTCTGGGTCTGGGTCTGCCGCTGTGCCGCCGCATCGCGGAGGGTCACGGCGGGCGGCTGGTGCTGAACAGCCGGGTGGGGCATGGCACCACCGTCACGCTGGCGCTGCCGGACGAGCTGGCGGAGGATGTGGTGGAGGACGTGGCCTTCGACTACACCGGCGGCTTCCAGCCGGCGCTGGTGGGGCTGGCGGACGGTCTGCCCTTCGAGGCGTTTCTGCAAAAGCACTCCGACGAGTAAAACGCCGCCATCCGGCGGGCGGCTCCGCCGCGGACGGCGGAACGGATCGCAGCGATCGCGTCTCTCCCGCCCGGTGCGGGGGAAACGCTTTTTGCAGATTTATTCTGGGCGGATATTGCCGCGATATACCTATAATATACTATAAACATACGATTTATTTTACGGATTCTTGCGAGGTGCATAATGAAAAAGGATGCCAAGCGTGTGCTGATCGCCATGTCCGGCGGCGTGGACAGCTCCACCGCCGCCGCGCTGCTGCGGGAGCAGGGCTATATCTGCGGCGGCGCCATGCTCCGCCTGTGCCGGGAGCCTGAGGTGGCGCATCTGACCGCCCAGAGCGCTGAGGACGCCCGCCGGACGGCGGAGCGGCTGGGCATGGACTTTTACCTGTTCGATGAGACGGAGCGGTTCTCCCGCTGCGTCATGGAGAAATTCGTGGCGGAGTACTGCGCGGGCCGGACGCCCAACCCCTGCATCGACTGCAACCGGGAGCTGAAGTTCGGCGCTCTGCTGGATCGCGCGCTGGAGATGGGGTACGACTATCTGTCCACGGGACACTACGCCCGGATAGACTACGATCAGGCGGCGGGCCGTTGGCGGCTGCTGCGAGGCCGGGATCGGAAGAAAGACCAGAGCTACGTGCTCTACCAGCTCACACAGTTCCAATTGTCCCACCTGCTGCTGCCGGTGGGGGATTTCGACAAGGACGCCATCCGGCAGGAGGCGCGGCAGGCGGGGCTGGATGTGGCGGACAAGTCCGACAGTCAGGACATCTGCTTCATCCCCGACGGGGACTATGTCCAGTTCCTGCGGCAGCACGGTGCAGAGCTGACGCCGGGGGACTTTGTGGACAGGGACGGCCGCGTGCTGGGCCGCCACAAGGGACTGCCCTGCTACACCAGCGGCCAGCGGAAGGGGCTGGGCGTCGCCGCCGGAAAGCACGTCTATGTGGTGCGGAAGAACGGCGCGGACAACACCATCCTGCTGGGGGACGACGCCGACCTGTTCTCCGCCGCCCTGACCGCCTCCCGCGTCAACTGGATCGCCGGTGAAGCACCGGCAGCGCCGGTGCGCTGCACCGCCAAGACCCGGTACAGCCAGCATATTGACGCGCCCTGCACCGCCTATCCGCTGGCAGGGGAGGGTGTGCGGGTGGTGTTCGACACGCCGCAGCGCGCCATCACCGCCGGGCAGTCCGTGGTGCTGTACGACGGAGACGAGGTGCTGGGCGGCGGCGTCATCGACGGTGCAGAGTAAGACGCCACAGGCACAAAAAACAGCAAAAGAGGACGCTGACCCAGTTGGTCAGCGTCCTCTTTCTTCTGTTTGCACAGCCGCCCGCCGCCGGGAGGCTGTCGTTTTCAGGGGATGCGGAACAGGCGCTTGCCGTTCTCCGTGGTGATGCGGGCCAGCTCCTCCGGCGCGAGGCCCTTCCACGCCGCCAGCTTTTCCGCCACCAGATAGACGTAGCCGGAGTCGTTGCGCTTGCCCCGGTACGGCACCGGCGTCATGTAGGGGCTGTCCGTCTCGATGAGCATCCGTTCCGGCGGCGTTACCGCCGCCACCTCCGGGGCGCGGCGGGCGTTCTTATAGGTCACCGGGCCGTCAAATCCCAGATACCACCCCATTTGCAGCAGCTCCCGCGCCATCTCCGGGCTGCCGGAGAAGCAGTGGAACACGCCGGTGACGCCGGGGAACTCCCGGACGATGGACAGCGTATCGGCGTGAGCCTCCCGGTCGTGGATGATGACGGGCAGAGCAAGCTCCCGCGCCAGCGCCAGCTGCTGCCGCAGCACCTGCTGCTGGAAGTTGCGGGGCGGGTTCTCCTCCCAGTAGTAGTCCAACCCGATCTCGCCGATGGCCACCACCTTGGGCTGCTGCGCCAGCGCGCGGATGGCCGCCAGATCGTCGGCGGTGCAGCCGCCGCAGTTCTCCGGGTGGATGCCCACCGCCGCGTAAACGTGGGGATACGCCGCCGCGTATGTCACCGCCCTGCGGGAGCTTTCCACATCGCAGCCGGGGTTCAAAATAAGTCCGACACCCCGCTGGGGCAGCGCCGTCAGCACCGCGTCCCGGTCGGCGTCAAAGGCCTCGTCGTCGTAGTGTGCATGGGTGTCAAACAGCATGGTCAGTCCTCCAGCCGGACGCGGCCCAGCCTTGTGTCCGCGATGTATTTGTCCTTGACCTCCCGCAGCCGTGCCATGTGGGGCTGCTCCATGTGGACGCGCTGGTGGGCGGCGCTCTCCCACCGCTCGATGAGCAGCAGCTCGTTCTCATCCTGCGCGGAGAAATAGTAGTCGTAGGCAAGGCAGCCCGGCTCGTCCCGGATCAGGGTGAGGATGCCCGCCTCTACAAGCTCCCGGACAAAGGTCTCGCGGCAGCCGTCCTTGGCCATATAGCGCACATACAGCATCAGTTGTTCCTCCATGGCGCACCTCCCGAGTGATTTTGCCCCATTGTAGCACAGCCGACGCGGCGGCGCAAATTTTTTCCATCCCACACGGGAAAAAGGCATTTACAAGCTGTATAAAATGCTGTATCATTTACAAGCTGTATTACATTTGACGGGGTGAGAGAGATGGCAACAGATTTTTCCAGAACGTTGAGCCTGCTGCGGCAGGAGAAGGGGATCAGCCAGCGGAAGGCGGCGGCGGCGCTGGGCATCAGTCAGGCGCTGCTGAGCCACTACGAAAACGGCATCCGGGAGCCGGGTCTCGCCTTCGTGGCGCGGGCCTGCGACTTCTACCATGTGTCGGCGGACTTTCTGCTGGGGCGCACCAACTCCCGGGACGGCTCCATCATCGAGGCGGCGGAGCTGTACGACGCCAGCGATGAAAAGGGGACGCTGAAGGGCAGCATTCTGGCCACGCTGCAAAAGAAGCTGGTGGTGAACACCACCGGCGTGCTGTTCGACCTGCTGGGCAAGTGCGGCGACCGGACGGCCATCACCGCCGCCGGGGACTATCTCAGCACGGCGCTGTACACGCTGCTGCGGCACCTATACCGCTGCGGCGGCGGCAATGAGGACTTTTTCGCCACAGAGGCCGTGGACTTTGACGCCGGTGCGGTGGACGCCGCCATGCTGCACAGCCGTGCGGCGTACCTGCGGGCGCTGGCCGGCGCGGAGCAAATACCGGAGCTGACCTCCGATACACTCACCGCCGCCCCCGGCTTGGGGCAGAGCACGGCGCAGGTCGTCCACAATGTGGATGAGCTGGCGGCGAAGCGATAACGCATACAGAGTTCCAAAGGAGGCTTTTTATATGTTCGACCAATCCCATATCCGCAATTTCTCCATCATCGCCCACATCGACCACGGTAAATCCACGCTGGCGGACCGCCTGCTGGAAAAGTGCGACGCCGTGCCGGAGCGGGAGATGGCAAACCAGCTGCTGGACAACATGGATCTGGAGCGGGAGCGGGGCATCACCATCAAGTCCCGCGCCGTACAGATCTTCTACACGGCGCAGGACGGCGAGACCTATGCCCTGAACCTCATCGACACGCCGGGTCATGTGGACTTCAACTACGAGGTCAGCCGGTCGCTGGCCGCCTGCGAGGGCGCGCTGCTGGTGGTGGACTCCACCCAGGGCGTGGAGGCGCAGACGCTGGCCAACACCTACCTCGCCATGGATCACGATCTGGAGATCCTGCCGGTGTTCAACAAGATCGACCTGCCCGCCGCTGACCCCCTGAAGGCCAAGCAGGAGGTGGAGGACATCATCGGCCTGCCCGCACTGGAGGCGCCGGAGATCTCCGCCAAGCTGGGCATCAACATCGACGCGGTGCTGGAGGACGTGGTGCAGAACGTACCCGCGCCCAAGGGCGACCCCAAGGCGCCGCTGCGGGCGCTGGTGTTCGACAGCCAGTACGACCCCTATGTGGGCGTGGTGGTGCTGTTCCGCATCATGGAGGGCTCCATCCGCAAGGGACAGACCGTTCGCATGATGGCCTCCGGCGCGGAGTACACCATTCTGGAGTGCGGCTACCTCAAGCCGCTGGGCAACGAGCCCACAGGCTGCCTGCAGGCCGGCGAGGTGGGCTACTTCACCGCCAGCATTAAAAACGTCAAGGACACCCGTGTGGGCGACACCATCACCGACGCGGCAACACCGGCCACCGAGCCGCTGCCCGGCTACCGTCCCGCCCAGTCCATGGTGTACTGCGGCATCTACACCGAGGACGGCAGCAAGTACCCCGACCTGCGGGACGCGCTGGAGAAGCTCCAGCTCAACGACGCCTCCCTGACCTTCGAGCCGGAATCCTCCGTGGCGCTGGGCTTCGGCTTCCGCTGCGGCTTTCTGGGGATGCTCCACATGGAGGTCATTCAGGAGCGGCTGGAGCGCGAGTTCAATCTGGATCTTGTGACCACGCTGCCCAGCGTGATCTACCACGTCTACAAGTCCGACGGCACCATGGTGAAGGTGGATAACCCCCACAACTACCCGGACCCCGGCACCATCGATCACGCGGAGGAGCCGTATGTCAAGGTGTCCATTATCGCCCCGCAGGACTATGTGGGCAACATCATGCCCATGTGTCAGGAGCGGCGCGGCGAGTTCAAGGATATGCAGTATCTGGACACCCATCTGGTGGAGCTGCACTATCAGATGCCCCTCAACGAGATCATCTACGACTTTTTCGACACGCTGAAGGCCAACACCAAGGGCTACGCCTCCCTGGACTATGAGCTGTCCGGCTACCGCACCAGCGATCTGGTGAAGGTGGATCTGCTGCTCAACGGCGACGGCGTGGACGCCCTGAGCTTCATCGCCCACCGGGATAAGGCCTACGGCCGCGCCCGCCGCCTGTGCGAGAAGCTGAAGGACAACATCCCCCGCCAGCTGTTCGAGGTACCCATTCAGGCGGCCATCGGCGGGCGCATCATCGCCCGCGAGACAGTGAAGGCCATGCGCAAGGACGTGCTGGCCAAGTGCTACGGCGGCGACATCACCCGTAAGAAGAAGCTGCTGGAGAAGCAGAAGGAGGGCAAGAAGAAGATGCGGAACCTCGGTACGGTGCAGGTGCCTACCGAGGCGTTCATGGCCGTCCTCAAGCTGGACAGCGATTGATCTTCTTGCCTTACCGCCGCACCGCGATACATACAACAAAAGAGACACAGAGCGCCTTTGCGTTCCGTGTCTCTTTTCGTATTTTTCCGGCGCCCCGCGCCGCAGTAGCGGCTGCCGTCACCGCAAGACCGCTTCTTGCAGCGCCCGCAGATCCTCCCCGTCGGGGTGGGACAAGGCGCGGTCGAAATTCTCGATCAGCACATCCAGATTCGCCGGATGCTCCGGCTGTCCCTTCATCTTCACATACCGCTCCCGCACGGTCTGAGGCATCCTGCCCTGACACATATACGTTCCGATCACGGTATTGCTGGGGTCGATAGAGCGCTGGGCGTTGTCGAGGATCCTCTGAAAATACGCCTCGCTGCCGCCGAAGCCCGCCGTGCCGAACAGGAATATCCGCCTGTTCTGCAGCGTTTTCAGCAGGCGCACCGTGGCCTCATCCGCGCCGCCCTTGTCCGTCCAGGAGCCTTTCCGCCACCTGGATGGTACCTCCGTCCTGCGGCAGCTCCCGCACCACCCGGAAGCCGTTCTTTCGCCAGAAGTGGGTGGACTGGGGGTTATCCTTGTCCATCCCCAGTATACACCGCCGGAAGCCCTGCGCCTGCAGGGCGGCCAGCGCCTCCGAGGCGATCCGGCTGCCAGTGCCCGCGCCCTGGATGGCGCTGTGCGTCATGAAGAAGCCCAGGGACAGATCGCTGCCGCCGGGGTACCCTGCGATCAGGTCCATGACGGCGGTCAGCGTGCCGCGGGTGAAAAAGCCCAGGTAATAGTGCTGTTCCGGGGAGACGCCCGGCGGAAGGGCGGTCAGGTCGTGCTCCACCAGCGCGAGGGTGACCTCCGCGCCGCAGCGGGCGTAGTACTGCGTGTCCGCCTTACAGAAGGCGTAGACCACGGGGGCGTCCGCCAGTCCCAGCCGCCGCACGTCATACGCGGCGGACAGCTTTCCGATCTCGATCCTGTCCATACCGAAAACCTCCAGAAATGTCGCACAGCGGCTTATTCTCTGGCACTATCCTATCACAGCCTCCCGGAAAACACAAGCTCCCGGCCGGTGGCCGGGAGCTTGTTTGTTATGCGGTTATGCGGCGCCTTACCATGCGCCCTCATAGGACAGGGTCACGGCGCTGCACTGCGCACCGGCGGTCATACACGCCGGGATATCCAGTCCCTCCAGATAGCCGTGGAGGAATCCGGCAATAAAGCTGTCACCCGCGCCCATGGTGTCCACCACCCGGCACGGCACGATGCCCTGCTCGTAAAACCGCTGCCCGTCATAGGCCATGCTGCCCCGGCTCCCCCGGGTGGCCACCGCAATACGGGGCCCGGCCGCCGTCAGCTGCCGCAGCCGCTGCCGCAACGCTTCGTCGTCCGAGCCGTCGTCGGAGAAGAACACGATGTCCGTACCGGGCAGCGCCGTCTGCGCCGCAGGGTCCTCCGGCCGGTCGGAGCAGTCGAAGGCTGTGACCGCGCCGTGCTGCCGGATGCGGGACAGGTATGCCTCCGCGTGTCCCCACAGGCCGCTGACCACCAGGTCATGGCTACCCAGGAAGGCTACATCCTCCTCCGTCAGTGCAAAGTGGGTCATAACGCCCTCGTCATAGTCCCCGAAGACCCGGTCGCCGTTGATATGCTCCACATAGGTCACAGCGGTAGAGCCCGGCTCCACATGGACGTGGCTGACGTTCACACCCCGGCCGCGCAGAGCCTCCAGCATGGCCGCGCCCCGTCTGTCCGTGCCAACGGCGCCCACATAGGAGGCGTTTCCCCCCAGCCGGCGGGTGTAGACGGCCACATTCACCGGGTTGCCGCCGAAATGATCCTCGCCCGTCTGGCGGTAATGGTCTACACAGTTATCTCCCACACATCCGATCCGTTTCACAGCAGCTCCCTCGTCCTTTCTATGGCACACCTTGCGTAGTAGGTGGGGTCATCCGTATACATGGACACCAGTTCGATGGTGGCGGTACCGTCATAGCCGGCCTGCCGCAGGGCCTCCAGCTCGCTCCTCAGGGGGAGCGTGCCGTCGCCGGGCAGAATGTGCGCCTCGCTGCGGCCGTCGCTGTCTGCGATGTGCAGATGGACCATGGCGCTGCCGGTACACTGGTAGAACTCCGCCGCTGTCTCATCCTGCACATAGGAGGCGACCATGTCGCACATGGTGCATACGGTGGGATCGTTCAGCTCCGACAGGACCGCCGCGATCTCCGCCGCCGTGGTGCAGGTGTTGGACTCAAACGGCGACAGCGGCTCCAGCAGGATGGTCTGGCCCGTGCTTCGCGCCTCCTCCGCCAGACGGCGCAGCGAGCGCATCAGCCGATCGTGGCGATATTGCGGCTCCGTATGTCCGCCATGCCCCACAGAGATCAGGGTGTGGGACGCGCCGATCTGGGCGGCGGCCTCCATGCTGCGTGTCAGATAGCGCATACAGTCCTCCCACTGCGCCTCGTCACCCAGCATATAGTTGTAAGGATACCCGTTGTGCTCCGGCGTGTAGATCCGGATGGGTACATTGTACCGCTCCGAAAGCTCCCGCAGGTGCGCGGCTCGCTCAGCGGTCATGTCCGGCGCCCATGCGTGGGGCCGCCCACCCCACAGCTCAATAAAATCATAGCCGAAGGCTGCGGCGTCGGCAAAGGCGGCCTCAATGCTCTCATATTGGTACCCGCAGGTAAAAAGACCCAGCTCCATGATATGCTCCTTTCCACGTTTGACGATGGGTGAATTATAGCATAAAGCACAAAATCAGTGCAACCGTTCTCCCACGCACATATGCAAGACTGACAGTTTTTTCCCCCAAGTGTGCAGTTTTTTTCACTGTGTGGCGGTATGCGTTATGTTATGATAGGGGCGTACAATGGCCGTCAGGCTGTGAAAGAATCACCGGGTTATCCCGAAAAAGAAAGGACACTGAGCTATGATCAAATTTGACGAACAGAAGCAGTTGGACAGCACCGCCGGCGCTCTGGCCATCCGCAAGGAGATCGAGCGGATCGCAGAGGACGTGACCGGTCGCGGCTACAGCAATCTCTGCTACTTGGGTATCGGCGGCACCTACGCCTCCGCACTTCAGGCCCAGAGCCATGTACAGGAAAACAGCGGCATGGAGATCATTGCCCAGAACGCCGCCCTGTACAACACCACCGGCAATCGCCGGATCGGTGAAAACACCGTGGTCGTGCTGTCCTCCGTCACCGGCACCACCCAGGAGGTCGTAGAGGCCGTGGAGAAGGTCAAGGCGCTGGGCGCCGTTGTCATCGGCTTTGTGGACAAGGCCGGTACGCCGCTGGAAAAGCTCAGCGACTACTCCATCCGCTATCCCCAGAACGAGCAGCTGAAGTTCTTCATGCTGGCAGACCGTCTGATGTATCTGGCTGGTGATTACCCCCAGTATGAGAAGCAGTACGCCGAGTACGACCGCTACCTGCCCCAGGCGCTGGTGGACACGGAAAAGGCGGCGGACGAGTTCGGCAAGCGCTTCGCGGAGAAGCACTGCGAGGACGCCATGCACTACTTCGTGGGCGCCGGCAACCAGTATGGCTCCACCTACTCCTATGCCATGTGCTATTGGGAGGAGCAGCATTGGCTGCGCAGCAAGTCCATCCACGCCGCCGAGTTCTTCCACGGCACGCTGGAGGTCGTGGACAAGAACACCCCTGTGACCCTGTTCATGGGTGAGGACAGCCAGCGTCCCCTGGCCGAGCGCGTCAAGAACTTCCTGCCCCGCGTCTGCGGAAACTATACCGTCATCGACTCCGCCGAGTATCCGCTGGTGGGCATCAGCCCCGAGTTCCGCGGTGACATCTCCCATCTGGTGACCCATGCAGTTACCCAGCGCATTGACGCACATATGGAGCAGATCAACCGTCATCCCATGGAGATCCGGCGCTATTACCGCCAGTTCCCGTATTGATCGCCGCATAAAAGGAGAACGACACGATGCTATGGACTGAAGAGCTTTTCCATGTAAAAAAGCCCATTATCGCCATGCTGCATCTGGAGCCGCTGCCCGGCGACCCGCTGTTCAGCCGCGGTACCGATATGCAGCAGATCGCTGATCTGGCCAAGCGGGATCTGGAGGCGCTGCAGCGCGGCGGCGTGGACGGCGTGCTTATCAGCAATGAATTCAGCCTGCCCTACCAGCGGAAGGTGGATACTGTGACCACCGCTGCCATGGCCTTTGTGCTGGGTCAGCTGCGCAGCGAGATCTCCGTTCCCTATGGCGTGGACTGCATCTCGGACGGAGACGCCACCATCGAGCTGGCTGCCGCGGTGGACGCCGACTTTGTGCGCGGCACGTTCTGCGGCGTATACGTCGGTGACGGCGGCCTTTACAACAACGATTTTTCCGCCACTCTGCGCCGCAAGGCCGCACTGGGTCTGGAGGATCTGCGGATGCTCTATTTCCTGAACCCGGAATCGGATCGGAATCTGGACACCCGCGCCCTCGGCGATATCGCGCGCTCCCTCATCTTCAAGGCGGCGCCGGACGGCCTGTGCATCTCCGCCTCCGCCGCCGGTCAGGAGGTGGATGACCAGCTGATCCAGTCGGTCAAGGAGTGCTCCCCCGACATGGTCGTGCTGTGCAACACCGGCTGCCGCGTGGATACCATCCGGCGGAAGCTGCGCTGCGCCGACGCCGCCGTGGTGGGTACGACCTTCAAAGAGAACGGCGAGCTGCGGCGCCGCGTGGACGCGGCACGGGTCAGCGCCTTTATGGACGAGGTCCGCGCCCTGCGCCGGGAGGTTTGACCGATGGACAGGACGATTACAGGCCGGATGCTGCTGGCCATGGATATCGACGGAACGTCGGTGGGCAGCGACCACCGACTGGGACAGGCCAGCGTCGCGGCGCTGCGCCGGTTCCGTCAGGCAGGCCACGTGGTTTGCTTTGCCTCCGGGCGCAACGACTTCGACATGAGCAATATGTGCGGTGACCACCGGGAGGCGGACTATGTCATCGGCAACACCGGCGGAAAGCTCACCCGAACGCGGGATGACGCCGTCCTTTCTCTGCATCTGCCGGAGCCGGACTGCGTCCGCGCGCTGGCGGAGACCTGCCTTTGCCACGACGACTGTGTGCTCTATGTAGTCGCCGCCGGGTATATGGGCGTCAGCCGCATGACGCCGGGCGTCATGGACTATGTGCGCAGCAACGGCTGCCAGCCGGTGGTCTATACAGCGGCGGAGCAGCTGCCCCTCCGCCGGGTGGAGGCCATGATGGTCAGCGGAAACGTGCAGTGGGCCATCGAGGCCATCGGCAGCCGCAGCCTTGCGCTGGACTATGTGTTCAGCGAGCCGAATGTCATTGACATCACCCCCAAGGGGATCAACAAGTGGAGCGCCCTGCTGGAGCTGTGCCGTCTGGAGGACATTTCGCCGGAAAACGTCGTGGCCGTCGGAAACTACCTGAATGACCGGGACATGATCGAAAACGCCGGGATCGGCGTAGCGGTGGGCAATGCCGAGCCGGAGATCAAGGCGCTGGCGGATATGGTCCTCCAGCGTGACCACAACCACGATGCCATGGAGGAACTGGTGGATAAACTGCTTGCGATGTAGCGGCAGCGTGCTATATAATACAGCCAACTCATCAACGGAGGTTCTGCAAAATGCTTGTTACAGCGGATCTGCATACACACAGCGCCTATTCCTTCGACGCGGACTATGACCCCGCCCAGATGCTGGCCGCCGCCGCGGAAAACGGCCTGCGCCAGATATGCATTACCGACCACGTGGACTTCTATACGCCATCCGACGTCCACCTGCCCGATTTTGCCGCCCGGCGCGCCCGTCTGGCTCAGCTCCGGGGACAGTTCCCCCAGCTGACGGTGCTGGAGGGCGCTGAGGTCAGCATGACCGCCGACCCCACCTGCGCCCGCAGTGCCATGGCGGCGCTGGACGGGGTGAAGCTGGACTTCGTCATCGGCTCGGTCCACACCATCGGCGTGGAGAACGTCTGGGCGGACGCCTTCTACGCCTCCCGCACCAGAGAGGCGGCGTACCGCCTCTATCTGGAGACGATCCTACTGGCGCTGGACTCCCTGCCGCAACTGGACGTGCTGGGTCACTACGACTTCGTGGCGCACTACGCCCCCTATACAGACCGCGCCATGCATTATGACGACGCGCCCGACGTGTTCGATGCCATCTTCCGCTGGCTGGTGGCCCACGGCAAGACCATGGAGATCAACACCTCCGCTTGGGAGGCGGACGAGCCGTGGGGGCTGGACATCCTCCGCCGGTTCCGGGAGCTGGGCGGCCGGTTCGTCACGGTGGGCTCCGACGCCCACAACCCCCGTGCGCTGGGCCGCCGCTTCCGCGAGGCCGGTGCGCTGGCGGAGCAGGCCGGTCTTGCGGTGGCCTTCTATCGCGGCCACGAGCCGCAGCTCCTGTGAGTGCGGACAAGAAGGCGGCTCCCGCCGCCCCCCGCTTTCAGGAGCGGCTGAAAACACAGATCACCCGCAGTACGGTGATTCTGCTGACAGCCTTTCTCCTCCTGTTCGGCGGTCTGCTGGCCATCTACTCCGAGGGCTATACCCACTACGAAAACCGGGCGTACAACCAGCAGCTCACCGAAAGCTTCGGGGGGATCTACCGCTCCTGTGCCGGGTATCTGCGAGACACGGACAACACGGCGGTCATGCGCTCGTTCCTCGACGGCCAGATCTCCGAACAGAGTATGTCCTACCAGTTCCACCGCTTCAGCTATGCCTCCCTGCGGGTCAGCGACCTGCTTTTGCTGGACAGCAGCGGCAACGCGGCCTTTTCCACCCTGGATGAATCCAGTATGCACCTGCTGTATTTCTGCCAGTCCACCCTCCCGCGGCTGACCGAGAGTATGAAGGTCTACACCACGATCTATTACATGACAGCCAGAGACGCCCGCCTTCTGTTCGCAACGCGGCTGGATGACGATGGATACGCCTTCCTGCTGCTGGACGGCAATGCGTGGAACCTCTCTCTGGGGCGGCTGCCCTATGACTTTGCGATCACCAATGCCAGCGGCACCGTCATGGTGGCCAGCAACGGCGCCACCGTCAACCCCCTCAATCAATTTGTAGGGGTCGGAAAGCGCAGCGTCACCTGCGGCGACCAGCAGTACATGGTCAGCGTCGGGCAGTCCCCGGTGGGCGGTCTGCTGGTCTATACCCTGCTGCCGTGGCGCAACTGGGGTACCTACTACGCCATCGGCTGCCTGTGCGCCGTGCTCATGTTCGGTGTGCTTTTCATCACCCTGCTCCGCGTGTCCGGGGAGATCGCCAGCCGCAACTCCCGCTCGGTGGAAACGCTGCACGATGAGCTGAGCATCATTCAGCAGGGCAACGTGGATCACAAGATCCAACTGGACACCGACGACGAGTTTCAGGAGATCGCCGCCCACATCAACTCCATGCTGGACACCATCCACAAGCTGAACAGGCGGAACGTGGAGCTGGTACAGCTGAACAACAGCGCGGAGATCGCCCAGCTTGAGTCCCGGTTCCACCCCCATTTCCTGTACAACACGCTGGAGAACATACGGTATGCGATCCTCCTGGGCGAGCCGGACAGGGCGGATGAGATGATCCGCCGCCTGACGGCCCTGCTGCGGTACAGCACGGATACCAGCCGCTCCATGGTCCCGCTGGGCAGCGATTCGGAAAAGCTGAAGGACTATCTGGAGATCATCCGCCTCCGGCAGGACGGCAGCTTTACCTATACCGTGCAGGTGGACCCGGCGGTGCGGGATGTGCTTATCCCCAAGCTGTGGGTACAGCCCGTGGTGGAGAACAGCGTGAAATACGGCTCCCTGCGCAAGCAGACGCTCCATGTGGACCTTACGGCACGCATGGAGGATGGTTTCCTGCTGCTCACGGTGGAGGACAATGGCACCGGCTTTGAGCCCCAGCGGCTGAAGGAGGTGCAGGACTCGCTGACCGATCCGAAGAAGGGTACGCGCCAAAGCGGGCTGCAAAGTATTGCGCGGCGGCTTGTTCTCCTCTACGGAAAGGAGAGCTCGGTGACGATAGAGAGCGAATACATGGTACACACCCGTGTAACGCTTCGGATGAGGAGAGGGGGTTGACAGGATGTTCACGGTTTTGATCGCGGAGGACGAGCCCTTGATCCGCAAGGGCATCATCTACTGCACCGATTGGGCCAAGCTGGACTGCGCCATTCCGCTGGAGGCCTCCAACGGAGAGGAGGCGGCGGAGATGATACGCCAGCACCGGCCCGATATCGTGCTGCTCGACGTGAATATGCCCCTGATGGACGGACTGGACGCACTGCTCCAGACCAAGGGTCTGTACTACTTCGTACCCATTGTCGTCACCGGCTACGCCGACTTTGATTACGCCAAGCGCGCCATGTACAGCGGCGTGCAGCGCTATCTCCTCAAGCCGGTGGCAACCGCCGAGCTGGAGGAGGCCATCCGATTTGCACAGCAGAAGGTGGAAAAACACCGGATGATGACCCATGAGCTGGCGCGCCAGACCGATGTGCTCCAGAAGTTGGGCGAGCTGCCGGAGCAGCAGGGCAAGAGCCAGCCCGTTCGGCAGGTCATGGCCTACGTGGAGGAGCACTATCCCGAAAAGATCACCATCGGCCGGATGGGCGAGCAGTTCCATTACAGCGAGACGCTGCTGATCCGCCGGTTCAAAAGCGAAACAGGCATCAACTTTTCGGAGTACCTGACCCACTTCCGTCTGCAAAAGGCCATCGCCATGATGCGCGAGAGTGATATGAGCATCAGCCAGATCGCCGAGGCCTGCGGTTTTTCGGAATACCGCTATTTCCGTGTGGTTTTTCAGAAGAAGATCGGCTGCTCCCCGGCCCAGTATTCGCAGGAAGTGCGCCTTATGCGAAACGACGGGAACGAGTGTGTAGAATAGTCCCCGTTTTGTGCATGATTTTTGCTTTCCCCATTTTTTTATCTCTCTATAATAAAGGTAACCCCCGCGAAAAACAAAAAAGGAGTATGAAAACATGAAACGTATCAAGAGAATGCTGGCCATGCTTCTGGCACTGGTCGCCGCCGTGTCTCTGGTCGCCTGCGGTGCGCAGAAGGACAACGGGGACGCCAACGCCAACGGCGACGGCGCAGCAGAGGAGAAGAAGCTCGTTATTTACTCCCCCGCTACCGACGCACAGGTCAACGCCGTGGTTCCTCTGTTCGAGGAGCGCTATGGCATTGAGGTCGAGGTCATCACCGGCGGTACCGGTGAGCTGCTGGCCCGTATCGACGCCGAGGGCGACGCTCCCTACTGCGACGTGGTGTTCGGCGGCGGTGAATCCTCCTACTCCGAGTACAAGCACGTGTTCCAGGATTACGTCAGCCCCGAGGACGCCAACCTCATCGAGAACTGCCGCAACACCCTGGGCTACTGCACCAACTACAATCTGGACTGCGCCATTCTGATGTACAACACCGATCTGATCGGCGACATCCAGATCAAGGGCTACAAGGATCTGCTGAACCCCGAGCTGAAGGGCAAGATCGCCTCCGCTGATCCCACCGCTTCCTCCTCCGCCATGATGCACATCGAGACCATCCTCACCGACTTCGGCGGCCTGACGCTGGAGAACGAGGAGGGCTGGAACGTTGTCTCCGAGCTCATCAAGAATCTGGACGGCAAGCTGGCCAGCGGCTCCAGCTCCGCTTGGAAGTCCGTGGCTGACGGCGAGATGACCGTGGTTCTGACCTACGAGGAGGCCGGTATCGCTCTGGCCCGCTCCGGCGCCAATATCGCCATCGTCTACCCCGAGGAGGGCACCGTCCTGACCCCCAGCACCGTGGGTCTGATCAAGAACTGCAGCCACCCCGAAAACGGCAAGCTGTTCATCGACTTCGTGCTGAGCCAGGAAGTGCAGAACATCCTCTGCAACGAGCTGGACGTTCGCCCCGTTCGTGACGATGTGAGCTATCCCGACTACTTCCGTCCCGCCTCCGACATCAAGACGGTGGATCTGGATCAGGAGTATGTCAACCAGCATAAGACCGAAATCGTGGACAAGTTCACCGAGGTTTACCAGGGTACTTTCTAAATTTTCCTATTTGGCAAGCCGCCTGCCGTGCGCGGCAGGCGGCTTGCCGCTTCAAGAAAGGCGAGAGAAGTATGAGCAAGATCACTATTCAAAATGCAAAAAAGCAGTACGGTAACACCACCGTCATCGAGGGTCTGAATCTGGAGATCCGGGACGGCGAGCTGTTTACCCTGCTGGGTCCCTCCGGCTGCGGCAAGACCACTCTGCTGCGTATGATCGCCGGCTTCAACTCCATTGAGGGCGGCGATTTTTATTTTAACGAGGAGCGTATCAACGACAAGGAGCCCAGCAAACGGAACATCGGTATGGTGTTCCAGAACTACGCGATCTTCCCCCACATGACCGTGGCAAAGAACGTCGCCTACGGCCTGAAGAACCGCAAAACGCCCAAGGATGAGATCGCACGAGAGACAGATCGTTTTCTGGAGATGATGCAGATCAAGCAGTATGCCGACCGTCTGCCCGAAAACCTGTCCGGCGGCCAGCAGCAGCGCGTGGCGCTGGCCCGTGCGCTGGTCATCAAGCCCGACGTGCTTCTGATGGACGAGCCGCTGTCCAATCTGGACGCCAAGCTGCGTATGGAGATGCGCCAGGCGATCCGTAAGATCCAGCGCGAGGTGGGCATCACCACCGTCTACGTCACCCACGATCAGGAGGAGGCCATGTCCATCAGCGACACCATCGCCGTGATGAACGCCGGCAAGATCCAGCACATCGGCACCCCCCGCGACATTTATCAGCGCCCCGCCAACACCTTTGTGGCCACCTTTATCGGCCGCACCAACATTCTGGACGCCCGCATGGAGCAGGGCGCACTGGTGTTCCCCAACGGCGAGCGCTTTACCCGCGACAGCTGGGCACAGATCCCCGACGGCCCGGTAAAGGTCTCCGTCCGCCCGGAGGAGTTTGTGGTCCACCACGCCGACGAAAAGGTCGAAGGCATCTCCGCCGTTCTGGAGGACAGCGTCTATCTGGGCCTGAACACCCACTACTTCCTGAAGCTGTCCAGCGGCGCCAGTGTGGAGCTGATCCAGGAATCCACCATCGACGAGAAGCTGGAACCCGGCAGCACCGTTACCCTGACGCTCAAAAACGAGAAGATCAACATCTTCTCCGAGGACGGCGCGAAGAACTATTTGAGGGGCTGAGCCTATGAAACAGAACAGTAAACGGTTCCGGCTGGACGTATGGGGCTGGACCACCATCGTCATTCTGCTGCTGTATGCGCTCTTTCTGCTGTACCCCCTGAGCCTTCTGCTGAAGATGGCCTTTTCCGATGGCGCCCATTTCACGCTGGTGAACTTCGCAAAATTCTTTTCCCGCAAGTACTACTCCATCACGCTGCTCAACAGCTTTAAGGTCTCCATCGCCGCCACCATCGCCTCGGTGGTCGTCGGCGTGGTGCTGGGCTACTTCATGTCAGTGTTCAAGATCCGCGGCGCCAAGCTGCTGCGGATGTGCATCGTCATGGCCACCATGTCCGCCCCCTTCGTGGGCGCCTACGCGTGGATCATGCTGCTGGGCCGCAACGGTGTCATCACCAACTTCCTCTCCCGTCTGTTCGGCATCACCATGCCGGATATATACGGCTTCAACGGGATCCTGCTGGTCTTTGTCACGCAGCTGTTCCCGCTGGTATTCCTGTATGTACAGGGCGCCATGAGCAAGATGGACGCTTCCCTGCTGGAGGCCTCCGAAAACCTGGGCTGCACCGGCTTCAAGCGCTTTTTCAAGGTGGTGCTGCCCCTGATCTCCCCCACCGTGCTGGCCGGCGCGCTGCTGGTATTCGTCCGCGCCATGAGTGACTTCGGTACGCCGATGCTGATCGGCGAAGGTTATCGTACCTTCACGGTCATCCTCTACAACGAATTTGTCGGCGAGGTGTCCCAGAACAAGGGCTTCGCCTCCGCCATCGCCATCATCGCCATTCTCATCACCATGGTGGTGTACTTCTCCCAGAACATCGTGGCGAAGAAGCAGGCGTTCTCCATGAATGCGCTTCACCGTATCGAGAAGAAAAAGCTCCACGGCTTTTCCAATTTCATCGTACATTTCATCACCTATGTGGTGGTCGGCATCTCCATCCTGCCCCAGCTCTATGTGGTGTATACCTCCTTCCAGAAGACCAGTGGCCAGATCTATGTGGACGGCTACTCTCTCCAGAGCTATCAGGATATGTTCTCCCGTCTGGGCAGGAGTATCCAGAACACCATTGTGATCCCGGCCGTCAGCCTGCTGATCGTGGTGTTCCTGGCGGTGCTCATCGCCTATGTGGCGGTGCGCCGCCGGAACGTGCTGTCCGGTGCGGTGGATGTGATCTCCATGATCCCCTACGTCATCCCCGGTACCGTCATCGGTATCGCCATGATCTCCGCCTTCAACCGTGAGCCGCTGGTGCTCACCGGCGGTATGCTCATCATGGTGGTGGCGCTGGTGGTTCGCCGTCTGCCCTACACGATCCGCTCCTCCGTAGCCATTCTGCAGCAGATCCCCTTGTATGTGGAGGAGGCCGCCCTGTCTCTGGGCAGCTCCAAGCCCAAGGCGTTCTTTACCGTCACGCTGCCCATGATGTCCTCCGGCGTGCTCTCCGGCGCTATCCTGAGCTGGGTCACGCTGATCAGCGAGCTTTCCACCGCTATCCTGCTGTATACCGGTAAGACCCAGACCCTTACGGTGGCCATCTACACCCAGATTGTCCGCGGCAACTACGGTATCGCCTCTGCTATGGCCACCGTGCTGACGGTGATGACGCTGCTGTCGCTGGTGATCTTCAATAAGATCAGCAAGGACGGCGACCTTACGCTGTAAGGAGACGCACCATGGAAAAACACACCATGCGGGACTATGTGCTGCAAACGCCCGCCGTCCTGCGGCGGCTTCTGACGGAGCACTGGGAGGCGCCGCTGGCGGCGGCCTTCGCCGCCCGGCCCGTCCGCATCCTGCGTCTGGTGGCCAGCGGCTCTTCCTACAACGCGGCGCTGTGCGTTCGACCATACCTGCGAAAGTGGCTGTCCTGCGAGGTACTGATAACGGAACCGTTCACGTTCTGTACCTACGAGTGCCAGCAGCCCGAGGACGAGATGGCCGTGGTTATCTCCCAAAGCGGTTACAGTACCAATGCGCTGCAGGCGTTGGACGCCATCCACGCCAAGGGGCGCACGGCGATCGGGATCACCTCCGACCCGGCCAGCGATCTACGGCTGCACGCAGACCTGCTGATCGACTACGGCTGCGGGCCGGAGTCCGTGGGCTATGTGACCATGGGTGTCACGTCGTTGGGACTGTTTCTGTGCCTGTTTGCCCTGCAAGCAGCCTACGCCGCCGGGCGGCTGTCCGGCGCCGCGCTTGCCGCAGAGCGGGAGAAGCTCTTCCGGCTGGCAGACGCCTACGAGCAGGCCATCCCGGCAGGGGAGACCCTGCTGCGCGCCCGTTATAAACAGCTCTCCTCCATGCAGACGGTCTGCCTGGTAGGCGCCGGCGCGTCCTATGGCGTTGCCCGCGAGGCGGCGCTGAAGCTGATGGAAACGCTGCAGATCCCTGCCTGTGCCTACGAGCTGGAGGAGTTCCTGCACGGGCCGAACCTGCACCTGACGCCCAACCACACCCTGTTTTTCCTTGCGGCAGACCCCCGGGACCGGGAGCGCGGCGCCCAGCTGTACCGGGCCGCATCCCTTGTGACGGACAGGGTGTTCCTGTTCACAGATGACACCGCCCCCGGCGGCGACCTGTCTGTGCCGGGGACGGTGGATGCGCTGCTGGCGCCCCTGACCTTCCTGCCTTTTTTTCAGTTGGCCGCCTATCATCTGACCGAGGAGCTTCATCGGTGGCACAAACACCCGCTGGTAGCCGCCTTCGAATCCGCCGTCAGCGGAAAAAGTGAGAACTACATCTCCAAGGAGGTTCTCTGACAACGCAGACCGGAACAAAAAAGAGCAGCCCCATTCCCGCTCGGGAATGGGGCTGTACTGCGTATAAAGCGGCAAAACAAACAAGCTCCCGGCCGGTGGCCGGGAGCTTGTTTGTTATGATAGTGTTCTCCATTCGTATCTTTACAGGTGTTGAGATAATTCGCCAGCTGCACTGTACCGCGAGAGTGCCGTTCAGCCAACAGCACCAGTTTATCGGGATGGCGGCCAGCTGTCCGCAGCGCAGGATCGTCACGGAGGTAGCAAAGGAATACCCGGATGTAGAGCTGCTTCACATGTATGTGGATAACGCCGCCATGCAGATCGTCCGGACCCGGCCGCTGCCGCCAACTGATAACAGCTATTAGAAAAATTATACTTGACATTTGCAAATTTCTGTGGCAAAATCGCTCTTACCAAATACGATGAAGGGAACAAGTAGTCCGCTTCGCTCCGCTTTCAGAGAATTGCCGGTCGGTGCAAGGCAATAAGCGCCGGAGAGGGACGAAATCATCCCGGAGTAGCCTGCTGAACATTTTTTAGGCAGCGCCGGATGCACCCGTTACTGTGCAGGGCTTGTCGGAGCCTACTGAGATGGCAGCGCATGTGCGCTGTTAACAAGAGTGGTACCGCGAAGGATTTTAACGCCTTTGCCTCTTGATTTACAAGAGGCAAAGGCGTTTTTGATTTCCCGCCGCGTCAGAACCGGCCGGAACCGCCCGGATAGTCTCATCCGGCACATAATCATTTACACACCAACAGAGAAAAAAAGGAGAAAAACATCATGGTCAACAAGTATTACGATTCCGACTGCAACCTGGGCGTTCTGGACGGCAAGACCGTCGCCGTCATCGGCTTCGGCTCTCAGGGCCACGCCCATTCCGAAAACCTGGCCGAGTCCGGCGTCAACGTGGTGGTGGGCCTGCGGAAGGGCTCCTCTCACTGGGAGAAGGCCGCCAAGTTCGCCGAGACCTGCCCCAACTTCCACGTGACGGAAGTCGAGGAGGCCGCCAAGGCCGGCGACATCGTGATGATGCTGGTGCCCGATGAGCTGTGCGCCGACATCTACAAGAAGCAGGTGGCTCCCTACATGACCGAGGGCAAAACCCTGGCCTTCGCCCACGGCTTCAACATCCACTTCAAGACCATCGTCCCCCCCGCCAACGTGGACGTCATCATGGTAGCTCCCAAGGGCCCCGGCCACACCGTCCGCAGCCAGTACCTGGAGGGCAAGGGCGTGCCCAGCCTGATCTGCGTGGAGCAGAACTACACCGGCAAGGCCAAGGACGTGGCTCTGGCCTATGCTTCCGGCATCGGTGCCGGCCGTGCCGGTATCCTGGAGACCACCTTTAAGGAGGAAACCGAGACCGACCTCTTCGGCGAGCAGGCCGTTTTGTGCGGCGGCGTGTGCGGCCTGATCCAAGCTGGCTTTGAGACTCTGGTGGAGGCCGGCTACGAGCCCGAAATGGCCTACTTTGAGACCTGCCACGAAATGAAGCTCATCATCGACCTTATCAACGAAGGCGGCTTCGGCAAGATGAGCTACTCCATCTCCAACACCGCTGAGTACGGCGACTACCGCACCCGCAGCCGCCTGATCACCGAGGATACCCGCAAGGAGATGCGCCAGATCCTCAAGGAGATCCAGGACGGCACCTTTGCCTCCGAGTTCCTCACCGAGATGAATCCCAACGGCGGCCGCAAGACTCACTTCCTGGCTATGCGCCGCATGGCCGCTGCCCACCCCATCGAGAAGGTGGGTGCCGAGCTGCGCCAGATGATGAGCTGGCTGAAGAAGTAAGCCTTCTTCCGCACCATAGACGGGCCGGAGGCCGGGGGCCATGGCTCCCCAGCCTCCGGTTCTTCAAGTCCCAGGAAAATATAAGGAAAAAGAGGAATACACAATGCGCAGCGATAATGTGACAAAGGGCGCCGAACGGGCGCCGAACCGCAGCCTGTTCTATGCCCTGGGCTGCACGCCCGAGGATCTGGAAAAGCCCCTCATCGCCGTAGTCAGCGCCCACAGCGACATCGTCCCCGGCCACATGAACCTGGACAAGCTCACCGACGCCGTGAAAGCTGGCGTTGAGGCAGCAGGCGGCACGCCCTTCATGGTCCCCGCTATCGGCGTGTGCGACGGCATCGCCATGGGCCATGTGGGCATGAAGTACTCCCTGGCCAGCCGGGAGCTGATCTGCGACAGCGTGGAGACCATGTTCATGGCCCACCAGTTCGACGGCATGGTGCTGGTGCCCAACTGCGACAAGATCGTTCCCGGTATGGTCATGGCCGCCGTGCGGATGAACGTGCCCGCCGTGGTCTGCTCCGGCGGCCCCATGCTGGCCGGCACCTATGATGGCCAGGAGGTCAGCCTCTCCAAAATGTTTGAGGCCGTGGGCTCCTACAAGGCCGGGATGATCTCCCAGGAAAAGCTGGAGGAGTGTACCCAGAACTGCTGTCCCAGCTGCGGCAGCTGCTCCGGCATGTATACCGCCAACAGCATGAACTGCCTGTGCGAGGCCATCGGCATCGGCCTGCCGGGCAACGGCACCATTCCCGCCGCCTACAGCAAGCGGCTCCAGCTGGGCCGCCGGGCAGGCGCCGCCATTATGGAGCTGGTCCGAAAGAACATCTGCGCCCGGGACATCATCAACGAGCGCAGCATCCGCAACGCCCTGACCTGTGACATGGCCCTGGGCTGCTCCACCAACACGGTGCTGCACCTGCTGGCCATCGCCAAGGAGGCCGGCGTACCGGTGGACCTGAAGCTGTTCAACGAGATCTCCGCCAGGACTCCCAACCTGTGCCATCTGGCCCCGGCGGGCCCCACCCATATGCCGGAGCTGTACGCCGCCGGCGGCATCCCTGCCGTACAGGCAGAGCTGGCCAAGCGGAACCTGCTGGATCTGGACTGCCTGACCGTCACCGGTAAGACAGTAGGGGAGAACATCCGGGGCGCCCAGAATCTGAACCCCAACGCCATCCGTCCCATTGAAAACCCCTACAGCCCCACCGGCGGTCTGCAGATCCTCTGGGGCAATCTGGCCCCCAACGGCTGCGTGGTCAAGCGCAGCGCTGTGGCCCCCGAGATGCAGGCCCACACCGGTCCTGCCCGGGTGTTCAACAGTGAGGACGATGCCATCGCCGCCATCTACGCCGGGAAGATCGTCCCCGGCGATGTGGTGGTCATCCGCTACGAGGGCCCCAAGGGCGGCCCCGGCATGCGGGAGATGCTGAATCCCACCTCCGCTCTGGCAGGCATGGGCCTGGACAAGACCGTGGCCCTCATCACTGACGGCCGCTTCTCCGGCGCCAGCCGGGGCGCTTCCATCGGCCATGTCAGTCCTGAGGCCGCCTCCGGCGGTCCCATCGGTCTGGTGCAGGAGGGAGACCAGATCGCCATCGACATCCCCAACGCCTCCATCCAACTGCTGGTGTCCGACGAGGAACTGGCCGCCCGAAGGGCCGCCTATGTCCAACCCGCACCCAATATCACCACCGGCTGGCTGGGCCGGTATGCCCGCATGGTCACCAGCGCCGATGAGGGCGCCGTCCTGCGGTAAACCCACGGATACAAGGAAGTGAATCCATTGAATTTTGAAGAGATGAAGCGACGGCTGGACGGCCTGGTGGTCTTCCGGGAGCTTCTACGGGACGAGGCTGTGGCCATGTTCCGGGAGCTGCTTCAGGACCGCTGCCGGAATGACGCGGACGCCTTCACCGCCCACTGCGGCGAATTCATGTTCCGCCTGTTCCAGCAGGGGGACTGCTGGACAGACTATCTCCGCAGCGCCGTGATGGAAAGTGAAAACGTCTGCATCCGGAACTGGGCCTCCGGCACGGTAACAGCCTTGCAGGAGCAGTGCCTGGACCGGGAGCTGGCCTTTCTGGATCGGCTCTCCCATGTCACTCTGGTGGACCTCACCGCCGGGCTGGATAATGCCCCCGCCTTTCTGGAGGGCTGGCGGACGGAGGGCAGCTCCATCGCCCAGGGCTACCGTCAGCGGATGGGGGAGGTCAGTACCAAGGGCTACGGCATTTTCGCCCGTTACCGCATGTTCACCGTGGAAAACGGCCAGCTGGTGCCGGTGAAGCACCCGGACCCCCAGCAGCTGGAACAGCTCCCAGGCTACGAACAGGAGCGGCAGAAGGTCATCGCCAACACCCAGGCCCTGCTGGACGGCAAGCCCGCCAACAATGTGCTGCTCTACGGCGACGCCGGCACCGGCAAATCCAGCGCCATCAAGGCCATCGCCAACACCTTTGCTCCCCAGGGCCTGCGGCTGGTGGAGGTCAAGAAGAATCAGCTCTACCAGATCCCCGATCTGATGGATGCCCTGGCCGCCAATCCCCTGAAATTCATCCTCTTCATCGACGATCTCAGCTTCACCTCCAACGACGATAACTTCGCCGCCCTGAAGGCCATTCTGGAGGGCAGCGTAGGCGGCCGGGCCCAGAATATCGCGGTCTACGCCACCAGCAACCGCCGCCACCTCATCAAGGAGACCATGACGGACCGCACCGGCGATGACATCCACGAAAGCGACACCCGGCAGGAGCTGATGAGCCTGTCCGCCCGCTTCGGTCTCACCGTCACCTTTGCCAGCCCCGACCGGGACCGGTATCTCTACATCGTACGGGAGTTGGCCAGGCAGTACGGCGTGGACCTGGACGAACACCTGCTGGCCGTTCGCAGCGAGGCCTTTGCCATCCGCATGGGCGGGCGCAGCGCCCGGGTGGCCAAGCAGTTTATCGAGCTTTGCAAATCCGGCGTGCAGATCTGACGGCCCCACCTGAAAGAGAGAGGACACCCCTATGGGCGCATCTGTTTTTATGGAGCTGGCGGTCTCCGCCTGCGCCTGCGCCACCACCTTCACCCCCGCCCTCAACAATATCCTGCTTCTCAGCAGCACCAGCGCCTTTGGCTTCCATCCCGGCCGCATCGTAGCCTTTGCCCTGGTGATGGCCCTGCTGCTGGTCTGGTGCGCTTGGAAGATCGTAAAAACCTAATACAAAATGCCGTCCCAGAGGCCATAGTCTCTGGGACGGCATTCTGTCTGCCTGGGCAATTCCCGGCAGTCCAGCCATCAAATTATAGAATGCATAAAAATAATATCTTAATTACGGGGGCACAAAGCGTCAATATAAGAGAGAAACGCACTTGGACTGCTCTTGGAATTGATAATCGAAATGTTTTGGTGAATGGGATCGTCAAAGATGCATTGCGGTACACGAAAGTAAATGCAGGATAGAGGCTCCAATAACCGGAAGAGTAAAGATGTATAAAAGCATTTCTCTCACTATTTTCCCCGAAATCAGGTGCGCTATCCATACACAATAAAGCAGCACCCCCGGTTCGACTGAATCAGGGGTGCTGCTTACGCTCTTATAATCTCCGGAAATTCAATTTCCTTCAATCCTTGATGGCAGCCTGAGCGGCGGCCAGACGGGCGATAGGCACACGGAAGGGGGAGCAGGACACATAGTCCAGACCCACCTTGTGGCAGAACTCCACGGAGGAGGGGTCGCCGCCGTGCTCGCCGCAGATGCCCAGATGCAGCTCCGGACGGGTCTCGCGGCCCAGCTTGGCAGCCATCTTCACCAGCTTGCCGACGCCGATCTGATCCAGCTTGGCAAACGGATCGCTCTCGTAGATCTTCTTGTCGTAGTAGGCGCCCAGGAACTTGCCGGCGTCGTCGCGGCTGAAGCCGAAGGTCATCTGGGTCAGGTCGTTGGTGCCGAAGGAGAAGAACTCGGCCTCCTTGGCGATCTCGTCGGCGGTCAGCGCCGCACGGGGGATCTCGATCATGGTACCCACCAGATACTTCATATCCATACCGGCAGCGGCCAGCTCCTCATCGGCGGTCTTGACCACCACGTCCTTGACATACTTCAGCTCCTTGACCTCGCCTACCAGCGGGATCATGATCTCGGGGACCATGTTCCAATCGGGGTGCTTCTTCTGCACGTTGATGGCGGCGCGGATGACGGCACGGGTCTGCATGACGGCGATCTCCGGGAAGGTGACAGCCAGACGGCAGCCGCGGTGACCCATCATGGGGTTGAACTCGTGCAGGGAGGCGATGATGGCCTTGATGTCGGCAACGGACTTGCCCATATCCTTGGCCAGCAGCTCGATGTCGTGCTCCTCGGTGGGAACGAACTCGTGCAGGGGGGGATCCAGGAAGCGGATGGTAACGGGGCAGCCCTCCATGGCCTCGTAGATGCCCTCGAAGTCGCCCTGCTGCATGGGCAGCAGCTTGGCCAGCGCTTTCTCGCGCTGCTCCACGGTGTCGGAGCAGATCATCTCACGGATGGCGGCGATACGGTCGCCCTCGAAGAACATATGCTCAGTACGGCACAGGCCGATGCCCTGCGCACCCAGCTCACGGGCCTTGGCGGCGTCGTGGGGGGTGTCGGCGTTGGTGCGGACCTGCAGACGGCGGAACTTGTCAGCCCACGCCATGATGCGGCCGAAGTCACCGCCCACGCTGGCGTCCACGGTGGGCATAGCGCCGTCGTAGATGTTGCCGGTGGAGCCGTCCAGGCTCAGCCACTCACCCTCATGATAGGTCTTGCCGGCCAGCGTAAACTGCTTGTTGGCCTCGTCCATGTTGATGGCGCCGCAGCCGGAAACGCAGCACTTGCCCATGCCGCGGGCCACAACGGCAGCGTGGGAGGTCATGCCGCCGCGGACGGTCAGGATGCCCTGTGCGGCCTTCATGCCCTCGATATCCTCGGGAGAGGTCTCCAGGCGGACCAGAACCACCTTCTCGCCGCGCTCAGCCCAAGCCTTGGCGTCCTCAGCGGTGAAGACGATCTTGCCGCAGGCAGCGCCGGGGGAGGCGGGCAGGGCCTTGCCCACAGGCTCGGTGGACTTCAGCGCCTTGGGGTCGAACTGGGGGTGCAGCAGGGTATCCAGGTTGCGGGGATCGATCATGGCGACCGCCTGCTGCTCGGAGATCATGCCCTCGTCCACCAGGTCGCAGGCGATCTTCAGTGCGGCGGGCGCGGTGCGCTTACCGTTGCGGCACTGCAGCATGTACAGCTTGCCGTGCTCCACGGTGAACTCCATGTCCTGCATGTCGCGGTAGTGATCCTCCAGAATGTTGCAGACCTTGACGAACTCGTCATAGGCCTCGGGGAACTTCTCCGCCATCTCGGCGATGGGCATGGGGGTACGCACGCCGGCCACCACGTCCTCGCCCTGGGCGTTGGTCAGGAACTCGCCCATCAGCTTCTTTGCGCCGGTGGCGGGGTCACGGGTAAAGGCAACGCCGGTGCCGCAGTCGTCGCCCATGTTGCCGAAGGCCATGGACTGGACGTTGACGGCAGTACCCCAGGAGTAGGGGATATCGTTGTCGCGGCGGTACACGTTGGCACGGGGGTTGTCCCAGGAACGGAACACGGCCTTGATAGCGCCCACCAGCTGCTCCTTGGGATCGGAGGGGAAGTCCTCACCGATCTTGGCCTTGTACTCGGCCTTGAACTGCATAGCCAGCTCCTTCAGGTCGGCGGCGTCCAGCTCCACGTCCTGCGTCACGCCCTTCTGCTCCTTCATGGCGTCGATGAGCTGCTCGAAATACTTCTTGCCCACCTCCATGACCACGTCGGAGTACATCTGGATAAAGCGGCGGTAGCAGTCCCAAGCCCAGCGGGGGTTGTTGGACTTCTTGGCAATGACGTCCACCACATCCTCGTTCAGGCCGAGGTTCAGGATGGTGTCCATCATGCCGGGCATGGAGGCGCGGGCGCCGGAGCGGACGGAGACCAGCAGGGGATTCTCGTGATCGCCGAACTTCTTGCCGGTGATCTTCTCCATCTTCTCGATATACTCCATGATCTCGGCCATGATCTCGTCATTGATCTGACGGCCGTCCTCATAATACTGGGTGCAGGCCTCGGTGGTGATGGTGAAGCCCTGGGGAACGGGCAGGCCGATATTGGTCATCTCAGCCAGGTTCGCGCCCTTGCCGCCCAGCAGCTCACGCATCTTCGCGTTGCCCTCGGTGAACAGGTAACAATACTTCTTGCTCATGGTAGTCCCTCCATCTATTATCAATATAGTTGTACCAAACGATGAGAACGTTTCTTATTATAGTCAAATTTTTCGTCAAAAGCAAGACTATTCCCAAATTTTTCTGTTTTTTTGCAATAGGTTTCCAGTTTCGCAGGAATCGCCTCTATGGGAAACATTTTCCCCCATATCCGTAGAATAAAACTTGCCTGTCCCGCTTTTTGTGTGGTATACTGATATATTAGAAAAATAGGGGCGTCAGACCCCCTACGGGAAAAGGAGAGCGACATGGCCCAGCTTCTGCCGGAAAACAGCACACTGGAGCGCACCGTCCGCCGTGCGGCGGAGCAGGGGCGGCTGAGCCACGCCATCGTGCTCTCCGGCACCGGCGACCTGACGGACGCGGCACGGTTCATCGCCGCCGCCCACGTCTGCGAGGGGACGGACAGGCCCTGCCTGCGGTGCCGCCACTGCCGGAAGGTGCTGGAGGGTATCCACCCCGACGTGTCGGTGATCCGGGACACGGAGCACCGGGAGCTGACGGTGGACGCCGTCCGGGAGCTGCGGCAGGATGTGTACATCCGTCCCAACGAGGCGGCGCGGAAGGTGTATATCATCGCGGACAGCCGCCAACTCAACGAGCGGGACCAGAATGTGCTGCTGAAGATCGTGGAGGAGGGGCCGCCCTACGCCGCCTTCATCTTCTGCACCGATAGTCCCACCGCGCTGCTGGAGACGGTGCGCTCCCGGTGCGTGCTGCTGAAAAGCGCCGATCTGCCGCCGGAGACCCTGCCGCCGGAGACGGAGCAGCTCTGCCTCGCCTTTGCCAAGGGAAAGCTGCTGCCGGCAACGCGGTATCTGGTATCGCTGGAGACCCGGAAGCTGAAGCGGGACGAGCTGCGCACCGTGCTGCGCAGCGCCTGGTGCGCCGCGGCGGAGGCGCTGCTGCTGCAAATGGGCAAGGAGACGCCGGATCCCGCCTGCGGCGAGACGGCGCAGGCGCTGGCCCGCGGCTTGACCTGCCGCCAGCTCCAGAAGCTGACGGCGCTGCTGGAGAAGTACAGCGGCGAATGTGAATATAATGTAGGCGCGGGCCATGTTCTTGGCGCCCTCGCCGTGGAATGGGAGGAGCTTCTATGACCACTGTGATTTCCGTCCGCTTTCGAAGCGGCTGTAAGACCTATTATTTTGACCCGAAGGACCTGACGGTGAAGGCCGGTCAGGACGTGATCGTGGAGACGGCGCAGGGCCCGGAATTTGCCCAGTGCTGCGAGGGCAACCACGCCGTACCCGATGAGCAGGTGGTGCCGCCGCTGCGGGCGGTGCTGCGTATCGCCACCGACAATGACCGCCACACCGCCGCCTATAACCGGAGCCGGGAGAAGGATGCCTTTGATATCTGCCAGAAGAAGATCCTCCAGCACAAGCTGGAGATGAAGCTGGTGCGGGTGGAGTGCAGCTTCGACGGCTCCAAGATCCTGTTCTTCTTCACCGCCGACGGCCGCGTGGACTTCCGTGAGCTGGTGAAGGATCTGGCCGGCGTGTTCCGCGCCCGCATCGAGCTGCGGCAGATCGGCGTCCGGGACGAGGCCAAGATGCTGGGCGGGCTGGGCATCTGCGGCAGACCCTTCTGCTGCTCCCAGTTCATGGACGAGTTCCTGCCGGTGTCCATCAAAATGGCCAAGACCCAGAGCCTGTCCCTGAACCCCACCAAGATCTCCGGCACCTGCGGCCGGCTGATGTGCTGCCTGAAGTACGAGCAGGACGCCTACGAGGACGCCATCAAGCGTATGCCCAAGAACGACTCCTTCGTGCTGACGCCGGACGGCCCCGGCAACGTCTCCGATGTGAATCTGCTGAAGGAGACGGTGAACGTCCGGCTGGACGACCGCCCGGAGGGCCCCCGCTGCTACCACAACTGCGAGGTGTGCGTCCTGCGCAACGGCAAGGGCAGCCGGGACGGCATCGTGATCCCCGACCAGCGGCCGGAGCGCTATGTGGAGCCGGTGAAGGAGGACGAGATGCCCTCCATCAGCTTCATCAGCGACTTTACACCCGTACCCGCCGACAAGCCCGAGGAGGGGGAGAAGCGCCGTCGCCGCAGCCGCGGCGGACGGGACCGCAGGAAGTCCGAGGGCGCCGCCGCACCGGAAAAGCGCGGGGACAAGCCCGCTAAGACGGATAAGCCCGCCAAGGTGGAAAAGCCCGAAAAGAAGGAGCGTACCGACAAGCCCGCCGGGGATAAGCCCGCCGCCCGTTCCGGCAGCCGCCGCCGGGGACGCCGGGGTGGTGGAGGCAGCGGAGGCGCCGCCGAAGTCGGCAGCACCCAGCAGACCGCGCCCCGTCCCAATAAGCCGCAGGAGAACCAGAGCGTCAAGTCCGGCGGCGACCAGCGCAAGCGTCCCCGGCATCGGGGCGGACGCCGCAAAAACGGCGGCGGCAAGTCCGGCGCAGGCACGGAGGCGTAACACACTATGGGAAAATTCACCGGCCTGCTGCTGGCCAGCGACTACGACAATACACTGACATATACGGCGGAGGCGCTGCGCCTCTGCGCCCCCATGCCGCCGGTATCCGACGTCAATCAGGCGGCGCTGCGCTACTTTATGGCGGAGGGCGGCGTCTTCTCCGTGGCCACGGGCCGCGCCAAGCCCGCCTTTGAGGTGGTGGCACACGGCGTACCCATGAACGGCCCCACCATCCTGTTCAACGGCGCTGCCATCTACGACTTCGCCGCCGGCAGGTATCTGTACACCGCGTTCCTGCCGGACATTGTCCGGACCCACATCGCCCAGACCCTCCGGGCGCTTCCCTTTGCCGCCGTGGAGCTGTACCACGACGACAACAGCATCCACGCCCTCCAGCCCAACGAGGTGACGCGGCGGCACCTCCATGTGACCCACTCGCCCACGGTGATCGTGGACAGCATGGCGCAGGTGCCGTCCCCCATCAGCAAGGCGCTGTTCTCCACGGAGCCATCGGATCAGGCGGCGCTGCTGGACTATCTCCGCGCCGCGCCGTGGTACGGCGACTACGAGATCGTAGCCAGCAGCGAATCGCTGGTGGAGCTGACTGCCAAGGGCGCCAACAAGGGCGGCATGGTGCAGCGCCTTGCCGCGCTGCTGGATATCCCGCAGGACAGGGTGATCTGCGTGGGCGACCACGCCAACGATGTCTCCATGCTGACGTGGGCGGGCGCGGCCTTTGCCCCCGCCAACGCCCTGCCGGAGGTACTGGCGCTGCCCTGCGTCCACGCGCTGCCGGACTGTCGGGAGAACGCTATCGCCGCGCTGATTGCGCTGCTGGACGAAAAATATTGACAGATACGGACGGAAAAGCGCCCCTAAGGGGGCGCTTTCCTTATTTTTCCGGGGTATATTAACCAATGTTCACAATTTTATCCTTGACGCGGGGGCGGAAACAAGGTATGATACCGTTTGTAACGATTTTGTAACTTTTAGGTGAATCCCACTATGAAACAACTACTGGCAGAAAAACCAACACAAAAAAATCCCGCGCAGGATCCCAACCGCACGCCCATGTCGCTGTCGGCGCTGTGGCAGCTTTGGAAGGACAATCTGAAGAGCTGGCGGCAGTACCGGGAGGAGCATCCCGACCTGTTTACGCTGAACCTGCAGGCGGGCGTCCGGCATCTGGCGGCGCGGTGCAAGGAGATCCGGGGTAGCGCCCATCATCTGATGGACGAGAGCCGCCACAGCCGCTTCCCCGAATCAGAACACGGCGCGGCGCAGCTGTTTTTGTTCTTCTGGAACAGCCTGCCCCGTCTGGGCGCCAACCTCCGGGAGCGCCTGAGCCAACGCCGCAAGCGCCTGATCCGCATCGGCGACCGGCTGCGCAGCTTCTTTGAGCAGATCAAGCTGCACCCGGCGGTCTTTTTGGCCTCGGCCATGGGCATCGCCGCCGCCGCGACCATCCTCTCCCTGTACACCATCGGCGCCCGCGCCGTCTACGACGGCAAGGATCTGGGCGTCGTCTCCTCCCGGCAGGCGGTGGCGCTGGCGGTCACGGAGGTGGAGGGCATTACCCGCGAGACGCTGCAGGACAGCAGCTACAAGGTGGATCAGTCCCTGCTGGAGACCAAGACCGGCGTGTTCCTGCGTAAGGAGGTCGCGTCGGAGGAGGACTTCCGGGACGAGCTGACTGACGAGCTGGGTCTGGTGGAGGACGCCTATGTCCTGTATGTGGACGGGGAAAAGGTGGTAGCCACCACCTTCCCCGGCGCGCTGGATGACATTCTGGCCCAGCTGAAGCTGGGCTATCAGACGGAGGACACGGTGGACGCCTACTTCGTGGAGGATGTGGAGATCCGACAGGAGTACGTGGACACGTCCTATATTATGAATCTGGGCTATATCGCCGAGATCCTCAACGCCACCAGGGAGGGCGAGGTCACCTACACCGTCAAGAGCGGCGACAGCTATTACAGCATCGCCGGCGAATACGGCATCTCCGTGGACACGCTGATGAAGATGAACCCGGGCTACGACCCCAAGATCCTGCGGGTGGGCGACGTGCTGACCATCAGCAACGCCGTGCCCTACCTGACGGTGGTGAACGTGGAGCGGCAGTGCTATGTGCAGGATGTACCCTATCCTGTGGAGTACACCGACGACGCCTCCATGTATCAGGGCGAGTATAAGGTCACGTCCCCCGGCGTCTACGGCAAGGCGGATGTCACCGCCAACGTCACCTATATCAACGGTACGGAGACGGAGCGGGAGATCGTGGCCAGCGTCACCTTGTCCCAGCCGGTGACGGAGCAGCAGCTCCGCGGCACCAAGGAGCGTCCCTCCTGGTATCCCACCGGCAGCTTCGGCTGGCCCTGCAACGGCATCATCACGTCCTATTTCGGACGGCGCAACACCGGTATCCGCGGCGCCAGCACCTACCACGAGGCCATCGACATCGCCAACGGCTACGGCACGCCGATCTACGCCTCCGACGGCGGCACGGTGATCTACTCCGGCTGGATGGGCGGCTACGGCTATCTGGTGAAGATCGACCACGGCAACGGGTATGTCACCTACTACGGCCATAACAGCTCGCTGCTGGTGTCCGTGGGCGAGCACGTCCACAAGGGACAGCAGATCGCCCGCATGGGCTCCACGGGTATCTCCAGCGGCAACCACTGCGACTTCCGCATCCAGCTGAACGGCACGTTCCTGAACCCGCTGAACTATCTGTGACCGACAGTTGACGCGAGCCAATTTCCCGTGCTATAATGTATGCATTTACGGATAGCGAGGTGAAAAGGATGAAGAAGCTTCTCTGCCTGCTGACATTGGTGTGCTGCCTGGCGATGAGCCTGTCTGTCGCCTGCGCCAGCCCCCTCACCGGGGATACCAGCCACATGGGACTGTGGATCGCCATGGTCGTTGTCGCCGTGGTGCTTCTGGTGGTACTGGTCATCATAGGCGCTAAGAAAAAGAAGTAAAACTGCATGAAAAGACTCCCGCAGCCATGGGCCGCGGGAGTCTTTTTCTATGCTGTGAGGTGCTGCCTGCGCGCAGAGAGGGAACGCTGCATCCTCCTGCGGACAAAGCAAAACGGGCATCCTTTCGGATACCCGTTGAGTTTGGTCATTAGCCAATGTTGTTCAGCTTCAGCGTCAGCGCGCTCTTCTTGTGAGCCGCGTTGTTCTTGTGCAGCAGACCCTTGGCAGCAGCCTTGTCGATCGCCTTGACTGCGACCTTGTAAGTGCCCTCGGCCTCGGTGCGATTGCCTTCAACGGCAGCAGCCTCGAACTTCTTGATAGCAGTCTTCAGTGCGGACTTATTGGCTTTGTTGCGAGTATTTCTCGCCTCTGCCACCAGAACACGCTTCTTAGCAGACTTGATATTCGGCAAACCAAACACCTCCCCGACATCAGATTTTTTATACGCAGAAAAGAAGACTTCCACGCAGGATGATATTTTAGCATCATTGCTCAGAAAATGCAAGACTTTTTTGCAATTTTGACTCAGATTTTCGCATAAATCTATTTCAAGCGGTCATCCTACCCGTAAGCCACAACATTTTGTGTTCAGAAGGGAGCGTTTGCCACAACAATGACCGTACCTCGTACCGATCTGGCGCTGGAGGCCGCCGACGATCTGGCCGCCCGCACCAAAAAAATTTCGCCGCCGGAGGGCATCCGGCGACTGGAGAGCTTGCAGGAGGGCTACGCCGTCACCGACATCCGCATCACCAACGATGCCGGCGCGCAGGCGCTGGGCAAGCCGGTGGGCCGCTATATCACCGTGGATCTCCGCCCCTACTTTGACCGGCAGCGTACCTTTTTCCACCGGGCGGTCTGGTGTATCGCCCAGCAGCTGCGCGCCCTGCTGCCCGACGCAGGTCCCCGCTCCCAGATCCTTGTGGCGGGGCTGGGCAACCGCGCCATGACCCCCGACGCCATCGGCCCCGCCGCCGTGGAGAATCTGCTGGTGACGCGGCACATGGTACGCACCCTGCCCCGGCAGTTTCGGGGCTTCACCCCCGTCTCCGCCCTGTGTACCGGCGTGCTGGCCCGCACGGGGCTGGAGACGCTGGAGCTGATACAGGGCGCGGCGGCACACATCCGCCCTACCGCCGTCATCGCCATCGACGCACTGGCCGCCCGCAGCCGGGATCGGCTCTGCGCCACGGTGCAGCTCAGCGACACGGGGCTGACCCCCGGCTCCGGCGTGGGCAACCACCGCCGTGCCGTGGATCGGGCGGCGCTGGGCGTGCCGGTCATCGCCGTGGGCGTCCCCACGGTCATCGACGGCGCCACCCTGTGCGCCGATCTGCTGGAGGAGGCGGGCTGTCCCCGGCAGGCGCTGTGCGGCCGGGGCGCCGACCTGTTCGTTACGCCGCAGGACATTGACCAGCGCGTGACGGAGCTGGGGCGTATGGTGGGCTACGGTATCACGCTGGCGCTCCAACGCGGCCTGACGCTGGAGGACGTCACCGGCCTTCTGGGGTGATCGGCTCTTGCAAAATCCGCCCTTCCGCGCTACAATACTTGCAAAGAAACGACAAGGGAGGGCGACCCTATGGAATTCAATCCTCAGTTGCAGCTGGCAGGTCTGCTGGAGTGGATGCACACCCAGCTGGAGGCGTGTCACGGGCGTACCGCCGTCATCGGCATCTCCGGTGGCAAGGACAGCTCCACCGTGGCGGCGCTGGCTGCCGCCGCCTATGGGCGGGAGCGCGTGTACGGCGTGCTGATGCCCGACGGCGTACAGCCGGACATCGACTACTCCCAGGCGCTGGTGGAGCATCTGCGTATCCCCCACTGCACCATCAACATCCACGACGCGGTACAGGGCGTGGTGACAGAGATGGAGCGGGTAGGGCTGACGCCCAGCCGCCAGACCGTCGTAAACCTGCCCAGCCGCATCCGTATGTCCACCCTGTACGCCGTGGCCCAATCGCTGGACGGCGGCGTGGTCATCAACACCAGCAACCTGTCGGAGGACTGGGTGGGCTACTGCACCATCTACGGCGACAGCGCCGGCGCCTTCTCGCCGCTGGGTATGTACACCACGGAGGAGGTCATCGCGCTGGGCCGTCAGCTGGGCCTGCCGGAGAAGTTCCTCATCAAGCCGCCCTCCGACGGCCTGACCGGCCTCACCGACGAGGACAATCTGGGTTTCACCTACCACGCGGTGAATGAGTATGTCCGCCGGGGCGTGGTGGAGCCCGCCATCAAGGAGCAGATCGACGCCAAGCACCGCGCCAGCCGCTTCAAGTTCCAGACCATCCCTGTGTACCACAATGGGCTGCCCATGGCGCTGGAGGACGAGACCAACTATTATAGGTAAGTATAAAACACACCCTGCGCCTTATGACGCAGGGTGTGTTTTCTTGCTTTGCCGCAGCACAGAAGAAGCCCCGCCAGCAGGCGGGGCTTCTTCTGTGTGTTTTGTGTGTTAGGAGAGAGAGAAAATCACATAAGGAAGGGAAGTTCCTTTGGATGCTGCTATATTACCCAGAAAAATTGGCAAAATCATGAATCTCTCATGAACATTTTGTGAATTTCCCCGTTTTTATTGGAATTTCTTGCTCTCCGCCACCGCCATCTGGTCGCAGCGGTTGTTCTTCTCGTTCTCCGCATGGCCCTTGACCCAGTGATAGTGCATCTCGTGCCGGTCTGTCAGCGCCAGCAGCCGCTCCCACAGGTCGGGGTTCAGCGCCGGTTTTTTATCGGACTTGATCCAGCCCCGCTTCTGCCAGCCCTTGGCCCAGCCTTTGGACAGCCCGTCGATGACATACTTGGAGTCGGAGTACAGCTCCACCACGCAAGGCTCCTTCAGCAGTGCCAGCGCCTCGATAACGGCGGTCAGCTCCATTCGGTTGTTGGTGGTGTCCGCCGCGCCGCCGGACAGTTCCTTCTCCGTCTCCTTATAGCGGAGGATCGCTCCCCAGCCGCCGGGCCCGGGATTACCGCTGCAAGCGCCGTCGGTGTAGATAGTAACTGTTTTCATTTAGATATCGTTCCTCGCTGCCGCGCCATGCTTTTGCCTGCTTTGTCCGACGGCGCTTGCTTGTCATCCCCGAGCGGTTGCCGCGCCAGCGGCGAGCGAGTGGGGACATTTTGCAAAGCGGCAAAGCCTGCTTTGCCGTCGGTATATATTTCAACTGTTTTCATAAGTCTCTCGTTCCTTGCTGTCTCTCCGGTTTTTATAGGTCTTGCTTCTCCCGCGCCGGCGGACACCTTTTGTCTCCGACGGCCCCATTTCTTTCAGCAGCGAAAGAAATGGGGGAAAGAACGCCGCCAAAAACCGATGGTTTTTGGATTTCCTTTCGCCGCCGGGCAGCGCGTTCCGATCCGTCCGAAATGTGGAATCGACGTATTTCTCTGTGCGCTGCCGCTTTTGCTCTGAAATGCGCTGCTATCCGTTTCTACCGGATTCAGCTGCTCTCCGGGGTACGGAGCACGCCTGCCTTATTCTACGCCCAGAACGGTCAGCACGCCGCCCTCCACGCGGAAGCGGACGTTCCGCCCGCCGTAGGCCATGCCGTAGACCCGCGCCGGGTCGTCCTGATACCGGGGCCGGGGGTCGTTGGCCAGCACCGACAGTAAGCCCTGCCGCTGCGCCTCCGGAACGGCGTCCAGCAGCGCCGCCGGACATTCCACCGTCAGCCTTTCTCCCGCCAGACCGGCGGTAAACCCGCCGGCGGCGTCGGGATGGCTGTCCGTATACGCCAGATACGGCTTGATGTCAAAGATGGGCGTCCCGCTGACCAGATCGGCGCCCCGTACATGGAGCACCGGCCCCTCCGGCGTGTCCCATTCGATGCGCTCCAGTGCCACGGAGGACAGCCCCAGCCCGTTGGGGCGGAAGGGGGAGCGGGTGGCGAATACGCCCATGCGGGTGTTGCCTCCCAGACGGGGCGGCCGGACGGTGGGCGACCAGTCCTGCCGCAGCGCCCGGTCAAACTGCCAGATCAGCCAGATGTGGGAGAAATCCTCCAGACCCCGCAGCGCCGCCGGGTCGCGGTAGGGCGGCTCGAACACGATGCGTCCGGGGCAGGCGGCCACGCCGCTCTGCCGCGGTACGCCGAATTTCTCCGCGAAGGGCGTCTCGATACGGGCGATCGGTGTGATGTCCGCCATATCAGCGCTCCCGCATTCCCGTGTCGGTGAGGTGGGCCGTGATATCCTTGGGCAGACGGCAGAGCCGCACCACCTCGCCGGCCACGATAATGACCATCCCCGCCACGATGACCCAGATATTTTTCATGGAGCTGGCTGTGAAGAACATCAGAAGCAGCACCAGCAGCAGTCCCATGTTGATGCGGCCGTTGCCCTCCTCGATCTGTCGGAGCGCCTCATCCTTCTCATAGATGACCTTGTTATACACAAACTGGCTTTTCTCCGCCGCGTTTTGGTACATCGTCTTTGTAAAATACTGCCAGCGGCTCAGCGGCACCATGGCCTCCCGGGGTGCGCTTTTCATACCGTCTCCTCCGTATCAGGCGTTTCCGCCGTCTCGTCCTTCTCCTCCGGGTCGGCCAGCGCCATGGAGATCACATGGTCGCCCTCCTCCTTGAAGCGCATGACGATGACGCCCTGCGTGGCGCGTCCGGCCACGCGGATATTCTCCACCGGTGTGCGGATGAGAATACCGGCCTCTGTCACCAGCAGCAGATCCTCCGTGCCGTCCACCATCTTCATGCCCACCACACAGCCGGTCTTGTCCGTGACCATGTAGTTGCGGATGCCCAGGCCGCCGCGGTTGGTGATGCGGTACTCCTCGACAGGCGTCCGCTTGCCGAAGCCGTTTTCGGTGATGGACAGCACCGTCTTGCCCGCGTCGGCGCGGGCGGCGCCGATGACATAGTCGCCCTCCCGCAGGCGGATGCCCCGGACGCCCACGGCGGTACGTCCCATGGCGCGCACGTCCGTCTCGTCGAAGCACACCGCCTGTCCGTCGT